>WNFU01005677.1_pt1 | contig 24007 bp, 22 predicted proteins | sample 5400121 | NCBI WGS metagenome assembly WNFU01 (sample SAMN13153360, study PRJNA577476) | soil metagenome | isolation source: 100 cm soil or saprolite under grassland replicate 1 | place: USA:California | collected 2016-06-15
GCATGCCGAGGTGCTGATCGGCGATTCGCGCGTCATGCTCGCCGACGAGTCTCCGGACATCGACTTCCGCAGTCCGCACTCGATCGGTGGGACCGCCGTCCACTTGCACATGTACGTCGAGAACGCGGACACGGTGGTCAGTCAGGCCGTCGCCGCCGGCGCGAAGGTCGTCCGGCCGGTGCAGGACCAGTTCTATGGCGATCGATCGGGCAGCGTGGCCGATCCCTACGGCCACGTGTGGCACGTGTCGACGCACAAGGAAGACCTGTCGATGGAGGAAATCCGCAAGCGCGCCGCCGCCCAGCCCAAGGGCTAGCGATCTCCGAGGTGGAGTAGAATGCGGGGCCAGCGAATGACGAGGAGGGCGACGCGTCCATGACGATCAAAGGCAAGGCGTACATCGCGGGTGTTTTCGAGCATCCCACGCGGAAGGCCGACGACAAATCGCTGGCCCAGCTGCACGCCGAGGTCGCGAAGGGCGCACTCGAGGACGCGGGGTTGACGAAGGACGACGTGGACGGCTACTTCTGCGCCGGCGACGCGCCGGGCCTGGGCCCGCTCTCGATGGCCGACTACATGGGACTCAAGCTCCGACACATCGACACGACGGAGACGGGCGGCTCGTCCTACGTCATCCACGTCGCCCACGCCGCCGAAGCGATTGCGCTCGGCCGGTGCAACGTCGCGCTGATCACGCTCGCCGGGCGGCCTCGCGCCGAGGGTATGGCCACCGGCACCGTGCCACGCGCTCCGGTCGCCGCGGCGCCCGACGCGCCGTTCGAGTATCCGTTCGGGCCCACTGTCGCGAATCAGTACGCGATGGCCGCGATGCGGCACATGTACCAGTACGGCACCACGAGCGCGCAGCTCGCCTGGATCAAGGTCGCGGCGTCGCAGCACGCTCAGCACAATCCGCATGCGCTCCTGCGCGAGGTGGTCACGGTCGAGGAGGTCATCAACTCGCCGATGATCTCCGATCCGCTGCATCGGCTCGACTGCTGCGTCATCACCGACGGCGGCGGCGCCATCGTGGTCGCGAAGCCCGAGATCGCGAAGAGCCTGAAGCGCCCGCTGGTGAAGGTGCTCGGCGCCGGCGAGGCGCCGAAGCACCAGATGGGCGGCAAGATCGATCTGACGTATTCCGGGGCGGTCTGGTCGGGGCCCACCGCATTCGCCGAGGCCGGGGTGACGCACGCCGACATCAAGTACGTGTCGATCTACGACAGCTTCACGATCACCGTGCTCATCACCCTCGAGGATCTCGGCTTTTGCCCGAAGGGTCAGGGCGGCAAGCTCGTCGCCGACGGCAACCTGATCTCGGGGGTCGGCAAGCTGCCTTTCAACACCGACGGCGGCGGACTCTGCAACAACCATCCCGCCAATCGCGGCGGCTTGACGAAGGTGGTCGAGGCGGTGCGGCAGCTTCGCGGCGAGGCTCACCCGAAAGTCCAGGTGAGGAACTGCGACGTGGCGCTGGCGCACGGGACCGGCGGCTCGCTCGGCACGCGCCACGGCAGCGCCACGCTGATCATGGGTAGGGAGTGAGGCGATGAGCACGACGGAGCGGAAATACCCGGCGCCCATGGTCAACCCGGAGATCAAGCCGTTCTTCGACGCGGCCGCGCAGGGCACGCTGATGCTCAAGAAGTGCGGGGCATGCCGGCCAGACGCACCACTATCCGCGCGCGATCTGCCCGTTCTGCGCGAGCGAGCGGACGGAGTGGATCACCGCGTCAGGTCGCGGGACGATCTACTCCTACAGCGTCATGCGGCGGGTGCCGGTTCCCTACGCAATCGGCTACGTGACGCTGGAGGAAGGCGTGACGATGATGACCAACATCGTCGACTGCGATCTCGACGCCATCCGGATCGGGCAACGCGTGCGGGTGGTCTTCAAGTCGACCGACGGCGGGCCGCCGGTCCCGACGTTCACGCCGGCCTGAGCGGCGCCGAGTCGGGGGATGTCGCAGCTTTACGACGATATCGGTGTCGGCTACCGAGACTTTCGGCGCCCCGATCCACGACTCGAAGCGGCGATCACACGGGCCTTGAACCAGGCGGAGACGGTCGTGAATGTCGGCGCCGGCACCGGCTCCTACGAGCCCTCGGACCGCTCGGTCGTCGCCGTGGAGCCCGCGATGACCATGATCCGGCAGCGGCGCCCCGGGAGTGCTCCCGTCGTGCAGGCTTCAGCGACCGAGCTGCCGTTCCGCGACGGCGGATTCGCGGCGGCGCTCGCCATCCTCACCGTGCACCACTGGCCCGACCAGACGCGCGGCCTCGACGAGATGGCGCGCGTCGCCCGGCGCCGTGTCGTTGTCGTTACCTGGGACCCCTCGACTTTAGGCTTCTGGCTGACGGACGACTACTTCCCCGAGATCGTCGAAATCGATCGCCCGCTCTTTCCCTCGATCGAGGACTTCAGAAGGGCACTCGGGCGTGTCGAGGTACAGCCGCTCCCGATTCCCCACGATTGCGTCGACGGGTTCCTCGGCGCCTACTGGCGGCGGCCGCACGCATATCTGGATGCAGGCGTGCGGAGCGCGATCTCCACATTCGCGAAGCTCCACGATATGGGACGCGGACTCGACCGACTCCGTCGCGATCTGGAAGACGGCTCGTGGGTTCGCCGTTACGGAGATCTCCTGGACCAGCCGGAGATCGATCTCGGCTACCGGATCGTGATCGCGGCGAAGACCTGACGATCAGGGACTCGCGAGCCCTCGGTTCAAGGGAGCGCGTGGCTCGCGCTATCTTGATGGGCGATCGAGTCATTCAAACCTGATCGGCGCGAAGCAGCGCGACTGCGGGATCGTGAGGCCACGCTGCTCGCGCTGTTCTCAGGTTCAGCATTAACTCGTAGCAGGTTGGCTGTTCGAGGGGTAACTCGCGTCTCCAGGCCCCCCGCCAGCGAGCTGTTGTGCGGCTTATGCAAGCAGCAACTCCACACGGTCATCTGCCTGTGTGCCGCGTGCCCCATGATCCCTGGTGATCTCCACGAGCCCATCGAACACCGTGGGCCCCTGTCGCGCTCGAGGAGCCGTGAGCTCTTGAGCGACGCGATCGCCGTGGCGAAGGACGAATCCCGCCGCCGGCGTGCCAAAAGCTCCCCCCGGGAGAATGTCATTGAAGGTGTCGAGGCTGTGTCCCCAGTCGGATAGGCGGCGGCGAGCGGATGCGAGCCGTCCGGCCGCTCCAGGTGCCATGTTCGACGCCCCATCGATGTCGCCGCTCATTCGATTAACTGATCGGCGCGCAGTAGGAGCGACGGGGGGATCGTGAGGCCGAGGGCCTTGGCGGTCCTGACATTGATCACGAATTCGAACTTCGTAGGTTGCTCGACCGGGAGGTCGCCCGGCTTTGCGCCCTTCAGGATCTTATCTACGTGTGTCGCTGCCCGCCGGTGCAAGTCCGGGACGTCCGGCCCGTACGACATGAGGCCTCCGACTTCCACCATCTGCCTGTACCCGTAGATCGCGGGCAGCCGGCTCCTGGCCGCCAACTCTGCGACTCGAGCTCGATGCGTCGTGAAAAAGGGGTTATCTAGCTGCAGCAGACCGTCGGCGCCGCGCACAGCCTTGAATGCCGCGTCCAAATCGTTTGGGCCCCGGACCGGCGCCGGCTCAAGCTGCATGCCAAGCGTGCGCGCTGCAACCTCCGCCTCCTTGAGCTGCATCGCGTTGGTCGGATACGGCGGATACGAGAGCACTGCGACTCGCCTGAGCGATGGAACGAGCTCCTTGAGCAACTCGAGGCGCTTCCCTGCGAGCTCCGCAGCATTGAAGGAGGTTCCCGTGATGTTGCCGCCGGGGCGTCCCAGGCTCGGGACGAGTCCGATCTCAACTGGGTAGTTCACGGTCGCAAAGACGATGGGTACCGACGTGGTCGCTTTCTTGGCTGCGAGAGCCGCTGACGCAGCCGAAGCCGCGATGACATCAACCTTTAGTCGCACCAACTCCTCGGCAAGCTGCGGAAGCTGATCGAGGCTGCCGAATCGGAATTCGACGACCACATTCTGGCCATCGACGTATCCCCGCTCTCGTAGGCCTTGCTGAAATGCCTCGACGAAGCTCTCGGGCGGCTGGCCCTGACGCAGGAAGCCGATCCGGTAGACCTTCCCCGGCTGATGCTCCTTGGCGGAGGCGGCCGACAGAGCGAAGAAGCCTGCGGGAGCGAATAGGAACAAGAACACGAGGATGAGCGTGTCGACTCGCATCGACATCGCCGAGTTCCGGACTCGATGCCAATGATAGCAGCCAGTCAACCGCATGATCGCCCCTTAGTGCGGCGAACACCCGGTCGATTTTCAGCGACGACCAAGCAGTTCCTCCACCGTCAGGCCGATGTCGCGCGCGATCTTGCGAAGCAGTGTTGGCGAAATGTCGTGGCTACCATGAAACGGTACAGTCGTGCCGCGCCCGTCGGTATGCCTGTACTGGCGATGTGACCCGCGCTGACGGACTTCGACGAAACCCAGTCGTTCAAGCAGCGCCACCACCTCGCGTGGCTTGAGAACTGGGAGCGAGCCCGCCACTACGCTACCCAAATCGTCTGGATACCGATGAACTCCGATTCGAGTTTCGGCTCGCCGTCCTCGAGAAGCATCCCAAGGACCTCCTCGAGATTGCGCCTCAGTTCGTCCAGGGTCTGGCCTTGGCTGTGCGCGCCCGGCCAGCCGGGTACGTAGCCAACGTACAAGTCAGTGTCCGGGTCGCGCTCGATCACGATGTTGAAGGTCCGCATCGGCACACTCCTTCCTTGTTGATCCTACCAAGCCGGTCATTTCAACGTCTGTCGGGCGAACGTCCAGCATCAGCGGCGGCGCGCAGCGCCGTCCGCTGCACGCTGCTGTTGGGCCGCCGATGCAGCCCTCGTCGGGAAAGCCGCTTCGTAGTCCGCCATCGCCGCCCTCACGACCTTCAGCGCGTGATGTCGCCCGTACACCCTGGCAACGCGTGCTTGTGCGCGACGTCCCGGCACGAGCTTGTACGTGAGAAAGTAATGCTGGAGCCGCTCAACCAGCACGGAAGGGACGTCACTGACGTCTCGGGCCGCACCCCACACGTAGTCGTTTTCGAGCACGCCCACAATTTTGTCGTCGGCTTCGCCGCCGTCGATCATCTGAAGGCCGCCAATGACACGGCAGCGCACGATGATCTCGTTTCTCGTGATCGCCCGTTCGCTGAGCACGCAGATGTCCAACGGGTCGCCGTCGCCACGTTTCGCCCCCGGGGCAAGCGTCCGGACACGTTCGTCACAGTACGTGCGCGGGACGAAGCCGTAGAGGGTCGGGTGCTGTGCCGAGGAACGTTGGGGCCGATCCACACGGAGATACCCTGAGACCTTGTCAACCTCATACTTCATTAGGTCAAATGGCGTGATCTCGATGAACGCATTAAGAATCTGTGGCGGTTCAGGCCCCACCTCCAAGCCATGCCAAGGATGGGGACGGAAATGGATCACAGGTGTTGACTGAACGTTGGCCCGCTTTCTGAGCATTCGTGGTGTTCGTACCTGCATCAGGAAACCATCCTAAGTGGCTTCTCGTCGGCCCAATCAGGCGCTCAGCCGCGGCGTCGCCAGCGAAGGTTTCGCAACGGCCGGTAACGCCGCCGGCTGAAGCGGCCTGTTAGCCAGCCCTTGGAGTTTTTTGGTCACGGCTTGTCCGGCTCTACGTACTGCGCCAAAACCCGCAGCCACGAGTTCGGCCTCAAGTTCGGCGCGAAGCCTGGACACAACGGCAGCGTGGGACTCGGCACCGAGGCGGTCCTTGGTGCGGACTCGGCCTGTCGGTAGGTGAAGGACCCGGACGAACGTACCGCCGTCTCCTGCACGCCCCGTGTCGATGCGGACCTCGCTGTCGCGGAGCATTATCTGGCAACGTGCCGGATCAGCGGCGGCGCGAAGCGCCGGCCGCTGCATTCGGAAGCTCGACGGCGGGTCAGAGTCGCGACCGCCAGCCGCCAGCAGCCCGGCCGGCGCCTACCGTGAGCCACGGCGATCACTTCGACTTCGTCCCCGCGCAACCGGTACACCAGGCTGAAAGGAAATCGCGGGAAGACATACCGTCGGGCACGGCTTCCATGACGAGGCCAGGTAAGCGGATTGTCGGCAACCGCGTCGACGGCGTGCCGGAGTTCCTCGCGAAAGCCGTGCGCCGCAGAAGGGTTCCGCCCGGCGTACCAATCATATGCCGATTCCGCCTCCTGCGCTGCGGCAGGGTGGAACCTGATAGCGGCCGGAGCCATTCAGCGCCGGTACAGCCGCGCTCTAAGCTCCTCCCAGGGCACCGCCTCGACCGCGCCCGAGTCTAGCTCCGCCATTCGGCGCTCGATTTCGACTCGCCACGCGTCGTCGACGCCTTCCTCGGACTCGGCATCCAAGGTCTCGATCAGAGCCGCATCAGCGTCGCGCGCTCCTGCGGATCGCGAGCCTCATCGCCTCTTCAAACAGCTCTCGCGCCGACCTTGCCATGCACCGATCCTACCATTCCGGTGGCCGTTATGTTGTCCGCCGAACTACTAATTGGACTGCAACGTGGACTGCAACGCCGTCATCTGCCACGAGATGCCGGCATCCAAGAGTGGATGCGAGCATCTTTACCTGGATGGCGCTTGGGCATCTGCTTGGAGATTCTCTCCGCTCGACCCCGGGCATCTACTACCCGGGCATCTACTATTGGATGCGGGTTCGCCGACGATGCGGCGGCGCCGAGCGCGACCATGCGATCGTAGTGCAGTTGCCAGACCCGTCGCTCTGGATTCCACGTGCCACCGGCTGCTTCACCCGGTCGCGGACTGCCATGTCGGCACAGGCGACGCGTAACCCGACGATCTGGTCGCGGCCGAAGCGAGGCGGTGGCGGTTCTCGATTGCGTTCGGCGACGAGGGGCTCCACGCGATAGCGCACGCAGATGAGGCGGTCACGGTACTGCGCGAGGAGCTGCTTCTTGCCCTTCTGGTCCGGCCGGATCCGCACCGGCGGCCCTCCGACAGCACCGCGTATGAGAGCGGAAGCTCCCTGAGAACGCTGGTCATGCGGCGGCGCGCCTTCTGTCTGCCAACAGGGTAGACAACGAGCCTGCGTCACGTAATGTCCCAATTCCGATACGTCGGGCGGGATGCCGAACCACTGGATCGGCTGACGTGCGGCCGCGCGTGCCAGGCTCCGCAGCCTATCCCGGTGGATGCTCCTGTCGGATCTCGGCTCAGCCGCAGGCGACTGCGTACACGTCCTGGACCTTCTCCGGGAGCCGCCACTCCTTCCAGGTCTTGCCGCCGTCACGGGTGCCGAAGACCTGGCCCAGACGCGCGACGCTGTAGACCTGATCGGGATCCCGCGGGTGCAGCGCCACCGCCATCATCGTGCTCTCGGCCTTGACCCCGTGGTCGATGCGGTGCCAGGTCGATCCCAGATCGTCGCTGCGGTAGAGCGAGCCGTCCTTGCTCCGCGCCGCCGGGCTCAGAGCGGCCACCAGCGTTCTGGCGTTGTGCGGCGAGACCTGGACGTCCCGCGCGTAGGTCAGCGGCGAGAAGCGCCCGATCTCCATGTCCTGCCAGGTCTGGCCACGGTCGGCGCTGCGGAAGAGGCCCATGCGCACGGCGAGGAAGACCGTGCCCGGCTGGGCGCTCGACACGGTGAGCGCGTGTGAATCGAGCATGCCCTCGTTCTCGGTGTCGCTGGCGATCCGGCTCTTGAGGTGCGGACGCTCGGCGAGCTTGACGAGATCGTGGCCCACGTCCTCCCAGGTCTCGCCTCGATCCCGGCTCCTCAGGACTCCGTCGACCTCGAGGCCCGCATAGATCTCGTCGGGGTACGTCGGGTCGATCGCGAGCCGGGTGACCCGGCACGGGAAGCCCATCTTGACCCGCCCCGGCGAGTTCACGCCAGGGAGCTTGCGCCAACTGTCGCCCCCGTTGTCGCTCCGATAGACCGCGACCGGCGAGGTCCCGAGGTAGATGGTCCGGGGATCACGCGGATGAATGAGGATCGACCAGACCTCCAGCCCCTCGTCCGGGAAGCTCAGCTTCTCCCAGCTCGCGCCGCCGTCCCTGCTCCGATAGGGGCCGTTCTGGGATCCCGCGAAGATCACGTTGGCGTCGGTCGGATGAATGGTGATCGCCTGGACATCCGCGCGCTCGGGCAACCCCTTGTGGAGAAGCTCCCATTGGTCGCTGCCCACGGTCTGTCGGAAAATCCCCCCGAGGGATCCGGGTATACGCGCCGCCGCGCCGACGTAAACGTGCGAGAGTCCTGACGGGTTCGCCATGGCCGACCTCCTTGGATTCGTACGCTCGCCTCGCACGGTAGGGCCCCAGCCCACGACGTGCTGCGGCTCGCACTGCCCTATGGTGGCCAAGACTCTACCACTCTCGGCCTCGATCGTGCCGGCGCTCGTGCGCCCCGCCGAAGCGCCCGCGACGAAAGCAGTTGACGGGGTGTACGCTCCGGGCTTAATGAAGGCCCTACCCGCGCTGTGCGGGGCCGCCAATCCTGACGACGCCAACCCTGACGAAAGGAGTCCAACATGATTTACGAGATCCGCACCTACCAGATCGCTCCAGGCAGCCTCGCCGAGGTCGAGAAGCGCTTCGGCGACGCTTACCAGTACCGCAAGAAGTACTCCGAGCTGACGGCCTTCTTGCACACCGAGGTCGGACCGCTCAATGAAATCGTCCACATCTGGGGGTACAAGGATCTGGCCGATCGCGCGCGCGTGCGGGGCGAGTCCTCGAAAGAGGCAAACTGGCCGCCGAAGATCCAGGAGTTCATTCGCCAGATGCGCTCGGAGATCGTCAACCCGTTCTCGTTCATCCCCGAGCCACAGTCGGGCAAGATGGGCCCGGTCTACGAGCTGCGCTACTACACGCTCAAGCCGGGCACGCTCCCTGATCTGGCGAAGGGCTGGGAGTCCAAGGCCGCCGAGCGCTCGAAGCTTTCACCGATCGTGTTCGCGGGCGGCGTCGAGTTCGGCCGGGCCAACGGCTTCGTTCACATCTGGGCCTACTCGAGCATGGACAACCGCATGCAGGTGCGTGAGGACGCGAGGAAGAAGGGCGTGTGGCCGCCGCCGGGCGGAGGCGATCGGCTGATCACGCAGGAAAACAAGATCCTCCTGCCCGCCGCTTTCTCGCCGCTCCAGTAGACGAGACTCCGCGCGGTGCTTTCGCCGCGAGGGCGCCGTATGGGCCCTCGCGGCGACCGGCCCGCCCAAGGTGGACGTTCGCTGGAGAGGCGGGAGGTGTGGCCATGTTCGACAGGGAGAGAATCGACGCGACCCGTCGGGCTCAGCACGCCTGGGAGGCCGGGGGGCCTGCCCGTTCGACCAGCGTCTACACCCCGGCCGACCTCGCCGATCGGGGGTTCGATTACCTGCGTGACCTCGGGTTTCCCGGCGAGTATCCGTTCACGCGGGGCGTCTATCCCTCGATGTACCGGGGCCAGCTCTGGACGATGCGGCAGTATGCGGGCTTCGGCACGGCCCAGGAGACCAACCGGCGGTTCCGCTACATGATCGAGCAAGGCTTGGCCGGCATCAACATCGCCTTCGACCTGCCGACGCAGCACGGGTACAACTCGGATCATCCGCGGGCAAGGGGCGAAGTTGGGAAGGTCGGCGTCCCGATCAACTCGCTGCGGGATATGGAAATCCTGTTCAACGGGATCCCACTCGAGCAGGCGAGCCCGGCCAACGCCATCAACGCGCCGGCGGCGGTGATCCTCGCGATGTACGTGGCGCTGGCCGAGCAGCAGGGCCTCCCGCTGGAGCGCCTCTCGGGCAGTACGCAGAACGACATCCTGAAGGAGTTCATCGCCCGGGGTACATACATCTTCCCGCCGGCGCCTTCGCTCCGGCTCGTCACCGACGTGATCGAGTTCTGCGCCGACCGTTTGCCGCGATGGAACTTCATCAACGTCTGCGGCTACCACATGCGCGAGGCCGGGTCCTCGCTCGAGCAGGAGGTGGCGTTCGCGCTGGCGGATGCCATGACATACGTGGAGGCCGCGCTCGATCGCGGCCTCCCCGTGGACCGGTTCGCGCCGAGGTTCGCCTTCAACTTCACCGCTGGCACGGACATTCTCCAGGAGGCGGCGAAGTTCCGCGCGATGCGACGGCTCTGGGCCCGACTGATGCGTGAGCACTTCGGCGCGACGAAGCCGGCGAGCTGGGCATTCCGCACTGGCGCCGGGTCTGGCGCGAGCCAGCTGACGGCCCAGCAGCCCGAGAACAATATCATCCGGGTCACGCTGAACGCGCTGGCGGCGATCCTCGGCGGCGCCCAGTCGCTCCACACGGCCGCATACGACGAGGCGCTGGCGCTGCCCACGGCGGAGTCGGTCAAGCTCGCCCTGCGGACCCAGCAGGTGCTGGCGTACGAGGCCGGTGTGACGGAAGTGATCGATCCGCTCGCCGGCTCCTACTACGTAGAGTCGCTCACCACCAAGATCGAGGAAGCCGCGCGGGCGCTCATCGCCGAGGTCGAGCGACAAGGGGGAATGGTCAAGGCCATCGAGTCCGGCTGGGTGCAGCGACAGATCGCCGACGCCTCATGGGAATACCAGCGGGAGGTCGAGGCGGGCACCCGCGTCATCGTCGGGGTCAACCGGTTCGTTGAAGCGGAGCCGCGGCACGCCGACATCCATCGCCACGCGGAGGCGGTGGCCGAGGAGCAGAGCGCCGCGCTCGGCGCTCTGCGGAGAGAGCGCGACGGCGCACGGGTGGCCGGAGCCCTGGAGAGCCTGGAAGCCGCGGCGCGCGGCGACGCGAATCTCTTGCCCGTTCTCGTCGAGACGGTCAAGACATACGCCACGATCGGCGAGATCTGCGACGTTCTTCGCGAAGTGTTTGGCGAGTACCAGGCCATGCAGGTGTACTGACCGCTTCGGCCGGCAGGTCGCCGGTAGCTCCTCGTTATGGCCGCTTGAGCCGGACGTCCTCGTACGGCGCCGAATAGGGGAAGGACGGGATCAGGGTGAGGGCCGGCTCCTCGACCTTGGGCCCCACGCCTCGAATGAATCCATTTTCCCAGATCGGGGCGAACACGACGCGGTCGTGGAGGATCCGCTGGATCTGGTGAAGCATCTCCTCGCGCTTCTTCCGGTCGATCTCTCGCGCCTGGCGCTGGAACAAGTCCTCGACCTCCGGAAGCACGCCGTACGCGTACCGGCCGTTCTTCGTCGCGAGCCCCTCGATTCGAGTCGCCGCGTTGCCGCCCGCACCCTGGACGCCCAGCACGACGCCGCGGAGCTTCTTCTCGCCCCAGGTCGACAGGAACGCGGCGCGCTCCATCGTCCTGACCCGTGTCCGGATCCCGATGGCGGCGAGGTTACCGGCGATCGCCTCCGCCATCGAGAAGTAGGGCGGGTTGGGGGTGAGGTCGCCGGCATCGAAGCCGTTCGGGTAGCCGGCCTCGACCATGAGCTGTTTGGCGCGCTTCGGATCGTAGGGATGCGGGTCGATGGGCAGCGCGAACTCCATGTGCCGGGGGACGATGTTCCCGGTGATGCCGGCGAATCCGAGCTGTTCGGCCTCGTTGATCGTCTTGCGATCGATCGCCAGGCTCGCGGCGAGCCTCACTCGCCGGTCGTGCCACGGCGACTTCGGGTCCCACTGCTCGGTGAACTCGAGGAAGAAGACGGCGTTGCTCCGAACCGCGGTGAGCCTGAGCCCGGGTGTCCGCTGGATGTCCTCGGCCACGGGGCCGCCCAGGAAGTACACGATGTCGAACTCACCACGCTTGAGCCCGGCCGCGCGCGTCGTCTCGTCCGGCACGCTCTTGAAGACCAGGCGCTTCACGCTCGGCGTCTTCCGCCAGTAGCCCTCGAAGGCCTCGACGACGATCTCGACCCCCGGCGTGGAGCTCACGAACCGGTAGGGTCCGGCGCCGATCGGCGCTTTCCTGAAGCCGTCCTCGCCGACTTTCTCGACGTACTTCTTCGGCACGACCCAGCCGGCTCCGGTCGCGGTGGTCCCGTAAAACGTCATGAAGTCCGGCCACGGCTCCTTCATTAGGAACCTGACCCGGCGCGCGTCGACGACCTGCACGTCCTTGACCTTGTCCTTGAGGAGCTTCGCCGCCCCGCCGCGATAGCGATCGAAGGAGAACTTGACGTCCTCGGGGGTGACGGCATCCCCGTTGTGGAACTTGATCCCCTGGCGCAGCAGGAACTCGTAGCTGGTGCCATCGGGTGACACCGACCAGGACTCCGCGAGGCTCGGCGTGGTCGGGCTCTGGGGCATGGGCTTGACCAGCGCGTCGTGGATCGCGTAGAGGACCTTGAACGGACTGATGGCGGACTCGGTCTCGCCGGGATCGAGCCAGCGGGGTGCCAGCGTGACGTGGAAGGCGTACGTCACCTGGCCCTCGGGTCCGGCTGCCTCGGCGGGAACGCCAGGCGCCCAGATCGGAAAAAGAAGCACGACTGCGGCGAAGAATCGAGCGAACAATCTCACCATCAACCTCCTTGGGAGGATCATCGCGGCTTGAGCCGAACGTCCTCGTACGGCGCCGAGTACGGGTAGTAGGGGATCAGGGTGAGGGCCGGCTCGTCAACCTTCGGCCCCACACCCCGAATGAATCCGTTTTCCCAGATCGGAGCGAACACGACGCGATCGTGGAGGATCCGCTGGATCCGATGGAGCAACGCTTCGCGCTTCTTGCGGTCGAGCTCTCGCGCCTGCTGCTGGAAGAGGTCTTCGACTTCGGGGAGGACGCCGTACGCGTACCGGCCGCCCCGCGTCGCGAGCAACTCGATTCGAGTCGCCGCGTTGCCGCCCGCGCCCGTTCCGCCCAGCACGACACCGCGGAGCTTCTTCTCCCCCCAGCTCGAAAGGAAGGCGGCGCGCTCCAGCGTCCTCACCCCCGTCTTGATCCCGATGACGCCCAGGTAGTTGGAGACGGCCTCCGCCATGGAGTAGTAGGGCGGTTGGGGCGTGAGGTCGCCACCGTCGAAGCCGTTCGGGTAGCCGGCCTCGACCAGGAGCTGCTTGGCGCGCTTCGGGTCGTAGGGGTGCGGATCGATGGGGATCGCGAACTCCATCGCCCGCGGGACGATGTTGCCGGTGACACCCGCGAAGCCGAGCTGCTCGGCGTCGTTGACCGTCTTCCGATCGATGGCGAGGCTCGCGGCGAGGCGCACCCGCTGGTCGTGCCACGGCGACTTCGGGTCCCACTGCTCGACGAAGTCGAGGAAGAAGACCCCGTTGGTCCGCGTGGCGACGAGCTTCAGCCCGGGCGTGCGCCGGACCTCCTCCGCCACCGGGCCCGTCAGGAAGTACGCCATGTCCACCTCGCCGCGCTTGAGCGCGGCCGCACGCGTCGTCTCGTCGGGGACACTCCTGAAGACCAGGCGCTTGACGCTCGGCGCCTTGCGCCAGTAGCCGTCGAACGCCTCGAGGACCAGCTCCACGCCCGGGGTGAAGCTGACGAACCGGTAAGGTCCGGCGCCGATCGGGGCCTTCTTGAAGCCCTCGTCGCCGACACTCTCGACGTACTTCTTGGGCACGATCCAGCCGGCGCCCGCCGCCGTTGTTCCGTAGAACGTCATGAAGTCGGGCCACGGCTCCTTGAGGAGGAACCTGACCCGGCGCGCGTCGACGACCTGCAGCTCCTTGACCTTGTCCTTGAGGAGCTTCGCCGCCCCGCCGCGGTAGCGCTCGAAGGAGAACTTCACGTCCTCGGCGGTGACGGGGTCTCCGTTGTGGAACTTGGCCCCCTGGCGCAGTAGGAACTCGTAGCTGGCGCCGTCGGGAGACACCGACCACGACTCCGCGAGGCACGGCGTGTTCAGGCCCGCGGGCATCGGCTTCACCAGCGCGTCGTGGAGCGCGTAGAGGATCTTGAACGGCGTGGCGACGGACTCCGTCTCCCCGGGGTCGAGCCAGCGCGGAGCGAGGGTGACGTGGAACGCCCACACCATCTGGCCTTCGGGGGCCGCCTCCGCGGCTCCCACGTGAGCGCCGAACGCCCAGATCGAGAAAACCAGCGCGGCGGCGACGGTCGATCGGGCCAGTGATCTCATGCTTGGCCTCCTCGCTGGACGGTAGAGATATGGCGCCTCGCGCGCAGGTCAGACACCCGCGCGGCGCAGGACCGCCCCGATGTTCTGCGCTTCGGGCTTGCGCGTGCCGGCGTCGATCTCGCGGACTATCTCGACGGTCGCCGTGGAGACGGGCGTGGGTACGCCCGCTTCGCGACTCTGCCGCACGACGTGGCCGTTCATGAAGTCGATCTCGGTGGGGCGCCCCTTGGTCACGTCTTGCCCCATGGAGGAGCGCCAGTTGCGCCCGCCCGCCGAGGTCGGCGTCAGCATCCGATCCAGGGAATCCCAGATGTCGCGACGGTCCGCAGCCGCCCACTGCTCGGCGGTGGTGCCGTTGAACTTGGGCACGCGATAGCCGAGCGCCAGCCCGACCCGCGCGGACTCCGCCCCGAGGTGGATCGTGATCGCGCGGCCCACCTCGCTCGAGGCGATCTCGGAGGAGCCGAGGCCGGACATGGCCTGCACGGGGTTGCCCGTGGAGTTGGCGCAGAGCTTCGACCAGCGCTCGCCCCAGAGGTTGTCCGTCACCAGAGCGCCGTCGATCACCTTGAGCATCTCCGCCACCTCGTTGGCGCGGGCCGTGAGCCGCCCGTCGTGCTCGCCCACGCGGAAGACGTCGTGGCCGGTGCCCTGGCCCTTTTCGGCGCCGCGCTCCACCTGGCCGGGTTTCCACAGCGCCACGCCGATCTTCGACATGACCAGGCCGAGTGAGCGCGAGGCACCCGCCACGGAGGCGACGATCGGGTCGGGCCAGCAGTTCTCGGAGGCGACGATGTAGCCGTCGGCCTTGAGGTGCCGCAGTGCCACCTGGGCCGCCCACGCCGTGTCGTAGACCTTCATGGCGACGAACGCGAGGTCGAAGTCGCGCGGCATGCGCTGCGATTCGCCTAGGTGCACCGCCTTCGGGTGGGCCTCGAACGGATCGTGCGGCCCCGTCACCGAGATACCTTTCTTGCGGATCGTCTCGACCTGCTCGGCCCACGGATCGACGAGCGTCACGTCGTGGCCGGCGCGCGAGAGGAATGCCCCGATGTAGCTTCCAATGGCTCCAGCACCGACGAACAGGATCTTCTTGGCCATACCGTCCTCCCCAGTGTGGTTCGAGTGCCCGGCATTATCGCGCGTCCCGCGCTCCGAGGCGATGGGCAAATGTTTGATGGGCAAATGTTTTGCACTCCCGTCTTCTCATCGTTAGAATCCTCCCGACGATTCCGGCCATCATCGTCCTCAAAGGGGGCGGCCATGAACCTGCGTGCACTTCTGTCCTTGGCGGCAACCGTTCTGCTGTGCGGAGTGCTTCCGGCCCGAGGCCAGGAGTTACCCGATGGAAAGGGCAAGGAAATGGTCGCGGCCAGTTGCAACAGCTGCCACCCGTTCTACGCGCGCCTCGGCGCCGGATACACGCCCGAGGGTTGGCGCACCGTCATGCGGATGATGGCCAATCACGGAGTTGTCGTCCCGGCGGATCAGGTCGCCACGATCACGGAGTACTTGACCAAGAACTTCCCGGAAAAGTCGAAGCCCGCCGGCGCGGTGATCGCGGGGCCCGCCAAGGTTTCGATCAAGGCATGGCAGGTGCCCACGCCCGGGTCGCGGCCGCACGATCCATTGGCGACGAGGGACGGATCGCTCTGGTACACGGGCCAGATGACCAATATGCTTGGCCGCGTCGATCCAAAGACCGGCAACACCAAGGAATATCCCCTCAAGACGCCTCACTCCGGACCGCACGGTCTCGACGAGGATAAGGCCGGTAACATCTGGTATACCGGCAACACCGGGGCGTTGATCGGCAAGCTCGACCCGAAGACGGGTGTTGTCACCGAGTACAAGATGCCGGACCCGGAGGTGAAGGATCCGCACACCCTGATCTTCGATCAGAGCGGGATCCTGTGGTTCACGGCTCAGAACGCCAACCGGGTGGGGCGGCTCGATCCGAAAACCGGCGAGATCAAGCTGCTCACACCGCCGACACCGAAGTCGCGCCCTTACGGTATGGCGGTAAATTCGAAGGGGACCGTGTTCTACGTCGCGTTCGGCACCAACAAGGTGGGAAGCGTCGATCCGAGGACGCTGGAAATTCGTGAGTACCCGTTGCCGGATGCGGCTTCCCGCCCACGGCGTATCGCGATCACCAGCGACGATGTCGTCTGGTACAGCGACTTCTCGCGGGGCTATCTGGGCCATCTCGATCCCGCAACCGGCAAGGTGACCGAGTGGCCGTCTCCGAGCGGGCCGAAGTCCGAGCCCTACGGCATCTCGGCGATCAACGACATTATCTGGTACAGCGAGTCCGGGACGACCCCGAATACGGTCGTGCGCTTCGATCCCAAGACCGAGAAATTCCAGAGCTGGGCGATTCCGGGTGGTGGGAACATCGTGCGCAACACCTCGGTCACGCGGGACGGCAACTTCGTGCTGGCCAACAGCCTGGTCAATGCCGTGACCCTGGTCACAATCTCGAAGTGAGGTGACGCACAACGACACATCGCTGTAGGAATGTGCGCGGGCCGGACTCGGGTCTGGCCCGCCGTGCAGCTTCCTGCCAAGCGGCCAATCCCCGGCAGATACTTTGAGCCGCGGGCGCCCTTGACACGGTCGGTGGCGGGCCTTATAACTCCTCCATCGTAGTGAGGCTGCAGGCGTGACGATCGTCAACCCGATTTAGTTCCAACCGCTGTTCCCGCCGCAGGGCGTCAACGTTCGAGGCGTAACTCCGAGCAGTCGAGGTGTCACGGAATCCGGACAGCAAGATCGAGCTGGCCCGATTCGACGCGGAGTTCGGCCGGTCGGCCGCCTACGTCGAGATCGGCGACGCCCGGGGGACCGGTCCAGCCAGCGCCGAAACGGAGCTCGACCGCCAGGTCTGGGAAGATCGGCGACGCCCGGGGGACCGGTCCAGCCAGCGCCGAAACGGAGCTCGACCGCCAGGTCTGGGAGGCGATGGACAAGTTCACCGACCAGGTGGCCTTGATGTTCACGGCCGGCGAGGCGTACGAGATCCTCGGACGTGCGGGAGAGATCACGATTCCAGTCCCGGCCGGGGCCTCGGCCGAGGACATCGCCCTCTACTTCGATCACGGGCGCCGACGCGATCCGCTGGGCTCGACCCATCACGACGCGGGGCACCCTCTGGATGGGTACGGATCCGGCGTCTTCGGTCACCAACGAGTTCGGGCGCATCCACGATACGACCAACTGCTACGTTGCTGCGCCTGCGCTTTTCCCAACGACGGGTTCACCGAATCCAATGCTCATCGGTGTTGCGCTGGCCCGCCGCTCGGCGGACTCGCTCGCCGAGCACGTCCTGCGCGGGGCCGAGACAATCACGCCCGACCCGGGCTTCGAGCTCCTGTTCGATGGCACCGAGACGTCACTCAACCGCTGGCGCAAGGTGGGCCCGGCCGGCCAGGGCTTCGTGCTCGTCAACGGTGAGCTCATGGCCTATGGAGCCAGGGACTTCGCGATCCTCTACTATGCCAAGGAGGCGTTCGACGACTTCACGCTGCGCCTGCAGTTCCGGATCTTCGATAGCCTGCGACACAACAGCGGCGTCTTCCTCCGCTTCCGGCATCCACAAGAGCCGGTCTCGGCCGCGCTCCGCGCCCGTGCGCTCGCCGACGGTGCGCCGATCGATACCAATCCCGCTTGGACCGCGGTCTACTCGGGCTTCGAGGTCCAGATCGACGACACCGCCAGGGGCGACGTGACCAAGGACTTCTACGGGCGGCGGCCAGAACCGGATGGACTGTGGAAGAATCGCACCGGCGCCATCTACAAGATTCCCGCCGGCGACTTCATCGCGCATCTCAACCGGTACGATGACGTCTGGCAACAGTACAAGCCTGGCCCGGCCCTCGTGCCAGGCCCATGGTTCGAGTACGAGATCCGCGTCAGTGGCGACCGCTACACCGTGACGCTCCGGAACCTCGCCTCGGGCGCCAAGGAACGCACTACCCTGTACGAGAACACGGACAAAGAGCGCGGGATTGCGACGCTGGCCGGACGCCCCGCGGGCTATATCGGGATCCAGTCTTATCCCGGCCAAGCTGTGGCGTTCAGGAACATCAGGATCAAGAGGGGTTGACGACGCAGGCGTGAATGGCTAGGCGGACGAGACGGTCAGCCGAGAGCTGATCGTCTCGGCCGGGGCCAAGGGGGTTGGCTCCTCCTTGTTGGCGGAAGATGCTCAGGGGCCTGATCGCCAATCCCAGCCGGCGGCCTCCAGCTCCAGGAGGGCGGCAAAGCGCCCCGCGCGGCCTGCGAGCTCGCCAGGAGCGCCTGCTTCCACGATGGAGCCCTTTTCAAGGACGATAACCCGGTCGGCTTCCACGGCGGTCGAAAGCCGGTGCGCGACCGTCAGGACGGCGCATCCTGCGGGCAAGACCGACCGTCGCAGCGCCGCGCGGAACGCGGCGTCACTGACACCGTCGATCGCGGCGGTCGCCTCGTCCAACAACAGAACCGCTGGTTTGTGCACCAGCGCACGGGCCAGGGCGAGCAGCTGCTGCTGACCGGCGGATAGTTGCGTTCCCTCGCCGCCACTACTACTGCTGAGCAGGGTCTGATAACCCATCGGGAGCGCTCGAACAAACCCGTCGGCACCGGCAATCCTTGCCGCTTCGAACACGGCCTCCTCGGGCACCAACGCGTCACCGAGAGTGAGGTTCTCAAAGACCGTTCCTGAGAACAGCTGCACCACCTGAGGCACCACACCCAGGAGCTTTCTGCGTTCCGATTCCTCCAGTAAAGCAGGATCGCGACCTGTGACACGTACTGTGCCGGTCCACGGCGCGTAGAGCCCCGCCAGGAGCTGGAGGGCGCTGGTCTTCCCGGCGCCGGTGCGCCCAACCAACGCCACGTGTTCGCTCGCGTTGACCACGAGCGAGATGCGATGCAGCACCCGCTGGCCTTCGGCGTATCCGAAGACGACGTCGCTGAGATGAATCGGAGGCCGCTCGGCGGTGTTCGCCGGGCGCATCGGAATCGGCACTGCGTCCTCGGGGGCCAGGGCCAAGGTCGCGAAGATGCGCTCAGCGCCGGCCAGAGCCCCTTGGACCGTTTGCCACTCTTCGCCGAGAGCCGTGATCGGCTGGAAGACGCGTTGAAGGAGAATCAGGAACGCCGCCAGTGTGCCGAGTGAGATGCCAAAGGCGTCGAACGTCTGTCGAGTCCCGGCCCAGAGTAGAGAGGCGACCGCCAACGATGCCAGGATGGCGGTCACGGGCGTGTACAGCGCGGAGAAGCGCGTCGCGCGGTTCGATGCGGTCAGCGCACCGCTGAGCACCTGCCGGAATCCTCCGACCGCTTCGCTCTCCCGGCCGAATGCGCGAATGACCTCGATGCCTCTCAGGCTCTCCTGGAGACGAGCGGTGAGTGCCCCGATCGCGATACGCGTCGCACGTTCGGATTGGCGGACGCGTACCTGCAGGAAGCGGAGGGTGATCACCAGCGGAGGCGCGACCAGACCGGCCACGAGGGTGAGTGGTGGACTGAGGATGATCATTCCGATCGTGAGGGTCAGGAGTCGCACGAGGTTGGCCACCAGGACGGCGACGCCCGATGAGAACACGGTGTCCAGAGCTTCGATGTCCGACGTGCAGCGGCTGATGACGTCGCCCACCGGCGTCCGGTCGATGTGGCTGATGGGGAGCCGCTGAATATGCGCAAAGAGGCGGACCCGCAGACGGCTGAGCACCCCCTGCGCGATCGTCGCGGCGAGGTAGCTGTAGAGGAACGTCATCGCCTGGACGGCGGCGCTGGCACCGAGGTAGAGGATCGCGAGAAGGAGAAGGCCAGCGGACCGCCCAACGATCAGATGGTCGTCGACGATCGCCCGAATGATGAACGGTGGTGCGAGCTCGAAGGAAGCGGCGGCGAGCACGAACAGCACGACGGCCATCGCTCTGACCCGCCAGGGCTGCAGCAGGCCCGCCAGGTTCCCGGTGAGCGAGCGAGCCCCTGCGGCACGGCCGTCACCAGTGAAAACGAATCCACTCATCGCCGCGCCCCGTCGACCGACACCGCCTCAGCATTGAGCTGGGCCTGAAAGATGCGCGCGTACAGGCCGGATGCGGCCACCAGCTCGCCGTGTGTTCCCAACGCTTCGATCATGCCATCTTGCAGCACCACGACCAGATCGGCATACGGAAACGCCGCCAGGCGGTGCGAGCACACGATGATGGTCACGCGGTCCCGAGGGGGCGCGTCCACGCCGAACGCCTGTTTCAGCGACGCGACGATGCGGGCCTCGGTCGTGACATCGACGGCCGAGAACGGATCATCCAGGACCAGGAGCCCCGGCAAGCCGGGCGCGGCGGCGGCGATCGCGCGCGCCAGGCCGACTCGCTGGCGCTGGCCACCCGAGATGCGTACACCAAGCTCGCCAATCTCGGTGTCGAGCCCGCGCGGAAAGCCGAGCACGTCCTCCTCCAGCGCCGCTAACCGCACGGCTTCCATCAGGAGTGGGTCGTCGTGCGGCCCGCCTCCCCGTTTCAGCGTGAGGTTTTCCCGCAGCGAGCCGGAAAACAGGAGCGCGTCCTGCGGCAGGTATCCGATGAGCCCTCTCCGTTCCCCTGGTGTGAGCTTTGAGAGAGGACGGCCATCGATGAGCACCGTTCCTGACTCGACTGGATGGATCCCCAGGATCGACCGCGCAAGCGCACTCTTGCCGGAGCCGACGGGCCCGGTGACGCCGACCAGAAACCCGGCTGGGATGTCGAGGTTCAGCTCGCGCAGCGCTGGAGCCTCAGCGCCCGGGTACCGGAAGGTCAGACCGCGTAGCGAGACAGCGATGGGACCTGGAGTCCTTGCCGTGGGTCTGGCCGCGGTCCGGGCGATCCCTGCAATGTGCCCGGTTCGGAACGACGCCCGGCGAGGCTCGCCCGCAACCCCGAGAGCCGGCGCGAGGAGCGGTCGCAGACGGGCATACGCGGCCGCACCACTTTGCACCGAGTTCACGAGCTGCGGAATACGATGACCGCGGTTGACGAAGCGAAGAAACAGCTCGAGGTACGCGACAAAGACGCCGACGGTCATGACACCAGCGACGACTCGCTCGCTTCCCTTCCAAACGATCAAGACGACGCCCGCGATCATCAGGGTTGTGTAGATCGGCTGCAAGCCTCCTTTGAGGCGAGCGAGGCTCAAGTTCCTTTCTGCGAACCTTTGCGACAGCCCGGCGATCCGCTCGATCGACGCACTGGCCCGACCGAAGAGGCGCAGCACCCTGGTACCCGTGAGATGCTCTTGGATCGCCGAGGTGAGATCGGCGCTCGCCTCACGTGCCCTCGTGGTTCGCCGAGCGACCCAGCGGCCGGTGGCGTGCGCGAGGATCATGGCCAACGGTGTCGGGATCAGCGCCAGAAGCGTGAGGCGCGGATCGAAGACGAGCATTGCCACGACGAAGGAAAGGGAGAAGAGCACGGTGTCCCAGATCTCGATGGTGGACTCGCGGACGCCCACGCCGAGCACTTCGACGTCGCCGACGATGCGGGCCATCAGGTCCCCCAGCGGCGTCCGTTGCACGTCCGCCATGGGCCACGCCAGCACCCCGCGGAACGCGTCGGCTCGCACGTTCGCGCGGATCCGTGCGTTGGCGGTCATGAGCCACCAGCGTTTCCCGATGCGAGGCACCTCGGTCAGCAACGTGCCGCCGACGAATGCCAGTGCGGCCCAGCCGACATCGGCGGCCGTGGCTCCGCCCCGCTCCCAGAGCAACGCTCGGTCGATCGCGCGGCCGAGCAGGATCGCCGGCAGGACGACGGCGGTATTCATGATGATGCCGGCGACGGATCCCAGCACGAGCTGGCCTGCGACCTGCCGGAAGTACGGCCGCATCTCCCAGAGGAAGCCAAACATCAGGCAGTCTATGTCACCAACGCGGGCTTCTAGTTGTCGAGGCTCAGCAGCTTTTGGACGTCGCTGCGCGTGAGGAGGAGGGTAGCGGTCGTCATCTTCCCAACGCGGGATCCTCGAGGAGCCGGGCAACGCGCTCGACGATCACATCCCGGGCACGCTTGAAGTCCTCGCTGACCGCGGGCACGTCGTCCCAGCGTTCGATCCGGGACGCGCGCGACGCGAGTTCACCGAGGTCACAGCCGAAGGTGACAACGACCGCCGTGCCCTCGACATCGGCCGGCGTGGGACGTCGGGGTCGGCGCCCCCCGACGTCGATGCCGTCGTCCCGTAGCCCCTGGGCGACACGTGGCGGGATCACGTCATCGGGCTCGGTTCCAGCGGACGTCGCTCTCGCGCCGAGCCCACGCGCGGCCGCGAGGCGGTTGAAGTACTCGGCGGCGATGAGGCTCTTGGCCGAGCCGTGCAAGCAGACGAAGAGGACCTTCCCTTGCTGGGTGACCATGGTTTCCTCCCGCCACCGCTCACGCGCGCGTGACGGTGGATAGCACTGCCTTCGCTCCTGGAAGCGCTAAGAGCCGGCTCCTCGCGATCCCGAGAATAGCGCCAACGAGCATGACTTTGAGCGTTGCCACCCGCCAGACCATTAGGACGAGCACCGTCGCCGTCAGCGTGGCGAGGGCGAGGACGTCGGGCAGCGCGTAAGGCGCGAGCCGCACGAGTGAGACAGCGAGCACTCCGATCACGGCCGGTGCGATACCCCTTAGCGCCGCTCTCGTCCACACCAACTTCCTGATCCGATCGAGCGCCGGAAGAATCGCCAGCATCATGACGAACGACGGCAGGAACGCGGCGGCGCCACCGACCACGGCCCCGGCGACCCCCGCTACCTTGTACCCCACATATGCCGCGACCATCAGGATCGGTCCCGGCGTGAACTGGCCGAGGGCCAGCCCGTCGATGAACTCTTGAGGCGTGAGCCAGTGGAACTGGCTCACCACTTGCTCTTGCATGAACGCGATCATCGTAAGGCCGCCGCCGAACGTCAGAGCTCCTACCTTGACGAGGAACGCGCCGACCTGCAGGAGGCTGGCGGCGGGCGGGTCTCCAGGAGCGGCAACCACGCCGGGAACGGACGCCGATCGCGCGACGATATGCAGGACGGCAAGACACGCCGTGAGCGACACGAGGACCGGCACGCCGAGCTTCCTCGAGTGAAAGAGCCAGATCCCAACACCACCGGCGAGAAGCAGGATCGCGGCGACGCCGAGGGGACTGGTGAGAGCGGCCAGCGCGGTAGCGATAGCGATCAAGACTTGAGAGCGGGTGCTCATGGCGGCCTTGCCCAGGCGATAGACGGCGACGAGATAAATGCCCACGACCACAGGTCCCAGCCCGTAGAGCGCGCCCCGGAGAATGGGCGTGACGCCCAGTGCGGCGTAGCCCATCGTCAAGACCAGCAAGACGAAGAACCCCGGCAACACGAAGCACAGCCCACCGAGCAGCCCGCCCCACCATCCGCCCCGCGCGTATCCGAGAAAGATGCTGAGCTGCGCCGCAGTCGCGCCCGGCAGCATGTTGACGAGCGAGAGCCCTTCGACGAACCGCTCTTTCGAGACCCACTGGCGTTTTTCCTGGAGCTCCGCCTGCATGATGCCCATGATGGCGGGACCTCCGTAGGCCGTGGCGCCGATCTTGAGGAACTGCGCAGCGATGTCGCTCCAGTTCTTCACGATTTCAGCCTCCTTTGACGAGTGGCCAGACGATCAGGCCAATCGCTCCCGCTGCGGTGACCAGGATCGGCTCGGGGACCTTGAACCGCCAGAGCACGGCCAGGCTCGCCAGGGCCACGGCGGCCGTCGGTAAGTCATAGATCGCGCGATAGGCGAGAACGATCACCGCGCCGCTGAGCGCGCCGGTCGCTGCCGCCGTCGCGCCTTGAACGAACGCCTTCAGCTGGGCGTTGTCTCGGTTGCGCTTGAACCACGGCGCCGGAATGATCGTGAAGAGGTAGACGGGCAGGAAGATGCCGATCGCTGCCATCGTCGCCCCCAGAATGCCGGTGACGAGATATCCGATGAAGACGACCGTGATGCCGACCGGCCCG
>WNFU01006933.1_pt1 | contig 24007 bp, 18 predicted proteins | sample 5400121 | NCBI WGS metagenome assembly WNFU01 (sample SAMN13153360, study PRJNA577476) | soil metagenome | isolation source: 100 cm soil or saprolite under grassland replicate 1 | place: USA:California | collected 2016-06-15
CCGCTCCTCGAAGGAGCTGCTCTCCGGCGGCGGCGAGGCGTCCGGGCCGGTGTCGTTCATGCGCGGCTTCGACGCCTTCGCGGGCGTGATCAAGTCGGGGGGCAAGACCCGGCGCGCCGCGAAGATGGTGATCCTCGACGCCGACCACCCGGACGTCAGCGAGTTCGTCACCTGCAAGGCCGACGAGGAGCGGAAGGCCTGGGCCCTCATCGACGCGGGCTACGACGGCGGGTTCAACGTGAAGGGCGGCGCCTACGACTCCGTGTTCTTCCAGAACGCGAATCACTCGATCCGCGTCACCGACGCGTTCATGCGCGCGGTGGTCGAGGACCGCGAGTGGGCGCTCACGAGCCGCGTCGACGGCAAGGCGATCGAGACGGTCCGCGCGCGCGACCTCATGCAGAAGGTGACCCAGGCCGCCTGGCTCTGCGGCGATCCCGGCATGCAGTTCGATACGACCATCAACTCCTGGCACACGTGCCCCGGGTCCGATCGGATCAACGCGTCGAATCCGTGCTCGGAGTACATGTTCCTCGACGATACGGCCTGCAACCTCGCCTCGCTCAACCTGATGCACTTCCGGTCGATCGGCGGCGGCTTCGACGTGGACTCCTTCAAGCGCGCCGTGGACCTCACCATCCTCGCGCAGGAGATCCTGGTCTCGAACGCGAAGTACCCCACCGCCCCCATCGGGAAGAACAGCGAGGAGTACCGGCCGCTCGGGCTCGGCTTCGCGAACCTCGGCGCCCTCCTCATGGCGAGCGGGTTGCCATACGACTCGGACGGCGGGCGCGCCTCGGCCGCCGCGATCAGCGCCCTCATGACGGGCGAGGCGTACGCGATGAGCGCGCGCATCGCCGAGCGGATGGGGCCGTTCGCCGGGTACGAGCGGAACCGCGAGCCGTTCCTGGGCGTCGTGCGCAAGCACGCCCAGCACGTCGATCGGATCGACCCGACGCTCGTCGGGAGCGATCTGCTCGCCGCCGCGCGCGACGCGTGGGCCGACGCGCTCCGCACCGGCGGCGCGAGCGGCTACCGCAACGCGCAGGTCACCGTGCTCGCGCCGACCGGGACCATCGGGTTCATGATGGACTGCGACACGACCGGCATCGAGCCCGACATCGCCCTCGTGAAGTACAAGAAGCTCGTCGGCGGCGGCGTGCTCAAGATCGTGAACAACACGGTGCCGCTCGCGCTGCAGCGGCTCGGCTACTCCGCCGAGAGCATCTCCTCCGTCCTCCAGTTCATCGACGAGATGGAGACCATCGAGGGCGCGCCCGGGCTCGACGCCGAGGACCTGCCCGTCTTCGACTGCGCGTTCAAGCCGCACAACGGCACGCGCTCGATCCACTACATGGGCCACATCCGGATGATGGGCGCGGTCCAGCCCTTCCTGTCCGGCGCCATCTCGAAGACCGTCAACATGCCGCCCACGGCGACGCCGCAGGACATCGAGACGGCCTACCTCGAGGCGTGGAAGCTCGGGCTCAAGGCGATCGCGGTCTACCGCGACGGCTGCAAGCGCAGCCAGCCGCTCAACACGAAGCGGGACGACGCGAAGGGAGGGAAGGACGAGCTGCGCCTCGCCCGGCGCCGCCTCCCCGACGAGCGCCGCTCGATCACGCACAAGTTCTCGATCGGCGGGCACGAGGGCTACATGACGGTCGGCATGTACGACGACGGCACCCCGGGCGAGCTCTTCGTCACGATGGCGAAGGAGGGGTCGGTCGTCTCCGGCCTCATGGACAACTTCGCGACGATGATCTCGATGTCGCTGCAGTACGGCGTGCCGCTCAAGGTCCTCGCGGACAAGTTCAGCCACACGCGCTTCGAGCCGTCGGGGTTCACGGGGAACCCCGAGATCCCGATCGCGAAGTCGATCACCGACTACATCTTCCGCTGGCTCGCGCTGAAGTTCCTGCCGGCCGAGGACGGCGCGCAGACGCAGCCATACCTGCCGGGCGTCGAGCCGGCGCCGCCGAAGCGGGCCGCCCAGAAGACGATCGAGGCGAGGTCGGTCGCAGCGACCGAACCGGCGCGAACGAACGGCACGGTCGAGAAGCAGACCGACGCCCCACCCTGCCCCACCTGCGGCTCGATCACGGTGCGGAACGGCGCCTGCTACAAGTGCCTCAACTGCGGGTCCACGACGGGCTGCTCTTAAGGGCGGCTTCAGCCGCGGCCGCCGTCGGTCGCACGAGGTGCACCGCCGCACCGATCACGGCGGCGGCTGCTGGCACGATCATCGGTGCGCCCGGGGCTCTCCGCCCCGGGCGTCGCCGTTTGCGGGAGACGATCGCTCGTCGCGACCGGGGGAGTGACGTCGCGCACGCGGCAGCGGCGGCCGCTGAAGCGGCTGCTGCGGTCAGCGGAACTCGCGCGCGCGGTGTCCGATCGCCGGCGCGAGCGCGAGCGGCGCGAGGGACTCGACGCGGACGTTCACGACCGCCCCGCTCCGCTCGAGACGCCCCCGCGCGACGAGGTACGGAGCGGCCCGCACCACCGTGCGGCAGCGCTCGTACACGTCTGGCATGACGATGAGGTTCGCGATCCCGGTCTCGTCCTCGAGCGACAAGAAGACGATCCCCTTCGCCGTCTCGGGCCGCTGGCGGACGATGACGAGCCCCGCCACCTCGACCGACGCCCGGTCGGGCAGCCGCCCGAGCTCGCGGGCGGTCCGGACGCACCCGGTCACGAGCGCGGGCCGGAGCACCGCCATCGGGTGGCCGCGCGCCGAAAGACCGGCCGTCGCGAAGTCGGCGGACACCTCCTGCGCCGCGCTCGCGGGCGGGAGGTCCGGCTCGGGCTCCGGGGGCGCGACGCCCGCGAACAGGTCGCCCGCGTCGGCCTCGACCCCGAGGCTCCGCCACACCGCGCTCCGCCGGTCGGCGGCGAGCGCGCCGAGCGCGCCCGCCTCGGCGAGCCTCACGAGCCACGCGCGAGAGAGCCCGGCGCGACGCACGAGGTCCCCGAGCGAGGCGAACGGCGCGGCCGCGCGCGCCGCGACGATCGCGTCGCCGACGGCGCGGGGGAGCCCGCGGATCGCGTGCAGCCCGACGCGGAGCGCCGGGAAGACGCCCGGTTCGGGCGGGATCCCCTGGGGAGCAAGCTCAGTCCTCGCGGCGAGATCAGTCCTCGCGGCGAAGCCGCGCTCATTCTCTGGGGCCCCCTGGGGGGCGGAGCCGCGCTCCATGTCCTCTTGGGCCCCCTGGGGGGCTTCGAGCGTGCTCTCCCACCCGCTCGCCGCCACGTCCACGCCCCGCACCTCCACTCCGTGCCGCTTCGCGTCCTCGGCGAGCGTGTGGGGTGCGTAGAAGCCCATCGGCTGGCTGTTCAGGAGCGCGCAGGCGAAGGCTGCAGGGTGGTACCGCTTGAGCCACGCGGAGGCGTACACGAGGAGCGCGAACGACGCCGAGTGCGACTCCGGGAACCCGTAGCCCGCGAAGCCGAGGAGCTGGCTGAAGATGACCTCCGCGTCGCGCGCGGAGATGCCGCGCTCCGCCATCCCCGCGAGGAGCCGCGCCTTCATCGCCTCGATGCGCTCGTGCGAGCGGCGGTGCGTCATGACGCGGCGGAGCTCGTCCGCCTCGCCTGGCGTGAACCCCGCCGCGACGACGGCGAGGCGCATGATCTGCTCCTGGAAGAGCGGGACCCCGAGCGTCTTCGAGAGGACCGGCTCGAGCGGCGCGTATGGGTAGCGGACCTGCTCGCGGCCGTCGCGCCGGCGCAGATAAGGGTGGATCATGCCGCCCTGGATCGGCCCAGGGCGGACGATGCCGACCGAGATGACGAGATCGTAGAAGTTCTTCGGCTTGAGGCGGGGCGCGAGCGACATCTGGGCGCGCGACTCGACCTGGAACACGCCGATCGAGTCCGCCCGCGTCAGCATCTCGTAGACGGAGGAATCCTCGGCGGGGATCGTCGCGAGCGAGTCGGGATGAGCCACCGGCGTCGGCGACGCCGGCGCCGGCCGGTGCCGCGCGAGCAGCGCGAGCGTCCGCGAGAGCGCGGTCAGCATCCCGAGCCCGAGCAGGTCCACCTTGAGGAGGTCGAGCTCGGCGAGATCGTCCTTGTCCCACTGGACGATCGTCCGCCCAGGCATGGCGGCCGGCTCGATGGGGACCGTCTCGCAGAGCGGCCGTCGCGTGATGACGAAGCCGCCGACGTGGATGGAGAGGTGGCGCGGGAAGCCGACGAGGTCGCGCGCGAGCTCGAGCGTCAGCCGCACGCGCTCGGAGTCGGCGCCGTCGAGCCCGGCCGCCATGACTTGTGCGGGGCCGACCTCCGCGAGATCGTCGTACATGCCGACCTGCTTCGCGAGCCGGTCCGCCTGCGCGAGCGAGAGCCCGAGCGCCTTCCCCACGTCGCGCAGCGCCGACTTCCCGCGGTAGCTGATGACCTCGCACACCATGCCGGCGCGGTCGCGGCCGTACCGGCGATAGACGTACTGGAGCACCTCCTCGCGCCGCTCGTGCTCGAAATCCACGTCGATGTCGGGCGGCTCGCCGCGCTCGGCGGAGATGAACCGCTCGAACAGCAGCCCCATCCGCACCGGATCGATCGCGGTGATCCCGAGGACGAAGCAGACCGCCGAGTTGGCGGCGCTCCCGCGGCCCTGGCACAGGATGCCGCGCGACCGCGCGAACCGGACGATGTCCCAGACGGTGAGGAAGTAGCTCGCGTACCCGAGCTCGTCGACGAGCGCGAGCTCCTTCGCGAGCTGCCGGGCGACGTCCTCGGGCGGCTCGCCGTCATACCGCCAGCGCGCCCCTTCGCGCACGAGCTCGCGCAGGAGCGGCATCCCGGTCATGTCGGTCGGGGTCGGGGCCCTTCGACTCCGCTCCTCCGCTGACGCGGAGGCGCTACGCTCAGGGTGAACGGCCGCGCTGGCGATCGTCATCGGGGGCGCGGCCTCCCCCCGCGCCGGCGCCGCCGCGGTCCTGAGCCTCGGGCTCGGCACGGGCACCATCGCGGCCTCGCGCTCCGCCTGCCCCGGGCTCGACGTCGCGACCGCCACGCCTCCGGGGAGCTCCGCCGGATCGACGACGACGGGCGGGAGCGGATGCTCGCCCCGGATCTCCTCCATCCGGAAGCGGCACGTCTCGGCGATGGCGGCGGCGTTCTCGAGCCCTTCCGGGAAGTCGCGCCACAGCCGCGCCATCTCCTCCGGCCCCTTGAGCGTCCGCTCCGCGTTCGGGAAGAGCCTGCGCCCGGCGCGATCGACCGACGTGCCGAGCCGGACACAGGTGAGGACGTCCTGCAGCCGCTGCCGCCCGCGGTCGTGCGTGTGGACGTCGTTCGTCACCGCGACGGCGATCCCCAGCCGATCGGCGATCGACCGCGCCGCCCGGTTCCGCGCCTCCTCGCCCGCGATCCGGTGGCGCGCGACGGCAAGCCCGAGCCGGGCCCCGAACGCCTCGTGCAGCCGCGCGGCCGCCTCCGCGTCGGCGCCCGGATACAGGGCGAACAACCCGCGGGCGCGCCCACGCACCTCGTCGAGCGCGACCCGCACCTCGTCCCGCTCGCGGCGAGGCGGCGCCCCGGCCCACTGCTCCCCGCCGTGCGCGACGGTGACGAGCCGGCAGAGGTTCGCGTACCCCTCGCGATCCTGCGCGAGCAGGACGAGCGGCGCGGGCCGGCCGAGCTCGAGCCCGGTGACCGCGAGCTCCGTCCCGACGACGAGCGGCAGGGCTCGCCGCTTCGCCTCCCCGTGCGCACGCACGACGCCGTAGAGCCCGTTCATGTCGGCGAGCGCGAGCGCGGCGAGCCCGAGCTCGGCGGCGCGCGCGACGAGCTCCTCCGGGTGGCTCGCCCCCGCGAGGAACGAGAAGCACGATCGGCAGCGGAGCTCGGCGTAGCGCGGGATCGCCATCAGTCGAAGAACCCGTGCAGGTAGAGCCGGCCGTCGCCGCCGTCCCGGAAGATCCAGCAGTCGCCGAGCCCCTCGAGCCGCACCCGGTAGTAGTCCCGGTCGAACGGCCCCGCCCACCACTCGCCCCGCAGCCGCTCCGGCCCGTCGAGCGCGAGCACGGGCCGTGCACGGCCGTCGACGCGAAGCGCGGTGAGCCGGCCGCCCTCCCCCTCCGCGACGACGGGCGCCGGTGCGGCGAGGAGGCGCGTCGGCCTCGCGCCGCCCCCGTCCCCTCCGTCCTGCCCTCCCTGTCCGGGGGGCGCAGCGATGAGCGATCGCGTGGCGACGCCCCGGGCGTTAGCGCCGCGGGGACGGAACGGCACGGCACGGTACGCGCCCTCCGGGCGGTGGCGCTCGACGGGCTCCGCCGCGAACAGCGCCCCATCCCCGAGTCGCACGGCGAGTCGCGCGAGCACCCCCTCGAGCGCGGCGAGCGTCTCCGGGCGATCGCCGATGGCGAGCTGCTCCGGGGCGACCGCCGCCACCTCGACCGCGGCGAGCCGGAGCCCCACGACCGCCCCGGGCAGCCGGAGCGAGAAGAGGTGCTCCTTCAGCGGCAGGAGCCAGCGCGCCGGCGCCGTGGTCGGCGCCGCGAGCGGAACGGCGAATCGCTCCTCGCCGCGCGGGTCGAGCTTCAGGACGATCCGGAGCCGGGTCGCCCCGAGCCCTCGGCCGGCGAGCCGCGCCGCGACGCGGTCCGCGAGCCGCTTCAGGCCGAAGAGCAGCGGGTCCGCGCTCTCCGCCGGCGCCTCGAGATCGAGCGCCTCCTCCGGGAGCGTCTCCGGGACGTACGCGACGAGCGGCGAGGCGTCCTCGCCGCGCGCGAGGCGCGCCGCGAGCACGCCCTCCGGGCCGAACCGATGCGCGAGCGTCCCCGCCGGGAGCCGCGCCAGTCCCCCCGCGCTCTCGATCCCGAGCGCCGCGAGCCGAGACGCGACCACGGGCCCGAGCCCGAGCGCCGCCACCGGGAGCGGCGCCAGCGCGAGCGCCGCGCCATCCGGCGCCGTCCAGCCCACCGGGGCGTCGCCGTGGAGCGCGAGCGCGCGCGCCGGCCCCCGGCCGGTCGCGACCGCCGCGCGCGCGGCGTAGCCCATCTCCTCCGCGATCGCGAGCGCCCGCCGCGCGAGGAGCTCCTCCGCGGCGCGCAGCGCGCCGGGTGCGGGTCCGCCGCCCCGCCGGGGGGCGAGGAGATGGGCCGCGCCCGCGTCGAGGAGGAGGGCGTCCGGCGCGTACAGCTCCACGGCCGGCACGAGCCCGAGCATAGCGTCCGCGAGCGCGCGCAGCGCCGCCCGGTCGGCCACCGGGTCCGTCGCCACGACCGCGAGCCGTCCGCAGGCCGCGAGCGCCTCGGCCACGGTCGCTCCCGCGCGGACTCCCGCCGCGCGGGCGGCGGCGTCCCGGCAGAGCACCCTTCCCTCGGCCGTCACGGCGAGCGGCCGCGCGCCGGCCTGGGAAGACTCCCGCTCCCTCAGGATGCGCTGCAGCGGCAGATCGGGGAGGACGAGCGCGAGGACGCGCGGAGGACCGTCATGCGGCATGGCCGCCTCTGCTGCCCGCCTGCACGCGGACCGCGGTCCCCCCGCTCGTCCGCCGCGCGGCGATCCGGCCGCCGTCCGTCGAGAGCTCGATCCGCACCGCAGCGGGGACGCGCAGGCGGGCCTGCGGCGAGGCGATCCACAGGCCGACCGCACCACCTCGCTCCGCGGCGGCCTGGAGTCGGCGGGCGACCGCGTCGGCCCCGCTCATTGTGCGGGGGAGCGGGAGGGGCACGTCCATCACGACTGCGGCGAAGGCACCCGACGCGAGGAGTGCCTCGGACGCCCAGAGCGCCGATCGCCAGGGCGCGTCGCCGCCGGGTGGTGGACTCCCCGACGCCGTCATCGGCGGCCGCACGACGAGGAGCCGGCCGAGGTCCACCCCGCGCGCCGCCGCGGCGGGGGGATAGAGCTCGCCTCGCCCGTCGACCCACGCGAAGAGGTCCTCCGGTCCGAGATGACCTAGGACCGAGAGCGCGACCGCCGTCTTCCCGCTCGCCGGCCCGCCTGCCAGCTCCGAGAGCGCCCCCCGCGGGAAACCACCCGCCGGCAGCACCTCGTCGACTGCCTCGAGCCCGCACGCGATGACACCCTCCCTGCGGCCGGGACGGTGCTCGAGGCGGCGGATCTCCGCCCGCAGGTGCGCGAGGACGGGGTGGTTCGAGTCCGGCTGCGGCATGCCCGATGGTTTCTCCGGTTGGACGATAGCTGCACGTCCGTTCAGTTAGCAAGCCGGTCTGACAGGGCGCCGCTCGGCGTGGGCTCGGTCCACGTCCCGGCGCGCGGCCGCCGACGGCTCGCCCCGGGCGCCCGCGCGTGCCTCGGCGCCCCATCTGTCACGTCCGGACCGGATCACTAGCGTATGGAAGCCAACACGACGCGCCACGGCGGTGTGCCTGGTCCGTCTCCAACGGAGCAGTCGGGAGGGGTAAAGACATGAAGATCAGCAAGGGAATCGTCGCGGGCCTCGGGATCGCGGGCCTGCTCGTCGCGCTGCCCGCCGCGGGGCAATCGTCGACCGGCTCGTCGGGCTCGAGCGGCTCGATGGGGTCCTCTGGCTCTAGCGGGTCGTCCGGCTCGTCAGCCTCGGATACGTCGAAGTCTGGCTCGTCCGGCTCCATGGGGACCTCGGACACGACCGGCCCCTCGGCCGGCGCGGCGAGCTCAAGCCGCCAGATCACCGGCAAGGTCGACAAGGTCGATCAGACGAAGAACCAGCTCTCGCTGCAGCTCAAGGTCAGCGACACGACGCAGGTGATGAAGGACGGACAGAAGGCGTCCCTCTCCGATATCAAGGAGGGCGACCAGGTCCGCGCGAGCCTCAGCAGCACCGGCCAGGTCCAGCGCATCGACGTGATGAGCTCCGGCAGCGCCCCGTCCGGGGGCGCCGCCCCGTCGACCGCGCCCGGTGGCGGCTCATCGACGACGCCCGGTGGCGGCTCGTCGACGACGCCTGGCAGCAGCGGCCCGGGGAGCTCCGGGCCGTCGGGCAGCTCTGGCCGCGGCTACTAGCGGCGTCTAGGACGTGAAGGGCGGGCGGCCTCGCGGCCGTCCCGCCCTTTCCCGTTCCGGCCTTCGGGCGGATCGCGCTACGCGAGCCGCTCCGCGTTCTGCTTCTCCTGCTGCGCGAGCTCGGTCCGGACCTTCTCCATGTCGAGCGCGCGCACCTGCCGGATCAGATCCTCGAGCCCGGCCTCGGGCAGCGCGCCGGGCTGCGAGAAGAGCAGGACCTTGTCGCGCATGATCATGAGCGTCGGGATGGACCGGATCTCGAACGCGCCAGCGAGGTCGGGGCTCGCCTCAGTGTCGACCTTGCCGAACGTGATGTCGGGGTGCTTCTGCGCGACCTTCTCGTACGTCGGGGCGAAGGCGCGGCACGGTCCGCACCAGGCCGCCCACCAGTCGAGCAGGACGATCCCGTCCTTCTCCACGACCTCCTTGAAGTTGGTGCTCGTGACCTCGACCGTCGCGTGTCCCATGGAACCCTCTCCGCGGCCTGCCGCACCATCGCGACCGGCGCCATCGCACGTCTGATCCTGGCGCCGCGAAAAGGGTTCTGCCGCCCCCGGCCGGGGCATGAACGCCGCCCGCTCAGCGGGTGGGCGGGTACTTGTGCAGCTTCCGCTGCAGCGAGCGGCGGTGGATGCCGAGCCGCCGTGCGGCCTCCGAGATGTTCCCGGCGCAGTCGGAGAGGACCCGCTGGATGTGCTCCCACTCGGCGCGGGCGAGCGAGGGCGTCTCGATCCCCTTCTCCTTTGCCGTGTTCGTCCCCGCGAGCGCCGCGATGATCTCGTCCGCGTCGGCGGGCTTCGGCAGGTAGCCGACCGCTCCCTCGCGGACGGCGTCGACCGCCGTCGCGATGCTCCCGTACCCCGTGAGCATGAGGACCCGCGTCGCGGGATCCTGCTTCTTCAGCTCGCGGAGCAGCTCGAGCCCGCTGCCGCCCGGCATGCGAAGGTCGAGGACCGCCATCTCGGGCGAGTCCTTCGCCGCCTCGCGCAGTGCCTCGTCCGCGCTTCCGGCCGTCCGGACCTCGTAACCGCGCGAGCGGATCGCGGTCGCGAGCCGCTCGCGCAGGACCTCGTCGTCGTCGACGAGAAGGATGCTCGGCAGCGATTCCCGGTTCACTTCCACTTGCGTCATGACGTGCTCCTCTCGGCGGCATCCGCCGCCGGCAGATCGATCCATGCCTCCGTCCCAGAGCCGGGACGCGAGGCGATGTGCAGCTCGCCGCCGAGCTGCTCGGCGAGCGCGCGGGTCAAGAAGAGGCCGAGCCCCATCCCATCTCCTGGCCCCTTCGTGGTGAAGAACGGCTCGCCCACCCGCGCGAGGATCTCGGGCGGCATCCCCGGTCCGCGGTCGCGGACGAGCGCGCGGACGCGGCCGCGCTCGGCCGCGACCTTCAGCGTGACGGTCGCGTCCGGCGCCGACGCCTGCAGCGCGTTCTTGAGTAGGCCGCGGAGCGCGTCGGAGAGGGCGCGCGCGGGGCCGTGCACCTCGGCGCCGGGGTCGCCGCCGACGGGCTCGACGACGACGCGCTCGCGTCCGCGAAGGCCGTCGAGGGCCGCGGCCACCCACGCGTTCGGCGTCATCCGCGCGAGCGGCTCGCCCGCGGTCTCGCCCGCGTTCGCGGACATGCGAACGAGGATCTCGCGGCAGCGCGCGACCTGGTCGCGGACGAGCTGCAGGTCGTTCTGGACCTCGTCGCGCCCGTCCTGCGCGAGCGCGCGCTGCAGCTCCTTCGCGACGACGGCGATGGTCGAGAGCGGCGTCGAGAGCTCGTGGGCGGCGCCCGCGGCGAGCGTCGCGAGCGACGCGAGCTTCTCCCGGCGCCCCGCCTGACCGCGCGCCTGCTGCAGCTCGCGGTCGCGCTCCGCGAGCGCGCCGGAGACGCGCTGCACGAAGAAGACGACGAAGATCGCGGCGAGCGCGCAAGCCACCCACATGCCGCGCAGGTGGGCCTGCAGCACGTGGCGGTGGTCCATCAGCACGAGCACGTGGTGGCTCGGCCCGACGAGCGACTCGTGCACGAAGAGCCCGCCGAAGGCGAGGAGGCTCGCCGCCATGAGCGCCCACGACCAGCGCGCAGGCAGGAGCACCGCCGCGAGCGCGACGTTCACGAGGTACAGGGTGGAGAACGGATTGACGGCGCCGCCCGTGAGATCGAGGAGCACGGTCAGGACGACGATGTCGAGCAGCATGACCGCCGCGATCGCGGCGTCGGTCACGCGTACGCGGCTCGCCCAGGCGCCGAGCGCGAAGTTCCCGACGATCTGCAGCACGAGCAGGCCCATGAGCGTCGTCGCCGGCAGCGTGATCCCCGTGATGGCGTCGGCGCCGACGATCACGACGGACTCGCCGAGGATCCCCCACCAGTGGAGCTGGACGAGCCACGAGAGGTTGATGCGCCCGCGCTCGTCGGACGCGTCCTGCGCCTGCGGCGGGAGGTGCGAGACGCTCGCCGGGGGGGCGGACGCGCGCCCGAGCTCGGAATCGCCGAGCGTGTGAGCCGAAGACGCTTGCATGTCCGCGTGGTTTCGAGCCGAAAGTACCACACCCCAACGCGTGCGGCGCAGCCGCGGCGCGGTGCCGCAGCGGCGCCTCGAGATCTCCCTCGCTTGACCTATCTCCCCGCCGCCACCTACGTTCGCGCCTCGATGAGAGGACGCCGCCGAACGCTCGCCGCAACGCTCGCGGACGTCCTCGCGCGAGTTCCCGCGGCGCAGGCGGTGGCACTCCCCGCCGCCTTCGCGGAGGCCTGCGGACCGCAGCTCGCGCGTGAGGCGTCTTGCCGAGGACTGACACGAGAGGGGCGGCTCCTCGTCGTCGTCCGGACGCCGGCGTGGGCAGCGCAGGTCGCGGAGCTCGCGCCGACGCTCTGCGAACGAGTCAACGCGCGCCTCGGTCGCACCGTCGCGCGCGGGATCGACGTGCACCTCGCCGCGGAGAAGTGATGCGCCTCCGTCACGCCGCGGCGGCGGTCGCGCTCGCCGCCTGGGCGCTCTCGGTCACCGCGTTCGCAGCCATCCCGCCGCCCTCTGCCGCGGCCGACGCGCGGTACGGCCCCGAGCCGCGCGCCACCCCGTCGGCGCTCGAGGCGCGCGTTCTCGCCCAAGCGCGCAGCCGCCTGCGTCCGGCCCCTCGCACCTCGCCCGCGCTCGTGCTCGCCGCGCGCGAGCTCGCGGGACGCGCCGCGGCGGGCGAGCCCGATCCCATCGCGCGCGGCCACCTGCGCGGCGCCCTCGCGCGCGCGGTCGCGTACGATCCGTCGCCCGCCGCCGTCCTCCTCGTCGCGGCGCCGGAGGCGGCCGCCGCCGCGGTCGCGCGCGCCCTCCCGCGCGAGTCGGCGAGCGACATCGGCGCGGGCGCCGTCGAGCGGGACGGGAAGGCATGGGTCGTCCTTCTCCTCTCCGACAGGAAGGCGCGGCTCGACCCGTTCCCACGCGAGGTCACGCCGGGCGCGCGCGCCGTCCTCTCCGGCGCGCTCGGCTCCCCGCTCTCGCGGCCGCGGGTGTTCGTCACGCGACCGACGGGAGAGGTCGTCGACGCCGGCGGCTCCGCCGGGCGCGGATTCCGGATCCCGATCGACTTCGCCGCGCCGGGCCGGCACGTCGTCGAGGTCGTGGGAGAGGGCGAAGCGGGCCCGGAGGTCGCGGCGATCCTCGCCGTCGCGGTGGGGGGCGCCGCGCTCGATCCCGCGCCGGCCGCCGCGCGCGCGCCGGAGCCCGAGGACCGCGCCGAGGCGGAGGCCGGCGTCCTCCGCGCGCTCAACGCGACGCGGCGGCGCCGCGGCCTCGCGCCCGTTCAGGCCTCCGCCGAGCTCGCGAGCGTCGCGCGGCGACACGCGGAGGCGATGGCCGCCGCGGGACAGGTCGCGCACGTCGTTCCGGGCTCGGGAGAGGCCGGAGGGCGGCTCCGACGCGCGGGCGTCCCGTACCGGCACGCGTTCGAGAACGTCGCCCGCGCCGGCACCGCGCTCGAAGCCCACCAGGCGGCGGAGGAGAGCCCCGCCCACCTCGCGAACGTGCTGCGCCCCGAGGCGTCGCAAGCGGGGATCGGGATCGCGCGCGCCCGGCTCCCTTCCGGCGACCGGAGCGTCTATCTCGCGGAGATCCTCGTCGAGCCCCCTGACGACGGCGCCGGGAGCCGGCTCACGCCGGAGGCGCGGATCCGGGAGGCGCTGTGGCGTGAGCGGGCGCGGCTCGGCCTCGCGCCGCTCACCTCGGATCCGGCGCTCGACGCGATCGCGCGCGACGCCGCCATCGCGATGCGGACGCGCGACGAGCCCGAGGCGGACGGCCTCGGCGAGCGCGCGCTCGCCCTCCGGCGGAACGTCGCGGCCGTGGACGTCTTCGTGGCGAGCGGTCCCGACGAGGCGGCGCGCTCAGCGAACGTGCGCGACCCGCGCTTCGCGCGCGTGGGCGTCGGGCTCGCGTCGGGGAACAGCGTCCGCTTCGGGAAGGGACGCCTCTGGATCGCCGTCGTCTACACCGACTGATGACGCGAGCCCGAAGGGCGAGTGTCCCGCCGCTAAGTGAGCGCAGGGGCAGCCGGATGAGGCTGCCCCGCAGCGAGCGGGGGGATCGGGGGGGCGCGAGCCCGAAGGGCGAGTGTCCCCCCGCTAAGTGAGCGCAGGGGCAGCCGGAGAGCCCGAAGGGCGAGTGTCCCCCCGCTAAGTGAGCCGCCGCTGGGTGGCGTAGCTCTCGATCCCGCCCTCGACCTCCGGCTCGACCGCGTGCAGCGCGCACCGGGTGCAGGTCCAGCTGTTCCAGCCCTTTTTCACCGCCTCGTCGAGGCAGCTGTCGTAGAAGTTGCAGAACAGGTTACGGTGCCCCTCGACGCCGCGGTCGGGATTGATAGGCGCCGTGAGCTCGGTCGGGCTAGGCTTGGCGAGCACGATGGACTCCTCCGGATGGTCGATCCATCCCCCTGCGCTGCGCGGTGACGCGATGCGACGCCCCGACGTCGCCGCCGTCCCTCCTCTGCAAGGCCCGGCGAGCCGCCAAACGCTCGGCTGGCGGGGTATATCGCAATGGCGCGCGAGGCGAGTCAAGACCCCCGCCCCCCGCGCGCAGGAGGCCGGCGCGTCACCCCTCGAAAAGACCGTACACGCCCGCACTTACGCCGCGCTCGTGGCGGCGACCGCGTTCGCCGCCGCCGCGCTCCCGTCACCGGCGGCCGCACAGGAGCCGCTGTGCGACTGGCTCCTAGCCCTCGGCCGGGCGGCGCAGGCGCAGGCTCATCGCGAGTTCGACGCCGCGGAGGCCGAGGCGCGCCGCGCGCTTCACGCGCGCCCCCGCGGCGTGGCTGCGGCGCGCGCGAATGCGTCGCTCGGCCTCGCGCTCCTCGCACGCGAGGAGCCGGCCCGGGCGGCGGAGGCGCTCGAGGTCGCGCTCGGCACGCCCGTGCCGGCGCGGATCCACCTCGCGTATTCCCGGGGACAGGCGCTCCTCGCGGCCGGCGACGCGCCGCACGCCGCGCGCCTGTTCGCGGACGCCGCGCGCGGAGGCGACCTCGCGGTCGCCCGCGCGGCGGAGCTGAGTGAGGCGCGCGCGCTCCTCGCGGCGGGGCTCGCCGCGGAGGCCGTGCCGCAGCTCGAGTCGCTGCTCCGGCGCACCGCGGACCCCGCCAGCGCCGCGCCCGCGCGGCTCGCGCTCGCGCAGAGCCTGCGAGCGCTCCGGCAGGACGAGCTCGCCGTCGCGACCCTCCGCGCGCTCTGGCTCGAGCTCCCGGACCGCCCGGAGGCGCGGGTCGCCGGCGACGCGCTCGCCTCGTGGCGGGCGGCGGGGGGGCCGGTACCGCCCGACTCGGGCGCGGACCACGCCGCGCGCGCCGAGCGGCTCCTCGTGGCGGGCCGACCGGAGGAGGCGCTCATCGACCTCGACGCCTCCGCGCGCGCCGACGAGCCCGAGGCCGACGCCGAGCGGGCCAGCCTGCTCCGCGCGACCGCGCTCCTCGCACTCGGGCACCACGCCGACGCCGAGCGGCTGGCGCTTCCGCTCGCGGGCGCCCGCGATGACGGCGTCCAGCGCGGCGCGCGCCTCGTCCTCGCCCGCGCCGCAGCGCGGGCCGGCCGCGTCGAGGAGGCGAGCCGCTTCTACGCGGACGTGGGCCAGGGACATGCCGCGATCCCGGCGCTGTCCGACTGGCGCCAGCGCGATCTCGCTGACGAGTCGTCCTTCCTCGCGGCGTGGCTGTTCTACGACGCGGGCGAGTACGACCGCGCGATCCCCGCGCTCGAGGGCTTCGCCCGCGCGAACCTGCGCTCGCGCCGCGCCGAGGACGCGCTCTGGTTCGCGGCCTGGTCGCGGTATCGGCTCGGGCGCGCCGTGGACGCGGACCGCGCCTTCGCGCGGCTCGCCCGCGGGCCGCTCGCAGACGCAGCGCTCTACTGGCGCGCGCGGCTCGCCCGCGGCCACGCTGCGCAGCGTTCGCTTTACCGAGCCGCGCTCGCGATGGGCGGCGACGGTTGGTATGCCCTCCTCTCGCGCATCCGCCTCGCGGCGCTGGGGGAGCCGGCGCACCGCGCTCGCGCCGCCGTCTCCCGTCCCTTGCCCGACGTGCTCGACGCCTGGGCCGCCGGGCGGCTCTCGGTCTCGGTCGAGCTGCTCGGGCTCGGCCTGCGTGACGAGGCCCTCGCGGAGCTGCGCGATCTCGCGCGCAGCGCGCGCATTCGGTCGGCGGCGCCGCTCGTCGCGCAGCTCGCGGCGTTCGCGGAGGATTTCGAGACCCCCTTCCGGCTCGCGCGCGACCACCTGCCGCTCACGCGCCGCACGCAGCGATGGCTCTACCCGGAGCCGCTCCCCGAGCTCCTCGTACCCGCGGCGAGACGGTTCGGCCTCGACCCGGCGCTCGTCATGGCGGTCATGCGGCGCGAGTCGAGCTTCCGCGCCGACGCGCGGAGTGCCGCGGGCGCCGAGGGCCTCCTCCAGCTCAAGCCAGCGACCGCGGAGCGCCTCGCCGCGCTGCTCGGCGTCGCGGGTGGCGTGGGCGCGCACCTGCGCGACCCGGAGACCGCGATCCCGCTCGGCGCCCACTACCTCGGGCTCCTCCTCGCGCGCTTCCGTGAGCCGGCGCTCGCGGTCGCCGCGTACAACGCGGGCCCGGCGCCGGTCGCGGACTGGGCCGCCGCGCGGAGCGGCATGCCGCTCGACGCATGGGTCGAGTCGATCCCGTACCGCGAGACGCGCCAGTACGTGAAGAGCGTGCTCTCCGAATGGGACGCGTACCGCGCCTCCGCCGGCGAGCCGTCCCTCCCGCTCGATCCGGATCGCCGCGTCGCCGCCGCCCCCCCCGGCGTGGCGTTCTAGCCGGGGGCGAGCGCAGGGGAGCCGGATGAGGCTGCCCCGGAGCGAGCGGGGGGATCCTGGGGGCGCGAGCCGAGCGAAGCGAGGCGAGTGCCCCCTGCTACGAAGCCGCGATCGCCGCGCGGAGCGCCGCGCCCATGCGCCGGAGGACCGAGGGGGTGACGCCCGGAATGCGCGCGACCGCCTCGTCGTCGGCCGGGCGCCGCCGCGCGAGCTCGATCATCGTCTGCTCCGCGAGGACCTTGAACGGCGGCCGGTCGTCGGCGCGGGCGCGCTCCTCGCGCGCGATCCAGAGCGCCCGCAGGACCGCCCTCCCCGGCTCGTCCAGCTCGCGCGCGCCCTTCATCCGCCGCCAGCCCTCGAGGTCGAAGATCCGCTCCCGCGGCTCGGCGCCGGCGATGCGATCGAACTCCCGGCGCGCCTCGTCGAGCGCGCCGCGCGCGCCCAGCTCCGCAGTGAGCGCGTCGTAGATCGGCAGGAGATAGTGCGTGTCGAGCGCGGCGTAGGTCAGCTGGTCGCGCGTGAGCGGGCGCCGGCCCCAGTCCGCGCGCTGGAACGACTTCGAGAGGCGAACCCCGAACTGCCCCTCGACGAGCGCGGAGAGGCCAAGCCCCGTCCGCCCGAGCCGCCGCGCGGCCGCCATCGTGTCGAAGAGGCGCGGCAGCCGCCAGCCGTACTCGCGGCGCAGGCAGCGGACGTCGTAGTCGGCGCCGTGGAGCACCGTCTCCCTGCCGTCGCAGAGCACCTCTGCGAGCGGGGCGGGGTCCACCGCGAGCGGGTCCACGACGAAGTCGCCGGTCCGCGTCGAGACCTGCAGGAGGCAGACCCGCTCGCGGTAGACGTGGAACGAGTTGGACTCGGTGTCGAGCGCGATGATCGGCTCGCCGCGGAGGAGCTCGACGAGCGCGCCGAGCGCCGCCGCGTCGGCGACGAACGTCGGGGAGCCGGGGGGTGGAGTGGGCGGCATGCGGTCTGCGGATTCTACTCGCCCGCGGCGAACGCCGCCGCGATCTCGCCCGCGACCGCCGCATTCCGCTCGAGCAGGGCGAGGTTCGCGCGGAGCGCCCTGCCCTGCGTCGCCCGCGCGACCGCGTCGAGCAGGAACGGCGTCGCCGCCTTCCCCCGCACGGCGCGTCCGCGTGCGTCCCGCAGCGCGGCGACGATCGCGGCCTCGACGACCTCGCGCGCCACGGGCTCCGGCGGCGGGACGAGGACGAGAACCCCCTCCCTCCGGCCGAGACCATCCCAGTGGAGCCGCAGCACGCGGGCCACCGCTGCGGCGTCGTCGACGCGGTGCTCGAGCGGCACGCCGCTCCCGTCCGTGTAGAAGGCAGGGAGCTCGGCCGTCCGCCAGCCGAGCGCCGGGATTCCGAGCGTCTCGATCGCCTCGGCCGTAGCGGGGAGATCGAGGATCGCCTTCGGCCCCGCGGAGACGACGCAGATCGGGGTCCGCGCGAGCTCGGGCAGGTCCGCGGAGACGTCCCCCGCGCCGGCCGGCGGCTCCTCGGGCGCGACCCGGTGGACGCCGCCGATCCCGCCGGTCGCGAACACCCTGATCCCGACCCGCGCCGCCGCGAACGCCGTGGCGGAGACGGTCGTGCCCGCGTCGCGTCCCGCGGCGAGCAGCGGCGCGAGGTCCCTCGCGGCCGCCTTGGCGGGGCGGCGGCCGGGATCCGCGAGCCGCTCGAGGTCCTCCTCGCCCACACCGACGACGAGCGCGCCGCCGATCACCGCGATGGGCGCCGGGACCGCCCCGGCCGCGCGCACCGCCGCCGCCTGCCGCCTCGCCGCCTCGAGGTTGTCGGGCGGCGGGAGGCCTTGCGCCACGACGCTCGTCTCGAGCGCCACGACGGCGCGGCCGGCGGAGAGCGCCGCGCGCACCTCTTCGGAGATCCGGATCGGCCCGTCCATGCGCGCGAGTGTAGCCCGCACGGGCCGGGAACGCCCGGGGGCCCGTGCTATAGATCCGATGCCATGCTCGCGCGGCTGAGAGGCCAGTTCGTCCTGGCGGTGGAAGTCCTGCTGATGGTGGTCATCTTCCTCGGCTCCCTCCCCATCATGCTCGTCACGCGGTCGGGCGATCTGCCGATCTGGCTCGCGCGGTACGTCTGGGCGCCGCTCGGGCTCTGGCTCTCGGGCGCGCGGCTCGAGATCGTGCGCGCGCCGGCGCCGCCCGCGGGACCCGTCATCTTCGCGTCGAACCACGAGAGCGCCCTCGACATCTGGGCCGTCTTCGTCGCGATCCCGCGCAGCTTCAGGTTCATCGCGAAGCAGGAGCTGTTCCGGCTGCCGCTGTTCGGCTGGTACCTGCGCCTCGGCGGCCACATCCCCGTCGACCGCTCGAACCACGCGCGTGCCGTCGCCTCGCTCCGGCACGCCGCACACGTGGTCCGCGGCGGGACCTCGATCCTCGTCTTCCCAGAGGGGACGCGCTCGCGCGACGGACGTATCCAGCCGTTCAAGAAGGGGTCGTTCGTCATCGCGAAGGACGCCGGCGTCCCGGTGATCCCGATCGCGATCTCCGGCTCGGGCGCCGTCACGCCGTCGAAGGTCGTCGCGGTCCACCCCGGGACCATCCGGATCGCCGCGGGCGACCCGATCGATCCGGCGCGGTTCCCGGACAAGGCGGCGCTCGTCGTCGAGGTGCGGCGCCGCATCATCGAGCTCCACCGATCACTCGGCGGCCTCGGCGGCGAGCTCGAGGAGCCGGCGGCGGCGCCCGGGACCGGCGGCGCTTCGCGTCCGCTGTCCGAGGGAGCGCCGGCCCGCCCGATGTAGGGCGGCGTCGCCGCGGTTCCTCCTTGTCGCCGCGCGCCCCCGGGCGATAGGCTCGCCGCCGCATGAAGGACGACGCTCGCCCCGACCCGGTCGCGGCCGCCCACCGCGTGAAGGAGGGCGTCCGGGACCTCGCGCGTGGCGCGCTCGGCGCCGCGGGCGACCTCGCCTCCGACGTCGCCGACGGCTACCGGAAGTCGACCCGCTATTTCAAGCTGCGCGCCGCGGTGGTCGGAAGCTGGGCGCTGCTCTGCGCGTTCACCCTGTGGGCCGCGTGCCCGTCCTCCGGGCCGACGAACCCGCTCGGCGCGAAGTTCCAGCTCCTGCTGCGGTCCGAGCCGGGCGTGCTCATGGGAACGCAGGTGCTCGTCGAGAACGACTCGCGCACCATCTGGCGCGACGTCATCGTGACCCTCGACGGCGGGTGGCGCTTCGAGCGGAAGACCGTGCGCCCGCAGGACAAGCTCGTCGTGTCGATCGCGCAGTTCAAGAAGGATGGCGCCGGGGCGCCGGCCGACCTCGAGCCGCGGCAGATCACGATCGAGTGCAACGAGGGGCGCGTCAGCGCGACGCTCGGGCCCGCGCGCTGACGAGCTCCTCGACGGCGGCCTCCTCTACGCGCTCACGGGCGCGCGCCCTCGCGAGGCGCCACGTCTCGCGGTGCGCCTCGAGCGACCGGACCGCGGCGCGCGCCGCGACGACGGCATCCCGTCGACGCGCCACCTCCGCGGAGGCGTTCGTGAGCGCCGTCACGCGGTGCCCGAGCGCCGCGGCGAGTCGCCCCGTCTCGTCGCGCAGGCGCGCGAAGTGCCGCGCCCGGGCGACCAGCGACGCCGCGGTCGCCCCCGGCGCGGGCGCCCGGGCCGCGGCGCCCGCGAGGCCGGCACGCTCGGTGGCGAGCGCGCCGGCGGCGGCGGCGTGCTCCTGCCGCAGGAGGTCCTCGTCGGCGAGCGCCGCTCCGAGCGCGTCGCGCGCGCCCGCCTCGTCCCGTTCCGCGAGCTCGAGGACGACCGCGAGCGGCCAGCACCCGGCGGCGGCGGTCACGCCGCGAGCTCCGCGAGCCGCGCGAGCGTGACGTCGTAAGGCTCGCGCTCCGAGGGCGGCTGCCGCAGGAACCGCTCGATCGCGTCCATCCGGTCGATCGCGAGGTCGGTCTCGGGATCCGTCCCGCGCCGGTACGCGCCCACGGCGAGCAGATCCCGGTGCCGCTCGTGCGCGGCGAGGAGCGCGCGCAGACGCGCGGCGTGCGCACGGTGGTCCTCGCCCGTGACCGCCGGCATCGCGCGGGAGAGGCTCGCGAGCACGTCGACCGCCGGGAAGTGTCCGCGCTCGGCGAGGCGCCGATCGAGGACGACGTGCCCGTCGAGGATGCCGCGCACCTCGTCTGCGACGGGCTCCTCCAGATCGCCGCCGGCCACGAGGACCGTGTAGAGCGCCGTGATGGACCCACGGGCCCGGCTCCCGGTCCGCTCGAGCAGGCGCGGCAGCGCGGCGAAGACGCTCGGCGGGTATCCGTGACGCGCCGGCGGCTCACCCGCCGCGAGCCCGACCTCGCGCTGCGCCCGCGCGTAGCGGGTGAGCGAGTCGAGCATGAAGAGCACGTTCGTGCCGCGCTCGGCGAACCACTCCGCGAACGCCGTCGCGACGTGCGCCGCCTCGCGCCGCACTAGGGCGGGCTCGTCGCTCGTCGCGACGACGACCACGCTCCGCTCGAGCCCCTCGGCGCCGAGGGCGTCCTCCACGAACTCGCGCACCTCGCGGCCGCGCTCCCCCACGAGGCAGATGACCGAGAGCTCCGCGCGCGTGTTCCTCGCGATCTGCCCGAGCAGGGTGGACTTGCCGACGCCGGGCCCTGCGAACACTCCGACCCGCTGGCCCTCGCCGACGGTCGTCAGTGCGTCGACGGCGCGGACCCCGAGCGGCAGCGGCGCCGCGATGCGACGGCGCGCGAGCGGAGGCGGAGGCGGCCGCGCGACCGCCCACTCCTCGAGGCCGGCGGGCAGCGGGCGGCCGTCGATAGGGTGGCCGAGCCCATCGAGGATGCGACCCCGCAGCGCCTCCCCCGCGCGCACCGTGAGGGGGGCGCCGGTGGCGACGACCTCTCCATCGAGCCCGACGCCCGCGAGCTCGCCGAGCGGCATGAGCACCACCCGCTCCTCGCGAACCCCGACCACCTCGGCCCCGAGCGGCGGCCGGCCCGGATTCCGGATCTCCACGAGCTCGCCCATCCGCACGCCCCCGAGCGCGGCCTCGATGGCGAGCCCCGCGATCCGGGTCACGCGACCGCGCGGCCTGAGGGGCGCGGCGCGCGCGAGCGCGGCGTGAAGCCGGTCTCCGGCGCCGCTCACGGGAGGGCCTCCGCGAGCGCGCGGGCGAGCGCGTCGAGCTGCGTCTCGATCCCGGCGTCGATCCGCCCGGCCTCGGTCTCGACGACCACGCTGCCGCGGTCGAGCGTTGCGTCCTCGCGGAGCTCGAGTCGCGCGTTGACGAGCACCGCCGCGAGCGCGCCGTGCGCCTCGCGGAGCTCCGCGGCGTCTGCCGGGCTCACCCGCAGCGCGACCTGTCGGCGCGACCGCGCCTCGGCGAGAGCGTTCGCCGCGAGCGCGACCACCGCGCCGCGCTCGGCGATCTCCCGGCCGAGCACCTTGCGGGCGACCGCGATGGCGAGGCCGGCGACCTCGCGATCGGCGTCGCGGAGCAGCCGATCGCGCTCCGTGGCGGCGAGGGCGAGTACGGCGGCGGCGCGCTCCTGCCCCTCCCGGCGCCCCGCCTCGATCGCCTCGTTGTGAATTCGGTCCCGGACGGACTCCGCCTCGGCGACGAGGCGGCGGGCGGTCTCCTCGGCCGCCGCGACCATCTCGCGGACCAGACGGTCCGCGTCCCACACGGCGGCCTCGATCCGCCGTCCCTGCAACGGGGCGACAGCCTTCAGGATCCTCGGCTCGACGCTCATGAAGCGGGCACCGCTGCAGCCGGCGTGCCCCGTTCACCGTGCACCGGGGCGCTGTGATCAGCCGGCGCCCGACCCCGGAGGAGCGAAGGCCCCCGAGCTCCAAATACGGCGCGGCCCGCCGCGTGGGCGGCGGGCCGCGATGTGCGAGCCTCGGCAGTGGAAGATCAGGCCGCGTCGCGCTCGGCCGGCGTCAGGTACCGGTGGAGGAACTGCTTCGTCTTCAGCTCCACCTGCCGGACGCGCTCGCGCGAGACGCCCCACCGCTTCCCGATCTCCTCGAGGGTACGCGGCTGATCCTGCTCGAGCCGGTTGTGGACGATGTCCCAGCCGAGCTCGCCGATCCGCTTCCGGACCTTGCCGAGCGCGTCGCGCACGTCGCTGTCGCCCTCGGACTGGAGATAGGTGTCCTCCGGGCCGGGCCCGTCGTCCTCGATCCGGTCGAGGTGAGTCGCATCCCCCTCATCGTCGATCGCGCTGTCGAGCGACAGGTCGGGCTGAGCCACGGTCCCGCTCTGCGGGCGCACCGTGGAGCGAGCCTCCTTGAGGTACTTCCCGACATAGGCGCGGATCCACCAGACCGCATACGTCGAGAACCGCGTGCCGGCGTGCGGGTCGAACTTCTCGACCGCGCGCATCAGGCCCACGTTGCCCTCCTGGATGAGATCGTCGAGGCGGACGGTGCCGCGGCGCTGCTTGCGGGCGATCGCAACGACGAAGGCGAGGTTGTGACGCACGAGCTTCTGCTTCGCCTTCACCTCGCCCTTGCGGGCGCGGATCGCGAGCGCGTGCTCGTCGTCGCGGCTGAGCGGCGGATAGTCCCGGACCGCCTTTAGGTAAGGCGCCAGTTCCTCGAACTCCTTGCTGCCTCTCTGTGTGCTCGCCGTCCTCATGAGCTGTCGCCTCTCTAACTGTCCTGGGTCAATCGCCTGTGCGTCAAACTGCCCCGGTCAGGTTACGTAACGTGAGTTTAGATTCATGGACCGGATGAGTCAAGCTTTGCTGGAACGCCTCAGGAATCGCTGGAGTGGCCGGTCGTCTGACCCGCCGCACACCACGGAGCGCCCTCGAGCGCGCCGAGGGGTGAACACGATATCGAAGCCCACATTCCGCGGGCGCACGTCCGCTTGAAAGGTGAGCGTACAACCAACGAAATTTGCTCACGATCAAGCACGACGCTCACCTCTCCTCGGCCCACGACCGTGCCCTCGCCTGCATCCGAGAGCAACCGCTTACCGGTCCGAGACAGATTCGTGCGCTGGATCAAAAAGGAAAGGGCCCGGCCCCAAGAGGGACCGGGCCCTTGAGGGCTCGGCGAGTTCTCGCGGGCGGCTACTCCTCGGCCGCGACGGCGAGCGCCTCCTCCGCCTCCTCCACCGCGTCCACGGGCGTCTCCACCTCGATGTCGAGGTGCTTGTAGTGCGGCAGCCCGGTGCCGGCGGGGATGAGCCGCCCCATGATGACGTTCTCCTTCAGGCCGCGGAGGTAGTCGACCTTGCCGCTGATGGCGGCCTCGGTGAGCACCTTCGTCGTCTCCTGGAAGGACGACGCCGAGATGAAGGACTCGGTCGAGAGCGAGGCCTTGGTGATGCCGAGCAGCAGCGGCTCGCCCTGCGCGGGCCGGCCGCCGCCCTGGATCACGCTCTCGTTCTCCGCCTCGAACACGAACTTCTCGACCTGCTCGTCCGCGAGGAAGTTCGTGTCGCCCACGTCGACGATGCGGACGCGGCGGAGCATCTGCCGCACGATCGTCTCGATGTGCTTGTCATTGATCTTCACGCCCTGGAGCCGGTAGACCTCCTGCACCTCGTCCACCAGCCAGCGGGCGAGCTCCTTCTCACCGAGCACGCGCAGGATGTCGTGCGGGTTCGCGGCGCCGTCCATGAGCGCCTCGCCCGCACGGACGCGGTCGCCCGTGTGCACCGAGATGTGCTTGCCCTTGCCGATCAGGTACTCCTTCGCGAGATCCGGCCGGAGCTTGCCGTCCACCTCGGGGGTGACGACGACCTTGCGCTTGCCCTTCGTGTCC
>WNFU01002719.1_pt1 | contig 24003 bp, 24 predicted proteins | sample 5400121 | NCBI WGS metagenome assembly WNFU01 (sample SAMN13153360, study PRJNA577476) | soil metagenome | isolation source: 100 cm soil or saprolite under grassland replicate 1 | place: USA:California | collected 2016-06-15
TGGGCACCGGACCAACCCGCCATTCATGCATTTCTCCGGTGGCAAGCCTGCCGCCGAGCGCCAGCGAGGCGGTAGGCGCGGCAGTAGCTCAAAACGCAACCACCCACCCACCCAACCCGAACACCGAACCCGAACACCGAACCCGAACACCGAACCCGAACACCGAACCCGAACACCGAACCCGAACACCGAACCCGAACACCGACGGGCAGACAGCCGGGCGATGCAGATATCTTGATCGTCTTCGACGCTCAGCTGAGCTCAGGTGACGCCGCGGCGGACCGGCCTACTGCTCAACAGGCTTGCCCGACATGAAGTCCGCCCATAGATCGACCGCGCGCTGCAGGTCGAGCGCCGCGACCCGTTCGCGTCTGAGCCCGACGGTGTGGACCAGCCGCTCGGCGAGCCAGTCCGGTACCGGGATCGGTTCCGGTTGCGGCGCCGCCGCCGGTGGGAGCGTGGCACCACCCCGCAGCTGGCCCAGCCGCTGCACCACGTCGGCCAGGCCGACGAGCTCGGGGCGGAGCCTCGCGGCGTCCCGTACCCGCTCGGTCGCCTGCGCGTAGAACTCGGCGTCGCGATGCCCCACCGCCCAGATCTCGCAGATCTCGACCGCCGCGCCGGCGACCCGGTACACCACCCGCCACTTGTTCCGGCCGACCACGAGCTTGCGGAAGCCGGTCACGCTCCCGCCCAGCGGCACGCCTGCCTCGGGGTTCTCCTCGAGGAGGAGCACCTTCCGGAGCACCCGGGGCACCACCTGCGGACCGAGCCGGCGGAGGTCGTCGAGGGCCGCGTCGGTGAACTGGACCTCTGCCATCGGTCAGTCGTCGTCGTCCGCCTGCCGGGCGAGCGACTCGCGGGTATGCCCGAACGCGGCGAGGACGTCGTCCATCGAGGTCCGCCGGCCGGAGTCGGTGGCCGTCCGGGCCAGCACCAGGGCGAGATCCATGAGGTCGGCGGCGGCCTCCTCGATCTCGGCCAGCCGGCGCATGCTCACCACCGCCGCGACCGGCTGGTTCCGCCGGGTCACCACCACCTCCTCGCCCTTCTCGGCGTCGGCGACCAGGCCAGCGACCCCGCGGCGGGCCGCCTCGGTGACCGAGAGCTCATGAGCGTCCGCGAGGTTCGTCATGGATGAACTGTATAGCTTTATATATAGGACTGGCCAGCCCTATCAGGTGACGTCGCGGCGGCGGAACAGGGCGGCGCAGACCGCCAGGCCGGCCGCGACCAGGGCGCCCAGGTAGGCGGCGGCGCGGGCGTCGGTGATGACGATCCGTTCGTCGCCACTCAGGCAGGACGGGCAGGGCCGGAACAGCACGAAGCTGCGGTCCAGCCAGGCGGCGACGTTGGTGGACAGCAGCCAGGGCTCCGACCGCCGGGACAGGCCGCGCAGGGCGATTTCGCCGGCCACGAAGTAGGCGAACCCGAGGCCGAGCGCGCCGGTGGTGCTGCGCAGCACGCCGGCCAGGGCGAACCCGGCCAGCGCGGTGGCCACCGCCAGCGCGACGCCGCGCAGGCCGGTCAGCGCGACCGAGGTGAGCACGCCCGAGGTGGTCCCGTCGGTGCTGCCGCGTACCGCCGCGGCGCCGTACAGGGCGGCGATGTGCAGCACCATCAGCCCCGCGCCGAGCCCGCCGACGCCGATCGCCAGCGCGGCCGCCTTGCCGGCCAGCACCCGCAGCCGCCGCGGCTCCCACGCCAGCAGGTGCCCGAGCGTGCCGGCCGACCACTCCGCGCCGAGGAATCCGGCCCCCACCACGAACCCGACCAGCCCGAGCGCGATGGCCAACGCGTCCACCAGCCCGTGCGCGGTGTCGACGAACCGGAACGTGTTCAGCAGGTATTCCAGCGGCGGGCCTTGGATGGTGTCACACTCCGGCCGCACCTCCGGCGGCGCGTTCTGCCGGCAGTCAGCCCGGAACTGCTCGGCCATCGCCCGCTGCTCGGCCTGCGCGGCGGCCACCCGTTCCGGCGTCGCCTTCTCCGAGTCCCAGGCGGTGCGCCCCACGATCAGCAGCACCAGGCCGAGCAGCAGCACCGCGACGATCCGGTACAGCCGGCGGGCGAGCAGGCGCTGCACCTCGGTTCGCAGCAGGTTCACGGCGCCGGCTCCCCGTCCACGGCGGCGGGTGTCGGGGCGGCGGGGGTCGCGGGTGCCGGCCAGGCGGGGGCGGCGGGGCCGGCGCCGGTCAGGTCGAGGAAGACGCTCTCCAGATCGGCGCGGACCGGGGTCAGCTCGCTGACATAGTGGCCGCGCCCGGCCAGCAGCCGGGTGACCTCGGCCGGGTCGTCCGCGCCGCTGACCACCAGGTGGTCGCCGTCCCGGCGCACCGCGAGCCCGGACCCGGCCAGGATCGAGCGGCCGCCGTCCAGGTCGGCGAGCCGGACCCGTACCTCCCCGGTCGGCCGGCTGGCCAGCACGTCGGTCACCGACCCGGTGCGCACGTGCCGGCCGTGGTTGATGATCGACACCGAGTCGCACACATGCTGCACCTCGGCCAGGATGTGGCTGGACAGCAGCACGCTGGTGCCGGTGCCGGTCAGCCGCCGCATCATGTCCCGCATCTCGCGGATGCCGGCCGGGTCCAGCCCGTTCATCGGCTCGTCCAGGATGAGCAGCCGCGGCTGCTTGAGCAGCGCGGCGGCCACCGCGAGCCGCTGCTTCATGCCGAGGGAGTACCCCCGGTACCGGTCCCGGGCGCGGTCGGCCAGGTCGACGTCGGCCAGCACCTGCTCGACCCGGCTGTCCGGCAGGCCCGCCACGCCGGCCAGCAGCCGCAGGTTCCGCCGGCCGGAGAACGCCGGGAAGAACTGCGGCTGCTCCACGATCGCGCCCACCTGGCGCAGCACGCCGGGCAGCCCGTGCGGCACCGGCTCGCCGAGCATCCGCATCTGGCCGGCGTCGGCGTGCACCAGGCCGAGCAGCATCCGGATCGTGGTGGTCTTGCCGGAGCCGTTCGGCCCGAGGAACCCGTGCACCCCGCCGGCCGGCACCGCCATGTCCAGCCCGTCGACCGCCACCTGCCTGACCACCTGGCCGCGCCGGAGCCCGCGGAACGTCTTCCGCAGCCCGGTCACCTCCACCACCGACTCGCCGTTCATCAGGCCCCTCCGCCAGTGCGGTGACCACCAACGTTCACCGGGTCCGGCCGCGCCCAGCTGCCCCCTGGCGGCGTTGTCGTCGTCGCCGATACAACAGCGGTATAGGCTCCTCCTCCGCCTTGCCAGGAGACACCTGGATCCCGACCGCCCACCGCCAACGTTAGTGGTCAACGCACCAGCCGGCCTTCCCGGCACGGTACCGCCTCGGCCGCCCGGTGCCGGGCATTGCGGCCGCGGTGCGGTTGGATGTGCCCGTGGCGAGGCGACAGCGAGTGAGCAGCGCAGGGCCGCTCGACCGGGCGGGCGCACCGGCGGGCCGCAGCGGCGGCGCGGGCTGCGGGGTCCCCGCGAAGACGCGGAGCCGGCGGAGCGTTCCCGCGGGGTGCAGGTGCGCGACGAGCGCGGAGCCGGCCAGGTGAGTACCGCCGTTCACGAGGACGTGGTCGTCCAGATGGCGGGAGTCGGGGTGCGGCGCGGGTCCACCGACCTGCTGTCCGGCATCGACTGGTCGGTCGAGCTGGACGAGCGCTGGGTGATCCTCGGCGCGAACGGCGCCGGCAAGACGACCCTGCTCCAGCTCGCCGCGGCGCAGCTCCACCCGACGGCCGGCACCGTGCATGTGCTGGGGGAGCGGCTCGGCCGGGTGGACGTGTTCGAGCTGCGGCCGCGGATCGGGCTGACCAGCGCGGCGCTGGGGCAGCGTATCCCCGGCGGCGAGACGGTGCTGGACCTGGTGATGTCCGCCGGGTACGCGGTGCTCGGGCGGTGGCGCGAGTCCTACGAGCCGGCCGACGCGGCGCGGGCCCGGGCGCTGCTGCGCCGGTTCGGGGTGGCCGGGCTGGCGGAGCGGCAGTTCGGCACGCTGTCGGAAGGGGAGCGCAAGCGGGTGCAGATCGCCCGGGCGCTGATGACCGACCCGGAGCTGATGCTGCTGGACGAGCCGGCCGCCGGGCTCGACCTGGGCGGCCGGGAGACGCTGGTCGGGCACCTCGCCGAGCTGGCCGCCGACCCGGACGCGCCCACCCTGGTGCTGGTGACGCACCACGTGGAGGAGATCCCGCCGGGGTTCACCCACGGGCTGCTGCTGCGGGACGGCACAGAGGTGGCGGCCGGCCTGATCGACGACGTGATCACCGCGGAGAACCTGTCCGCCACCTTCGGCATGCCACTGGAGCTGGACCGGGCCGGCGACCGTTACTTCGCCCGCGCCGCCGGCTGACACCCTGCGGGCCGGCGCGAGGTACCCGGCCGCTCCAGGCCGGGCGCGAGGTAACCCGGCCGCTCCAGGCCGGGGGGCCGGCGCGGGTACGCTGCCCGGGGCGCCCGCCGGGGCACCGGAGCAGGAGGGCAGGAGGCGGATGAGCGAGTTCGTGCGGCTCGAGGTCGACGGCGGCATCGGCACCATCCGGCTGGACCGGCCGCCGATGAACGCGCTGAACGGCGCGATCCAGGACGGTCTGCTCGCCGCGGCACACGAGGCCACCGGACGGGCCGACGTGCGGGCGGTGGTGATCTACGGCGGCCCGAAGGTGTTCGCCGCGGGCGCCGACATCAAGGAGATGGTCGACAAGACGTACTCCGACCTGGCCGCCCGGCCGCTCACGCTCTCCGCGGCCTGCGACGCCATCGCCCGGATCCCCAAGCCGACGATCGCCGCCGTCACCGGCTACGCGCTGGGCGGCGGCTGCGAGGTCGCGCTGGCCGCCGACTTCCGGGTCTGCGGCGACAACGCCAGGTTCGGCCAGCCGGAGATCCTGCTCGGCATCATCCCGGGCGCGGGCGGCACCCAGCGGCTGGCCCGGCTGGTCGGCCCGGCCCGGGCGAAGGACCTCGTCTACACCGGCCGCTTCGTGGACGCCGCCGAGGCGCTGGCGATCGGCCTGGTGGACCGGGTGGTCGCCCCGGACGACGTGTACGACAGCGCACGCGAGATGGCGGCCAGATACGTGAACGGCCCGGCGGTGGCGCTGGCCGCCGCCAAGGCGGCCATCGACGGCGGCCTGGACACCGACATGGCCACCGGGGTGCGCCTGGAGGGGCACCTGTTCGCCGCCCTGTTCGCCACCGAGGACCGCACCATCGGGATGCGGTCGTTTATCGAGAACGGGCCGGGCAAGGCCGAGTTCACCGGTCGGTGACCGCCATGACGGTGAGCCGCGAGGAGGTCGAGGCCGCCCGGCACGACCCGAAGCGGGCGAACATCCTCTACCACGACTGGGAAGCCCAGACGTATGACGAGAAGTGGTCGATCTCCTACGACGAGCGCTGCATCAGCTACGCCCGCGAGCGGTTCGAGAAGATCGCCGGCACCGGCGGGTGGCCGTACCGGAAGGCGCTCGAACTCGGCTGCGGCACCGGGTTCTTCCTGCTGAACCTCAAGCAGGCCGGCGTGCTGGACGAGGGCCACGTCACCGACATCAGCCCTGGCATGGTGGAGGTGGCGCGGCGCAACGCCCGGGGCCTCGGCTTCGACGTGGCCGGCCGGGTCGCCGACGCCGAGTCCATCCCGTACGGCGACGACGAGTTCGACCTGGTGGTCGGGCACGCCGTGCTGCACCACATCCCGGACGTCGAGCTCGCCCTGCGCGAGGTGCTGCGGGTGCTCCGGCCGGGTGGGCGGTTCGTGTTCGCGGGGGAGCCGACGCGGTACGGCGACGTGGTGGCGCGCCGGCTGTCCCGGTTCACCTGGTGGGCCACCACCAACGTGACGAGGCTCGGCCCCCTGCGCGGGTGGCGGCGGCCGCAGGCGGAGCTGGAGGAGTCCTCCCGGGCAGCCGAGCTGGAGGCCGTCGTCGACCTGCACACCTTCACCCCGGCGGAGCTGCGCCGGCTGGCCGCGGTGGCCGGCGCGATCGACGTCGAGGTGCGGACCGAGGAGCTGCTGGCGGCCTGGTTCGGCTGGCCGGTACGGACGTTCGAGTGCGCCGTGCCGAGGCAGAAGCTGGGCTGGCGGTGGGCGATGTTCGCGTACCGCACCTGGCTGCGACTGTCCACTGTGGACGCCAAGGTCATGTCAAGGGTGGTGCCGCCCGGCCTGTTCTACAACGCCCTGCTCACCGGCGTGAAGCCGTAGCGCCTCAGGCCGGGCGGGTTCAGGGTCACGGGCCCTCCCGGAGGCGGGTCTGCGGGCCGGGTCGCCGGCCTGGGCGATGAGCAGGCCGGAGACGACCATGGCACCGCCGACCACCATGTGGGCGGTGATGCGCTCGGACAGCAGGGTGGCTCCGCCGAGGAAGCTGATGACCGGGTAGAGGTAGAGGAACATGCCGGCCTGGGCGCTGGGGATCTGGGCGAGCCCGTAGTTCCACAGCAGCGTGCCGACGAGGTTGCTGCCGAGGGCGAGCAGCGCGAGCACGAGCCAGGCCGCGCCGGTCATGGTGCGGGCCGCGCCCGCCATCGAGCCGCTGGAGAGGACGACCAGCGGCAGGGTGCCCGCCCACAGGGTCACCGCGCTGACCGGCACCGTCCCGAACCGCCGCACCAGCGGACCCACGCTGACCGAGTAGACGCCCCACATGAACGCCCCCAGCAGCACCAGCGCGCAGCCGAGGAACATCCCCGACCCGACCGACAGCCCCCCATCGACGGCCAGCGTGACCACCCCGGCGCAGGCGGCGGCGGTACCGCACAGCAGGCCGGGGGTGAGCCGGTGCCGGAGGACGGCGACGCTGAGCAGCGCGATCCAGATCGGCTCGGTGCAGATCAGCACGCCGGCCGCCGCGGCCGGCACCCGCTGGATCCCGTACGCCATCGGCACGTTGTAGCCGACGATCCCGGCCAGCCCGCAACCGACCGCGGCCGCCACCTGCCGGCGGGTCCAGGCGGTGTGCCGCAGGCCCGCCAGCACGGGCAGGTACAGCAGCGAGCAGATCGCGAACCTGATCCCGAGCAGCGCCAGCGGGTCGGCGCGCAGCACCAGATACCGCGTCCACACCGGGGCCAGCCCCCAGAGCGTGACCGACCCGGTGATCGCGGCGAACGCGCGCGCCCGGCCCGTCATGACCGGGCGGCGGACCCGGCCAGCGCCGGGGTCGGCCGAAGGTCGTCGGCGAGCCGCCCCAGGGCGTCGGTGAGCACCTCGATCGCGGTGGCGTACTCGTCGAGGTCGATGTGCTCGTGGTCGGTGTGATCGAGGCTGGAGTCGCCGGGCCCGTAGACGGCCATCGGCACCGACCAGCGAGCGGCGACCACGTTCAGGTCGGCCGTGCCGGTCTTGACCTTCAGCTTCGGGCGCCCACCCTGGCCGCGGATGCCGGCGCACAGCGCCCGCACGGTCGGGGCGTCGGTCGGGATGAGCACAGCGGGTGTACGGTCATCGACCGCCACGGCGCCGCCGTCGCCGGCCCCGGCCAGGAACTGCTCGAAGGCCGCGACGTCGAACCCGGGCGGGATGCGGCACGACACGGCGAGGGTGGCCCGCTCGATCGAGCCGACGATCCCGCACAGCGTCGCGACCGGCCGGTCGAAGACGCGCTGCCCGGGGGAGTAGCCGGCCAGGTGCGCCTGCAGCCGGTTCCAGAACGCGACCGCGACCTCCGACGCCTTCTCCTCGGCGCTGGCGGTGTGGCTGGGCGGCCGGCGCACCTCGTACCCGAACGTGACCCGCCCCTTGTACCCGATGCCGACCCCGGCCCAGCCGTTCGGCTCGCCGACGATCGCCACATCCGGGTCGAAGCAGTGGCTCAGGTGCAGCGCCCCGTGGCCGTCGGTCTCCTCGGCGACGACGCCGGCCACCACGACCTGGACGTCGCGCAGGTCCGCCTGCGCGGCCGCGCACACCATGGTCGCCAGCGGCCCCTTGGCGTCGACTGTGCCGCGCCCGTGCAGGATCGAGCCCTCCTGGCGCACCGGGATGTCGCCCGGGACGGTGTCCATGTGGCCGAGCAGCATGATCATCGGCGCCGCCGGGTCGCCGCGCCGGCCGACGACGTTGCCGACCTCGTCGATGTGCGTCCGGAAACCCCGGTCGGACAGCGCGCCGGCCAGGTACGCCGCCACGTCGTTCTCGGCGCCGGAGACCGACGGGATCTCCACCATGCCGCGGAGGAGGGCGTCCGCGCGGGTGCGCATCGTTGTCATCGTCGTCCTCCGCCGGGGCCGCTCAGACCGGATAGCACCTCCTGCACGTAGCCCACCAGTCGGTCGGCGAGGTCCATGCCGGTGGCCGCGACCAGGCCGTGGAACTCCATCGTGTGGTTCACCTCGTTCACGAGCAGTTCGCCGTCGGCGCGTTCGATGAGGTCGACGGCGACCGCGCCGCCGCCGACCGCGGTGGCGGCCCGCCGGGTGAGCTTCACCAGTTCGGGGGTCAGTTCGCGCGGCTGCGCGGTGGCGCCGCGTGCGGTGTTGGTGATCCAGTGTTCGGAGCGGCGGTGGATGGCGCCGACGATCTCGTCGCCGAGGGCGATGGCCCGGATGTCCCGGCCGCGCTTGTCGATGTATTCCTGGACGTAGAAGACCTGGTGCACCGGCGAGCCGAGCGCCTGCCGGTGCTCGATGAGCGCCTCGGCCGCGTCCCGGTCGTTGACCTTGGCCAGCAGCCGGCCCCAGGACCCGACGGCCGGCTTGAGCACGGCCGGGTACCCGATCTCCTCGATGGCGCCGAGCGCGGCCTGCGGGGTCAGCGCCACGACGGTGCGCGGGGTTGGCAGTCCGGCCGCGACCAGCGCCACCGAGGTGTGGATCTTGTCGCCGCAGGTCTCGATCACCCGGCTGGGATTGAGCACCGGGATGCCCTGCGCCTCGAACAGCCGGGCCGCGTACACGCTGCGGGTGTGCGACATGATCCGGTTCAGCACCCCCCGGTAGCGGGTACGCGGCGCCTGCAGCGCGACCCTCACGCGACGCTCGTCCACGTGCTCGTACGGGATGCCGCGCCGCTCCAGCGCGCGGAGGATCAGGTCCTCCTCCAGCCGGACGCGGGAGGTCAGGACGGCGAGCACCCCGTCCGGTCGGTCGGTCACCGCTACTCCCCGAAGTCCTCCTCGAGCTCCGGGGCGAGGGCGAGTGTGACCGGCTGGACGCCGACCACCTCCAGCTCGACCTCGCACAACGGGCACACGACGATCGACGTCACCCGGGCCTGCTCGGCGACCGGGACGGACGTGGTGCACTCGGGACAGCTGGACATGGACGTGCCTCCTCGCGATGGGTGCTGGGGTCGGTCATGCGGCCGCGGCGGCGGTGTGCGCGCCGGCGGCGGTGTGCGTGGCCGCGGCGTGGGCGGTGACGGTGTGCGCGCCGGCGACGGTGTGCGCGGCGGCGACGATGCGGTCCGGTGAGACACTGGCCGCCTCGAGCTGGTCGCGGTGGGTGCCGGGCAGCGGGCAGAAGGCGTCCCGGATGCCGACGCGGCACACCCGGGTCGGCCGGTGCTCGGCCAGCGCCTCCGCCACCGCCCCGCCGAGGCCGCCGAGCACGCTGTGGTCCTCGACGGTGACGATGCCGCGGGTCTCCTCCGCCGCGGCCACCAGCGCGGCCACGTCGAGCGGTTTGATCGTGTGCATGTTCAGGACGGCCGCGTCGATGCCGGCGGCGGCGAGGTCGTCGGCGGCCTGCAGCGCGAACAGCAGTGGGTAGCCGCCGGCCGCGACGATCGTCACGTCGGTTCCGGGCCGCAGCGGCACCGCCCGGCCGACGGTGAACTCGTGGTGGTGCCGGTACACCGCTCCGATCGGGCGGTAACCCATCCGGATGTAGACCGGACCCGGCAGATAGGCGGCCGCCTGCACCATCCGGACGGTCTCCGCGGGGTCGGCCGGCGTCATCACGGTCATGTTCGGCAGCGCGCGCATGGCCGCCAGGTCCTGCTGCGCATGGTGGGTTGGGCCCAGGTGCGCGGCCGCGAACCCGGCGTGCGTGCCGATGATCCGGACCGGCAGGTCGTGGTACGCGACGTCGACCTTGACCTGTTCCAGCGCCCGCGCCGACGCGAACGCCGCCATCGTGTTCAGGAACGGATGATGCCGGTCCTGGCCAGCGCCGCGCCGACCGTCATCAGGTTCGCTTCGGCGATGCCGAGGTCGACGTACTGGCCGGGCAGTTCGGCGCCGAACTCGCTCTCCAGGCCGCCGGTGTCGGAGTCCAGGCACCAGATCCGGCTGTCGGTCCGGGCGAGCCGTACCAGCGTTGCGCGGTACGCATCCCGGTCCGAGGTCGCCGGCTCCGCCGCCGACCCGGCGGCTGTCGCCGCGACTGCCGGGGCGGTCATGACGCCCCGTGCAGGGCGGCGAGCGCCCGCCGGTACGCGCCCCGGCCGAGCTTGGCGTAGTGGCTCTGCTTGCGGTTCTCCAGGAAGCCGACGCCGCGGCCCTTGACGGTGTCCGCGACGAGCACCGTCGGGCGTCCCGGTTCGGCGGGGAGCCGGTCCAGCCCGGCGGTCAGCGCCGCCAGGTCGTGCCCGTCCACCGTGACCGCGCCCCAGCCGAAGCTCCGCCAGCGGTCGGCCAGCGGCTCCAGCCGCATCCGGTTCTCCGTACGGCCGTTGATCTGGAGTTGGTTGCGGTCCACGATCGCGGTCAGGTTGTCCAGGCCGAACTGCGCCGCCGACATGGCCGCCTCCCAGATCGACCCCTCCTGCAGCTCGCCGTCGCCGAGCAGCACGAACGCGCGGTTCGGCCGGCCGCCGCGCCGCGCGGCCAGCGCCAGCCCCACGGCCAGGGACAGGCCGTGGCCGAGCGACCCGGTCGCGAACTCCACCCCCGGCACCTTCGGCGTGGGATGGGAGAACAGCCGCCCGCCGGTGCCGCCGTAGGTGGCAAGCTCCTCCACCGGCAGGAAGCCCCGCTCGGCCAGCGTCGCGTACAGCACCGCGCTGGCGTGCCCCTTGCTCAGCACGAAGTAGTCGCGGTCGGCCCACCGCGGGTCCTCCGGGCGTACCCGCAGTACATGGAAGTAGAGCGCGACGAGGATGTCGGCCGCCGACAGGGAACCGCCCAGATGGGTCCCGATCGGCCCCGCGCCTAGGGTGATGATGTGGTCCCGGACACGCAGCGCGCGGCGCTGCAGCGCGGTGATGTCGGGCCCGTCACTCATTCCAGACACCGCTGTTCCGGTTCGCGGCGGCGATGTCCTTGACCGCGGCCCACGGCGGCGCGTACGGCAGCGAGCGAGCCAGTTCGCCGATGGTGCCCAGGTTCTCCCACACCTTGGCGAACCCGTCGGCGTAGGCGTCCAGCGCCGGGCCGGCGTCCGGGTTGAGGTGCATCCTGCGCAGCACCAGGGAGTCCTCGATCACGGCCAGCGTCTGCGGGTACTCCTCGATGTCGTAGTTCTGCGGCTTGGTCTCCGGCAGCGTCCACGGGTAGCCGTTCCCGTACGCCACCCGGTTCTGGAACACCGGCTGCCCCGGCAGCGGCACGATCTGGTAGAACGACAGCGGCACGCCCTCGGCGAGCAGCGCGCGGCGCAGTGCCTGCCGGAAGCGCCCGGGCGACACGCCCTCCAGTCCGGCCGCGGCCGGGTCGAACCGGAAGCGCAGCATGTGCCACACGTGCGTGCGGTCGCCCGGCACGGTGGGCACCACCAGGCCCGGCAGCTCCGCCAGCCGCTCGAGGAACCTCGGGATGTTCTCGTCGCGGCGCGCCTGGTAGTCGGGGAAGCGCCGCAACTGGCTGCGGGTGAAGGCGGCCAGTACAGAGCTCAGCTTGACGTTCGAGCCGAGCGCGGTGGACACGTACAGCCGCTTCGGCAGGCTCAGGTCCTCGCCGAGCACCCGCAGTTCCCTGGCCTTGGCCGCCAGGTCGGGGTCGTCCATGGCCAGCAGCCCGCCCTCGCCGCAGGTCGGGATGCTCTTCTCGACGTTGAGGCTCCAGGTCGAGATGTCGGACAGCGTGCCGGCGTTCCGGCCGCGGTACAGCGCGCCCTGCGCCTGCACGGCGTCCTCCACCACCCGCAGGTCGTACTTGCGGGCCAGCATGTGGATCTCGTCCATGTCGGCCGGCAGGCCACCCAGGTGCACCGGGATGATCGCCCGGGTCCGGTCGGTGATCTTGGCCTCGATCTTGCTGACGTCGATGTTGAACGAGACCGGGTCGATGTCGACGAAGACCGGGACGGCCAACTGGTACAGCGGCGCCATTGCGGTCGCCACGTAGCTCAGCGCCGGCACGACCACCTCATCGCCCGGCTGGATGTCCAGCAGCGCCATCGCCAGGTGCAGTGCGACGGTGCCGCTGTTGACCGACACCGCGTGCCGGGTGCCGACGAACTCGGCCCATTCCCGCTCCAGGCCGCTGATCTCCTGCTCGTCCTTGGCGCCGACGGTGAACTTCCGGCTGTCCAGGACCTGCAGGATCGCGTCCCGGTCCGCCTGCGTCACGATGGGCCACTCCAGCCGCCGGTACTCCGGCCGGACCGTGGGCTCACCACCGAACATCGCAAGCTTCGATCCCATGGGCCTTACTCCTCTCGATCCCAGGGCAGCCGCGTCCGACGCGGCCGTGGATGACGCGACAGCGCAGGGTGGCGGCGCGCGGGAACTCGGTGCGGACACGCCGCGGCGCCCGGTACCCCGGGCCGGCGCGGCATTGGTCGCTGAGGAGTTGTGGCACATCGGGTCGCAGCCACGGTGGGTCTTCCTTGCAGTCGCTCGAGCGACCTCGGGCGGAATGGGTCGCTGGTCAGAAGAGCCGACCGTTGGCGGGATCCGGACAGGTGTCAGGCGGATCGGGGACGCTATCCGTCGCTACGCCTGACACAAACGGGCCTGGTTACGTACTGGTTGTCTACTCCCATGCGCTGTGGTCCACGGGAACTACCTCCTCCCGATGCGAAGGCAGCCAGGTGGCTGCCGTTACGCATCGGTGATGGTCCCCCCGTCAACCTGGAAACCCTACCGTGAGTAATCGACCTAGAACACTTCGTGATCAGAAATGTCGCGATAAATACGGACGAAGCTTCGCTACACAGCGTTGACGCACCTCATCCGTTCAGGTCCGTGCGCGCGGATCGTTACCCCGCTTGGGGGAAGCTAGACTCCTCCATGGATACGCAGCGTGGCCGTCGAAATCCGTCATCCATCGCGCGTCCAACGACTACTCCACAAGAGTAGACCTTGCACCCCGGAGGTGTTCTTCGCGCCGCTGAGTGGACAAAGAAGCATTCCGCTGCGCGAGGGACACGTTCTGTCACGTCTCTGTCCAGGTGAACAGAGGTCGGCTCCCGGAGGGAGGCGCCGAGGCAGGCAGTAGAGATGCACCGAACGTGCGTCGAGCGAGACACCGCCGCCCCCACCCGAAGGGGATGAGGGCGACGGTACTGGTTCGGGACCCGATGTCGATCATTGGCGGTCTGTATCGGGTCCTGGTCGGGTTGGGCGGCCCGGCTGCCAAGGCGGTCGGCTGTCCTGCACCGGCTCTCCCGGTCCGCAAGGTGCAACCAGCGGTCCGCGAGTGAGTACAGGGTGCCACCAGTTGTCCACCATGTGCTCCGTGCGGTGCCCATGAGTCACACCGCTGATGTGGCCGGAACCCGTGGCAGGCAAGGACTCCGGGCGCCGTCGATGGCGACGCCCGACGGCACGGTTCAGGTCTGATCCGTGCTGAACGTCAGCTCGGAGTGCATACATGAAACGTTCAACCAAACGCCGGGCCGAGGTTCGGACCTGCGCGCGGGCCGGATGTGGCGGGCTGTTCGAATGGACCCCGCGGGCCGGGCAGCAACAGCGGTACTGCACAGCGGCGTGCAGGCAGAGGGCGTACCGGAAGCGGCACTGCGTGCCGGCCGGCGCGGAGGGCCCGGCCGCGGACCAGGCAACACCGGCGGGCGGCCCCGGGGCGCTCACGCCGTTCGCCAGGCGGTTGTCCGAGGCGATCCGGTCCAGCGGCCTGACCCTGAGGCAGGTCCAGGACGGGGTCGCCGCCGGGGGCGGGTACGTCGCCGCCTCCACCCTCAGCACCTGGCAGACCGGGTGCGGGAGCCCACGCGGCGAGGACGGCTTCAGGCGGGTTCTCGCTCTCGAGCGGTTTCTCGGGACGGACCCGGGGGACCTGACCGAGCCGTGGCGGCAGTCCGAGCCGGAACCGGCCAGGCCGGCCGCGGTCCAGACGCCGGTACCCCGCGGGCCCCGTTCCCCGCGGCGCCGTCCGGCCGGTTCCGGCGTCGCCGCGTTGACAAAGGACCGCCGGGCCTGGCTGGAGGACGCGATCGCGATCGCCGGCGGTCACGCCAGCCGTACCGGCCTCATCCTCACCGCCCAGGATCACCACTACGTCGTCGGCCCCGACCGCCGGCCGAGAATGTCCCGCGTCCTGCTCGAAGCCTGCGCGTTCAAGCCGGACATTTCCAGCTACTGGTTCCCCTACACCCGGCACCAGCACGAGACGACCACGTTCGTCCCAGCCGACAACTGTGGGCTGGGGCGGACCATCCACGAACAGCAGTACCGCAGCGGGTCCATCGACGATGCCGAGATCTTCGCGGCGACCGAGATCGTCTTCGACCACCCGCTCGAGCTCTACACGCCGTACCGGTTCAGCTTCACCGTCGCCTACCGGTACGCCCCAGGGGCCGGCGACCCACCGTCGACCGGCCAGTTCCGGCGCCTGATCAGCAGTCCGAACGCGCGCAGCCTCACCGTCGCGATCAGCTTTCCGCGGTGCGCGCCGCCCGGTCAGCTCGTGCGGTGCACCTGGCAGAAGGACCGCTACGACGACGAACCGGTCTACGGCGAGACCATCGAGGTGCCCTACGACGTCCGGACCGTCACCAACCCACCACCCGGTGGCTACGGCTGGCGCTGGAGCTGGTCGACCGACCACGGCTGGCTCGCCGGCAGGCCGGCCGGCCACACCGTGCCGGGCGTCGGCCAGCACGCGCGGTCGCTGGGCAACAGCCCCCCGACCCGCCGGCCGTCGAGGCGGGCGTCATGACCACCGCGCCCGCCCCCGACGGCACGAGCAGCGGACCCGACGACCGGAGCCAGTCGACGATCCGGATCAACCTGAACATCACGATCCCGCCCCGACTCGCGTGGACCCTCACCGGGTCCCTGGCCGGCGGCGGAATCGTCCAGCTCATCCACCAGGTCCTGCTCCACCGGTGATGCCAGGGTGGCGGCCCGCCGTGAGCCGCCACCGGTGATGCCAGGGTGGCGGCCCGCCGTGGGCCGCCACCCCCTCCTCGCTGGCTAGGAGCTCTTGATCTCGATCTTGTAGGGTTTGGCGGTGCTGGCCTTGCCGAGCCGGATGCTGAGCACGCCGTCGTGCAGCGTCGCGTCGACCTTCTCGGGGTCGACGTCGCCCGGCATGGAGACCACGTACTCGAACTCTCCGACCTTCCGGGTCTGCCGGCGCAGCACGCCGACGCGCTCCCTCTCCTTGTACTCGCAGGAGATGTGCAGCTCGTTGTCCCGGAGCTCCAGGTGGACGTCGTCGGCCTTCACACCGGGCAGGTCAACCTCCACGACGAATGCGTCGTCGGTCTCCTCGATGTCGGCCAGCGTGGACCACGGCGGCGTCCGACCGCCCTGACCGGCAACGTCGGGCTCGATGAAGAACGTCTGCCACAACCGGCCCAGCCGGTCGTAGAAGTCCTCCATCTCGTGGTACGGATCGCCGCGGCGCGCCAACGTAGCGCCGGGCTGCCGTCCCCGTTGGCCGGTGAAGCGCTGGGTAGCGGGAAGCGCCATCGCGTATCAGTCCCTTCTCGACGTGATTGGCGTTCCACCCCATCCTGCACGGCCGTGCGGGGTCGGCGACTCCGCCTGCCGGGGTGAAGCTGGCCGGCTGGCTCGGCCTGCCGTGACAAGATGACCGCATCGCCGACCGGCGGACAACCGTGAGGGCCAGTGGGACCAGCGGGGTACGCCCATCCGGGCGATACCCCGACGGCCGGTCGGCGAAACCGTCGCAATCATCTCCGTGCACTGAGAGTAACCAGGCGCCCGCCATTCCCACTGTATGACCCCGGTCCGTCCCGCCCGGAATGGGAAAATACGACGAGAAGGCATTGGCATGTGACGGCGGGCCATGCGGCGCGCCTGCTGACTAGTCCCATTGGACGATGGCCGCCGTTAATCGTGCGACGCTATGTTGACGCAATTGATGCGCCACCTGAGTGGCGTGGACAGTTTCTGACCAGTCAGGAGTTACCGCAAGATGACATTGATGGACCGGGGTTCGGAGGAGTACGGGGCGGACCCGCCGCGGGGCCGGCTGTCGCAGCGCTGGTTCACCACGCTGCTCGGGATGGGCGCCGCCGAACACCACCTGAAGCGGGTGCTGTACGCCCTTTCCGGCGACACCGACCTGGACGGTCCGCGACTCGTCGACCGGGACGAGCCGTACAAGGCGTCGCGGCGCAGGCCCGACTACGCGGCGAGCGTGATCACCGGCCGGGTGAACGGCTCGGGCGCGGTGTTCCCGGTGGACGCGCAGGTGGAGGTCCGGCTCTACGACGTCGACGGCTGGTCGGTCCTGTACGTCGGTATCGCAGTACTCGGCCGCAACCACCCGGACCTGCTCGAGAGGGAACTGCTGGCCCAGTTCGCCCGGCAGTGGCACCACCAGGGCGACCTCTCACTGACCAGGACCCCGCCGCGCGACTACGCGATCTGAATTGCCCCGATAGGCCGGCGGCCCCGTCGGGGCTGGTCCAGATGTGGTGTCCGTTGCGGTGTTCGAGGGTCCATCCGCCCTCGTGCTTCGGTGGTGGCGAAGGCGTATGCGCCGAACCGCAGTTCCACCGTTCCTTTGTCGTACATGTGTTTGATTATCCCGTGCAGCCGGTCCGTGTGCAAGAGAAAAGACCAACAATCTCGCCTAATTCCTGTTCCCGGGTTGAACAGTGGCGGCTGGTCCGTGGTTACGAATTGCCTGGCGGGGTCGTTGCGTACGTCGGACGCCTGTGGTCGGTCGCCTTGGTACGGCTGTTTCCGGGCGTCCGCCGGAAAGCGCCCAAAAGCGGGGCGCTTTCCACCGAGTACGCCTCCCGCACTTTCGGCCGGACCTCACCCGCCGTACCCGACCGGCACCACTACGACCAGACCCGCCGCGGTCACCCCGTCGCAGCACGGCAAGGTGCTGGACGAAACACGCTGCTTCCCCAACTACCAGGCCGGGCGCCGCCCGCCCGAGCTGGAACCCGACGCCGGGACCCGACCCAGCCAACCGCCCACCCCTCGTCGCTGCCTCGTCACCCAACCCGGAACCGGACCAACCCACCGATCTCCACCAAACCCGACCACCGAACACAGAAACTATGCCGCAGCCAACGCGACAACCCCACGGGGAGCAGCCAGGTGCGAACCCGACCTTCGGCAAGCAGACGCACGACAGCGGCGTGAGGGTCGTCGGCCCCGCGGTGGCCGACCTCGAGCGGTGCTTCCGGACCCGCTGGAACGACACGTCCCGCACGCTCGGGATGGAGCCGGTCGAGCTCCCGCTGCCGATGATCTCCACCACGCTGGCGGCGCCCACCACGGCCCGCCCACACTCGGTGCAGGTGCTGCTCACGTACGGGATCACCAGCGAGCTCAGGGGATACTCCTGGTCGCCGGTCGGCGAGTTCACCTGCTGGGCGTCGTTCAACAACGCGGTGCGCACCGCGACCGACTACATCTACATCGAGGACCAGTACTTCCTGGCGTTCGGGTCGCCGCCGTTCTGCCTGGCGCCGACCCCCGGGTTCGCCCGGGACACCGACCCGCTGTGGCAGCTCGGGCAGGCGCTGCTGCGCGGCGTCAGCGTGGTGATCGTGACGTCGAGCAGCGCCGAGGACCCGGTGCACGACAGCATCAAGTTCCAGCGCGGACCCGGGCATCCCGTGACCGGGTGTCTCGGCGATGATCGCCGCAGGGGTGTCAGGAGTGGCTGCGGTGGCAGGGGTGGCGGGGGTGGCGGGGTGCGCTGGTCTGGGGCCGGGTGCCGGTGATCGTCGCCGGGTTGTGGCGCTCGTGACCGGGGTTTCTCGGCGACGATCGCCATCCTCGGCCGCGCCGCCGCGATCTGGCATGACGACCGCGCCCACCAGCCGGTAGAGCGATCACTGGCCGGTTCCGACCGCTAACCTCCTGCAATCGATCATCCAGCCGGCGGGGTATGTTTGCAGAGACAACCAACGGAAGGGATTGCCGCCATGGCCGAGGAGCACATCGACTTCTGGTTCGACCCGGCCTGCCCGTTCACATGGCGCACATCGCGGTGGCTGCACGAGGTGGCAGGCCAGCGCCCGGTGGACATCACCTGGCGGCTGATGAGCCTGTCGGTGCTGAACGAGGGCAAGGACATCCCGGAGCAGTATCGCGAGCCGATGCGGCAGGGCAGGCGGGCGCTGCGGGTGCTCGCCGCGGCGGAGGAGGTCGGCGGGCAGGACGCGCTTGCCAGGCTGTACACCGCGCTGGGCACCCGCCGGCACGAGCACGGCAAGGACTACGAGGACGGTACGTTTGCCGATGCGGTGGCCGAGGTGGGGCTGCCGCCGTCGGTGGCCGCCGCGGCCGATGAGGAGAAGTACGACGCCGTGGTGCTGGCCAGTCACGAGGAGGGCCAGCGGCGCGTGGGCACCGAGGTGGGCAGCCCGGTGACAGCGGTCGGCGACGGCCGGGGCTTCTTCGGCCCGGTGGTCGTCCCGGTGCCAACCGGCCAGGACGCGGTCCGACTGCTGGACGGGGTCCGCCTGCTGGCGTCGGTGCCGGCGTTCAGCGAGCTGAAGGGTGCCCGGGCCTCGTTCTGATGGCGTCCGGGTGATCGGCCGGGCGGTGGCTGCGCGTGCTTCGTTCTGATGGCGTCCGGGGTGATCGGCCGGGCGGTGGCTGCCCGGGCCTCGTTCTGATCGCGTCCGGTGATCGGCCCGGCCGGTCGCTGCGCGTGGCTCGTCGTGATGGCGTCCGGTGATCGGCCGGGCGGTGGCTGCGCGATTCTCGTTGTGGATCGTGTTCGGGGATCGGCCCGGGGGCGGTCGCAGAGCGGTTCTGGTTCGAACCGCGTCCGGGGATAGGCCGGGCGGTGGCTGCGCGTGCCTCGTTCGAACCGCCCCGGCCGGCCGGGATACTGCGCCCGTGAGCGAGCTTGCGAGCGGACCGATGAGCACCGCAGTCCCCGCTCGCGTGGCCGAGGAGCGCAGCGGGGTGTTCGCATGAGCGATGCGCACGGGGTGTCCGCCCGGCGGCGGCTGGCGACGGCGGCGGCGGTCGGCGTGGTCGCCGGGGGGCTGGCGTTCTGGCTCGGCCCGTGGGATCTTGCGCCGCTGGCCGGCTGGGACGCCGCCGCGGTCGTGCTGGTCGGCTGGATCTGGGCGGTGGTCCGGCGGTTGGACGCCGAGGGGACCGCCCGGCAGGCCGTGCGGGAGGACCCGACCGCGGCCACCGCCGACGTGCTGGTGCTCGCCGCGGCAGTGGCCAGCCTGCTCACCGTCGGCTTCGTGATCGTCCGCACCGACAACCCTGGCAGTGCCGCCGCTCTCGGCCGGATCGGGCTCGGGGTGGCCTCGGTTGTCCTGTCCTGGACGCTGGTCCACACCGTCTTCACGCTGCGGTACGCCGACCTCTACTACACCGCCGACCCGGTCGGCGGGATCGACTTCCACACGGCCGAACGGCCCTGCTACCGGGACTTCGCCTACGTCGCGTTCACCATCGGGATGACGTTCCAGGTCTCCGACACCGACCTGCAGTCCGGCCCGGTCCGGCACACCGCGCTGCGGCACTCCCTGCTGGCGTACCTGTTCGGCGCCGTCATCCTGGCCAGCACCATCAACCTGGTCGCCAACCTGCTGCGCTGACCCCGGAACAGTTGACTGGCGAATGAATTGCGCTGTGGCACAGGTCACAGTTCGGCAACATTATCCGAACCAATTTCATAACGCTGAAAATGGTTCCCGGTATCCGCGGTTCCATTCTTTCGGATTACGTCGGCACGTGGCCGTATCACCGGGCCGAGTTCCGGCTCCGTCAGGGTGAGGCCGGGAACGAGTGTGGCCCCGGGACATCCGTCGAGGTTTCTGGAGGGGGACCAAGACATGAGGCGGCACAGCCGAGACAGTTTCTTCGTGGTCGACGAAGGTGTACTGGAGTTCGACCACGATGGCAATCCGACGACGCGGCGCCCATCAACGGTCGAGGACCTGCGAAGGTTCCGATTTTCCCGAATGGGCCCGAAGGGCGTACCCACCGACGACGCGACCCGGACCGCGCTGGCCACCGCGGTCACCGCCACCGGAGGGCAGCCGGACTCGGCCGGCCCGCCGGTCCCGGCCGGCTTCACCTACCTGGGCCAGTTCGTGGACCACGACCTGACCATGGACCGCACCGCGACCCAGCTCGGCCAGGACGTGACCGTGGACGAGCTCATCCAGGGCCGGTCGCCGGCGCTGGACCTGGACTCGCTGTACGGCCGCGGGCCGCAGGACCCGCACGACCGGGTCTTCTACGCCGAGGACGGGATGAAGCTGAAGGTCGGCAGGACCTCGGCGACGACGTTCCCGGACCAGCGGGTGAACGTCGAGCTCGAGGGCTTCGACCTGCCGCGTTCCGGGACCGGTGCCACCCATGCCGACCGCCGGCTGCCGCTGATTCCGGACACGCGCAACGACGAGAACCTCGCCGTCGCGCAGACCCACCTGGCGTTCATCCGGTTCCACAACCGGGTGGTGGAGGAGCTCGCCATCCGGGGGACGCCCGGCCGGCTGCTGTTCGCCACGGCCCGCGAGCAGGTGGTGCGGCACTACCAATGGATGCTGCGCACCGACTTCCTGCCGCGGGTGGTGGACCCGGACATCGTCCACGACGTGTTCACCAACGGCCGGCGGTTCTTCGAGGCGCCGGGCAACGGCAACGGGCACCAGCACGGGCTGCGGCCGACGATGCCGATCGAGTTCTCGGTGGCGGCGTACCGGCTCGGGCACAGCATGATCCGCGGCGCCTACCAGTGGAACCGCGTCTTCAACGGCAGCGGCACCGCCGGCCCGATCGCCTCGCTGCTGCTGCTGTTCACCTTCACCGGCGTGGCCGGCAACTTCACCCCGGGCTCGGCCGTCCCGGTGCTGGACGACCCGAACTCGGGCGAGGTCGAGCGGCTGCCCACCAACTGGATCGCCGACTTCCGCCGGCTGTACGACTTCGACGAGGCAGGACGCGCCGACCTGGCGCCCCCGGCGGCCACCGGCGGCGGCAACGTCACCAAGCGGCTCGACACCCTGCTGGTGAACCCGCTGGCGCAGTTGCCGGCCGGTACCTTCGGCGGTCGCGGCACCAACCCGAGCGACATCCACCGCAACCTCGCCTTCCGCAACCTGACCCGGGCGAACATGGTCCGGCTGGCCAGCGGGCAGCAGATGGCGGCGCTGCTGCGGGTCCGGCCGCTGACGGCGGACCAGATCGTGCACGGCGACGGCGGGGCCAGCCTGGCCGGGCTGACCGACCAGCAGCGTGCCGCGGTCACCGCCGACACCCCGCTGTGGTTCTACATCCTCCGGGAGGCCGAGCTGAACGGCGGCCGGCTCGGCGCGGTCGGCGGCCGGATCGTGGCCGAGGTGTTCCACCGCGCCATGGAGGGCAGCCGGACCTCGATCGTCCGGGAGCCGCACTGGCGGCCCAGCTTCGGGCCGGACCCGGACACCTTCCGGATGACCGACCTGCTGCTGTTCGCCTTCGAGGGCAAGGCGGACCTGCTGAACCCGCTGGGCGATTGAGTACCGCCATGGACACCCTGGAGAAGGAATCGCAACCCGAGACCGCCGCGGCGACCCGACTGGAGGGGCGGGTCGCCCGGCTTGAAACGCTGGTCGGACGGGTGACGGTGCCCGCCCTGCGCATGTCGCTCGGCCTGGTGTTCGTCTGGTTCGGCGTGCTGAAGGTGGTCGGCGACTCGCCCGTCGCCGGCCTGATCGGGGCGACGGTGCCGTGGATCGACCCGGGCCTGCTGGTGCCCGCGCTGGGCTGGCTCGAGGTCGTGCTCGGCCTCGCGCTGCTGGCCGGCAGGCCGCGGCGGCTGGCCCTGCTGGCGGCCGCCGCACACCTGTCCGGCACGTTCCTCACGTTCGTCCAGGCACCGTCGCTGGTGATCAGCGACGGCAACCCGTTCCTGCTGACGGCCAACGGGGAGTTCGTCCTGAAGAACCTGGTGCTCATCTGCGCGGCGCTGGTCCTGCTCGGCCGATCCCGGCCGGAGTAGCACCGAGGGGTCCGGCCCGGTAGCGCCGGGCGGCGGCCCGGCCCGGTATCCCCGGGTCGGGCCGCCGCCGCATGCGCGGTCGCGCGAGGTGTGCCCTGGCCTGCCGGCATCATCGCCGTCGTGGTCTCCCGCTGAGCCGCCGGGCCCGCCGGACGGGCCGCGGAGGCCGCCGGACAGGCCCCCCGTCAGGCCTTCGGCGCGGCGTCCACGAACTCCGTGGTGTACGTCTTCGACAGGTCGATCGAGTCCTTCTTGCCGGCCACGTTGGGGGAGAACTGCGCCAGCACGTTCAGCACGTTCTGCGCGCCGTCCGCGGGCATCCGCCCGTCGCCGTTGAACATCCCGATCGTGTCCCCGACCGCCTTGACGTACAGCGCCTTGTCCGAGCCGGCGAAGTCGGCCGGCATCTTCGCGGCGATCTCCGCGGGGCTGTGCCCGTCGATCCAGTGCAGCGTCTTCACGAACGCGTTTGCCAGCTTCTGCACGGTCTCGCGGTGCGCGGCCACCCAGGCGCAGTCCATGTACAGCGAGCTGGCCGGGTACAGCCCGCCGAGGGCGGACCGGGTGCCGGCCTCGGTGCGCATGTCCAGCAGCACCTTTGCCTTGCCGCTGCTGACCAGCCGGGCCGCCGTCGGGTCGGTGGTCATGCCCGCGTCGATGCCGCCGTTCTCGATGGCCGCGATGAACGTCTGCCCGGCGCCGGCCTTGACGGTGGTGTAGTCCGCCTTGGACAGCCCGGCCGTGGTGGCCAGGTACTGGGTGAGGAAATCGGTGGACGAGCCGGGGCTGGTCACGCCGAGCTTGCGGCCGCGGAAGTCGGCCGGGCCGGTGATCTGCCCGGCCTTCGACGTGGCCACCATCTCCACCTCGCCGGGCACGTTGGCGAGCTGCACCACGCTCTGCACGCACTTGCCCTTGGTCTGCAGGTCAACGGTGTGGTCGTAGAAGCCGACCACGCCCTGCACGTCCCCGGAGATCAGCACGTTCTCCGCCTGCGCGCCGGCCGGTTCGGTGAGCAGCTGCACGTCCAGCCCCTCGGCGGAGAAGTAGCGGAGCTGTGCGGTGAGCTTGGCCGGCAGGTTGATCACCTTGTCGATGCCGCCGACCATGATCTTGACGCTGGTCGGGCCGGCGCCGCCGGCGGAGGTGCGGGAGTCGCGGCAGCCGGTCAGCGCGGCGGCGGCCAGCGCGGCCACGGCCAGCACCAGGGGGGTACGCAGTCTCATCGGAACTCCTTGCGGGTGAGGGGAATCAGATCTGCTGCTCGTGGCCGGTGGCCGGTGGCCGGCGGGCGCCAGCGCAGCAGCCGGCCCTCGGCGATGGTGAGCAGCCACTCGGCGAGCAGCGCGATCACCGTGATCACCGTGATCACGATCATGCCGGCGTAGATGCCGGCGGCGTCGAAGGTGCCCTGGGCGTTGTTGATGAGCAGCCCGAGGCCGCGGTCGGCGCCGGTGAACTCGCCGACCACCGCGCCGATCAGCGCGAACCCGAACGCCGAGTGCAGCGACGCGAGGATCCACGAGGTGGCCGACGGCACCACGATGGAGGTGAGCACCTGCCGCCGGCCGGCGCCCAGGATGCGGGCGTTGTCGACCAGGTTGCGGTCCACCTCGCGAGCGCCCTGGAAGGCGTTGAAGAACACCGCGAAGAACACCAGCACCACCGCGGTGGCCACCTTCGAGGAGATCCCGAGCCCGAACCAGATCACGAACAGCGAGGCCAGCACGATGCGCGGCACCGCGTTCGCCGCCTTGATGAACGGCGCGCACACGTCGGCCAGGAA
>WNFU01002720.1_pt1 | contig 23993 bp, 20 predicted proteins | sample 5400121 | NCBI WGS metagenome assembly WNFU01 (sample SAMN13153360, study PRJNA577476) | soil metagenome | isolation source: 100 cm soil or saprolite under grassland replicate 1 | place: USA:California | collected 2016-06-15
AGCATGGGTTTTGTGGTCAATGGGTTTGGCGACGGCTACTACGATTTGATTGGCAAGCCAAGCGTTGATTATTTTGATCGTTCGACATCATTTGGGACCTATCGCACCCAGGATTCGGTGGACACGCAGGCGGGGTCGGTGGAAATCGAGAGCACATTGGGCGACCTGGCGCTCAACGACACCATTCGCCAAAAATACGCGGCGTTAGATTTGCAGGAATACGAAGTGGGCGGAACCGAAGGGGGCGAATGGTTGAACTACACGCGCAGCTTTTCGAACGGCAATTACCGGGTCTATTTGCGCGAGGCCAGTCGGGCGCCGCAGGCCGTCTCTCTCGACAAAGTCATCAGTGACCCGGCCCAGACCAACCAGACGACCACGGCGCTGGGGGTTTTCAATGTGCCCAGCACGGCGATGATCAGCAACTACCGTTACGTGTCCCTCACGGACACCAACGGAAGTCCCGCGGTGTTGAATTTGTCCGGCACCAACACGCTGCGGTTGACCCTGGGCGGGCCGCAAACCAACGTCACCCAGCAAACGATGGCGCTGAACTACTTGTTGTTCGTGCCGGTCCCTGCCACGGCGACGGCGCCGACGTTGAGCCAGCCGGTCCGGAGCGGAAATGATCTCGTGTTTCTTTGCCAGACCACCAGCGGTTTCCTTTACACCGTGCAGTACAAGGATTCCCTTGATCAAACGAACTGGATGGATTCCGTCACGTTCACCGGCGACGGTTCGTCCAGGGCGGTCACCAACGCGATCGTCGGCGCCAGCCGGTTTTTCCGCGTGAGCGTCCATTAGCGGCGGCGGCAGAAATATTTGAATCGCACCGGGCCCGACCAGAGCGGGCAAAACAATCCGCGTGGTGGGTCGATTCGAGCGGAATCGGCCGGGTCACCCTACAAATGGTGGGTGGTCTTCATGCTCTGGTTCGTCTGCTTTTTTAACTACGCCGACCGCCAGGCCCTGTCCGGGGTGGCTCCCAAACTGAAGGAGGAGTTCGGGTTCACGAATGATGACATCGGCCTTATTGGATCGGCATTTATGTGGGTTTATGCCGCCGCGGCGCCGCTGGCGGGATTCATCGGCGACCGGTTTCGTCGCAAGGACCTCATCCTCGGGGGCTGCCTGTTCTGGAGTTTCATCACCGTAACCACCGGTTGGTGCGGAAAGCTGTGGCAGTTCGTTTCGGTGCGCGCGCTGGAGGGGTTCGGCGAAACGTTTTATTTTCCGGCCTCGATGTCGCTGGTGAGCGACTACCACTCGGCGGCGACCCGGTCGCGCGCCATGTCGCTCCATCAATCCAGCGTTTATGCCGGGACGATCCTGGGCAGTTGGTTGGGCGCCTGGTTCGCCGCACGTCTGGGATGGCGCAGCGGGTTTTATTTTTTCGGCGCCGCGGGCGTGGTCGTTGCGCTGCTTCTGTTTTTTGTCCTGCGCGAACCGCAACGCGGACAGTCCGACCCGCCGGTTACGACTCCGGAACCGTCGCCCGGCATCGGCGTGGTGCTGCGGGACATCTTCCGAACGCCAACGGGGATTGCGCTGATGGCGGTGTTTGCCGGAGCGAACGCGGTTGCCGGCGTCTTCCTGTTCTGGACCCCGACTTTTCTCAAAGAAAAATTCCATTTCGAACTGGAGACAGCGGGCTTGAGCGGGGCGGTTTACATCCACCTGGCGAGCGCGTTCAGTGTGCCGCTGGCCGGCCTGGTGGCGGACCGCCTGGCCCGGCGCCTGGCCGGCGGTCGCATGCTCGCTCAGGCCCTGGGATTGCTGGTTGGCGCCGGTTTTGTCGCCCGGGTAGGTCTCACCGACAGTGTCGGCGTTTTGATCTTTGCAATGGTCTGCTTCGGGCTTTGCAAGGGATTTTACGACGCGGGAATTTTCGCTTCACTCTACGACGTGATCCCTGCGCGTTCGCGCGCTTCGGCGGCAGGCGTAATGAACACGGTCGGATGGATCGGTGGCGCGGCGGCCACCCGGCTGGCCGGCTGGTATGCCGATCATGGCGCGCAAGGAACTGCGGTTGCCAATCTGAGCCATTTCGTTGCCTGGGGGGGACTGATTTATCTCGTCGGCGGAGTTGTGCTTCTTCTGCTGGTCGTTTTTTTTGCCGGACGGGACGTGCTCCGTTAGGTCCACCAAATCTCCCGCCGATCTGGCGGCGATGTTTTGGTGGTTGCTCTATCGCGCCGGCTCGGTTAAAAATCCGGCAAAACCCGCACGACGTTATGCGCCGATTCACACTGCACCGCGCGCCGGCCGCAGGACAACGGTCTTTGAGGCCAGGCTTTACCCTGATCGAACTGCTGGTGGTCATCGCGATCATCGGCATCCTTGCCAGTCTGCTCCTGCCCGCTCTGGCCAAGGCGAAAACCAAAGCGCAAGGCATCGCCTGCATGAACAACCTGAAGCAACTTCAGTTGGCACACCTGATGTATCCGATGGACAACGACGACCGGCTCACGGCTCCCGGCAACGCCCGGGATGAACCTTACCAGTGGGTCGGGGGTTGGCTGGGCTGGCCGGGACCTTGGCCTTCCGACAACACCAACCTGGCCATGATCATGAATCCGACAAACTCCTGGTTCGCGCCCTACCTGCAATCTGCGGGGGTTTACAAATGCCCTGCGGACGTGAGCCAGATCAGTTTCACGCCCGGCGGACCCAAGTATTCACGCGTGCGCAGCATGAGCATGAGTCAGGCGATGGGTGGTCCTGGAGAATGGCTGCCGCCGGGCACCGGCATGTCGGGGAAACAGACTCGCTACAAGACCTTCTATAAAAGCTCGGATCTCGCCGCTCCCGGCCCCTCTCAGCTTTACGTGCTGCTCGACGAGCACCCGGATAGCATCAACGCCGGCGGCTTCGCCAACATGATGGTGGAGGACCCCGCTGCGGCGCGGATCATTGACTATCCCGCCAGCTATCACAACGGCGCGGCCGGCATCTCCTTCGCCGACGGACACGCCGAGATCCGAAAATGGCGGGACGCGCGCACCGTCGAGCCGGTGAAATTCTATGACATGCGTCTCAATGTCCCTTCGCCGAACAACCAGGACATGATTTGGCTGGCGGAACGGACTTCCATCCGGCTAAAATAACCGCGCCGGGCGGGGCGTCAGTTTTCCAGCAGCTTGCGGCAAGCGGTGCGCAGCCGCTTCAACCGGGCCGCCGACTTCGCTTCGAGATAACAACGGATGAGCGGTTCGGTGCCGCTGGCGCGAAAGGCGACCCATTCGTGATTTGGCAACAGAAACTTGTAGCCGTCTGTGGTGATGAGCTTTTCCACCTGGAAGGAGCCGATGGAATCGAGACCGGCGGCGAGCCTGTTTAACAGAGCTTCCTTTTTTTCCGCCGGGATCTTCAGGTTGAGTCGGTCGGTGTGGAATTCGCCGGTCTGCTTTTCCAACCCTTTTAAAATCTGCCCGAGCGACTTCCTTTCGGTGGCAACCAGTTCGGCCATGAGCAGACAGGCGAGAATGCCGTCCTTTTCCGGGACATGACCCTTGACGCTCAGGCCGCCTGATTCCTCGCCGCCGACGATAATCGGCTCGCTCTCCATCAGGGCGCCAATGTATTTGAAACCGACCGGAGTTTCGTAAACTTTCACGCCCAGCAGTTCGGCGATCGCATCGACCTGGTGGCTGGTGGGCACCGTGCGCACGACGGCCCCGGTCCAGCCGCGGTTCTTCTTGAGGTGATAAAGGGCCAGGGCGAGCACTTGATTGGGCGTCAGCCAGGCGCCGCTCTTATCGACAATGCCAAAACGGTCCGCGTCGCCGTCCAGGCCGAGCCCGAGCTGCGCCTTGCCGCCGCGGACGAACTTGCTGACCTCGGCCATGCCTTCGGCATTCGGTTCCGGATGATGCCCCCCGAACAACGGATTTATTTCCGCGTGGAACCGCGTCACTTTTGCGCCGGCTTCCTCCAACAGCCGATCGAGATAACCGCGGCCCGTGCCATACATCAATTCAACGGCGATTTTGAGTCTCGCCGCTTTCAGGGCGGCGAAATCGACCAGCTTGCGCAGTTGTTTGAAATAGGCCGGCCGTGGATCAAATGTTTTGCACGCGAAGGTTCCCACCACTGCCGCCTTGAAACTCCAGTTTTGCGAAACCAACCGGGTTATGTTTGCTTCGATTTGCTTTGTGACCTCGGGCGTCGCCGGCGCGCCGTTCGAGGTGGAAAATTTCAGCCCCTGATATTCAGCGGGATTGTGGCTGGCGGTCAGGTTGACGCCCCCCAGGGCCTTGCGGTGGCGGATGGTGTGGGCGATGACGGGCGTCGGCGCGTCGCGGTTGCAGAGCAGGGGAGCAAGGCCATTCGACGCGAACACTTCCGCCGTGGCCAGAGCGAATTCGCGTCCGAGGAAACGCGTGTCGTGACCCAGAATGACGACCGGTTTCATGCGGGACAACTCCGCATTGTGCGTTGCGCGTTCCGCGTTCAACCAGTCCGCGATGCCCTGAGCCGCGAGGCGGACGTTGTCGAACGTGAAGTCGCGGGCGATGAGTCCGCGCCAGCCACTTGTTCCGAACTTGATCATGGTTCGTTGAACCGTTGAACCGTTGAATTATTGAACGGGTATTGGCGAAGAGTTCGACGCTGGGCCGCACCCTTTTTGACGGTGGACGTTTCAACGTCGCGTCACGATTTCCAGTCGAACGCCCGCTTTTTCAGCGCGTAGAGGTAACCAACGAAGAGAATGCCGAGAAAGGAAACCATGGCGCCCAGAATCAGATTGGCGTTCTCTTTGAGCATCTCCCGGTAAACCACCGCCCAAGGGTAGAGGAAAACGACCTCGATGTCGAAGAGGATGAACAGCATGGCGACCAGGTAAAACTTCACCGAGAGCCGCGTGTTGCCTTCACCGACCGGCAACATGCCGCATTCGTAAGGGATGTTTTTCGTTCGGGCGACCTGTTTGAGCCGATTTTTGTTGGCCCAACGGCCGATCAGGACCGACAGCACGAGAGTGCCAAAGGCGAACGCGATCGCCACCAGAGCCAGAATCAACACCGCGAGGTATTGGCTCAATTGCGAATCCATGGCACGAAGTTAGGAAAAGCCTTCCGCTTTTGGCAAGCGCAAAGCCGGCGGGGCACTCGGGGCAGGGCGAGGGTGAGTTCAAGAAGGGTAGCCGCCGACGGAAGGAGGCGGATTTTGGCACGAAAAACTCTTCCGCCTCCTAACCTCGGCGGCTACGGCTCTTGCGACGGTTCTTGAACGTGCCCTGGGGCTCGGGGCCGCGCGGGGCAAACCGATTTGCGCCTTGCCTTTTCGCCGGCTGTCCCAAAGATGTGCCCACCTGATTATGGGTTCTCAAGCCACCGGATCGACCCGGATGATCGAGTTTGCGGCGTGGGTCGAAGTCAATAAGAATAAGCTGCTCATCGGTGCCGCGATCGTGGCGGCGGCCATTGGGGCCTATGCGTTTTACAAATGGCATCGCGACGAAACCGAGGCGGAAGCCAACGCGGCGTTGCTCAAAGTGGACAAGCCGGGCGTGCGCTCGGAGCTCGCGCCGGAACCCGGCGCCCAGGCTTTCCTCCAGGTGGCGACGGCGCATCCGGGCACGAGCGCGGCGGGCCGGGCGCTGCTGTTCGCCGCGGGCGCATCGTTCCGGGAATATAAATACGAGGACGCGAAAACACAGTTTGAACAATTCCTGCGCGATTACGCGGAGAGCCCGCTGGCGCCCACCGCCGCCCTTGGCGTCGCCGCCAGCCTCGATGCCATGAACAAAACCAATGAGGCCCTGCTGGCCTATCAGGATGTCGGGAATCGTTTTGGCGGCGCGGCTGTCGCCGCGCCGGCGAAACTCGGGCTTGCGCGGCTCTATGCGGCCGCGGATGGTTCGGCGGCCCAGGCGCTCAAGATTTGCGAGGAACTGATGCGGCCCAATGCCCGGTCGGTCTGGAGCGCCGAGGCGGCAAGTCTGCGAAAACAGTTGTTGTCCCGGTATCCCGAACTGGCCAGAACCAACGCGCTGCCTGCGGCAATTTTATCCGCCGCTTCCAACGCGCCCGGGACGAATCTGCCAACGGTGACCGCGACGAACGCGGCTCCCGACAGGCCGGCGGCGCGTCCCAACTGAGCGATGAGCCGTCGGGACCATCGCGAAATTCGCCGCCTCGGCCCGCGGCCCGGCGGCGCAACCGCATGGGTGACGGCAAAGTTTTTTGATCAAGCTGGGCGAATAATTTCCGGGGTGGAACCGGCGGCGACCGGCGCTATTCAGCAGTAAACTCATGAAAATCGCGATTATTGGGACCGGATATGTGGGCCTGGTGAGCGGCACCTGTTTTGCCGAGGGTGGGCACCAGGTGGCCTGCGTCGATTGCGACGCCGCGAAAATCCAACTGCTGAATGAAGGCGGTATTCCCATCTACGAGCCGGGATTGGAGGAGTTGGTCAGGAAAAATGTGAACGAGCACCGGCTCAGTTTTACCACCAGCACGAAGGACGGAGTGGAACAGTCCGACGTGATTTTCATCGCGGTGCCGACGCCGCCGTTGCCGGATGGAGCGGTCGATTTGAGTTTCATCGAGGGCGTCGCCCGCGACATTGCCGGCGCGATGACGGGTTACAAAATCGTCGTGGACAAAAGCACCGTGCCGGTCAAGACGGGCGAAAAGGTGGCCGAGACCATCAATCGCTATTGCAAGGCCAGGGCGGAGTTCGACGTCGTGAGCAACCCGGAATTTTTGCGCGAGGGTTTTGCCGTGGAAGATTTCATGCGGCCGGACCGAATCGTGGTGGGCGTGTCGTCGCAGCGTCCGGTGCAGGCGATGAAGGAAGTTTATGCGCCCTACCAGGCGCCGATCATCGTCACCGACATCAACTCGGCGGAGTTGATCAAACACGCGGCCAACTCATTCCTGGCGCTGAAGATTTCCTACGTCAACGCCCTCTCGGTCATTTGCGAGTCCACGGGCGCCAACGTGCAGGAAGTGGCCAACGGCATCGGCATGGACGTGCGCATCGGGCGCCGCTTTCTCGACGCGGGACTGGGCTTCGGCGGCAGTTGCTTTCCGAAGGACTTGAGCGCGTTCGTCAAGATCTCCGAACAACTCGGCTATGACTTCCGCCTGCTCAAGGAAGTTCAGCGCATCAACGCCGAACAGATGGAGCGTTTTGTCAAGAAAATCGTCGATACACTCTGGGTGTTGAAAGAAAAGAAAATTGGCGTGCTCGGGTTGGCCTTCAAACAAAACACGGACGACGTCCGCATGTCGCCGGCGATCGACCTGTGCCATCGCCTGAAGAAAGAGGGCGCCCGGTTGCGGGTCCACGATCCCAAGGCAATGGAGAAGGCAAAAGCCGTGCTCGACGACGTGACTTTTGTGTCCGACATGCATGCCGTGGCAGACGGGTGCGACGCGCTGGTCGTCGCTACCGAGTGGCCGGATTTCAAAAAACTGGACCTGGAGCGCGCCCGCAAAGCGATGACGCATCCCATCCTGTTCGACGGCCGGAATCTATTTGATCCGAAGGAGATGGAGCGGTTGGGATTCATCTACAAGAGCGTTGGGCGGTGAGGGAGAAATCGTCCTCGTGCTCGTCGGCGTCCTCGAAGCCAAGCCATCCGATCGAGGACGAGAACGAGGACGAGAGGATCCGCCTGTAAAATCCGGGCTACCTTTTGGCAGCAAGCATGAAACGTCGTCCGACAGACAAAAGGCCCATCAGACATCCGTTGTCCTCCGCGCCTCGGCGCTCGATCGAAGTCGCGGCCGGGCTCGTTTTTCGCGACGGCCGCTTGCTGATAACGCAGCGGCGGGGCGACGACCATCTGGGCGGCTTGTGGGAATTTCCCGGTGGCAAACGGGAGCGGAAGGAGACGTGGGACGGCTGCTTGCGACGCGAATTGAAGGAGGAACTGGGAATTGAAGTCGAGGTGTGTGAACTGTTCGGCTCGATCACTTACGCTTACCCGGAGAAAACGGTCCACCTGAAGTTTTACCGCTGCCTTTGGCGGAAACACGAACCGCGCGCCCTGGGTTGCCACGCGTTTGCCTGGGTAACGGTTTGCCGACTGGCCGAATACGCTTTCCCGCCCGCAGATGAGCAACTGCTGCAAAAGCTGGTTGCCTCGCCCGAATTGTGGAAGTGAAAAGGCGTTGACGCGTCAGGCCGCAGTTTTAACGGTTCAACGGCATCCTCACACTTTTCCGTAGAAGTCCTCGATGACCTTGCGGAAGGTGTTTTCCTGGCCGATTCGGACGATGCCCATCTCGCGCCTGGCGTTTTCCACCGAATCGCTGGCGTGTGCGGCGTTGACCATGATGGTGGAGCCGAATTCACGGCGGATCGAACCGGGCGGGGCTTTCGAGGGGTCGGTGGGGCCGAGCACATCGCGAATTTTGCGGATGGCTTCGTGGCCTTCGTACACCAGGGCAATGCATTTTTCCGTGCCGGGTTGATTCAGGGCGATGGCATCACACTCGCTGGGAGCGCGGCCGGACATGAACTTGACGATGTTCTCGAACTGTTGGTCGCCGGAAAGCGGGCCGAGGAGATCGCCCAGCGCCTTGACTTCCCGGGTGGGAATCCGGAGACCGAGTTCCTTTTCGAGCACCGCTTTGGCCTCCGTGGCAACGGTGTCGTTCAGGCGGCTGCGGAGGATTTCGCGGACGGGCCCGTAAAATTCCATCGCTTCGGCGGTGCTCATGCGGTGCAGTTTGATGGCCACGATGTAAAGGCCGGTGCGGGAAAAGAAATCGATGACGTTGCCGGGACGGCCCGTGGGGAAGCGGAAATTGTCCGGCTTGATCAGAACGAGAGTGCGCTCCGGCTTTTCGTTCGGCGGATAGGCAATTGTATCTTCCACCAGACCGCCATCGTGATCCGAATAGCGCGCCCACAACTTGAGTTTCCACTGGGCTTCTTCGGCGTTGGGCGAAGCCAGCACGGCCGGCTCGAAGTAGCGAACCTGGCCGTGTTCGTCGAGGATAAGATCGCCGTAGGTGTCGCGGATGGTCTCGCCGCCGCGACGGTCCGGGCTGATATTGCCGACGACCGAGCGGACTTTGCGTACGGCATCCTCGCCCTGAAACACCAGCATCATCGCCCGGCGGCGCTTTTTGATTTTGGCGTCCGGCGAGAGGTTTTGGAGGATATAGTCGCGGATTAACTCCTGAATGCGCCGGTCCTGAGGGTCGTTGCCCGAGACGATGACCTTCGAGTATTCCTGGACCAGTTCCGGACTGGGGGCGAACATTCGCGCGGCGGCCATTTCCAGGCCGGTGCGGCTGATCAACCGCGCCAGAATGCCTCCCGTGCGCGACTTGTGCAGGGAATAGGGCGTGATGATAACGTAGGCCAGTTCTTGCGGCATAGTGGAAAAATCCGTCCGCTCAAGCAGGCGGAGTTTCCGGCGTGGCGGCGGCGGCTTTGGGCGCAGCCTTGCCCCCGAGGATTTTGAACATCACCGTGCCGCAGGTCGGGCATTTGCCCTTGATGGCTTTGCGGCCGTTCTTCATCAACTCCTCGACGGCATCAACAATCTCTTTCTTCGCTTTGCACTTTACGCAGTATCCTTCGGCCATAAAAAAGCTCCTGACAAAATACGCCTGCGGCGGTTGTTCATGTCCTTTTAGCTTACGGGCCGCCTGACGCATAGGTCAACTGGAAAACCAGCCGGCAAGGCCCGAAGGGTTTACGATGTAACATATTTGCTATGAGTATGATACACTTTTGCGGCGAGGCGAATTTCGGAGATCGGCAAACCGATTCGACCGTTGAATTGCCTCCGGCTCTAAAGCTGGCGGAGGGCCGTTTTGAGAATCTTGCCGGTGGCGTTGCGCGGCAGGGCCGGAAGAACCGTGATCCGGCGGGGCACCTTGTAATCAGCCAATCTGCTGCGGATAAAGTGTAAAAGCGCCTTCTCGTCGAGCGTCACACCTTCTTTGGCGGCCACAAAAGCGACGGGGTGCTCGCCTTTGCGCGGGTCGGTTTGGCCGATGACGGCGGCCTCTTTCACGCCGGCGAATTGATAGATGACTTCCTCGATTTCCCGCGGATAAACGTTGATGCCATTGACCAGCAACATGTCCTTCTTCCGGTCGGTGATGAAGAAATATCCGTCGTCATCGCGATAACCGATGTCTCCGGTCAGCAACCAGCCGTCGCGGATTGTTTTGGCCGTTTCCTCCGGTTGGTTCCAATAACCTTGCATGACATTGCCGCCGCGAACACAAATCTCGCCAACCTGCCCGGCGGGAAGGATGGCGCCGGCGTCATCCTGGACGCTCACTTCAACGCCGGGAATCGGCACGCCAATCGAGCCGGCTTTCCACGGGCCACGGATGGGATTCAACGAAACGACCGGGCTGGCCTCGCTCAAACCGTAGCCTTCAATCAGCGGAACATGGAATTTCTCATTGAATTCCTTCAGGATTTCGCCCGGCAAAGGTGCGGCGCCGCTGATACAAAGGCGAATGGGCATGTCCGCAGGGACCTGCGCATTGGCCAGCGCCCGGAAAAACTGCGGGATCGCGGGTAGAATGGTCGCCTGACGGGCAACAATCTCCTGGATGACATTCTTGGGTGGGTGCAGCGATTTGACGAGCACAACCGAGCAACCGGTCGTCATGGGCAGCAGGATGCCGACGGAAAGCATAAAACTGTGAAACATGGGCAGCAACACCACGAACCGGTCCAGCGCGACCGTTTCCAGCACCTGCCGGCAACTCTCCACGTTGCACAGCAGATTGCCCTGCGACAGCATCGCGCCTTTGGGCCTGCCCGTGGTGCCGGAGGTGTAAATGATGAATGCCAGGTCCGATTCCTTCCGCGTAGCGGCAGCCGGCTCGACCGTCGGCCGGATCGGCATGGGGATGAAATCATCGACCCGGAAAAATTTCAGGCCGGGCAATTTCGCTGACAATTCCGATTGGTCTTCCGGCGTGACCGCACCGGTGATCAATACGCCGGCGCCGGCGTCCGCCAGGATGTAACTCACTTCCGCGGCTTTCAGGAAATTGTTGATCGGCACAACGACGCCGCCGGCCTGGAGGACGCCGAGAACCGCCGAGATGAATTCGGGACAATTCCTGAGCCACAGGCCGACGCGGTCGCCCGGACGCACGCCGAAGTCCCTTTGCAGGCGCGCCGCCATCCCGCTGGACTGGTTCCGCAGCGTTTGGTAGGAATACTCGGCGTCACCCCAGAAGACAGCCGTTTTGGCCGCATTTTTTTCCGCCGATGCCGCAAACGCCGTGGCAAGGTTCATGGATGCACCAGGGGTTGACGTTGGGAGATTGAATCTTGTTTTCAAGGCGCGAGTCAAGCTTTTGCTCTGAACGGCGCATCTTTTTCACCTTTCGTTTTGCGCCGGGCTCGCGTTTTACTTTCCGTGTGATTGACACGGATGAAGGGCTCACCCAATGCGCGGCCCGGGTTCGCGCGGCGGATTGGCTGGCGCTCGACACGGAAGCGGACAGTCTGCATGCCTACCCGGAAAAACTTTGTCTCCTCCAGATCAGTCTGCCGGGCGCGGATGAACTGATCGATCCGCTGGCGGCGCTTGACCTGGCTCCGTTGCTGGACGCGTTGCGCGGGCGCGAACTGATTTTGCACGGCGGGGATTATGACCTGCGGTTGTTGCGGCGGACTTATGACTTCGTGCCGGGCACCGTTTTCGATACCATGCTGGCGGCGCGCCTGCTCGGTTTGGTCGAGGTCGGACTGACAAATCTCGTGGAAAAGTTGTTGGGCGTGCATTTGGAAAAAGGGCCGCAAACCGCCGACTGGGCCCGCCGCCCGTTGACCGAACGCATGATCAACTATGCCCGCAACGACACCCGTTATCTGAAACCGCTGGCGGATCGGCTCAAGGCCCAATTGCAGGAGAAGGGGCGGCTCGGCTGGCAGGAAGAAAGTTGCGCCCGGTTGGTAAAGGACTGCGCCGAACTGCGGTTAACAGATCCCGACCGGGTCTGGCGCGTCAAAGGCGCCGACAAACTGGACCGCCGCGGTCTGGCCTTGTTGCGGGAATTGTGGATATGGCGCGACCGCGAGGCCGTGGCGTCAAACAGGCCGCCCTATTTCGTCCTGCGACATGAAACACTCACGGCCCTGGCGGACGCCGCAGCGCAGGGAAAAGCGGTCCTGTCGCTGCTGCCGCCCCGGCTTTCGGAGCGGCGGCGGAACGGGTTGCTGGAGGCGATTGAACGCGCTTTGAAGTTGCCTTCGGCGCAATGGCCGCAACGCAACCGTTCCTCGGGTGAGCGGCCGACTCTGGTCGAAAAACAGCGCTACGAAATTTTGCGCCAAGGACGCGACCGACGCGCGGCCGAGCTGGGAATTGATCCCACCTTGATCGCCAGCCGCGCGGATCTGGTTGCCCTGGCGCGGGACTGGAGCCGGCACAGCGCCGGGTTGATGCGCTGGCAGCGCGAGTTGTTGGATTGGACAATGTAGCCAAGGTGGATAGTGTCAAGTCGCCCTAAAAATTGAACGTACGTTCAAAATTTAGGACATCCGGCAACGTAGTGGAGGCGGAGAGCGTCACGGGGCCGTGGCCGGTGCCGCCGGCGCCTTGCCGAGGCTTTGGATCCAGCTCCCGCGTCCGGCGCGGTATTGGCCGTGGGCCTGGTCACCCAGTCGGGCAGCGACGGCCGAATCAACCTCCGTTTGGAGCGCCTGCAGCGCGGCCGCCTGCTGTTGCTGAGTCAATGACGCGTCGTTCAGAATCTGACTGCGCTGTTCCCGCGCCGTTTTCCGGAGATCATACACTTCGCCAGCCGTTTGTTCGGGCAGGCCAAAGTCCTGCGTCAATTGAAACAGCTCGTGGTAATCCCGGTTCCACCAGTCGCGCCGGTATTCCTGGTAGCGCGTTTCCCCCAACGTTTCCCGGATGGCGGCGAAGACGTGGTCATTGCCCGGGTCGGGTTTGCCCTCTGCTTTCAGCACCGCCAGCTTTTCGTCATGCGCCCGCCACTTTTTGAAGATTTCCCGGAACTCTTCCTCCGTGGGTTTGAATCCCACCATGGCCTGGCGCAGATTGTCGGCCGTCCATGAGGTGTTAAGTTCATACAACTCGTATTCTTCGGGCGTGAGCAACTGAGACAGCTCAGCCTTTTCCTGGGCGTAACGCTCGATAATCCGCTTCAGCTCGCTCGGGTCATCGGTGGGAGCGTTCCAATCGGCCAGGCTTTTCACCTGCAGGTCCAGCCCATGATATTTACTGAGGAGTGCCGAAAGCTCGGCCCGCTTCGCCGCCGGCAGGAAGTTCAACTCCTGCGCCGAATCGTCTGCTTCGATGACATATTTGGCCCGTTCGCCTTCGTAGTCGTTGCCCAGCAACGCGCTCAACACCGCGTTCATCTCCCGGTCGAGTTCGGTCTCCCGCGTTTCCAATTCCTGCATCTCAGCCAGCGACAGGCGTCGCCGATCCGCTGTTTCCCAAAATTTGAACGGGCCGCGCCGCCCCGCGAGCAACGAGGCCCGGCGCGATTCATAGGCCTGCGTGACGTCGGCGATGATGATATCGCGGATGGTCTGATCGGGCACGCCGATCGCGCGCATTTTGGCAATGTAGGTTTTGTAGTCCGCCGATTCCACCTGCCGCCAGTTGAATGCCGGCGCAGACTGTGCCTGGCTGGCGCCGGACGAGGTCGGCTTCTGTCTGACGGATGGCGGGTTGACGGCGTGCGGCGTTGCGGCCCGCTGTTCCCCGGGTTTCTTCCTTTCCTGCGGACGAAAGACCTGAAATGCAACCACGAGCAACAGGCACACGTTCAGCGCCAGTGACCCCGCCAGCAGGCTTTGCCGCGTCATGCCTGACGTGTAGAGCAATCCGGCTGTGAATTCAAGGGACTTTGGGGCCGGTTTGAATCACCCCTCAGGTCACCGCCTCGAAAGCAAAGCCTTTCAAATATTCCGTCTCGGGAATGGCCGGAATGATCGGGTGGTCGGGTGATTGGCCGTAGGTTGCCACGCGCCGCAGGACTCTTCGCGCGTCGAAGGCCGCGGCCAGAATCACGTCCTGAAACATCACCGCGTCCACATGGTGCGAACAACAAAACGTGGCGAGCGTTCCGCCGGTCTTCAACAGTTTCAACGCGCGCAAGTGAATCTCCTTGTACCCGCGCAAGGCGTCCGGCACGGCGGCGCGATTGCGCGTGAACGAAGGCGGGTCGAGGATGATGCAGTCGAAGCGGGGAACGACGGTTTCGTGCGGCTTTGCCGCCGTTTGCGCTTTCAACCAGTCAAAAACGTTGGCGGCCTCGAACGAACATTTTTCCGACAGGCCGTTGGCGGCGGCATTGCGGGCGGCGGCGGCGACAGCTTCCTCACTCTGGTCGATCCCGTGAACGTGCGCGGCCCCGGCCCGCGCGGCGTGCAACGCGAAGCCGCCGAGGAAACTGAAGCAGTCCAGCACCTGCCCGCCATGGACCAGGGCAGCGACGCGCTGATAATTGACCTGTTGATCGAGATATAATCCGGTCTTTTGCCCGCCGAGCAGGTCCACCTCAAACTGCAGGCCGTTCAGCCTGGCCGCGAGTTTGCCGTCGAATTGGCCGGACAGAAGGCCCTGGACCTCGGGCAACCCTTCAAACCGGCGCGAGGAAATGTCATTGCGCTCGACGATCGCGCGCGGCGAGAAGATCCGTTTGAGCGCGCCGACAATCATCGGTTTCCGGCGGTCCATCCCAAGCGAAGAGGTCTGCAAGACCAGTACGTCCTCATATCTGTCCACCGTCAACCCGCTGAGAAAATCGCCCTCGGCATTGACCACGCGGAACGAGGCTGCGTGGGGCAAATGCCGGGTGCGCACGGCAAGCGCCGCGCGAATGCGCTCCTCGAAAAACGATTCATCCACGCCCACGCGCTCCGCTGCGAGCATCCGGACGTTGATTTTGGATTTCGAGTTGTGGAAACCGATGCCAAGAAAACGCTGGCGATGATCCTTGACCTGGACAATCTCGCCGTCGTCGGCGGGCCGCGTGAGTCGGAGGATCGAACCCTGATAAATCCATGGGTGCCCCGCCAGCACCCGGTCGGCTTCTCCAGGCTTGAGCAAGACAGTCGGCAAGGGATCCATAAGTTTGTAAACAGTGGGCGAACGACATCGTTCGCGGGTGGCGATGAAGCCAGAGTTGCGCGCTGCGGGAAAGAGAAATCTCGTCGTACCAGAGTGTGGGCGGGAGTGAAGGCTCGCTGGTCGTGTTTCACACTTTGCAAAGTGTGGAACATTCGTCGAGGGTAATTTGCCACGTGACGGTCGCGGTGCCGGACCGGTGGACACGCTCCCGGCGGAGAACTTCTGCGGCCCCAGCGCTGTGACCGTCGCTCCCCCGACACGAGATCGCCGGGCTCGGAAACGCGTGACAATTACTTTTCGCGGCCGAAGCGTGACATTGACTAGCCTGGCCAAGTTGGCAAGTTCGACGACAACTGGACTCGATGCGGCGTGGCCGCGACCCATGGCCGGGTGTCCCGTGCGCACTGCTCATTGGGTGGGGCGAAAGGGTGGTCTCGGTCGGGTGATGCTGCGGCCCGAAAATTGACGCCAGCTGCGAAAATACTCATGCCCGGCGCGATCAAATACGAATCCGCTTCCGTCAGCGGCGACGCCCGCCGTCGCGTCGCCGGCTGGATATTCAACGTGCTGCTCACTGCGGCGCTGTTTTTGGCGGGAGGCTGCGTTTCATCAAAGATCAAATCGCCGCCCGCGACGTTCCGCGTGATGACTTACAATATCCATCATGGCGAAGGGACCGACGGCAGGATTGACCTCCTGCGCATCGGGGAGCTGATCAAACAGGAACGGGCGGATATTGTGGCGTTGCAGGAAGTGGACAGAGGCGTTCAACGCACGGCCCGGCGCGATCTGCCTGCCGAACTCGCCGCGCTCACCGGCATGTCGGTCGTCTTTAGCAATAATTTTCATTACCAGGGCGGTGAGTACGGGAACGCGGTGCTGACGCGCTTTCCCGTGCTGCGATGGGACAACACGCATTACCGGATGATTCGGCCGGGCGAACAACGAGGTTTGTTGCAACTGGTGACAGAAATCCATGGCCGACGGCTGCTCATCCTGAATAGCCACATTGATTATCGTCCCGACGACTCAGAGCGGCTGATGAACGTCGAGGAAATCAAACAGATCACCAAGAAGTATGGCCTGCCGGTCATCCTCATGGGCGACTTCAATGACATGCCCGGCAGCCGTACACACCTGAAAATGAAGGAACAATTTCTGGATTGCTGGGAACGGATTGGCGGGGGCAGCGGCTTCAGTTATTCAAGCGACAAACCCCGCAAACGGATTGATTACATTTTTACGTCGAAAGACCCGGTGTTGGTTCCCCTTAAAATCTGGGTTCCCCAATCAGACGCTTCGGACCATTTGCCGGTGGTAGTGGAGTTCCGGGTTCAGTAATGATCACACGTCGCAGATTTGCACGCCTTGCTTGAGCGAAGCCAGGACGTCGGGACGTGCCGGTTGAAACTCCTGCGCGACATGCCCTTTGAACCCGGTTTCGACGATGGCCTTCATGACGGCGGGATAATAGAGCTCCTGCGTGTCGTCGATCTCGTGCCGGCCCGGCACGCCGCCGGTGTGATAGTGGGCGATGTATTGGTGGTTCTCGCGGATGGTGCGGATCACGTCGCCTTCCATGATCTGCATGTGATAGATGTCGTAAAGCAGTTTGAAATATTCCGAGCCGACGCGTTTGACGAGTTCGACGCCCCAGCGGGTGTGGTCGCACATGTAATCCTTGTGGTTCACCTTGCTGTTCAACAGCTCCATGCAGATGACGATTTTATGTTTCTCGGCCAGCGGCATCAGGCGTTTGAGGCCGACGACGCAGTTCTCCAGGCCTTGTTCGTCGGACATGCCGCCGCGGTTTCCCGAGAAACAAATGTAATTTTTCAGTCCCGCATTGACGGCTTTGGGCAGGTTCACCTCGAATTTTTGAATGAGATCGTCGTGATGTTCCAGGCGATTGAATCCGTAAGTGATGCCGTCCACGCCGCTGGCCATGGCGCAAGTGAGGCCGTGCTCCAGCAAGGTGGGCCAATCCTTCGGCTCGAGCAGTTCGATGGATTGCAGGCCCATCTGTTTTCCGGCAATGCAGAGGTCTTTGAGCTCAACTTTGGGATAACACCATTTGCAGACCGAGTGGTTGATTCGGCCCTTGAGGGCTGTGGCAGCGGCGGTGTCGGCGGCGGCCAGTCGTTTGGCGAGACCGACGGCGAGGGAGGCGGAAGTGGCGCCGGCGGCCATTTTGCCGAGGGCGGAACGGCGGGAAATTTTGGTTTTCATAAATTGGACGGAGGTTGATGGACGTGATTTGCATGAATAATACACCCCACGGTTCCCCGGGAGTCAAACACGAATCTGACGGGCTGAACGCAGGGGGACCCGCCCCGGTAATGAGGTCCGCGCTTTTTGGCGAAATGCAGGCAAAAAAGCTGGCAAAGAAACGGCGTCAACGGTTACGTTTCCGGCGGCATTTGTGGGTACGACCCAACAAAAAACACCGTTGCGCGTGTTGATCATCGAGGATTCGGAGTTCGACGCGCGCATTCTGGTCAACACGCTTCGTCAGGGCGGTTATCAGCCGACCTTCCAACGCGTGGACACGGCCGAGGCGCTGCGGGCGGCGTTGAAGGACGAGCGATGGGACATCATTCTCTCCGATTACAACATGCCGAATTTCAGCGCCCCGGCGGCGCTCGAGATCGTGCAGGAGAGCGGGCTGGATTTGCCGTTCCTGATTATTTCCGGGGGCATTGGCGAGGATGTGGCCGTGGCGGCCATGAAGGCGGGCGCGAATGATTACCTGATGAAAGGCAACCTGGCGCGCCTGGCGCCGGCGGTGGAACGCGAGCTGCGCGAAGCGGAAATTCGCGCCGCCCGCCGCCGCGCCGAGGAAGCGCTGCGCGAGAGCGAGCAGCGTTACCGTCTGCTTTGGGAAAATTCCACCGACGCCGTGGTTTTGATGGACGCCGCCGGCGCCATCCAGTTCGCCAACCCGGCGGTGGAAGAGGTATTCGGATACAAGTCAAGCGACCTGATCGGGCAAAACTTTTCCTTGCTGCTGGCCCCACGAGTGCGGGCCGAGTATCCCGAGTGGTTGCAGCGTTCCCTGTCATCCGACAGCGGCCGGACGCACCAGCAGCCGAGTGAAGCCATCGGCTGCCGGAACGACAAGGGGGAGATTTTCGTTGAAATCGGTTTCGCCAACATCGGACTGCAAGGAAGCAAATACCTGGTGGCTTTCATCCGCGACATTACCGAACGCAAGCGGGCGGAGGAGGAGAGCCGGCTTTTGCAGAGTATTTCACTGGCGGTCAACGAGACGCAGGACCTCGACTCCGCGTTGGGGCTGGTGTTGCGCACGATTTGCGAGGCGACCGGCTGGGCGCTGGGCCAGGCCTGGCTGCCGAACAGCGATCTCTCGCACCTGGAGTGCAGCCCCGCCTGGTACACCACCATCAACGGCGCGGACCAGTTCCGCGCGGCCAGCGAGGAATTGAAATGCAAGCCGGGCGAGGGCCTGCCGGGACGTGTTTGGCTTTCAAAACAACCGGCCTGGACCCCGGACCTGGGGCGCGAGACGAGTTTGCCCCGGGCGGCCATCGCCAGCCAGATGGGCATCAAAGCCGGCGTGGGCATCCCGGTGCTGGCCGACGACCAGGTTGTGGCAGTGATCGAGTTTTTCCTGCTCGAGACCCGCGAGCAGGATGAGCGACAACGCAAGCTGATTTCCGCCATTGCCGCCCAACTGGGCGGCGTGATCCAGCGCAAGCGCGCCGAACAGGAATTGCGCGAAAACGAGGAGCAGTTCCGTGTCGCCCGGGAAATCCAGCAACGTTTGTTTCCGAAATCGGCGCCGCGGGTCTCCGGCTTTGACATCGCCGGCCTCTCGCATGCCGCCGAAGCGACGGGCGGGGATTATTTCGATTACCTGCCGATGCTGCACGGTCGGCTGGGAGTCGTGGTGGGCGACGTGACCGGGCACGGCATCGGGCCCGCCCTGTTGATGGCGGAGACGCGCGCCTACCTGCGCATCCTGGCGCGTAATCGGGAGGACGTGGGCGAAATTCTCACGCGCGCCAATCGGGTCCTGGCAGAAGACATCGGTTACGAACGTTTCATCACGATGTTGCTGGTCAGTCTCGATCCGCAACGGCGGACCTTTACTTACGCCAACGCCGGACATCCGGCCGGCTATGTCCTGGGCGCGGCCGGCCAGATCAAATCCCAACTCAAACGAACCGGCCTCCCTTTGGGAATCAAGCCGGATATGGCCTATCCTCAAGCCTCCGCCACCAACCTGTCGCCGGGAGACATCCTGCTGTTGTTGACGGACGGCATCGAGGAAGCCATGTCACCCGACGAATCCATTTTTGGAACCGAGCGCATCCTGGAAATTGTCCGCGAGAACCGAAAGAAAAGCGCGCGAGAAATCGTGGATGCGCTTTACGCCGCCATCCGCCAGTTTGCGCAGAACGCGCCGCAACTTGACGACGTTACGGCCGTGGTGGTCAAGACGGTCTGAACTCCTGATCGCCGCCGGTTCGATTCGAACCGACGGGATCTTAATCCAACGGCATTGCCCCCGACCCTTCGCGGGAGAGGAGCGAGAGCGCGGGCGCCGCTTCATTGACACGACAACGCCCGCTTCGTAACTTCGCACGATGTTCGAACTTGTCGCGCCTTACCAGCCGGCCGGCGATCAGCCGCAAGCCATCGCGAAGCTGACCGACAGCATTTTGTCCGGCGCAAAACATCAAACACTGCTGGGTGTCACCGGTTCAGGCAAGACCTACACCATCGCGAACGTCATCAAGAACGTTGACAAACCGACGCTGGTGATCTCGCACAACAAAACGCTCGCGGCGCAGCTCTATGCCGAATTCAAGAGTTTCTTCCCCCGCAACGCCGTCGAGTATTTCGTCAGCTACTTCGATTATTACCAGCCCGAGGCGTACATTCCGCGCACGGACACGTTTATTGAGAAGGATTCAAGCCGCAACGAGGAGATCGAACGGCTCCGTTTGTCCACGATGAGTTCGCTGTTCGCGCGGCGCGACGTGGTGGTGGTCGCGAGCGTGTCGTGCATTTACGGCATCGGCAGCAAGGAGGATTACGAGGCGATGGTGATTCCCATTCGCGTCGGCCAGGAGATTACGCGCGAACAATTCCTCGAGCGGGTCGTGGACCTGCAATACAACCGCAACGACATCGAGTTCGCGCGCGGCCAGTTTCGCGTGCGCGGCGACACGGTCGAGCTGTGCCCGGCGGGCAGGGAAGACGCGTTGCGGATTGAATTTTTCGGCGACCAGATCGAGCGCATCACGCGGTTCGACCCGTTGACCGGGCACAAGGCGGATTCGTTGCCCCATGTCACGATTTATCCCGGCAAACAATTCGTCACGCCGATGGACAAGATCAAGCGCGCGGTGATGACCATTCGCGAGGAATTGACCGGGCGCATCGCCTGGTTCGAGGCGCGCGGCAAACTGCTGGAAGCGCAGCGCGTCAAGATGCGGACCGAGTATGATCTCGAAATGATGCTGGAAATGGGCGTCTGCTCCGGCATCGAGAATTATTCGCGCCACATCAGCGGACGTCCGCCCGGCTCGCGGCCCTACACGCTGCTTGATTTTCTGCCGGAGGATTATCTGCTGGTGATCGACGAATCGCACGCGACCATTCCGCAAATCGGCGGCATGCACGCCGGGGACATGGCGCGCAAACGGGTGCTGGTGGAATACGGCTTCCGTCTGCCGAGCGCGCTCGATAATCGGCCGCTCAGCTTCGAGGAATTTCAACAGTTTCAAAAGCAAACCATTTACGTGAGCGCCACGCCGGGTGAGCGCGAGCTCGAATGGTCGCGCGCCAGGGTGGTCGAACTGGTCGTTCGCCCGACGGGCCTGATCGATCCGAAAATCACCGTCAAACCGCTCAAAGGCCAGATCGACGATCTCATCGAAGCGGCGCGCAAACGGGTGGAACAAAAGGAACGCATCCTGGTCACCACGCTCACCAAACGCACCGCCGAGGAGCTGACCGACTACCTGCGCGACATCGGGATCAACGTGCGCTACCTGCACAGCGAGATCGACGCGATTGAGCGGGTCGAGATTTTGCGGGCATTGCGCAAGGGTGATTTCGATGTGCTGGTCGGCATCAACCTGCTGCGCGAAGGACTCGATCTGCCGGAAGTTTCACTCGTCGCCATTCTCGATGCCGACAAGGAAGGTTATCTGCGGAGCGCCACCAGCCTGATCCAGACCGCCGGCCGCGCGGCGCGCCATATCAACGGGGAAGTGATTCTGTACGCCGATGTGATGACGCAGAGCATTCAGAAGTTTCTGGCGGTCTCGGATTATCGGCGGAAGAAACAACTGGCTTACAACCAGGAGAACAATATCACGCCACGCAGCGTCAGCCGGCCGGTCGAGGAGAGCCTTTCGGCCCGCTTCGCCGGCGCCGAAACCGCCGCGGCGGTGATCAACGATGCCGGGGGCAATTTTGACGTGACGGAAACGCTCCGCGAGTTGGAAGAATCGATGATCGAAGCCGCGAACAACCTGGAGTTTGAAAAAGCCGCGTTATTTCGCGATCAAATCGGCGAGTTGAAGCGCACCATGGGCGGCGGCAAAGCGGAAGCCCGGCCGCGTCCAGTAAGCTACCAGAAGCGGAAGCGGCGGAAGTTGGGGGTGTGAGGCCCTGTCTGTCGCCCGTCGTCGGCCGGGCGACAGCAGGCGCGAACAATTTTGAAGTTCAAGGCTCGAAGCCTTCCCTTTTGACCCGGGAGAACCGCGCCGGTGAAAACTGCTGGCTCTCATCATCATATCCGTTGCCGCATCAATTCGACGACAAATCCTCCGGTGTCTGGGACAGCAACCGGTATTTCCAGCCTTTCTGGCGCAGGATCATCTGCCAGAGCTCTTCCGCCCGGGTGTGGAACACGAGATCGATTGCGGCGGGGTGGGTGAGCCAGGCGTCGCGTTTCATTTCCTCTTCGAGCTGCCCGGGGCTCCAGCCGGCGTAACCGGCAAAGATCCGCACCTGCTGTGTGGCCGAGAACGATTTGCCGATCTCGACAAGGTCATCCAGGGAATGACCCAGGTTCAGGTTTGGCATGACGTTGGCGTTGAGCAGAAAATCGTCGCTGTGAAGATAGCTGAGCGCGGAGGGTTGCACGGGCCCCCCCAGGTAAAGGGGCAGTTTCTTGAGGCTGTCCGCCATGTCGGCCACGATCGACTCCCCAACCTGGCTGCCGCTGGCGCGGTTCAGCACCAGTCCGAACGCGCCTTCGGCGTCGTGCTGACAAATCAAGACGACCGTGCGATGGAAGAACGAACCACGCAACTTTCCACCATCGAGCAGCAACTGACCTTTCAACGATTTGAAGTCGTCCGCCATGTCGTCGTTGGCAAATAATTCGCACAGGCTTGCGTCGCTGACAATCCCGATTAAGTTCGATTCATGCGAAAGACGCTTCTCCTGTTATTGATGGCGCTGGCGATTGTCTGGATGGCCAGCGGGTGCGCGAGCGACAAAGGAAGCCGCGAATACATCCCCGGCAAAGGCTGGGTGCCCACCTGAACCGCTCCTTCGGCAGTCCGGCCGCCCGGAGCGCGCCCTTCAGGGCGCTTCAACGTTTGTCGGCCGCGGAGTCACGGATGCGGCGTAAACGGCGCGCTCCTGTGGTCGGCGCGGCTCTACTTTGATTTGAGCGTCAGCTCCTCTTTTTCCGGGGAGCCTTCGACTTCGATGAACGCCGAGTTGCCCCGGATTTCCAGACAGCGGACGACGACATTCGTTTTGCCGACGCGGACTTTTCCCGACTCGCCCGCGCCAAAGCTGTGATCATTGATCAACGCGAAGCGTCGGCCGCCGGATCCTGCAATTCCGATAAGCGTCAGCGTCTCGGGAACGGGAGTCACGCCCTGTTGGGGAAAGGCAATGGCTTCGGCGAAGGGCGATTGCCCCCGCTGGAATCTGACCATTCTGATGCGATCCAAATCGGATCCTGAAAGCCGCCCGTCCAGACCTGATTTCATCCATTGCACGATCGTATAGACCCCATAGGTGTCGTCCGCCTGGAGGAAGAGAGCAAACTGGCCGCGGGTGTAGTGGTTCGCCTTGATGACCTGCTGTTCCAGTTCCTGTCCCAGATGGGCCATCAGCTTGAAAGAGACCAACTCGCAAAAACCTTCGATCGCGTCGCGGCTGACGAACCGATCGGGGGGCAGTTGCTCGTTGAGCCATGCGTGAGTCATTTCGTGGGCGCAGACCGCCATCATGCGCGCCTTGGGCAGGCCGCCGAGCAAATGGATTGAATGTTTCAATTCGCCCTCTTCGTCCGGGCGGCTTTGGGCGTAGCCGAAGATGGAGGGACACTGGCGCTCAAATCCCGGCCGCTGAAACAGTTGCTCCATGTGAATTTTATCAACCACGGTGATGCTCATATTGGTTGCGGGAAAAGCCGGAAATCCGGAGAACAACCGGTCCAATTCGTTTCGGGTCTCAATGCAGACCTGGTTTGCCTCATCTTCGGACAGGACTACCCCCTTTGAGTCACGGGCACACAACACGCGGCCGTCCGGTAATTGCGTGGGATTGTTTTTAACCGGCAGGCCGCAGAGATAACATCTGGCGCTGAGCAGAGCGCAACTGGTGCAAACCGGTCTCTGTTCTCCGGTGACCCGATCGGGAATCAGGTAACCACCCGCGGTGATTCCCAGTTCGCAAACGGCACACCGTTGCGCTTGCAGGTTTGCGATGAAACCCAGGGCGGCAAGTGCGATGAAAATGAATTGTTTCACGCTTTTAACCAACTGAGCGACCATGATTCCACGATTTGCAAATGTTCGTCATCTGTTGATCTGCAAAGCAATCGGAATACCAACTGACACCCAGCCGCTTTGCCGGATGGAGACCTCTGATTGCCAAGGACTCCCGGTTCGATCGTCCAACGTCATGAACTGCAACGGAACCCGCCCAGGAG
>WNFU01005265.1_pt1 | contig 23985 bp, 16 predicted proteins | sample 5400121 | NCBI WGS metagenome assembly WNFU01 (sample SAMN13153360, study PRJNA577476) | soil metagenome | isolation source: 100 cm soil or saprolite under grassland replicate 1 | place: USA:California | collected 2016-06-15
CGGAATGCGCGTTTTGCGCCGGCTGGAACGAAATCACGATGGATTCCGCTCGGAAAAGGGCCGACAGAACGCATTGAAAATCTATCAAGCAGTAACATATTTAGGGTGGTCAATCCACAATCCCACAAATCTAACCGCCGGAGGCGGTTAGATTTGTGGGACACACCCTCTTTTTCTCCGCCAGTCCTTATGCCAAACGGGAACGCTCTTGCGCGCCGAAGGCGCCTATTTCCGCCTCTATCTTCTGCGAAACCTGTTACGGCGACCCTGTGAGAAGCGGCTACGAAGCGCTCCAATGCGCTCAACTCCAGAAACTCCCAGATCAGGCGGATGCCGCACGGACCTACTTGCGCGAAGGTCAAGTGCGCAGCGATCACTAAGCGGCGCCAAAAGGCCAACCCGACCGGGCTTTCAAAGAAGGCGATCACCAAAGGATCAGCATCGATGGTGGCCTTGCGCGAAAGCCATTATTTGGAACAGAGTACACTGTCTTGCGACAGCATGCTCAGGAAACGCCCGTTGCGGGCGTCTCCGGCGAAGCGGCTCGCCACGGTAGATTCGGATACCTCGTCATCAAATGCGAAAGGCTCTATAGCTGTTTCAAGGAGCTGAGCCTTGACTGACGACCTAACTCTTTGAAAACTAAACATCAACGGAGGCGCTATGCGACTTATCAGACTCTGGCGCGATTTGTGGAAGAACAAAGAGAGCGCATCTGAAATCGAGCCGCCGCTCGGAGCCGACGAAGACCCGTTCGACGAACCCGTCGTGATGGAGATTCGGGACGTCATCGATCTGCACGCGATCCCGCCCAAACAGGTCAAAGCTGTCATCGAAGAATACCTGATCGAGGCGCGCGCGCGGCGCTTCCCCTACGTCCGCATCATTCACGGCAAGGGCATCGGCGCGCAGCGCGCGATGGTTCGGAAGATTTTGGACCGCGCACCGTTCGTCATTCGCTACTACGACGCGCCGCCCGAAGCGGGAGGGCTGGGCGCTACAATCGCCGAGCTTGATCTTGAGATACGCGGTTGATAGCATCGCTCTTCGGAATAAGATATTCAGATAGAAAAAGGATTCAACAGATGATCAATTTCACACCCTTCAAAAACGAACCATTAGTGGATTTTTCTGATGAACGCAACGCCCAGGCCATGCTCAAAGCTCTGGAGCAGGTCGAATCGCAACTGGGGCGGGAATACCCTATCGTCATCGGCGGCGACCATTACACGACCGGCGATCTGAGCGATTCGGTCAATCCCTCAAGATTCGATCAGGTGGTCGGGCGCGTCCACAACGGCACGAGGGAACTGGCCGACAAGGCGCTGGCCGCGGCCAGGAAAGCCTTCGAGACCTGGCAATACGTCAGCGCGGAAAATCGCGCGAATTATCTTTTTCAGGCCGCCGCTGTCATGCGCCGCCGCAAGAACGAATTCAACGCCTGGATGGTCTACGAAGTCGGCAAATCGTGGGCTGAGGCCGAAGCCGACACCTGTGAGGCGATTGACTTCATGGAGTTTTACGCGCGCCAGGCTTTGAGCTACGACGCGCCGCAACCGCTCACGCCCTCGCCGTTGCCTTTCGAGGTCAACGAAATGAAATACATCCCGCTCGGCGTCGGCGTCGTCATTCCGCCGTGGAACTTCCCGCTGGCGATCATGGCCGGAATGGCCACGGCCGCGCTGGTCGCGGGCAACACGGTCATCATCAAACCTTCGCATGACTCGCCCGTCATCGCGGCGAAGTTCATGGAGTTGATGGAGGAGATTTCGCTCCCGCCCGGCGTCTTGAACTTCCTGCCCGGCCAAGGCTCGGCGGTCGGCGAGTACATGGTCGAACACCCGAAGACGCGATTCATCGCGTTCACGGGTTCGATGGCCGTGGGATTGCGCATCAACGAGCTGGCCGCCAAACCGCGTGACGGCCAGGTCTGGATCAAACGCGTCGTCGCCGAAATGGGCGGCAAGGACACCATCGTCGTCGACGAAACGGCGAACCTCGACGAAGCAGCCGCCGGCATTGTCGCTTCGGCCTTTGGGTATTCGGGCCAGAAATGTTCGGCCTGCTCGCGCGCCGTGATCGTCTCGTCGGTCTACGATCAGGTGGTCGCCAAAGTCGCCGAGCGCGTAAGCAAACTCACTGTCGGCCCGGTCAAAGAGGTGGATAATTTCACCGGCCCGGTTTCGAGTAAACGCGCTTACGAAAAGATCAACAAGTACATCGAAATCGGCAAGCAGGAAGGCCGCGTCGTCGCCGGGGGCGGGCGGCATGATCTGGCCGGCGAAGGCTGGTTCATTCCGCCGACCGTCATCGCCGACGTTGACCCGAAAGCCCACATCGCGCAGGAAGAGATCTTCGGGCCGGTGCTCGCCGTCATTAAGGCCAAAGACGTCGACGAAGCGCTGGCCGTCGCCAACAACACGATCTACGGCTTGACCGGCGCGTTCTATTCGGGCGACCGCGAGCGCATCGAGCGCGCGAAGCGCGAATTCCACGTCGGCAACCTTTACATCAACCGCAAATGCACCGGCGCGATGGTGGACGTGCATCCCTTCGGCGGTTTCAACATGTCGGGCACGGATTCAAAGGCGGGCGGGCGCGATTATCTGGGTTTGTTTTTGCAAGCGAAGTCGGTGGCCGAGAAATTGTAATTCGACGATTCCCAAAGAACCAAAGATTCGTCTGCTCACCTGCACGATGACTAGCCAACATTGACTTTCCAATCCAAAATATACTAGGTTGTCAGCGCCTGTGACAGGCGCCCCTGATGAATCCCATTTCTTGCCCCGGGAACCTTCAGTTTCTTTCCCCTGAGGAGAGGTTGCTGGAAGGAATCCATAAAAAGTCCCATTTTCATCAGTCCCCACAGATAAAGTGGGATAATTGCAGGATTAGCGCTCCCAACGAGTCGTCGTAGTGTTCCTTGACACGACTTTTTCCGCCCAGAATCAAGCATCGTGCAAAGAAGCAGCTTCACGGTGTTATTAGCGTCGTCTACCCCCTCACAAACCACGCATCCCATGTACCTGCTATTTGAAAATAGGACAGCGAGAGACAGTTACATAGTATTAAGCGACGCCGCTTATCGAGTGGTAGGCGCCAGCGATTGTGCAATAGGTCTATAATTTGGAGGTCATATGCTCAAACAAATCGTAAAAGTCTTTTGCCTGCTAAGCGCACTCGGCCTGGGCGCCTTGCCGGCTTTGGCGCAGGCGCGAAGTTCATCCGCCGACCTGACCGGGACAGTCTCAGACCCGTCGAAATCGCCCATACGCGGGGCCTCTGTCACGGCGACCAACATCGCCACCGGGCTGGCGCGCAACGGCGCCACGGACGCAAATGGCGTCTATCGCATTCCGCTTCTGCCGCCTGGCGAGTATGAGGTGAAGATCGAGGTTAACGGCTTCAGCACTCAGATCAAAAAAGGCATCACGCTCACGGTCGGTCAGATTTTGACGCTTAACTTCGAGATATCGAGTGGCGGCCCTATTGATTCGGCATCGATTGAGACCGACCAGCCGCTGATCGAGACTGAGCGTACACACCAGTCCTCGACCATCACTCAGAGGCCGATCAATAAACTGCCGATCAACGGGCGCAACTTTCTAGACTTCGCCAGGCTGACTCCGGGCGCGGTCGAGGAAAGCCCAACGATCACGAGCGTACAAGTCGTACCTCTCACAACCTCAGGACTTTCATTCGCCGGTCAGAACGGGCGCGCCAACACCGTTCAGATCGACGGCGTGGACAATAACGACGCTATCAGCAACGGTGTGCGCCCGACCATCAGCCAGGAGGCGGTGAGCGAATTCCAGATCAACCGAAGCGGTTATAACGCCGAGTTCGGGCGCGCCACAGGAGGCGTCATCAACATCGTCTCGAAAAGCGGCACGAATCAGTTTCACGGAAACGTCTATAACTATTTCCGTAACGAGCGGCTCGACGCGCGTAACACCTTCGCAACCGCGATGCGGCAGGATCCGCCCTTCAAGCGCAACCAGCCCGGCTTCACCTTCGGCGGGCCGATCAGGAAAGACAGGACCTTCTTCTTCACGGCCTACGAGGGATTGATCCGGCGCGAATCGGCTTTCACGACGATCCTGGCCGATCCTTCGATCTTGCAGCCGGCTCCGGGGCAGCAGGGTCAGCCGGGGCAGCAGGATCTGATCGCCGCGTTGATCGGGTCGGGCTCGCCGGCGTTCGTCGCGCAAGGCCAACAACTTCAGGCGCTGCTCACTACTTCGCCGAACAGCCCGTTTTCCGCCAACCGCAACACCTACAACCTGCTCGCCAGTTCGACCGGGGCATTCCCCATAATTCAGACTTCGAGCACGGGCAGCGTCCGGCTCGACCACAGTTTAAACGAACAGGACTTTCTCTTCCTCCGAGCCAGTCTGACCAACGACAGTCAGCACAACATCCTCATCGGCGGCCTCAAAGCGCCCTCGGCAGGTTTCGATATAGGGAGTCGAGATAACACCTTCGTTCTCGGCGAAACGCACGTTTTTCGCGGCGGATCGTCGAATGAATTCCGATTCCAATCCATCCGCAACACCTACAATGTGGACACCGTGGACCCGTTCGGACCACGCACCCTGGCTGGCGGCTTCGGCGTCTTCGGCCGGGACTTCAGCGCGCCTTCGGACCGAACGCAGCGGCGCATTCAGTTCCTCGACAACTTCAGCCTGTCGCGCGGCAGGCACGATTTCAAATTCGGCGCCGATTTCAGCCGCTACACCATAGACACCGTCAGCGCCATCTTTCTCGGCGGCATCATTGACTTCGGGCAGTTCCCCGTACCGCTAGGCCAGGGCTTGATCCAGACGTTGGGCCCCGACGCGGTGAAGCAACTCGTCACGGCGCTCTCCACTCCGCGCGCGTTGGGCGGGCTGCAACGGCCCGAGCTCGTGCAGGTGATTACGACGCAGCCATTGACTACCATTCAGCAGATAAACTTCGGCTTTCCGCGCTCGGTCAACCAAGGCTTCGGTAACCCGAACGCGCAGCTCAACGGCCAGACCCTTGGGCTTTACCTGCAAGACGGTTTTAAGGCGCGACCGAATTTGTACCTGAGCTTCGGCCTGCGCTATGACTACGAACTGCAACCTTCGGGCACGCCCCGCGACGGCAATAATGTCGGCCCGCGCTTCAGCTTCGCTTACGACCCTTTCAATAACCAGCGGACGGTGATCCGCGGCGGCGGCGGCGTCTACTACCAATCGCTGTTCACCGGCTTAGCGTTCGTCCCATCCGTTCTGGAAACTGGAAAGATCGGCGGTATTTTTGTCTCGGCCAGCTCACGCCTGACGCCGATCTCTCCGACCTCGCCTTGCGGTAAGGCGCTTGCGACGACCGGCCTGCCTCCGTCCTTCTGCTTCTACCAGCAACTGGTAGCGCTGGGCCTGTTGACGGGTCCCTCGACTCGTAGCATTCCGGAATCAGCCTATTCGAATTTGCTTGGCTTGACGCGCGCGACAAACACCAACCGGGTGTTGATACGACTGGCCCCGGACGCGGTAAACGGATACGGCGCTCAGGCCAGCCTCGGCATTGACCACCAGTTCGGCCGCGAATGGAACGTCTCTATTAACTATCTGTTCAGCCGCGGCGTGAAGCTCATCCGCCCCCGGCAGGTCAACGCGATGCCGGACCCATCAACGCCCGACGCCTTCGGTCGCCCGGCATTGACCGGACGCCTCGACCCGACGCGGCTGGCGGATCAGGTGTTTGAGTCAGCCGGCAATTCGACCTATCACGGGATGGCCGTGTCGGTGAACAAGCGCTTCGGCCTCCACTACCAGGTGATCGGGTCTTATACCTATGGCAAAACGATCGCTGACGCCGCCGACATCAACTTCGAGCAGGGCGTACAAGATCCGACCAACGCTCGCGCCGATCGCGGTCTCTCATCTTTTGACCTGCGTCACCGGCTGTCGCTTGCGGCGATCTTCGAAAGTCCGTACCGTGGCGGCAGCGGCAGTCCGTGGTACGAACGGGCGCTCGCCGATTTTTACCTCTCGCCGATCATCACGATGCGCAGCGGCTTCCCTTTCAACATCCGGACCGGATTCGATATTAACCTCGACACCATCAACAACGACCGCCCGTTTGCGGTAGGGCGCAACACCGGCGTCGGGCCGTGGTTCTTCACCACCGATCTGAGAGTGGGACGGCAGATCCGCTTCAACGGAGACAACCCGCTCGGGCTCGAGATCATCTTTGACGCCTTCAACCTCTTCAACCGGACCAACTTCAAGGAAGTGAATAACGTCACCAACGGCGCGCTCTTCCTCAATCAGTTGGGGTTTACGGATGTCCGTGTCAAAGGCAATTCGGCGATACCGGCGAGCCAGTTCTCGGGCTTTACCTCGGCGTATGATCCACGCATTATCCAGCTCGGGGCGAAGTTCAACTTCTAAGGCCATGACAAATTTGAAGCTATTTGCGATCACGAATGTGTTGTGCGTCTGGATGATCGGCGCCCCGCAGATAGATTCGTTCGAGAAGCAGGCATTGTCTTTGGTACAAGCGATGCCTGCTTCCGCCCTGGATGCAGAACTGCCCGGCCGCTCCTTTGCAAGCTGGTTTGAGCAGGTCATCGGCCCGAAGGCCGGCGTGGTCTGGCAACTGACCGAATGCGGCGAACAGATCGTCGCCCCGGATAAGACAGGGCAGGACCTGCCCGCCTGCGCTGAAGTCAACGCCAACTTGCCGGATGGACGCAAAGTAATCGTCGTGATCAGTGTCGGGACTTTCAAAAAAGGGCCGACCGGAAAGCCCACCCTCTTCCGCGCACTCATCGAACAGAACGAACAGTTCTATCAGGTCCGTCGATTGAGCGACCTGCCGGAGATGTTGCGCTCGCCGGATAGCATTTCTGACGGCCTTCCCAATAAGCGGCCCGCGACAAAAACGAAAAATCGAATCGTCAACCTGCCCGCGATAAATGCGGGTCCTGTACGGATAGTCACGCTTTCTCATTATCCGTCGTCGCCATCTTCAAACGTTCCTGGCGCCCAGGGCCAAGTGGAGACGCCGCCGCCGGCGCCCCCGCCGCCCTTGCCGCAGGATCTAGAGAATGTTTCAGAAAGTGTGCTGCAGGGCAGCGCCATTACCAGAGTCAACCCGGTCTATCCGCCGAACGCCCGGAAGATGAACGCCACGGGGACAGTCGAGGTGGAGGTTACCATCTCGGAAAAAGGGCTTGTTGTTGAGGCCACAGCCATCAGCGGTCATTTCGCGCTGCGAAGCGCGGCTGTAGATGCGGCTCGTAAGTGGGTCTTTAAACCGGCGATCTTCAGCGGCGCTCCGGTCAAAATAAAGGGCGTCTTGACCTTCACCTTCGGTCCCGGCGAGAAATAAATGGGATTGAGTCATCGCGCCGCGTAATTTATGATGCCAGCGTAGTTGTTTAGTCCTTTCACAAATGACCGAAGACCGATGAATCACAAGGCTAGCAGGCAAGGAGATAACCTAATGAAACAAGCTCTGATCAGTATGCTAATCGTCGCCGGGTTGTTCACATCGTTGAATGGACGCCCCGCGCCCACTCCTCCAACCGTCGGCCAACCCGCGCCCGATTTCACGCTCGCCGATCTTAGTGGCAAGACGCATTCGCTGAAAGACTATCGCGGCAAGCGCGTCGTCGTCGGCTTCATCTCGGCGCGCTGCCCGATTTCGAACGCCTACAAAGACCGAATCCGCGCCATCGCGGATGAATACGCGAAGCGAGACGTGGCCTTTCTCGGCGTCAATTCGAACGCCGACGAATCGATCGAAGAGGCGCGCGCCTACGCCGCGAAGAACAATCTCGATTTCACAATCCTCAAAGACGTGGGCAATGTCGTGGCGGACGCTTACGCTGCCGAACGCACGCCGAAGATTTACTTGATTGACGGCGAGGGCGTGTTGCGTTACCAGGGCCGGATAGACAATTCGCAGGATCCGCGGATGGTCAAACGCAACGACCTGCGCGAGGCCTTGAACGAAATGCTCTCGGGCAAGCCTGTCAGCGTGACGCCAAGGCTGCTCCCGCAAGTCCCCCGGCGAAGATTGCGGCCGCGCAAGCCGAGCCGAAGGTCGGAGAGCTCAAGCCAGCCGACTTCGCCAAATTCAAAGATTCGGCCAAGGGCAAAGTGCTGGTGCTCAATTTCTGGGCCACGTGGTGCGGCCCCTGCGTGGCGGAGTTCCCCGAACTGGTCGCGCTCGACGCGAAATACCGTGACAAGGGCCTGAAGCTCGTCGGCATCACCGCCGACGACGCCGAGGACGTTCAGCCGAAAGTCATACCGTTCATCAAAAAGCATCATGTGAAGTTCGACATCGTCCGGCAGGACACCGACGACCCGGAAGAGATGATGAGTCAAATCACTAAAGACTGGAACGGCGTGATACCCGCCACCTTCGTCTACGACAAGCAGGGCAAGCTGGCCTACACGCGCTTCGGCATCATCGACCGCGACCTGCTCGTCGCCGAGATCGAGAAGGCGCTGAAGTGAGGATGAAACCCACGATCCGGATTTTTCCCGACGCGGATCAGTTGGCGCGTTTCGCGGCGGGACTGTTTCTGTCGAGATTGACCCTTAGCATGTCGCTTCAGGTAGAGTTTACGGTCGCGCTCTCCGGCGGCTCGACCTCCAAAAAGATGTTTGAGATCTTGGGAAATGACGAGCGATTGAAAAAGCAAGTCAAGTACGGAGTCGAGTTCGAACTCTTGGAGTATGTCCATTTCTTCTGGACCGATGAACGGCATGTTCCGCCGGACCATGCGGAGAGCAATTATAAACTGGCCTATGATTCGATGCTGTCGCCATTGGGAATTCGGGAGGCGAACATTCATCGAATCAAAGGAGAGTTGGAAGATGCGGGCGAGGCTGCCCGTCAATATGAAGCGGAGATTCTGCGTGACTTCCCGTCTTCAGAGGGTCAACTTCCCAAATTCGATCTGATCTTCCTCGGTATGGGGCCGGATGGGCATACCGCCTCGCTTTTTCCCGGCACAAAAGCCTTACAAGAGGAGAATAGGCTGGTAGTCTCAAACTGGGTCGGGAAATTTTATACAGAGCGGATAACGATGACGGCGCCTTTGTTGAACAACGCGGCCTGTGTCGTTTTTCTAGTGAGCGGGCAAGACAAAGCGCTGCCCTTGAAAGCCGTGCTCGAAGGAAGATACGAGCCGCAACAATTGCCGGCTCAATTGGTTCGTCCGGAATCGGGAAAATTGACCTGGTTGTTGGATTCCGCAGCCGCCTCTCTTTTGGGGACCGAGAGTCAGGCTTTAGTCGACCCTGAAGATCTTCAATCATCTTTGTCTGAGCCTATTTCTGATCTTATTTGACGCCCGGAAATAATGAAAAGCGCGGCGCGAGGGTAGGGCAAACTGCCTGGGAGCGCAGGCATCCTTGCCTGCTTGCTTCGGTCAGTGGGTCATTGCCGGAAACCCCGCAGGCAAGGATGCCTGCGCTCCCAGGCAGTTTGCCCTACCCTTTTCGGAGAAAAAGAATGAAGGCCGGAAAAAGCTTGGTCGCCTTGTTTATCATACTGCTGATCGTCATCAGCCAAGGATCGCATCAATCGAAGGCGCAGAAGAGACGAAATCCTCAGTCGCAATCCTCAATCGCTGATTCCGGCTGGCCCACTTACGGGCGCGATCCGGGCGGCTCTCGCTATTCGCCGCTCGCCGAGATCAACCGCGAAAATGTCAATAACCTGAAGGCCGCCTGGACGTATCGCACTGGCGCGGCGGACATCAAAGCCGCGTCCGCAAAGAAGGGCGCGTTCGAAGCGACGCCGATTCTGGCCGACGGTCTGCTTTACCTGACCACTCCCTACAGCCGCGTGATCGCGCTCGATCCGGTGACGGGAGCCGAGCGATGGACATTCGATCCGCAAGTGAAGCTCGACCGCGGTTATTCCGAGGTGACTTCGCGCGGCGTCTCGGCCTGGCCTGGGCCCGATGACAAACGCAAAATCGCGCGCCGAATCTTCGTCGGGACGCTCGACGCGCGGCTGATCGCGCTAGACGCCGCGACCGGCAAGCCCTGCGCCGACTTCGGCGAGAACGGACAGATCGATCTGACGCGCGACGTACGAATGGGCGATCAGGGGAACTACCAAATCACATCGCCGCCGGCGGTGATCGGAGACGCAGTCGTCACCGGTTCGTCCATCGCCGACAACCGCGGCGTCGAATTGGAGCGCGGCGTCGTGCGGGCTTACGACGCTCGCGCCGGCAAGCTGTTGTGGAGTTGGGACCCGATCCCGAAGAGCGCGAAAGATCCGGCGCGCAAGACCTGGGAGGGCGAAAGCGCTAACCGCACGGGCGCGGCCAACGCCTGGTCGGTCATCTCAACCGACGCGGGGCTCGGCCTGGTCTTCGTCCCCACGAGCAGCCCCAGCCCAGATTTTTACGGCGGCGAACGCAAAGGCGATAACCGGTACGCCAACTCCGTCGTCGCGCTGCGGGCCGCGACCGGCGCGGTCGTCTGGAGTTTTCAGGTCGTTCATCACGACTTGTGGGATTATGACGTGCCGGCCCAGCCAATGCTCATCAACCTGAAGCGCAATGGCCGCGACGCGCCGGCGGTCGCCGTCGGCACGAAGATGGGAATGGTCTTCATACTGGATCGCCGCAACGGCAAGCCGATCTTTCCCGTCGAAGAGCGCCCCGTCCCGAAAACCGCCGTGAAAGGCGAACAGACTTCGGCGACGCAGCCCTTCCCGACATTGCCGCCCCCCCTCGTCCCGCATCGCCTCAAGCCCGAAGACGCCTGGGGTTTGACCGACAAAGACCGCGAGGCCTGCAGCGAAAAGATCTCTTCGCTGCGCTCCGAGGGCGTCTACACGCCGCCGAGCCTCGAAGGCACGGTCGCCATTCCGGGCAACGCCGGCGGGATGAATTGGAGCGGGATGTCTTTCGACCCGGCTCGCCAATTGCTGATCGCCAACACCAACAACCTGCCGTTCCTGGTCAAACTCATTCCCCGCGGCGAATACGACGCGATGCGCGAAACAGGCGCGTTCAATCGGATGAAAGGCGAATTCGGGCGGCAGACGGGCGCGCCCTACGCGATGTACCGCGAACCGCTGATGTCGCCGAGCGGAACGCCATGCGTCGCCCCTCCCTGGGGCAAGCTGACCGCCGTTGATTTAAACACAGGCGAGATTCGGTGGGATGCGCCGCTTGGCCGCGTCCCGCAGCTCGCGCTCTTCCCGAAATCGTCCGAATTCGGGTCGCCCAATTTCGGCGGCTCGATGGTCACCGCAGGAGACCTGGTCTTCATCGCGGCGGCGATGGATGACAAGCTGCGCGCGTTCGACGTCGAAACAGGAAAAGTGATCTGGGAAGGACAGCTCCCGGCCAGCGCCCAGGCCGCGCCGATGACCTACTCCGTGAACGGCAAACAATTCATCGTGATCTGCGCCGGTGGGCACGGCAAGCTGGGTACGAAGATGGGCGATCACGTAGTCGCTTTCACTCTGCCTTAAGGGAAGAAAGAGAGAGTACGGAACAAACGGAACAGACGGAACAAACAGAAATATACTCTGGTCGAGCGTTTCCATCTGTTCCGTCTGTTCCGTACTTTCTTTACTTTCTCGAAAGCGGGTTAGAAGTTGAACCGCGCTGAGACCTGAATGTTGCGCGGCCCGTAAGCCGAGCCAATAATCTTGCCGAAGTTGGGGCTAGTGATTTCGGTGTTCGGATTTCCTCGACCTGCGCGGTTGAACAGGTTGAGGAAGTCCGCCCGGATCTCCAGGTTCATCGTCTCCGTGAATGCGAAGCCCTTCTTCAAGCCGACATCCTCGGAGTGCCTTGCTGGGCCGCGTATGTTCGGCAGGCGCGGCGGCGCAGTGCCCAGCCGCAACGGCACGTTGCTGCCGGTCACCGACACGAGCTTGAACGCGTCAGGGTTCAGATAGCGTTCGCCGCTGCCATCCGTCTTTACGCTGGCATCGCCATTGATCACGACCGGCACGCCGGTGATCCAGTCAGGCCGGATCACGCCATTAAAGAGCACCGTTTGCGGTCCGGCGCCTCTGATCGCGAGCAGGTCGCCCGCGCGATATTGTTGAATCCCCGTTACCGTCCAGCCCCCGATGACGTGACCTAGCACTCCGCCATTCAGCCACTTGCGCCCCTTCCCAAAAGGCAGATCCCAAATCCAGGTCAATTTGAACACGTGCGGGTTGTTGAACGACGCGATTGTCTTCTCAATGCCCCGGTTATAAACGTCCTGTGCAGTGTAAGCCTCGTCACACGTGCAACTGAGATCGGCGCCGATGAAGAGCGCCTTCGACCACGTGTAAGCGCCGAGTACTGCCAGCCCTTTAGTCAAATGGCGCGTCACCTGCACCTGCAACGAGTCGTAATGCGACGTGCCAAAGTTCGAGAACATCTGGCTGATGTTGGCGTATTGCGGGAATGGGCGCAACGCCTGCGCGACTGTTCCGCTGAAGCCCGGAAACGGGACGGGCACAAGCCCAGGATTGGCTGACAACTGCTGGATCAGCCGGTCACCAAATTGCAACGCGCTCACCGGCACTTGATTCAGATTGTCCAGGCCATCAGCCTCCAACCGCGTCCCTTTGTTGCCGATGTAACTGACTTCGAGGACGAACGAGGCGGGAAGCTGATATTGAATGCCCAGGTTGTAATTCTGCCCGTAACCAACTCGGTTGGAATCGGGCGCGACGTAGCCGGGGCTCTGATTGTTCTGCCCTGCCGGATTGCGGTTCGGCAGCGTGCCCGTAAAATCGGGGAAACGGTCGTGCAGATACATCACAGGTTGTGACGGGAAGCCCAGCGGGACGGTCGTCGAGTTGACGGCGATCGAGCCGTTGTACCCGAAAGTGCCAAGCCCCCCAAAGCCATTGGCGATCATCGGATTGGCGTTGACGCTGTAGCCGCCGCGGAGCACCATCTTCTCCGTCAGCTTGTAGGCGAAGCCGACGCGCGGCGAGATCATCCCAAAATACCAATCGTGGAAGCCTTTGCGCCCCAACTCGTCGGCGAAGACCAGTGCGCCGGGACGATTGCCCGCCCCAGGATTGGGCTTGGTCAAATCGACCATGCTCGCGCGTCCGGCGACCTCGTTAAACCCGCCGTTCATCTCCCAGCGCAGTCCGAGGTTCAAAGTCAGTTTCTGATTCACCTTCCAATCGTCCATGAAGTAGATGCTGGGCTGCGTGACACGATAGCCGAAGTTGGCGGCCGCTACACCGCGAGTGGCGCTCGACACAGCGCCGAGCAGGAAGCTGGCGAACGAATGGCCGGTCTGCGCCGCAAAGCCCGGCAGCTCGGTCTGCACTGGACTAAAGGTGAAAGCGCCCGAGCCGGATTTGTTGCGGTTGTTCAGGTAGTACTTGCGCAGCTCGAATCCGAACTTGTAGTTGTGGGTGCCCGAGACGACAGTCACATCGTCCATCACGATGGTGCTGCCGTGGTAGCTACCGCCGGCGTTGGCCGATCCCAGCCTGCCGGTCGCGCCGTTGTTGCTGGGGGCGCCGATGCCGCCGCCTTGCGCCTCCGTACCGATGAACATTAGCGTCGGGAAGTGCGTGCCGGCAACGTTCTGCAAGCCGATCTTCGACGGCCAATCCTGATCTACGAAGACGCTCTCATTAGTATTGCGGAAGCGGTTGTAGCCCAGCGCCGCGTGGTTGATCACGTTGGCCGAGATCGTCCAGTCGTAGGCCAGGCGCACCATCCGGCCCGGCGTGTATTGCAACTGGTAAACGCCGGTGGGCAGTTCCGGAGGAACACCCCAACGACCATTGGGCGAGTTGTTGCGCTGCCGGAAGCTGTGGTTGAAGTAGCCCGAAATCTTGTGCTTGTCGTTGAAATGATGATCGACCTTGGCGGCGTACATGCGCTCGTCGAAGATCGGGCAGCAGGCGCCGATTGCGGGGATGTTGTTGAGCATCCGGTCAATGAGCGGGTCGGTAATGCCGACCTTCTCGATGATGTTGCGGCTGACCGCGCTCCACTGTGAGGTAGGAATGATGTTGCCCGTGAACGGGTCGCGGACTACGGCATTGCCGACCTGGCGCGTCGTGCGCGGATCGTAAAGTTGACCGAAGATGATCGGGCGTCCCAATGCGTCAGTCCCGATCTGCCGGCCCGAATTCGGGTTGCCCGTGAAGGCCGGGTCGAGCAGCCGCGAGAAATTGCCGCGCTTGAAGTCCGCCACCGGCAGCCTGCTGAACGCGGTGGAGACGAAGTCGCGTACCCGCGTGATGTCCAGACTGTTAAAGAAGAAAGTCCGATTGCGCCCGTTGTAGACCTTGGGTATCAACACCGGGCCGTGGAAGGCGTAGCCATAATTGGCCAGCTTGAACGGTGGACGCGGTCTGATTTCTTGACCGGCGGCGTTGCGGCCAAACGTCTTATTGCCGAAGCTGTTGGCGCGCAGCGCGTCGTTCTGGAAGTAGCCGAAGCCGGTGCCGTGGAAGTCGTTCGTGCCCGACTTGATCCCGAAGTTGGCGATGGCCGTTTGCCCGCCACCGTATTGCGCGCTGACGGTTCCGGTCTGCAACTTGAATTCGTTGATGGATTCGGGGCTCGGGCTGAACTCGTTGTTGCTCCCGCCCTGCAGGTCGAAGCGGCCGAGCGGTATGCCCTCGATCAAAATCTCGTGCGAATATTGCTGCCCGCCGTTGATTGACCCCTGGAATGTTCCGCCCACAGTGCCAGGCAAGCTGGAGAAAATGAACTGCTGAATCTGGCGCCTGCCATCGCCGACGGCAACGGGCCAGGTGTCGAACTCTTTCTTCGTCACGTAGCGCCCGATCTCGGACGTGCCGGTTTCGAGCAGCGGCGCCGTGCCCTCGATGGTTATCTGCTCGCTGACCTGACCCGCCGTAAGTTTGATGTCAACGGTCAGAGTTTGAGCCACGAACAGATTGACATCGTTGAGCACGGCGGTCTGAAAGCCGTTAGCTTTGACCGTGATCTTGTATTTGCCTGCAGGCAGAGACGACAGACGATAAACGCCCGCGTCTGTCGTTATGGTTTTGGTCTCGATGTTTGTTTCCAGATTCGTCACCGCGACTTCGGCTCCCGCGACAACGGCGCCGGTTTGGTCGGTGATGATGCCGTTCAGAGCGCCGCGCTCGCCTTGCGCAAAGACGGTTGCGGAAACGAGCAAGGTCAGAAATAGCCCTGCGACTCTCTCTATTGTTCCAGTGATCGAACCTCGCGACATAGGGTTCTCCTTTCGTTAGGTCGGTAACGATTTACCGATGGGATTGCTAAAAGAGGGTATAGACAATGACCGTTGAAAACCGTAACGAAATGAGCAAAGCCCTGCGTTTATAGCCTGAGTATGAGATGTGTCAGTCGGTTTTTTGATTCGTGTATTCACCAGCGCCGCAAGCCGTAGGGCGACGGCGTTGGATTCTTCTTTATTTCTTCGAACTTCGCGAAGGTATCTTTTGCAAGCTGCGGTTCGCCTGTCCTCTGGTAATATCGCGCGAGCAGATAATAGGCGTCGCCGTAACCCGGATCGAGCTTGATCGCCTCCATCAATTCCTGCTTCACCTCGAATGTCGCGCCGTTGCGGAAGAGCGCTTTTGCGTAATTGTACCGCGCGTATGGCGACGCCGGGTCGTTGCGGACGGCGCGATATAGCCACGCGATCCCGCGGTCGTAATCGCCCTCATTCACCAACAAACGCCCCAGGTCGGCGTACGGCCACGCGTATCTGATCTTCAGCCGGTCAATGACGCCGATCGCCGCCTGCATCTCCCGCTCGGCCGCTTCGACGTCGTTTTGGCCTTCGTGAACCAGCCCCGCATAGTAACGCGATTTAAAATGATCCGGTTGAAGCTCGATTGCTTTCTTGAACTCCCCGAGCGCCTGTTCGTAGCGCTTGTCCTCAAAGTAATACCGCCCCAGATGGTAATGCGGGTCGGGATCGAGCGGATCGAGTTTGGCCGCCTCGCGGATGTGAGTCTCGAACGCTTCGAAGCGCCGCTGCAGGTATTCAGAAAGCGCGAAGAGCTTGTGAACTTCTCCCCGCCTGTCCCCGCGCTTCAAACACGCTTCGGCCCATTCGGAAGCCTCCCGCAACCGCCCGCTCTGAAACGCGACCATCGCGCGTAGAAAAAACGCCTCGGTCTCTTCGGGGTGCAGCCGCGCGAACGTCTGGGCCTGCTCTTCTGCCTCATTCAGCGCGCCTTGCAGCAGTAACAATTGGATCAGAGCCTTTCTGGCGGGCTTATGTCTTTCGTCCAGCGCCAACGCCTGTCGCAAAGCCGACATGGCCCCGGCCTGATCGCCGCGCCCCATGCCGGCTTGCGCGTTCGCGAGCAGTTGCGAAACTGAGACGTTACGGCCGAAATCATCCGAGGATTGCGGACGCGCAGGATCGGAGGCCTGCCCCGAAACAACGGAAGGGAGCAGGATCAGCGCGAACAATATCGTGGTATTCGTTATCGCCCACATATCGAATCGTCTGACCAAGTATTTCCAGAAAATCGCCTTTACGTATGGAAGGAAGACTCCAAATAGATAGGCGGATTCTAGTCCACTTTGAATTGAGGCTCAATGGTTAAACCATAATACTCGCTTTAAAGTCCGCGCGCTTTTCATCTCCTTGAATCAGCGCCGCGAGCGGAGCTGATTCGCCTTGATGTCCCTCGCAAAAAGCCATACATTGCCTGCCGTCGGAATCAAATCTGGTCGGGTTTCAGCAGTGTCGAAGCAAAAAAAGCAATACTACGCGGTGAGAATCGGTCGTGAGCCGGGAATCTATCGGACCTGGGATGAATGCAAGGCCCAGGTTAACGGCTATGCGAAGGCTCAGTACAAAGGCTTCGGATCTTTCGAAGAGGCCGAGGCGTATCTGGGCAATGTCAAGGCAAACAAGCCTGATCGCGCCAGAACATCCGGCGCCAGGCCATTCAACCCGCCGGGCGCGCCTAAAAAGAAACGCGGAACCGTCCGCAGCGATGACGAGGCCAAAGCCATCAAGATGTTGCAGACGAACGACGGGTTGAAGCACGTGGTGATCTACACCGACGGCGCGTGCCTGGGCAATCCCGGCCCCGGCGGTTACGGCGTCGTGTTGCTCCACGGCAAGGACAGGAAAGAGTTTTCCCGCGGTTTCCGGCTGACGACCAACAATCGTATGGAGATGCTTGCCTGCATCGTCGGGCTGCAGACGCTCAAACAGCCGTGCGCCGTGACGCTTTATTCCGATTCTCAATACGTGATCAACAGCATGACTAAAGGCTGGGCGCGGCGATGGAAGAATAACAAGTGGAAGAGAAATGGCGAGAATGTTCCCAACGCCGATCTGTGGGAAAAGATGCTCAAGCTTTGCGACATGCACAAAGTCAGGTTCAATTGGGTCCGCGGCCACACGGGAAACAAAGAAAACGAACGCTGCGATCAACTAGCGCGCCAGGCCGCGCTCGGCTTCGATATGGCGATAGATTCCGTTTACGAAGCCAAACTATAAGGCGGAGTCCGACAAACTGATGGTCTTTGAGAAATAAGTGGCGCCCACCCAATTCGGTGTAGGGGCGGGTTTTCCCCGCCCCATCGCCTGGATCATAGATCTGGGCGGGGAAAACCCGCCCCTACAATGGAACGGATTTCGCGCCAGGAAGCGAGATGGCTGGTCATCTTCGATAACGCGACTGACGCAGCGTCCGTCGGCAAACTCCTGCCGCGGAATTCCGCAAGCCAGCCGCTCCCGGCAAGGGATCCATTTCTTTTCAATACGCCTCTGGCCGAGAGCGCGCTGGAAGCGACGCGTACCCAGGGCTTGAGCCTTGAAGAAATACGAAGAGACACAAATATTCCTGTCCTGCATTTTCCTGTTTGAAAAACCCTGAGCAGGAAGATGCAGAGCAGGAATATACGAACTACCTGGGACGCCGAAGCGCTATCGTTAGGAGAGTCACGCCCGGGTTGCTGGCGCTTTGGGCCATCTCACATATTTCATATCCCTGGTCTCCCAGCCGGTTGAGTTCGAAATCTATGTCCGCCTGGTTACTGCTAACAAATTTTGTTACTACGCGATATTCCCACTTCTGTAGTGTGGAAGATTTTTGTGTGGTTTGGGCGGCGACTTCGGCCACAGCCGGATTGGAGAGGGTTCCCTGCGCCAGAGAAGCGAGACGCCTGCCGTCTACAATCGCGCTTAGAGCGAACCCGGCCACGAAGATTACTAGCGACGAGAGGAAATGATGTTTATGCATGTGATCTCCCAATTTTGATCTCTTTGTGATTCGAGGGGGTTCGATTCCAAATATAATCTTTGCGGGATTAGAGTTTCAACAATCCAATTTCCGTCGCATGCCGTTTATTCCTTGCGCCCTCCGTGATATTTGTTTGCCATGAAAAACCTCTCCGATCACGAACAATCGGACGCGCGCGTTGACGAGCAGGAATTGGGCAAGCTCGGCTACGCCCAGGAACTCTTCCGAACGATGGGGGGGTTCTCGAACTTCGCCATTTCGTTTTCGATCATTTCGATCCTGACCGGCGCGGTGACGCTCTACGGCCACGGGTTGAAGATGGGCGGCCCGGCCGAGATGGCTTTCGGCTGGCCGCTGGTGACGCTCTTCACGTTGGCCGTCGTTTGCAGCATGGCCGAGCTGGCTTCGGCGCTGCCGACGTCGGGAGCGATGTACCACTGGTCGTGTCGACTGGGCGGCAAGGGCTGGGGCTGGTTCACGGCGTGGTTCAACATCATCGGGCAGATCGCGGCCATCGCGGGCATTGATTACGGCTGCGCCCTGTTCGTCACGCCGCTCATCGGACTCAAAGCCACGACGCAAAATTTGCTGATCGTTTATGCCGTGATCCTACTGTCGCACGCGCTGATCAATCACTTCGGCATCAGGCTGGTCGCCCGGCTCAACGATTTCAGCGTGACGGTTCACATTGTCGGCGTGATCGTAATTGTCGGCGCGCTGCTAATCTTCGCGCCGAAGCAACCGGCGAGTTTCTTCTTCGCGCGCATCACGAGCAACGACGAAGGCTGGCCTTACTGGTGGGCGTTCATCATCGGGTTGCTGCAGGCGATGTGGACATTCACCGGCTACGACGCCTCGGCCAGCGTCTCGGAAGAGACCGTTGACCCGCGGCGGCGCGCGCCGTGGGGAATGGTCATGGCCGTCGCGGTTTCGAGCATCGTCGGATATTTGCTTTTGATCGCCTTGACGCTTTCGATCAACAACGTCTACGTCACGCTCAACGACAGGGACGCCAGCGGCAATCCCATCCCCGCCGTGATCGTGATTCTGGTCGCGGCGCTTGGCGAACGCGCGGGAAGTCTGTTTTCGGCGCTGGCCGCGATGGCGATGTGGTTCTGCGGGCTGTCGGCGGTGACGTGGTCTTCGCGCGTCATCTGGGCCTTTGCGCGTGACGAGGGGTTGCCGGCGGCGGGTTTATGGAAGCGCGTCAGCCATACGCATTCGACCCCGGTCTACGCCATCTGGCTGTGTGTGATTGCCGCGTTTCTGGGCGCGGCTTACAGCAAGGCGTATCCGGTCGTGACTTCGATCAGCACTATCGGGCTGTACATCTCTTACGTCATTCCCGTCTTTCTGCATTTGCGCGCGGGTAAGATCGAACGGGGCCCCTGGCATTTAGGCGGATACAGCAAGGCGATAAATGTCGCGGCCGTTCTCTGGGTGATCTTCCTAAGTGTTATTCTCAGCCTGGCGGACATCGTAAACACTGGGGCGTCAATATTGGCGGTGACAATCGCGCTCGCGCTATGGTATGGATTGCGCGAGCGGCGGCGCTTCAAAGGGCCGGCGTGGGCCGCGGCGCAAACATCCGGCGGCGCCTCCAAACTTACTCTTTGACACGGAGCGTAACATGAAAATGATTCACCTCAGGCCGTTGCGCTTTTGGGCGGCGATTACAATGCTGGCGCTCGCGCTGCAAATTTTCAGCCAACCACACGGCGCCAGGACGCAAGAAAAACGCTGGTACAAAGGCAACACGCACACCCACACCGTCAACAGCGACGGCGACTCGACGCCCGACGAGGTCGTCCGCTGGTACCGCGAACACGGCTACAACTTCCTGGTCTTGTCGGACCACAACTATTTGACCGAGGTCGACGGGCTGAACGCCGTCTTCGGCGCGCCGAGCAAATTCATCCTCGTCAATGGCGAAGAGGTCAGCGACAAATTCCAGGAGAAGCCGATCCACATCAACGGCCTCAACATCAAACAGGTCATCGAACCGCAGGGCGGCGCGAGCGTCGCCGGCGTGATCCAGAACAACGTCGACGCGATTCGTAAAGTTGAAGGCCTTCCGCATGTTAATCATCCCAATTTTCACTGGGCGGTCGGCGCGAACGATTTGAAGACGATCAAGAATCTGCGCCTCTTCGAGATCTACAACGGCCACCCGCAAGTCAACAACCTCGGAGGCGGCGGAATGCCCGGACTCGAAGCGATGTGGGACGACATCCTTTCGGCGGGCATGGTCCTTTACGGCATTGCGGTGGACGACGCGCATAATTTCAAGACTCCCGGCGACACGACTAAATCCACTCCCGGCCACGGCTGGGTGATGGTTCGCGCGGCTAGCCTCAGCGCTGGCGAAATCCTGCGGGCGTTGGAGCAGGGCGATTTTTACGCCTCGACCGGCGTGACGTTGCGCGATTATTCGGCGAGCGGGAGCGAGATCAAGATTCACATCACCGAAGATACCCAATCGCGAAGCAAATACACAGTGCAGTTCATCGGCAGGTGGGGCAAAATACTGAAGGAGGTCACGACCAACCCTGCGGTCTATGCTTTCAAGGGCGATGAGTTTTACGTCCGGGCGAAAGTTCTCGAATCGAACGGCAAGGCGGCGTGGACGCAGCCGGTGTTTTTGAGTAAGCAATAAGACTGTAGACTTAGTACTACAACGAGAAATGTACCGTAGGTTGTCCAACCTGCGGAGCCCCCGGTCTTCCGAACATTGAGAGAGACCAGAAGCATTTACGAAAGGCGCTTGTTTTCCCCGATATTGGGGTAACTAAGGGCTCCGCAGGTTGGACAACCTACGGTACATTTCTCGTTGTAGTATTAGGTTCCTTCTACAAAGGTGGATCGCGTATGAAAACTGGATCAGTAATCATTGCGGCCTTTATGTCGGCAATTGTGATTTTCGTCGTCGCCCAGTGGCCGGGCGATTCATTGGACGTCGTCACGGTTCATGCCGCGAACGAGCAACAGCGGCAGAACGAGCAAAAAAAGAAAGAATCCCCGGCGCAGAAAAAGAAAAACGAAGATGACATCACCGTCCGCTTTGACACGACGCTGGTCACCGTTCCGGTGGTCGCGATGGATCGCGCCGGCAAGTTCGTGCCCGGACTGACCAAGGAAGATTTCCGCATCTACGAGGAAGGAGTGGAGCAGGAGATCACATTCTTCCTTTCAGCCGAAGAGCCGGTAACCGTCGCGTTGATGCTGGACGTGAGTGATTCGGCGGAATCGCATCTGAAGGAGATCAAAGACGCCGCCATAGCCTTCGTTGATCAGCTTCGGCCGGACGACCAGGTGTCGGTGATCGAGTTCGACAGCGGACTCCGCGAGCTGGCGCTGAACACCAGCGACCGCAACGCCATTCGCAGCGCGATCAGCAGCGTCAGAACCGGCGGCGGCACGCGCCTTTATGACGCCCTCGATTTCATGCTCACTAAACGGCTCAATCGGATGTCCGGCCGCAAAGCCGTCATTCTTTTCACTGACGGCGTTGACGTTGACAGCCGCATTTCGATGGAAAAGAGTTTGCGCACGGTGGAAGAGGCCGGGGTTTTCATTTATTCGATACATTACAAACATCCTCCGAACTCAAATTCAGTGGCGTCGACTGGCGGGCTGGTAACCGGCGGAGTGTCATATCGAGGCGATCAGAAAATGGCGGATTTCTACCTGCGCGGAATCGCCAGAAGCACTGGCGCCGGCTACTACATGGCTGAAGGCAAAAAGGGTATGACAAAATCCTTCGCGTCAATCGCCGAAGAGTTACGCAAGCGATACGACCTGGGCTACTATCCGACCACGCCCGCCAAGCCCGGACAAACGGTGAAGATCAAAGTGACGGTCGAAAGGCCCAACGTGGTGGTCAGAGCGCGCGCCAGTTACGTCTACTCCCCACAGAACGCTGACAAGTGAGGTCGCATCGAATTCCAGGGAGACACGTCTTGAGTCAGAGTAAAAACAAAGTGAGAGGCATGCTGAGTCTCAGCCGTCTGCGCGAACTGGTTTCGCAGGACGTGATCGAAACCGTAATCGTCGCCTTCACCGACCATTACGGCCGTTTGACAGGAAAGCGATACGACGCCGAGATGTTCGTGGAAGAGACTTCCAGTCACGGCTCGCATGGCTGCGATTATTTGCTGACGACCGATATGGAGATGGAGCCGGTGCAGGGCTATAAATTCGCCAACTGGGAACTCGGCTACGGCGACTTCCAGCTCGCGCCCGATCCGGACACGCTGCGAGTGGCGAATTGGCTCGACAAGACCGCGATCGCGCTGTGCGACGTGAAGAGCGAAAAGACGCATGACTATGTCTCCATCGCGCCGCGCTCAATGCTGCGCAAACAGGTCGAGGCCGCGCGCGGATTGGGTTTCGAGAGCTTCGCCGCTTCGGAACTTGAGTACTATCTGTTTCAAACCGGTTACCGCGAAGCCGCCGCCGACGGCTGGCGCAATTTGGAACCCGCCGGCTGGTATCTCGAGGACTACCACATCCTGCAAGGCACGCGCACCGAAGCCTACACCGCCTCCGTCCGCCGTCATCTGAAACATTCGGGCGTGCCGGTGGAAAATTCGAAGGGCGAATGGGGATTGGGCCAGCACGAATTGAACGTGCGCTACGCCGAGATTCTGGAAATGGCTGACCGTCACGTAATCTTCAAACAATGTTTGAAAGAGGTGGCCGAAGCGATGGGCGTGAGTGTGACGTTTATGGCCAAGTTCGCCAGCGACCGGGCCGGGTCGAGCTGTCACATTCACCTCAGCCTGTGGCGGGACGGCGAGAACGCGTTCGCAGGCGATGAACAATTCGGCCCGGTGAAATGCACGGGCGTTTTTCGACATTTTCTTGGCGGCTGGATAGCGCATGCGATCGACGTGATGCCGTTTTACGCGCCGACCGTCAATTCATACAAACGCTTCGTAGACGCCTCGTGGGCGCCGACCCGATTGGCTTGGAGTTACGACAACCGCACCGCCGGCTTTCGCGTGGTCGGTCACGATCAATCATTGCGCATCGAATGCCGAATTCCCGGCGCCGATTGCAACCCCTACCTCGCGTTCGCCGCCGCGCTGGCTTCGGGATTGGACGGCATAGCCAACAAGATCGAACCGCCCGAATGCTTCGTCGGCGACATTTACGCGGCGAAAAATCTGCCTCGCGTGCCCTATACGCTTTCCGAAGCCACGGACAGATTTTCTGCGAGCGAATTCACACGGCGCGCATTCGGCGAAGACGTGGTCGAACATTACGCGCACTTCTTCCGAACCGAACAATCCGCGTTCAATTCCGCAGTGACCGATTGGGAACGCAAGCGATACTTTGAAAGAATCTGAAAAATTATTTGCCACCGCAGACACAGCAAACACTGCAAACAGAAAGAAGAAGACGGCCAGTGGCGGTAGCCCGACCGTGAGGGAGGGCGTAAATTCGGCACATGCGCCCTTCCTTACTTTACCCATATTTCTGCGCGGTGCGCACCCATTCTCTTCGTCGCGGAGCGACGGTTGAGATTAGGCCGGCGTTTCAACGCCGGTTGAGGGGGTGAATGATTATCCAGTCGCGGAGCGACGGTTGAGATTGTTGTGAGTTCGTCGCTACATTCAAACGTCTTTTCTTCCCATCCTTATAGGGGTAGGAAGAGCCGATTGGTTTCGGCTCCCCCTCCCTCCGAACCGGACGGGCGGTTCTCCCGCATCCGGCTCTCCAGTCGGTGGTCTTACCTTCGAGAGGATTGACATGCTCGCGCCTGGGCAGATGCTA
>WNFU01002923.1_pt1 | contig 23983 bp, 28 predicted proteins | sample 5400121 | NCBI WGS metagenome assembly WNFU01 (sample SAMN13153360, study PRJNA577476) | soil metagenome | isolation source: 100 cm soil or saprolite under grassland replicate 1 | place: USA:California | collected 2016-06-15
AGGTCCCGAACTAGGCCGCGGCGCGCCCGGGCACGGTGGTCGCACCCGTTCGTGCCGCTCGCTCGATGTTCCGCTTGAGCACCGCCATCATCCGAGCCTGCATGGGCCAGGAGAGCGAGATGAGGAGCCAGGACGCGATGAACCGTTCCACCCATCGGGGGCGGAACGTTTGGTGGCCGCTGATCACGAGACGGGTGCGCCCGTCAGGAAGCTCGTTGAGGAGGAAGCCCCACAGTGCCTCCATGTAGGAGGACGGCCGTGGCTGCTTTGGGTCGAGCCAGCGGCCTCGCAGGTCGGTATAGCCGTAGAGGCCCAGGAATCTGTTCGGTTCGATGACCGCGACCCGGTACGCGTCCATGACGCGCCCCAATGCCCAGAACCTCAACTGGTCGCCGACGGCGAGGTTCTGCCACTCCGGGTGGACTTCGGTGGCACTTCGCCGGCCGGCGTTGTCCAGCAGGTCCCAGGAATACCAGCCGCCACGGCCCCAGCCCATCTGGACGAGCCAGGGCCAGACCTGCTCGGGGGTTGCATTGATGGTGACGGCCATGGTTGGCGACCGCTTGCCTTCGGGGACAAGCTCGGCGCCGGGATAGGGCCCAGCGACCTCCTCGTCGGTTGCCCCCCAGCGCGAAAGCCGAGGCCACAGGCGCAGACGGTACCGCGCCCGTTGGATGGTGGTCGACATGATGACCTCCTCCCGGCGCGAGCTCGACGAAGGCTGCGCCCTGTCACAACAGCTTGGTTCAGCCGACGCGACGGACCCAGTGCCGTTCGGCCCCTGGCTTCAGGGACGGTTGGTGGCGAATCGTTAGCGCTCAGCTGCAACGACTCTGGAGCAATCCACAAGCCCCGACCGGCATATGGGAAGGTGGAGTTGTGATCGGAGTTATCGGCGACCACGACCTGAAGAACCCCACGCACTTGGCCACGGACGCGGCTCTCGAGGACCTTGGGGTTCCCTTCGAGTGGATCGCCACCGACGAGGTGCGGGCGCGCTGGGACGAGATCGAAGGACTCTTGGGAATGTTCATTGCGCCCTCGACCCCGTATCGCGACACAGAGGGCGGGCTCGAAGCCATCCGCCATGCACGGGAGCGCGACGTGCCGCTGGTTGGCACCTGAGGTGGCTTCCAGCACATCGTGTTGGAGCATGTGCACAACGTCCTCGGTCTGAGGAACGCAGAACACCAAGAGTTGGCCCCTGACGCCCCGGTTCTCGCGGTGACGGCCCTCGCCGCACCTGACCGAGCCAGGTCACGATCTACGGCTGGAGGACGAGCCCGGCCATCCCATGCGCGTCGCGCTTGACCGCGTCATGGCGTTTCTCAGCGAGCGCGTGCGCGGACGTAGAGTTTGCGGGCTTCCTCGGCGGCGAGGAGGATCCAGGGTGTGATGAGGATGGGGATCCATTGGGCCGCGGTGAGCGGGTGCTGGCCGAGGACGTGGTACACGGGCGGGACATAGACGAACGCCAGCAGCGCCAGCAGCTCGACCAGCAGGGCAAGGTTGAGCAGGCGGTTGCCCAGGGGCCGGATCTGAAGCAGCGACGCTGGCGTGCTTCGACACTGGAGCGCGACGGCCATCTGCGTCAGCGCGATCGCGGCGAACACCATCGTGGACAGCACCAGCTTGTCAGCCCCCGCTCGTGGCAGGGCATGCGCTGGCCAGCCGAAGAAGATAGCCGCGCCCAGCGGCAGCATGGCCATCGACAGCGCCGCCTCCACCGGCCCCAGGAACCCGAACGCGCGGCCCAGCACGCGGCGGTCCAGTAGTCGGGCCGTGCGGGTCCGCGGCGGGCGCGCCATGACGCCTGGCTCGGGCCGCTCGGCGCCAAGGGCCAGGGCGGGCAGGATGTCGGTGCCGATGTCCAGGGCGAGCACCTGCAGCACCGTGATCATCAGCGGGACCCGGCCGGCCGACAGCGCCCACACCACGAACGGGGTCAGCTCGGCGACGTTGTCGGTGAGGTGGTAGGTGAGGAAGCGCCTGGTGTTGTCGAAGGCGGCGCGGCCTTCCTCCACGGCTTGGACGATGTGGGCGAAGTTGTCGTCCAGCAGGACGAAGTCGGCGGCCTGGCGGGCGACGTCGGTGCCGACCACGCCCATGGCCACGCCGATGTCGGCTTGGCGCAGCGCGGGGGCGTCGTTGACGCCGTCGCCGGTCATGGCCACCACGTTGCCCAGCGACTGCAGGGCCCTGGCGATGCGCAGCTTGGTCTCGGGTGCGACCCGGGCCAGCACGCACACAGCCGGGTCGGCGAGCAGCTTGGCCAGCTCGTGGTCGTCGGTGGGCAGCTCGGCGCCGAGGATGACGCGGCCCGCGGGCAGGCCGGCTTTGGTGGCCACCGAGCGGGCGGTGGCGGGGTGATCGCCGGTGATCATGACCACGCGGATCCCGGCTTGGCGGCAGCGGGCGATGGCGTCGGGTACCTCGGGACGCACCGGGTCGGCCATGCCCACCAGCCCGAGCAGCTCCAGGTCGTGCTCGGCCTGCTCGGGTGTGGGTGGCAGCTCGGGACCGGGGAGCTGGTGGCGGGCGAATGCCAGGACCCGCAGGCCGTCGGCGGCCAGCCGCTCAACGTCGGCCTGGACCGCGGTGCGCACCTGCGGGGTGAGCGGCAGCGTCTGGTTGTCCTGCCGGAACGACGTGCAGGCGGCCAGGATGGCCTCGGGTGCGCCTTTGGTGAGGACCTCCAGCTCGCCGGAGGACAGGGTGTGGATGGTGCTCATGCGCTGGCGGGCCGACTCGAAGGTGCACTCGCGGACCCGGTGGGCGCGGCGCTCGGCCCGCTCGCGCTCGACGCCGCCCTTGCGGGCCAGCACCAGCAGGGCGCCCTCGGTGGGGTCCCCGGCACAGCGCCAGCGGTCGCCCGACTGCTGGATCCGGGCGTCGCCGCACAGCGCGGCGACTCGCAGCAGCGGCATCACGCGCCCCAGCTCCGAGGCTTGCAGCGGCCGGCCGTCGGCCAGCAGGGTCCCGCCGGGGCCGTACCCGGATCCGGATGCGGTGTAGTGGTGGCCGCGCAGGACGATGGCCCGGGCGGTCATCTCGTTGGCGGTGATGGTGCCCGTCTTGTCGGAGCAGATCACCGTGGTGGCACCCAGCGTCTCCACCGACTCCAGCCTCCGCACCAGCGCGCCCCGCCTGGCCATCCGGGTGGCGCTCATGGCCAGCGACAGCGACAGCGTGGGCAGCAGCCCCTCGGGCACCAGCGCCACGATAACCCCGACGGCGAACAGGAACCCGTCGCCCCAGTGCTCGCCGAGCAGCACCGACACACCGAACAGCGCAACGCCGGACGCCACCGCGAACGCGGCGATGACCTGCACCGCCTGGTTGAGCTGCAGGCGAAGCGGTGTGGGCCGGCGCACGACCCGGCCGGTGAGCTCGGAGATGGCGCCCAGACGGGTCATGGCCCCGGTGGCCGCCACGACGACGATCGCCGACCCCGACGTGACGAAGGTCCCGGCGAAGACCAGGTTGGTGGCATCCGCGATGTCACCCAGTGCCTGGTCCAGGGCGCGCTCGTCACGCGGGACGGGCTCCGACTCCCCGGTGAGCATGGAATTGTCGACCTTCAGCCCAGCGGACTGGACGACGCGTGCGTCGGCTGAGATGCGGTCGCCCTCTCGCAGCAGCACCACGTCGCCGCGCACCAGCTCACTGGCCGGCACAGTGGTCTTGCGCCCGTCGCGGCGCACCACCGCCGTCTCCGGCAGCAGCGCCGACAGCGCCCGGATGGCCCGTTCGGCCCGGTACTCCTGGGCGAAGCTGAACACGCCGTTGAAGACGATCACGATGATGATGGCCACGCCCAGCTGGGGCATCCCGCCGACGAATGCCAGGCCGGAGGCCACCCACAGCATGACGGCGAAGAAGTGGAACATCTGGTCCAACAGCTGCCGGGTCGGGCTTGGCCCCCGAGCCTGGGGCAGCAGGTTGCGCCCCTGACGCGACCGGCGAGCCTCGGCCTCAGCCGTGGACAGGCCCTCGTCGCAGGTCCCGAGGTCGGCGAGCACCCCGTCGGCGTCGAGCAGAGCCACTCGGACCAGCCACTCGGGTTCGCCAAGCTGGCTGGCAGTGGGCTCCCGTGGAGCTTCCACGTCCGGTCGTGGCCGCGGCAGAGTTCTCATGGTCTGACGCTAGCCGCCAGCCCAGCCCGGCGACATGGGCCTTCGACCCGCCGAGCTGGGGCCATTCAGACGCCGCGGAGTGTCTTGCCGACTTAACTTCCGCTGGCTCCCTGCAAGCCTGTCGCTCCTCGCCGTGCGTACAGGGGGCCAGCGATAGCGGTACAGAGGTCCCGTATTGAGGGGGCCGAGTGCACGTATCGCTCGGCCAGCGCTGGCCGTACCGTCAAGGGGAGCCAGCTGCGTGGCGGATGGGAGGCGAGGACCATGATCATCCGCAAGGTCCGCAACGTCATGACCGCTGAGGTCGTGACCGTCACCGAGCAGGCGCCGTTTGTTGAGCTGATCCGCCTCATGGCGGTCCACAAGGTGAGCGCGCTGCCGGTGCTAGGTGGTGACGGGCGGGTGGTCGGGATCGTCTCCGAGGCTGACCTGCTCCGCAAGGAGGAGTACCAGGACGACCAGGACCGCCCGCATCTGCTCGAGAGTCGCCGCCGGCGGATTGCGCGGGCCAAGGCGGCCGGGCACACCGCCGCGGACGTCATGTCCGCGCCGGTGGTCACCATCAGCCCCGAGGCGAGCGTGCCGGCGGCGGCCAAGCTGCTGGCCCGGCACGCCGTCAAGCGGCTGCCGGTGGTCGACGACGAGGGCCGGCTGGTCGGCATCGTCAGCCGCGCGGATCTGCTGCGCCTGTTCCTGCGTGACGACGAGACGATCCGCCGCGAGATCGCCGAGCAGGTGCTGCTCCAGGCGATGTGGATCGACCCATTGACGGTGCGGGTCACCGTCCGCGACGGACTTGTCACCCTCGCCGGCCAGCTGGAGCGCGAGAGCCTGATCCCGATGGTCGTGCACCTGACCCGGACGGTTCCGGGCGTGGTGGATGTCGTCAGCCAGCTCACCTTCGCGCTGGACGACGACCGGCTGGAGCGCGAGCGTCCACGGGCGTGGTTCCCATGACCCGCGGGGCGGGGCTGTGCCGGGTCATCCTGGAGGTGATGGCCAGATGCGAGTGTCAGACCGCTGCCGCCGGGTGCTGATCGTCACTATCCCGGAGGAGACCATGCTGGGTGCTGCGACGCGGATGCGGCGCTACGAGGTGAGCGCGCTGCCGGTGTACCGCCGCCACCGCCTGGTCGGCATCATCACCGAACGCGACGTCGTCGCCGCCATCGCCGACGGCGCCGACCCCGCCACCACCAAGGTCGCCGACTACATGACCGACAGGCCCGTCACGGTCCGCCCTGACGAGGACCTCGAGGTGGCGGCCCGGCGCATGGCCACCCTCGGCGTGCGGCACCTGCCCGTGGTCGACGGGGGCCGGCTGGTGGGTGTGCTGTCCATGCGCGACCTGCAGGCACCGGTGCGCGTGCCGGCACCGGTGGGCTGAACGCCGAGGAGGTGGAGGCGATGACAGGCGACAGGAGGCGAACGGCCGGGCTGACCCGCCAGCTACGCCACGAGGGGACCCACGCACGCCGGGCGCTGGTCAGGGAGGGCCGGCATCTGCACGGCGTCTGGGCGGGCACACGCTACCGGCTGTTGCGACACCGGCCGGACCCGCTGGTCGGCGACGACGTGCTGGCCGACCGGGTGCGCTCGACGCTCGGCATGGTCGAAAAGCGGCTGGACGTGCCGCGGGCGCACGTGATGGTCACCAACCACGTGGTCAGCCTGCACGGCGAGGTCGGCACGATCGGGGAGGGGCTGACCCTGGCGCTGGCGGCTGGCGCGGTCCCTGGCGTGCTTGGGGTGGACTGCAGGCTCCACGTTGGCCTGCCTGGTGGCCGTGGCCGGCCCTCGCGGGACCGCCTGCGCGGGCGGGCCCCGTCCCCGGCGCTTCGTTACCTGCTTGCGGTGGCCGCCCGGGCCGGCCTGGGAGCCGACCACGCCACCAAGGCGGTGCACGCGGTCCTGGAAAGCTTTGTCGGTTGCCTGCCCGCGGGCCAGCGCCGCCGGCTGCTGGCCTGCTTGCCCGCCGATGTGGGTCGGCTGGCAGGTAGCGCCCAGCACGGCTCGCCGTGGACCGCCGAGCCTGGGGAGCTGGTCGCCCAGGTGGCCGCGGTAAGCGGTCTGGACGACGTGGTCAGGGCCGAGCGGGTCACCGTAGCGGTGCTCGGCGCCTTGCGCGAGGTCCTGCCCGCCACCAGGGTCGCCCATATCGGCAGGGCGCTGCCGCCGGGTCTGCGGCCGTTGTGGTCCATGGCTGGCCAGACCATGCGTGCGCCGGGCTGGCCGATCCGGCGGCAGGTCTGGAAAGAGGTCTGCCGCGGGGAGTGGCAGCGGCCGTGGGTCGAGGTGCCCCGGCAGGATCCGGGAGAGGTTCACGCCGGCGGCTGCGGGGGGACGACCAGGACTGGCCGCTCGGCGAACTCCAGCACGTTGGCGGTTTCGCCGCCGACGTAGGGCTCACCGGCGCGGCGCTGCTGGCTGGACTTGGCGATCACGATCAGGTCGGCTGGCCAGGCGCGGGCTTCGGCCAGGATGCAGCGGGCCGGCTCGCCCTCGAGCTGGCAGGTCTCGACCTCCTCGACGCCTGCCGCTCGGGCGAGCGCCGCCACGTGGCCGAGCACGCCCGCCGCGGCGATGTCGCGACGCTCGCCAACGCGCTGATAGCCGGACATGCGCTCCAGCGTCTGGCTGAGCACATGGTCACGCAGGACGTTGACCGCTCGCAGCCGGGCCCCGAGGCCGGCCGCGAGCTCCACGGCGGCGCGAGCGGCCCCAAGCGACGCCGGTGAGTCGTCCACCGCCACCAGGATGCGCGAGATCATGGTTGCCTCCCGATGGTGTTGGCCTGGGCTGCCTTGGCGCGCCGCAGCCGCACGGCGTCGGCGTGCTCCAACTCGTCGAGGCCGAGTTCCAGCTCGGCCAGGGCGGCTTGCAGGCGGGGGACCCAGCGGTCCTGGATGGCCCGTAGCCGCTGCTGTGTGGCGGCCACTTCGCGTTCGACGGTGCCGATGGCGGCGGTGACGGCGGCGTGCTGGACGGCGGCGGCGAGCGCAGCCCGGTGCGCCGCGGCGGCACGGTCGAGCGCGGCGGTGCCCGCGAGCGAAGGTGATGCCCGCTCGGGGAAGCTGCAGGTCGCCTCAGCGGGGTAGCGGATGCCCATGGTGTCGCGCCAGGTGATGGTGACATCGGCAGGCTGGCCGTCGGCGGCGAGTCGTATGGCTCGCTGGCCGCCGAGCAGCGCCGCGCGCAGCAGCCACGTCTCGGCGTCGCGGCAGGCGCGCCGCCAGTCGTCGCCGCTGCGCTGGGCGAGCAGCGCCAGCCGTTCCTGCTCTCTGCGCAGGATGCGCAGCTTGCGGTCGAGCAGGTCAAGGCCCCGCTGGGCGAGCTGGAGCCGGCCGAGCAGCCACAGCCTGCCGGCCCTGCCGGGCGGCACCCGCAGCCCACCGGACCCGCTCACGATCGGCGCTCCTGGTAGTGGGCGTCGAGCGCCGCCTGGGAGAGCATCGTCAGCTCCCGGCGGGGCAGCACCGACAGCACCCGCCAGGCGCACCGGAAGGTCTCCTCAAGGCTGCGGGACTCGTCGCGGCGCTGGCCGGCGAGGATGCGCTGGAAGGCTTGCTCCAGCTCCAGGTAGCGGCGGTCGGTGGCGCTGAGGGCGGCGGCGCCGACCAGTTCGGCCAGCTCGCGGGCCTGCCGGCCGCGGGCCAGCGCGGCCAGGATCTGGGCGGCGAGGTCTAGGTGCTCCGGGCGGGTCCGCCCTGGGCCGACGCCCTTGCGCATCAGCCGCGACAGCGACGACAGCGGGTCGATGGGTGGGTAGACGCCGCGGGCGTGCGCGTCGGGGGACAGCACGATCTGGCCCTCGGTGATGTAGCCGGTGAGGTCGGGGACGGGGTGGGTGATGTCGCCGGCGGGCATGGTCAGCACCGGCAGCACGGTGACCGAGCCGGCCTGCCCGCGGATGCGGCCGCAGCGCTCGTACAGGGAGGCCAGGTCGCTGTAGAGATAGCCGGGGTAGGCGCGGCGCGCCGGGATCTCGCCGCGCGCGACCGACACCTCCCGCAGCGCCTCGCAGTAGCTGGTCATGTCGGCCATGACCACCAGCACGTGGCGGCCGAGGGTGAAGGCGAGGTGCTCGGCCACGGTGAGCGCCAGGCGTGGGGTGAGGATGCGCTCGATCACCGGGTCGTCGGCGAGGTTGAGCAGCAGGGCCAGCTCGCCGGCCGCGGAGCGCTCCTCGAGCGCGTCGCGGACCGCGGCGGTCTCGGCGTGGCTGAGCCCCATCGCGGCGAATATCACGCTGAACGGCTGTTGTCTCATCGGGGGGCGAACGCTCGGCGCTGCTTCATGTCCTGGTGTGGTGGCTGGGGCCTCGCTGTTTCGCCCCCCGGACCTTTCACCGGCGGATGCCTGCGCGGCGATCTGGGTCGCCAGCTCCAGGTGCGGCAGGCCGGCGACGGAGAACACGGGCAGCTTCTGGCCGCGGACCAGGGTCGTCAGGGCGTCGATCGCCGACACGCCGGTCAGCACGGGCTCGGCGGGCGGCTCGCGCAAGGTCGGGTTCAGCGGTGCGCCGCTCACCGGCGCCGTGGTGGCGCCGAAGACTGGCGGGCCGCCGTCGACCGGCTCGCCGCGGCCGTTGCACACCCGGCCGAGCCAGCCGGGGCCGACCGGGATGCGCAAGGGCGTGCCGGCGAAGGCGACGCCGGTACCGGTCGGGTCCATTCCGTCGGTGCCCTCCAGCACCTGCACGATGGCGAGGTCGCGGTCGACCTCCAGCACCAGGCCGTGGCGGGTCTCCCCGGAGTCGAGCCGGACCTGGGCGAGCTCGTCCCAGCCCACTCCGGCGGTGCCGCGGACCACCAGCAGCGGGCCGCGCAGCTCGGCGATGTCGGTGTACTCGAGTTCGGTCAGGGTGGTCATCGCAGCGTCTCCAAGCGGTCGAGCACCGCGTCGCGGCGGCCGCGGAGGGCCTCGGCGGCGTCCGCGCCGACCTCCTCGCGGGCGCGCAGCAGCGGCGAGAAGTCCTGCTCCTCGATGGTGGCGGCCGCTACGCCCTGGACGGTGAGCTGCTGGCAGGCGTCTACCGTGTCGAGGACGACCGCAGTGAGCGCGGCGGTGCGCTCACTGTCGGAGAACGCGTCGAGGGGGCTGAGCGCGCTCTGCTGCAGGACGGCTTCCCGCAGCAGGCGCCCGGCCAGCAGGACCATCCGTTCGCGGCCGGGCAGCGCGGCCGCGCCCACCAGCTCCGCCAGCGCGCCGAGCCGGTCGGCCTCGGCCAGCAACGCGGCGACGCGCGCCCTGCGCTGAGCCCAGCCGGGGTCGCCGTTGCGGGCGTAGAAGGCGGCGACGGCGTCCACGTCGCGGGCGAACGAGGCCGTCCACGACACCGCCGGGTAGTGGCGGGCGTAGGCGAGGTCGCGGTCCAGGGTCCACAGGCAGCGCACGAACCGCTGGGTGTGGGTGGTGACCGGCTCGGTCATGTCGCCGCCCGGCGGCGACACCGCCCCGATGATGGTCACCGACCCCTGCAGCCCGCCGAGGGTGGTGACACGGCCGGCACGCTCGTAGAACGCAGCCAGGGCGGAGGCCAGGTCGGCGGGGTAGCCCTCCTCGGCGGGCAGCGCGCCGCCGCGGGAGGCCAGCTCGCGCAGGGCCTCGGCCCAGCGGGAGGTGGAGTCGGCGATGACCACGGCGTCATAGCCCATGTCGCGGAAGTGCTCGGCGACGGTGACGGCGCTGTAGACGCTGGCCTCGCGGGCCATCATCGGCATGTTGGAAGTGTTGGCGATGACCACGGTGCGCTGGGCCAGCCGCCCACCGGTGCGGGGGTCGGCCAGCTCGGCCAGCTCGGCGACGACGTCGGCCAGCTCGTTGCCGCGCTCGCCGCAGCCCACATAGACGATCACGTCGGCGTCGCACCACTTGGCGATCTGCTGCAGCAGCACGGTCTTGCCGGTGCCGAAGCCGCCGGGCACCGCGGCGGTGCCGCCCTGCGGCACGGGCAGCAGCAGGTCGATGACCCGCTGCCCGGTGAGCAGCGGCACCACGGTGTCCAGCCGCTCCCGTTGCGGCTTGGCGCGTCGCACCGGCCAGCGCAGGGTCATGGCGACGTCGTGGCCGGCGATCCTCGCCAGCGGCGCGGCGGCGGGGTAGGCACCCGGCGGGCGGATCGCCTCGACCCGGCCACCCACCCCTGGCGGCGCCAGCACCAGGTAGGGGACCGCGCCCGCGCCGCCAACCGTGCCCAGCGGCGTCCCGGGCGTCACCACCGTGCCCGCGGAGACCGTGGGCGTGAAGCTCCACACCCGGCCGTCGCTCTCCTCGCGGCGGGCCGGGGTGAGCCAGGTGCCGGCCCCCGCGAGCGGGCGCAGCAGCCCGTCGAACACCCCGCCAAGCAGGTGCGGGCCCAGCGGCGCCGACAGCGGCTCGCCACGCGGAGCGGTCGCGGCGCCGGGCGCCAGCCCGCCGGTGTACTCGTAGGCCTGCACGGTCACGAGGTCGCCGCGGATCGCGACGATCTCGCCCGCAAGCCGCTGCGGGCCGAGCTCCACCGCCTCCAGCATGGCAATCCCGGCCAGCCCCTCCACCTGGACCAGCGGGCCGTTCACCCTGACCACCCGGCCCTGCGGGCTCACGGCGCCCACAGCCCTTCCACCTCCGCCCCCAGGGCGTCGACCGCCCGGTCGGCGAGCGTGCCCAGGGAGCAGTCCACCCGCCGACCGGGAGCCTCGGCGATTACACCGCCGTCAGGCGCGTCCATGACGATCGCGTCCGGGCCGGCCCGCTCCCGCGCCATCCGGGCCAGCCGCTCGCGCAGCGCGGGATAGTCCGGATCCTCGCGCAGAGCCCGGGCCGCGGCGCGGCCGCGCTGCCGCAGCGTCTCGTACGCCTGCCGCTGGGCGGCCAGCAGCAGCCCGCGGACGCGGCGCGCCGCCACGGCCTGCGCCGCCGCGGTCAGCTGGGCTCCGTCCGCCGCCCCCTGCTCCCTTGCCTGTTCCAGGACCACCGCGGCCTGCTGGCGAGCCCGCGCCACCACGGCGTCGGCCACGGTGGCCGCCTCGGCGCGGGCGCGGTCGGCCTCCGCCTGCGCCCGCGCCAGCAGGAAGGCCCGGACCGGGGCGAGCGCATTCGTGGCAGCGGGCGCGGCGCTCATGAGGGCATCACCACAGCCAGCGGCCAGCGCCGCCGCTCCAGCTCGTCGCCGAGCGCGGCCGCGGCCTGTGGGGTCAGCACCACCACGGCGACGTCGTCCGCCAGCGAGGACCAGGCCGCCCGCGCCGCCTGCGCGTCCTCGGCGACCAGCACCAGCGCGCCGGCCAGGGCGAAGCCCTGCACCCTGGTCAGCTCCCCGACAACCGCGACCCGCGCCATGGCTCACGCCTGCCCGATGAGGATGATGCCCACGATCAGGCCGTAGATGGCGATGCCCTCGGCCAGGCCCACGATGACCATGGCACGGCCGAACAGCTCGGGCCGCTCGCTCATCGCCGCCAGCGCCGCCGCGCCGGTGTAGGCCACGGCGATCGCCGCGCCCAGCAGTGCCGAGCCGTTCTTCGCGCTCTGCTCGGGTTGGGCGGCCGCCGCGGCCTGCTGGACGGCGCCCGAGTCCGCTCCGGTCGCCGCGGCGGGCCCAGCACTCAGCGCCAGCGCCAACACCACCAGCGCGCCCACGGCCACCAGGACGTCGACCGCGACCAGCGCACGCAGCGCCCGCCGACCACCGCGCCGCAGGCCCAGGTGCGTCAGGGCGGCCGCGGCGACGACCACGGGCAGCAGAATCAGCCAGACCGACATCACAGCGCCTCCTTGGACACGATCGGGGCGTGCCAGGGACGGAACGGCCGACCCTGGCCCTGAAACACCCGCGAGAACAGCTCGTAGTACTCCAGCCGCAGCGCCTGCACCCCGGCGACCAGCGCCTCCAGCCCGAACGCGAGCGCGTTGCCCACCACCAGCAGCACCACCGCGGCAGGCACCAGTGCCGCGCCCCGGTGCCACAGCGCGGCGGTGGCGCCCCAGACCACCGCGCCGAGTGCCGCATGGGTCAGGCCGAAGGCCGCCAGCCTGGTGAACGACACGACGTTGGAGCCCAGCCGCACCACGACGTCGAACAGCTCCACCGATGCCTGCGCGACCCCCGCCCCACCGCCCCCGGCCACGAACCCCGCGAACGCCAGCGCGAGCCCAGCCACCGCCACCACCCCGCCGGCGACCGCCAGCCACGCCCAGTGCAGGAACAGGCCACCCGCGACCAGGCCGAGCCCAGCGAACAGCGCGCCCCGGCGATGCCCGACGGCGCGTAGAGCACGACCGGCCAGCCGCCCTCGCGCCAGCGGTTCACCGTCCCGAGCACATAGGCGCCGCCAAGCAGCACGGCGCCCAGCCCCAGTGCCGCCTCGAGCAGCGGGACCGGGTGCTCCAGCGGCGCCAGCCACAGGACCGGCACCAGCCCGCTCGGCCCGAAGCACTCCCCGTACGCCAGCCCGAACAGCGCGCTGGCAAGGCCGGCGCCGGCGACCAGCGGCCAGGCACGGCGCCACCGCGCCATGAAGCGCGGCCACCCCCTCCACAGCGCGGCCGCCGCCAGCAGCAGCATGGCGCCGTGGCCCACGTCGCCGAACATCATCCCGAACATCAGCACGTAGGTGACCGCCACCAGGACCGTCGGGTCGACGTCGGCGTAGGGCACCGTGCCGTAGGTCTCCACCAGCGGGGTCAACGACCGGCGCACGCCGACGGTGCGCAGCAGCGTCGGGGTGTCCACCCCTCGCGGCCGGGGCAGGGGCAGCACTGCGCCGCCGCGCTCGCCGAGCCGGTCGGCCAGGCCGGGCACGGCGTCGGCGGGCGTCCAGCCGGTGAGTGCGGCCACACTGCCCTGCACCGTCGCCGCTGCTTGGACCTCGTGGAGCGCGGTTTCGGCGCTGGGGGCCGCGTCCAGCTCCACGGCGCCCGCGTCCGCCACGCCTGCCAGCACCTCGGGCAGCGTCTGCACCGGAGCGACCAGGGCGACCCGCTCCATGCGCACCGGCCGCAGCCGCTCACGCCAGGGCATCGAAGACCTCCAGCGGCCGGCCACCGCGAGCGGCGAGCTCCAACGCTGCCCGCACCCGCCAGGCGTCGACGGCCAGCACGGCGACCGCGCCGAGCACCGGCGCCGACCCGAATCCCGACCGCTCGCCGAGCAGCGCGAAGCCGTCCCGCTCGACGCGGGACCACCAGCGCGCCTCCGCCCGCCACAGCTCGTCAGGATCAGTGGCGCCCTCCAGTGCCCAGCGGGCGCGGGCCGGCAAGCATCGCATCAGCTCCGGCAGCGAGGGGACAGCCGTCACGTTCCTGGTCGACACCTACGACACCATGCAGGGGGTCCGCGTGGCGATCGAGGTGATCGGCGAGCTGGGGCTCACCGGGCAACTGGGCGTGCGGCTGGACTCGGGGGACCTGGGTGTGCTGGCGGTCAAGACGCGCCGGCTGCTGGATGGGGCCGGGCTGCAGGGTGTGCGGATCGTTGCCAGCGGCGGGCTGGACGAGGACGCGATCGCGGAGCTGGTCGGGCAGGGCGCGCCGATCGACGCCTACGGGGTCGGCACCAAGATGGGCGTGTCCGCTGACGCGCCCTACCTGGATAGCGCCTACAAGCTGGTCTGCTACGGCGACCGGCCGGTCGCCAAGCTGTCGCCGGGCAAGCCCAGCCTCCCCGGCGCCAAGCAGGTGTTCCGCGGAGAGGCCGTCGATGGGGATCTGCTCGGTCTGCGCGACGAGCCGTCCCCCGCGGATCGTGGGCCGCTGCTGGCGCCGGTGATGGCCGCCGGCAGGCGTACCGGTGCGGACAGCGGGGAGCTGGCCGCCGCGCGGGAGCGATTCGAGGCCGACCTGGCCTGGCTGCCGAAGCCAGCGTGCATGCTGCATGAGCCTCGTACGGTCCAGGTGCACCTGACCGAGTCACTACGCCGCCTTCGCGACGAGGTCCACGCCAGCCTGCTTGGGCGCGGCTCCACCGACCAACCCGCCTGAGGCGTCGAGGCGCTGCACCCGGGTCAATCAGGGGCCATCAGCGGAAGGCGGGTTTGCGTCTCGGGCTCCGCGGGGGCGCGGCGCGTGCGGGCATAGCTGGCCAGCGCGTGGATCACGTCGTCTCTGGCGATGATCCCGACCGGCCGGCCTTGGGCGTCGACCACCGGCAGGCGGTTGACCTGGTAGTCGTCCATCAACAGGGCCGCCTCCAGCAGCGGCCGGTCGGCAGCCACCACCACCGGCCTGACGGTCATCAGCTGCCACACGCGCAGGCTGGCCAGTAGATGCTCGTGGCGCAGGAACGGCCCGCTGATCTGGGCCACCGGCAGGCCAGGCATTGGACGGGCGAGCAGGTCGCGCAGGGTGATCACCCCGACCACCCGCCCGCGGTCCAGCACCGGCGCGCCCGAGACCCCGGTCCGCTCCAGCCGCCGCGCGGCCACGTCAGCGGGGGTGTCAGCGTCAAGGACCAGCACCCTGGTGGTCATGGCCTGGGCGACCGTGCCCAGCAGGTCCTCCAGCTCGTGACCGTCCCGAACTGTGCTCATGGCGCTCCACCTCCTCGTCACTTGCAGCGTCGCACCTTGCCTGCCGTGCCGCAGCGGCCGGTCGGCACGCTTCGTGTAGGCCGTTTGGACGGCCGCGACTGTGCGGCCGTGTCCTGGCGATGATGGCGCGGGCGGCGACCACGCCGCTAGCGGCGGCCTGGACCAGGCCTCGGGAGACCCTGGCGCCGTCGCCGGCCGCGAACAGCCCGGGAATCGGGGTCTCCAGCCTTGGGGACAGGGCGAGCTCCGCCGAATAGAACTTGGCCTCGACTCCGTACAGCACTGTGTCAGCGGCCCAGAGGCCTGGCGTGAGCGTGTCGAGGGCCTGTAGCAGCTCCAGGATGTCGGTGAGGCGGCGATAGGCAGGACGAAGGCGAGGTCGCCAGGGGTGGCCTTGGTCAGCGTGGGCCGCACCGCACCGCGGGCGATCCGCTCTGGGTGGAGCGTCGTTTCGCCCGCAGGTCGCCCAAACGGTGGACGATCGCGGTCCCGCCGAGCATGTTGGCCAGGCGGGCCACGTGCCGGCCGTGGGCGATCGGCTCGCGGAAGGGCTCGGTGAACCGGGTGCTGACCAGCACGGCGAAGTTGGTGTTGGCGGTGCGCCGGGCGGCGTAGGAGTGGCCGTTGACTGTTATCAGGCCGTTGCTGAAAGGACTCGTCTCGATGCCGGAGCCAGCCACCCGGCTCAGGCGGCGATCGGCGTGGGTTCCGACTGGCAGGTGTGGCGCCACAGCTTGAGCAGGTTGTGGGTGCCACACAGCAGCTTCCACTCGGCGTCACCCGCGCGCAGCCCGCGGCGCAGCAGCCGGCGGGCACCGCGGACGTCCTTGATCTGGCCGAGACCGGCTCGACGGTCTCCCGCCGCTTGGCGTAGCGCGCCTTGCCGTCCTCACTGTTGAGCTTAGCGGCCATCGCCGCCCGCAGCCCATCGCTCCTGGACTCGGACGGTTTGCCGTCCTTGCGGGGCCTGCCCTGGCGGCCGTGCCTGGCCGGCGGGATCAGCAGCTCGGGTGCGTTCGGGATCGCGGTCAGTTGGCGATCGACCAGTAGCCAGAGTCCGCCAGCGCCGCCTCGGGCCGCTCGTCGATCCCGGCAACGGCCAGCGTGGCGGCCGTGGCCGCCAGCATGGGCTCGAGCTGGTGGACGTCGTTGGCCTCGTCGGTGAGCTCGGCCGCCACCACGAGCTGGTGCAAGGCGGTGACCGCCTGGGCGTTGTAGCCCTGCACGGTGCCGTTGCGGGTGTGCAGGAAGCGGCTACAAGGGTCGGTGACGTTGGCGGTCGCCTTGGGGTTGGGGGTCTCCTGCGGGCGGCGCTTGAGCTGACGGGGCTTGGTGCCCTTGGTTGTGGCCGCGGCGGTGTGGGCGGCCACGCGCTGCTGATAGGCCTGCTCCCGCGCGGCGGCCTCGGCCTCCAGCTGGGCCTTGGCCTGGCGCAGCCGCGCCAGCCGGCCGGCCTTGCTGGCCAGCGCCTGGGGCAGTTCGTCGCCGCGGGCCTCGCCGAACAGCCGATCCTCGCGCTGGTCGGCCTGGGCGGCTTGGCGCAGGATCTCGGCGACCTCGGCCTCGAGCTGGTCGTGAGTGCGGTTGGCCTTGTCGGCGGCGTTGCCGGCCAGCTTGGTGCCATCCAACGCGACGGTGCCGACGTGGACCATCCCAGCGGCGGCGCACAGCTTGAGCGACTCCACCAGGGGAACCCGGCCAGCGCCTGCTCGTGGCGGGCGCGGAAGCGGGCGATGGTCACATGATCCGGGTCTGGTTGGCGGCCAGCACGCGGAAGGCGATGTCCTCGTGCAAGCGGCGTTCGAGCTGCCGGGAGGAACGCACGCCGAGGCAGCAACCGTACAGCAGCACACCGAGCAGGGTCTTGGGGTCGTAGGCGGGATGGCCGTGCCCGTCGTCACGATGCTGCCGGTAGAAGGGCGCGAGGTCGAGCTGGTCGACCACGTCGAGGATGAACCAGGCGAGGTGGCCGTCGGGCAGCCAGTCGCGCAGGTCCGGGGGCAGCAGGAAGGGCTGGTCGCGCTCTGCGCGCAGGAAGTTATGGGCAATGGCCCATTCTACGTTTCTGCGCCTCTTATCCCAAATGCGTTGTTGCTTACGAGTCAGTTCCGCAAAGCTCCACAAGCGGATGGGGAGGAGGGGTTCGAACCCGCCGTCGTGCCGCTCGGCTCCCCGAGGTCCAGGGCGGGAATGCCTGTGACCTGGGGTTCTTGTATGCCGGCCGTGACCGTTCGGGCCCGTGGATGACCAGCGGTTCCCGATCCCCTGCGGACCCAGCGCGGACCGAGCTGTTCAGGTCTCGTGGCGGGGTCAGGGCCGTGGTACGCGACCACTGTCCTCGTGGCCAAGCCGCCGGAGGCGGCGCGGCAGGTGGTCCTTGACCGTGATCTCCTCCACGCCAAGCATCACAGAGGGGCCATCTGACCGCTGACCTGCGGTTCGATGCTCGGCTCGTGGCCCGTTGGGGACCGTTTCGGCCCCGGTGCGGGCGGACGCTCAAAGGCGCCGCTCCGACACCGCCGACCAGGCGGCCGCCAGGCACGCGTACCCCGTCGCGATGGCGCCGGCGACCGGGGCGAACAGCCCGGCGATCGGCCAGGTCGCTGGAGCACCAGGCCACCGTGCGGGCGCTGCGGGCCACCGCGGGAGCGTATCCAGGCCCTGGCCGCCGAGGCCGACCAGCTGCAGGCCGAGCTCGCCGCGCTGGTCGGTGCGGTCGCGCCGTGGCTGCTGGAGGTCCCTGGGGTCGGCCCCTCAAGCGCCGCGCAGGTCCTGGTCAGCTGGTCGCATGCCGGACGGCTTCGCTCCGAGGCGGCCTTTGCTGCCCTGGCGGGCACCAACCCGATCCCCGCATCGTCGGGACAGGTGACCCGCCACCGGCCCCGACCGCGGTGGCGACCGGCAGCCCGGACCGCGCCTTGTACACCATCCTGCTGGTGCGCCTGCGCACCGATCCCGACACCCGCGCCTACATGGCCCGCCGCACCGCCCAGGTAAGACCCGACGCGATGCCAAGCGGTGCCTCCGGCGCGTCATCGCTCGCCAGCTGTTCCGGCTGCTCGAACGCTACGACCAAGCTGGCGTCGAGATCCTCCGGGCGGCTTGACAGCACATAGCAGCCTCACCCTGTTACGACCTCGTCGTACGGCTCCAGTGCCACCTCGCCGTTGGGGCACACGCAGAGGGTCCGCGCGCCGTCGCTGAAGGTGGGAGTGCGGTACTTGAGCCTGAACTCGTACAAGGGGTCGGTCAGCGGCGCCATGATCGTGGCGTGGCATTCGACCCGCAGGCCGATGTCGACGAGGTTCCTGGAGGCAGGGATGCCAAGGCGGCTGGCTTCGGTGTGGACCCAGTCCGCGGGCGCGGCCGGGGGCGATGAGTACGTTGGAGGCGGGGATCAGGTGTCGGGCGGCGATCACGCCTTGCACGCAGCCGTTCTCCACAGCCACGTGCTCGGCTCGCACGCCGGTGCGGATGCGCACCCGCTGCGGTGGGAGCTGGCGGCGGAGCCGCTCCACCAAGGCCGGCAGCTGGTCGGTGCCGACGTGACGGATCCTGGCCGGCAGCAGGGTCATGCCGACCGCCTTGGCGTGCTGGACCAGTTCGGCCACGGCCAGTGGGTCGCCGCCGTGCGCCGTCCGCGGCGCGCCCAGGCTCAGGAAGGTCTGGTCGACATCGGCGATGAGCTGGTCGATGCCGGCTCCCACCAGCTGGGTACCGAGGCGACCGGAGCCGCCAGTTGCCAGGCCAGCCCGAGCAGCACCGAGATGAGCAGGGTGCGGGCGGAAAGCAGCCCGGCCCGCGCGAAGCTCACATACGCGGCCAGGCCAACCGGCAGGTAGACCACAGCGCCCGAGGCAACGCCCGGTACATAACCACGTGCCCGCACCGCCGCGCGGCGCATCTGCGCAAGGAATCCGCCGGGCCAGCCGAACTCCTCGACGACGTGGACCACGCCGGCCGCGGCGACCGCCTACAGCACCAACGACATCCAAGCCTCCCGCTGAACCTCAGGCCGCGGCCACGCGCCGCGGAACATCCCGGCGATCCGGTCCAGGTTCTTGGCGGCCGCCGCGCCGGCCTTCGGCCCGCAGGATCGCGACGGCCCACACGATCACCACGGTCGAGACCGCCGCCGCGACGAGCCCCTCGGTGCCCTTGGTCGCGCTGGCCATGTTCAACAAGGCGTGGAACAGCGCGACGATCAGCACACTGCAGCGTGCCCGCTCGTACAGCCACCCCAGCACGACGGCTCCCGCGGCCATGCCGACCAGAAACCCGGGCAGCAGCAGGAGGGGGAAGCCGCGCATCCCGGTGTCGAGCCAGAACGTCGGGATGTGCCACACGGCCCACGGGACCGCCAGGAGCAGGGCCGCGCCGCCCACACTGTGCCGCTCGCGCAGCCGCGGCCAGGCCAACCCCCGCCAGCCGGTTTCCTCGCCGTAGCCGTTCACCGCCAACGCCAGGAGCAATACGCCGACCCAGCCGATCGTCGGAAGGCCGGGCATGGTGCTGAGCTGTGTGCGTGACGGCAGGTCGCCGCCGGCGAGCCAGAGTCCGCCGAGGGCCAGCAGCCCGGCCGCGACCGGCGCGACGGCCGCGCCGTACCAGCGTAGCGGCACGCGCCACCGGCCCATCCGCGACAGCAGCTCACGCAGGCCTGTCCGCCCCTGCGCGATCGTGGTCACCAGCAGGGCCGACAGCATCGGGCCCAGGAGCCCGGGGAAGTGGCTCAGGTGCCCGCCGGTCAGCGCCACTGGCAGCCAGTAACTCCACGAGAAGGTGTAGGCGAGCAGGAAGTAGGCGGCCAGCGGGTGCCGGCGCACGGCGACGAGCAGCCGGCTCATCACTGGTTGGGGCCGGGCACGCATCGCGTCTCCTAGCTTTTCTTCGTCGCTCGCGCGATGGCGCCGATGGCCGGGGCCAGCGTCAGCCACAGCCCGATGGTCACCACCATCGACGTGACGTACCCGAACGGCCGGATGCCGGCGTCCACCCCGACGATGCCGGCGAAGATCATCAGCAGCCACGCGCTGAGAAAAAAGGCCGGGCCTGCGGCCAAGAGCCCGAAGAAGCTCCCCATGCTTGCCTCCCACCTGTTTCGAATCCCGCGAGCATTCATCCGGGTGGCGCTACTGGGCCGGCTGCCAGGCGGCGAGCACCAGCAGGTCGCGCACCGACAGCATGCCGATCACCTCGCCGTGGTCGACCACGGGCAGGTGCCGGACGCCAAGCTCGAGCATGCGGGCGGCAACCTCCTGGGCGTCCTCCCCGGGGCTGGCGCTGGCCGGCGCGAGGGTCACGTAGTCGCCGACCGGGGTTGTCGCCATGTCGGCGTCGTCGGCGACGGCCCGTGCCAGGTCCCGCTCGGTGACGATGCCGGCAAGCTGGCCGTCGTCCAGCACCGCCAGCGAGCCGATGCCGCGGATGGCCATGCGTCGTGCCGCGCTGGCCAGGCTCTGCCCAGCGTCGACGGTCACGACGACAGGGTGGTAGAGCTCCTTGACCTGCATCGTCCACCCCCGTGCGTGGGTCGTCCCGGCCAGTCTGAACGTACCGCTGCCGCGGCCTGGAGCCCCAGAGGCGAACAGCCCGGAATGATCGGGACGATCAGTGGTCGGGTCTGGTCGGGTTGGTGAGCGTCGTCCGTGAGCGGGCAGGTCGGTGTCACAATCGCTTGGCGTCCAGTCAGGCTCAAAGGTCCCCGATCGGTCATTCTCAGCTCCCGGATGGCTCCTGACGGGGATGATGGATGACCACGACCGGGCACTTGGCGTGGTGGACGCAGTGCTCGCTGACCGAGCCGAGCAGCATGCCCGTGAGCGTGCCGTGACCGCGGCTGCCGACCACCAGGGCGTCGGCACGCTCCGCGGCGCGCACCAGCAGCAGGCCCGGAGATCCGTGCACCACCTCGGACCGCACCACGACGTCCCGGTTGCCGGTGACGACCTCCTCGATGGTCTGCTTGAGCATCCGGCGGGCGTCGCCTTCCAGGTCGACCTGGTCAAGGACGGCCGGGGCCCAGGCGTAGCTGGGTGGGTACTGCCACGCCGTCAGCGCGTGCACGCTCGCCCCAGCCTGGCACGCGTAGCCAAGCGCCCAGCGCAGAGCGTCTTTTGATGCCTCGGAGCCGTCCACGCCGACGACCACGACACCGGCATCTGCTGGTCTCTCGCTGCTCATGACGACCTCCGTTGTCGCTCCATCCCCGATTCCAGGCTGGCGCGGGATGCCACGAGCTGGCTAGGGACCGGTGGCCAGTTATGCCGGGGCCGGACGGCCCTGCCCACACGGCATGCCGAGCATCACGCTTGGCCCGAGGACCGGTGCGGTCCTTGACGGCACTGCGTCCAAGGTCCAGTGGTCGAGCCCGCCGCCGATGACTCGGACACGGGTCCACGGGTGCGTGGTTGCCGATCGTTGGGTGTCGCGTGGAGGGAGTGACGATGCACCTGAAGCGGAGATGGGTCGCCGCGGTGGCGCTGTTCGCCCTGGTGGGCCTGCTTGCCAGCTGCGGTGGTGGGAACGACAACCAGCAGGCTGGCGGGTCGGCGGCCGACAAGGTCGAGGTGTTCTCGTGGTGGACCGGCGGCGGCGAGGCCAAGGGCCTGGAGGCCATGATCGCCGACTTCAAAAAGAACAACCCCAACATCCAGTTCGTCAACGCGGCCGTCGCCGGTGGCTCGGGGACCAATGCCAAGGCGGTGCTCGCCAGCCGGCTGCAGGCCAACCAGCCGCCGGACTCCTTCCAGGGCCACGCCGGCGCCGAGCTGATGGACTACATCAAGGCGGGTCAGCTCGAGCCGCTGGACTCCCTGTACGACCAGCTCAAGCTGCGCGACGCGTTCCCGCAGCAGCTGATCGACCAGATCACCTTTGAGGGCCACGTCTACTCGGTGCCGGTGAACATCCACCGCGCCAACGTCCTGTGGTTCAGCCCGAAGGTGCTCAAGGAGGCGGGCATCGCCAAGCCGCCCGCGACGATCCAGGAGTTCATCACCGACCTCAAGCAGGTCAAGGACAAGACCGGCAAGATCCCGCTGTCGCTGGGTGCGCAGTGGACCGCCGCTCACCTGCTCGACGCCGTGATGCTCGGCGACCTCGGCGTCGACGGCTGGAACGCGCTGTGGAAGCAGGGCGCGGACTGGAAGTCGCCGCAGGTGACCAGGGCGCTGGGGGACTACAACACGATCCTGCAGTACACCAACACCGAGGCGGCGTCCACCGACTGGCAGCTTGCGGCCAAGGACGTGGTGGACGGCAAGGCGGCGTTCAACATCATGGGCGACTGGGCCGCCGGGTATTTCAAGGAGCTCGGCAAGACGCCCAAGGTCGATTACGACTGGGCCGCCTCACCAGGCACTGACGGCGCCTACCAGTGGCTGTCCGACAGCTTCACGCTGCCCAAGGGCGCGCCGCACCGTGACGCCGCCATCGCCTGGCTGACCGAGGCCGCGAGCAGGCAGGGCCAGGACCTGTTCAACCCGCAGAAGGGCTCGATCCCGGCGCGCAAGGACGCCGACACAGGGCTGTACAAGGACTACCTGGCGTGGGCGCTCGAGCAGTGGCAGAGCGGCAAGCTCGCCGGGTCGATGTGGCACGGTGTCACCGCCAACAACGCCTGGCACACCAACATCGACACCTCGGTTGGCCTGTTCCTGAAGAACAAGGACGTCGCCAACTTCCAGAAGTCGCTGGTTGATGCCGCGACCAGCGGCCTTGCCCAGTGAGCGACGGTTGAGGACAAGCACGCCGCGGGGGGTGCCGGCCGTCGACGGCCGGCACCCCCCGCTCGGGCCGCCGAGGCGGCGGCGACCCCTGCGGCGATTGAGGATCTGGGGGCCGGGACTGCTGCTGGTGTCGCCGTCGATCCTGGCGATCGGTGTCTTCGTCTACGGGCTCATCGGCTGGAACGTGAAGGTCGCCATGAGCTCCTGGCACACGGTGATCTCTCCGCAGCGCTTCGTCGGCCTCGAGAACCTCACCAAGCTGTGGGGCGAGGAGCGCTGGACCAACGCGGTGCAGCACGCGGTCCTGTTCACGGTCGTCTTCGTGGTCGGCGCCATGCTGCTCGGCTGGGTGCTGGCGCTGCTGCTGGACAAAGGGATCCGGGGAGAGGGCGGGTTCCGCTCCATCTACCTGTTCCCCATGGCGGTGTCGTTCATCGCCACCGGCATCGCCTGGCGATGGCTGATGAACCCGGCGCCCGGTGACCGCGCGTCCGGGCTGAACCTGCTGTTCAACAACATCGGGCTGGGCTTTTTGGACAACGACTGGTGGCAGAACCCCACCTGGGGCATGGGCGCGATGGCGATCCCGGCGGTCTGGCAGATGTCCGGCTACGTCATGGCGCTGTTCCTGGCCGGACTGCGTGGCGTGCCAGAGGAGCTGCGCGAGGCCGCGCGGGTCGACGGCTGCTCGGAGTGGCAGGTCTACCGCAAGGTCGTCATCCCGCAGCTGCGGCCGGTCACGCTGGCGGCGCTGATCATCCTCGGCCACATCTCGCTCAAGGTCTTCGACCTGATCGTGGCGATCTCCGGCAAGCAGATCATCACCGACGTGCCGGCTGTGTATATGTGGCAGATGGTGTTCGACGCCCACGACTTCGCCAAGGGCGCCGCCATCGCGACCTACATGCTGCTGGCTGTGGCCGTGCTGATCGTGCCCTACCTGATCTACACCGTCCGCACCGAGAGGCGGGGCACATGACGACGATCACGCAGGTGCCGCGCGCTGGCGAGGCGATCCCGGGGCCGCCGCGGTCCCGCGCGTGGGGGCGCCGCACCACCCCGTCGCTCGTCAAGTTCCTGGTGCTGCTGGCGTTCGTCGTGTTCTTCCTCATCCCGATCTACGTGCTGCTGGTGACGAGCTTCAAGCCGCTCAGCGAGGCCGACCCCAGCCGCGCCTGGAGCCTGCCGACGGTATGGACGGGCGAGGGCTGGCGGGCCGCCTGGACGTCGTTGTCGCCGGCGCTGTGGAACAGCGTCAAGCTGGCCGTGCCCGGCGCGATCATCTCGTCCCTGCTCGGCTCGATGAACGGCTTCGTGCTGTCGCGCTGGCGCTTCCCCGGCGCGGACGCGATCTACATGCTGTTCCTTTTCGGCATGTTCATTCCCTACCAGGCCGTGATGATCCCGCTGGTGCAGCTCATGACCAGGGCGCACCTGATCGGCGGGATCCCCGGCCTGATGCTGGCGCACATCGTCTTCGGCATCCCGATCTGCACGCTGATCTTCCGCAATTACTACGCGACCATCCCCAGCGAGCTGGTGGAGGCGGCCCGCGTGGACGGCGCGGGGATGCTGCGCACGTACCGCTCCGTGGTGCTGCCCAATT
>WNFU01004378.1_pt1 | contig 23970 bp, 19 predicted proteins | sample 5400121 | NCBI WGS metagenome assembly WNFU01 (sample SAMN13153360, study PRJNA577476) | soil metagenome | isolation source: 100 cm soil or saprolite under grassland replicate 1 | place: USA:California | collected 2016-06-15
GGCAAGCGCAAGGTCGTCGTCACCCCCGAGGTGGACGGCAAGCTCCGGCCGGATCTCGCGAAGGAGTACCTGATCGGCAAGGGCAAGCACATCTCGGTGCACACGGGCGACCGCGTCCGCGCGGGCGAGGCGCTCATGGACGGCGCCGCGAACCCGCACGACATCCTGCGCGTGCTCGGGGAGAAGGAGCTCGCCCGCTGGCTGGTGGACGAGGTGCAGGAGGTCTACCGGCTCCAGGGCGTGAAGATCAATGACAAGCACATCGAGACGATCGTCCGGCAGATGCTCCGCCGCGTCCGGGTCGTCGACGTGGGCGACACGAACTTCCTCGCGGACGAGCAGGTCGAGAAGTTCGTGTTCGAGGCAGAGAACGAGAACGTGATCCAGGGCGGCGGCCGGCCTGCGCAGGGCGAGCCGCTGCTACTCGGCATCACCAAGGCGTCGCTCTCGACCGAGTCGTTCATCTCGGCGTCGTCCTTCCAGGAGACGACGAAGGTGCTCACCGAGGCCGCGATCAGCGGCAAGGTCGACTACCTCCGCGGCCTCAAGGAGAACGTCATCATGGGCCGGCTCATCCCCGCCGGCACCGGGCTCCCGCACTACAAGCACCTCGACATCGAGGTGGAGACGCCCGTCGACGCGGTGGAGGAGGCCGAAGAGGCGCTCGCCGTCGCGGCCGAGGAGTAGCCGCAAGCCAGCGCACTGCCGAGCCCTCGAGGGCCCGGTCCCTTTTGGGGCCGGGCCCTTTCCTTTTTGATCCAGCGCACGAATCTGTCTCGAACCGGTAAGCGGTTGCTCTCGACCTGAACCGAGGGCGCGTTCGCCGAGCGAGGAGATTTGGAGCGTCGTGGTTGATCTTGAGCAAACCCGAGCGGTTGGACGCCCGCCTTTCAGGCGGACGTGCGCTCGCGGAATGCGGGTTGCGACATCATGTTCATCTGGAGACGCTGGCGGGCGTCCCGTGGTGTGCGGCGGGCCGACCGATCGGCCAGATCGACGATTCCTGAGCGGTACCCGGGATGCTTGACTCATCCAGTCCATGATATAAGCTCACGTTACGTAACCTGACCGAGACAGTACGCCGCACCACCAATTGACGCAGGACAGGAAAGTGACGCAGCACAGCACAGTGAAAAGAGGCGACGGCTCATGAGGACCGCGACCACACAGAGAGGCAGCAAGGAATTCGAGGAGCTGGCGCCCTACCTCAAGGCGGTCCGGGATTACCCGCCGCTCAGCCGCGATGACGAGCACGCGTTCGCGGTTCGCGCCCGCAAGGGCGAGGTGAAGGCGAAGCAGAAGCTCGTGCGGCACAACCTCGCCTTCGTCGTCGCGATCGCCCGCAAGCAGCGGCGCGGGACCGTGCGCCTCGACGACCTTATCCAGGAAGGGAACGTCGGCCTGATGCGCGCCGTCGAGAAGTTCGACCCGCACGCGGGGACGCGCTTCTCGACCTACGCGGTCTGGTGGATCCGCGCGTATGTCGGGAAGTACCTCAAGGAGGCGCGCTCCACGGTGCGGCCGCAGAGCGGGACCGTGGCGCAGCCCGACCTGTCGCTCGACAGCGCGATCGACGAGGAGGGTGATGCCACCCACCTCGACCGGATCGAGGACGACGGGCCCGGCCCGGAGGACAACTACCTCCAGACCGAGGGCGATCGCGAGGTCCGCGACGCGCTTGGCAAGGTCCGCAAGCGGATCGGCGAGCTCGGCTGGGACATCGTCCACAACCGGCTCGAGCAGGACCAGCCTCGGACGCTCGAGGAGATCGGGAAGCGCTGGGGCGTCTCGCGCGAGCGCGTGCGGCAGGTCGAGCTGAAGACGAAGCAGTTCCTTCACCGTTACCTGACGCCCGCCGAGCGCGACGCGGCCTGATTCCTGGCCGAGACTCGGACGCATCGCGGCCCGCCCACCGTGGCGGGCCGCGATGTTTTTGGGGCGGGTTCCCGTGAGGCACGCCGGCTGCACCGTGTCGCCTCCATGGGGCTCGAGCACAGAATCCTGAAGGCCGCCGCGCCGTTGCCAGGCCGGCGGATCGACGCCGCGGTGTGGGACGCGGACCTCCGCGTCCGCGAGATGGTCGCCGACGCGAACGACAAGGCGCGCCGTCTCGTCGCGGACGCCGAGGCCGCCCGGGACCGGCTTCACGCCGAGGCGATCGAGGCGGGCAGGCGGGAAGGGTACGCGCGCGCCGCCGCCGTGCTCGCCGCAGCCGCAGAGGAGCGGGATCGCCTGCTCCGCGACGCGGGCCGCGAGGTCGTGGAGCTCGCGATCGCGATCGCTCGCAAGGTGCTCGGCCGCGAGCTCGCGGCCGGCGACGCGGTGGCGGCGCTCGCGGCGAACGCGCTCGCGGAGGCGCGCGCGCGCCGGCAGGTCGCGGTCCGGGTGAACCCGGCGGACGCCTCGGAGCTGCGCAGCGCCCACGGTGCGCTCGCGGCGGTGCTTCTTCACGCGCCGCTCGAGATCCGCGAGGACGCCTCGATCGAGCGCGGCGGCGTCGTGATCGAGACCGAGGCGGGCCGGATCGACGCCGGGATCGAGGCGCAGCTCGACGCGCTCGCCCGCGCGCTCGCGGAGGCCCTGCCGTGAGCGGCGCCGCGGCGAGCCGGCTGCACGCCGCGATCGCGCGCGCGGCGCCCCTCCGCCCGCGCGGCCGCGTGACCCGGATCGCCGGGCTCGCGATCGAGGCGGCGCTCGGCGGCGTGCGGATGGGCGAGCTCGTCGAGATCCGCACCCCGGGCCGGCCGTCGCTCGGGGCGGAGGTGGTCGGGGTCCGCGAGGAGCGGGTGGTGCTCATGCCGCTCGGCGAGCTCGGTGGCGTCGGGCTCGACGGCGAGGTCGTCGCGACCGGGGCACCCCTGACGATCCGCGCCGGGGAGGCGCTTCGCGGGCGCATCCTCGATGGCCTCGGCCGCCCCATCGACGGCCGGCCGCTGCCCGCCGGTCTCGAGGAGTGGGCCGTGGCGCGGCCCCCGCCGCCGCCGCTTGCGCGCCGGCGAATCGCGGCACCGCTGGCGCTCGGGGTCCGGGCCGTGGACGCGCTCGCGACGGTCGGCGAGGGCCAGCGGCTCGGCGTTTTCGCGGGGCCCGGCGTCGGCAAGTCGACCCTGCTCGGGCAGATCGCGAGGAACACCCGGGCGGAGCTCTCGGTCATCTGCCTCGTGGGGGAGCGCGGGCGCGAGGTGCGCGAGTTCGTGGAGGACGCCCTCGGCCCGGGGGGGCTCGAGCGGAGCGTCGTCGTGGTCGCGACGAGCGACGAGCCCGCCCTCGTGCGCCGCGAGGCGGCGCACGTGGCGACGGCGATCGCCGAGTGGTTCGCCGAGCGCGGGGCGAGCGTGCTCTTCATGCTCGACTCGCTCACCCGCTACGCCCGGGCGCAGCGCGAGGTCGGGCTCGCGGCGGGCGAGCCGCCGGCGCGCCACGGCTATCCGCCGAGCGTCTTCGCCGCGCTCCCGCGCCTCCTCGAGCGGACCGGGAGCCGCGCAGTCGGTGCGATCACGGCGCTCTACACGGTGCTCGTCGCGGGGGGCGACCTGGAGGAGCCCGTCGCGGACGAGGTGCGCGGCATCCTCGACGGGCACGTCGTCCTCGACCGGCGCCTCGCCGAGCGCGGGCGGTTCCCGGCCGTGGACGTGCTCGCGAGCCTGTCCCGCGCGATGCCGGCGGTCGCGAGCGCGGGCCACCGGGGGCACGCTGCGCGCCTGCGCGCCCTCCTCGCCGCCCACGAGCGGAACCGCGAGCTGCTCGCGGTGGGCGCGTACCGGAGCGGGACGGATCCCGACACCGACCTCGCCATCGAGCGGATGGACGCGATCGAGCGGTTCCTGCGGCAACCGCCCTCGGAGCGCGCAGAGTACGACGTGACGCTCGCGAGTCTCGCGGAGCTCGCGGCGTGAGGCGCGCCGCCCGCTGGCCGCTCGCGGCCGTGCACGAGCTCGCGGAGCGCCGCGACGCGGCCGCACGCGAGGTGCTCGGCTCGGCGCTCGCCGGCGAGGCCCACGTGCGCGGCGAGCGGGACGTCGCCGCCGCCGCGCTCGCCGGGCAGCGCGCCGGGCTTGTCGACGCGGCTTCCCGGGCGCCTCCGGCCGGTCCGACCGCGTCGGCGCTCCTCGCGGGGGCGCGCCATGTCGCGAGGCTGCGCGAGGAGGTGGGGCGGCTCGCCGCGGCGCTCGGCCGCTGCGAGGCTGCGCTCGCCTGCGCCTCGGCGGAGGCGGCGCGGCGCCGGGACGCCGTCGTCGCCGCGCGCGCCGAGGTCCGGGCGCTCGAGGCCCACCGGGACGCGTGGCGCGCGGACCGGTCGCGCGCCCGCGAGCGCGCCGAGGAGGCGGAGGTGGAGGACCTCGTCAGCGCGCGGGCCCGAGCGGCGCGCTGACGCGCCCCTCGCTGCACTCGATCACGATCTGCCGCGGCTCGAGGTCGGCCGGCGCGCTCGCGCCGTCCTTCCTGAACTGCGCGATGGAGACGACGAGCTTGTCCTGCGGCCGCACGGTCTTCCGCTCGAAGCGCCACCCGCCGTCGAGCGTCACGACGACGTCGCGCCAGATGCTTCGGGAGTCGTTCTCGACGAGCACCTGCGTCCCCATCAGCACGCCCGGCTCGGAGCGGAGGAGGAGCTGGAACTTCGCGCCGAGCGCGTTCGTCGGCCCGGAGGACGGGCACGCCGCCCACAGGGTGAACGCGCAGAGCAGCGCCCAGGTCCCGACCACCGCGGCGCGCAGCTTGAAGTGGCGCGACGAATTCCGGTAGCCCTCGGCGAGGTCCGAGGCGAGGTCACCCGCGGCGCCGAGCGCGCCGAGCGCGAGGTCCCGGACGCCCTCCTTCACGCGGTGGGCGGCCGCGACGGGGTCGGGGCGAGCGGCGTCCTTCATGCGCGGCGAGACTATCGCCCGCGGGCGCGCGGCGACAAGGAGGAATGGGCGCCACGCCGCCTACATCGGACGAGCCGGCGCTTTCCCGGGCGGCGGGCGCGAGCCGCTCTCGGGGCCGGGTGCCCCGAGCGACTCGCCGACATCGCCGCCGAGCCCACCGAGCGACCGGTGGAGCTCGATGATCCGGCGGCGCACCTCGAGGAGGAGCGCCGCCTTGTCCGGGAACCGGGCCGGGTCGATCGGGTCGCCCGCGGCGAGCCGGATCGTGCCCGGGTGGACCGCGACGATCTTCGAGGGCGTGACGGCGCCCGAGCCGGAGATGGCGATCGGGATCACCGGAACGCCCGCGTCCTTCGCGATGACGAACGACCCCTTCTTGAAGGGCTGGATGCGTCCGTCCCGCGACCGCGTCCCCTCGGGGAAGACGAGGATCGACGTGCCGCCGCGGACCGCGTCGGCGGCGCGCCGGAGGGATGCGACCGCGCGCGCGTGATTCGTGCGGTCGACGGGGATGTGGCCGCCGAGGCGCAGGTACCAGCCGAAGAGCGGGAGCCGGAACAGCTCCTCCTTCGCGATGAACCGGAAGCTGCGCGGGATCGCGACGAAGACCGCCCAGATGTCGAGGGCGCTCTCGTGGTTCGACGCGAAGACGACCGGACCGGCGGGCGGCGACGGCGGGCGCACGATCTCGAGCCGCGCGCCCGCGAGCCAGAGCCCGATCGGCGCCCAGACGTGCCGTGCGAGCCAGATCGGCAGGTCGCCCGAGCCCGTGACGAGCATGATCGGGAGGCAGCCGAGGAAGATCACCGCCATGAGGAGGACCCCCACGGCGAGGACGATCTGGCCTCGGACCCGCGCGATCATGGCACCCGGCTTATAACACGCGGCGCGGGCGGCTTCGCCTCGCGCCGGCTACACTCGCGCGCATGGACGGGCCCATCCGGATCTCCGAGGAGGTGCGCGCGGCGCTCGCCGCGGCCCGCCCGGTCGTGGCGCTCGAGACGAGCGTCATCGCCCAGGGGCTGCCGCCGCCCGACAACCTCGAGGCGGCACGGCGCCAGGCGGCGGCGGTGACGACCTCGCGCGCCTCGGCGATCCCGGACGGCGCCCCGCGAAGGCGGCGGCCCGCGACCTCGCGCCCCTGCTCGCGTCAGGACGCGACGCGGGCACGACCGTGTCCGCGACGGCGTTCGCGGCCGCGCGCGCGGGCATCCGCGTCTTCGCCACGGGTGGCATCGGCGGCGTCCACCGGGTCGCGCCCGGGGAGCCGCCGGCCGGCGCCGGGGACGTCTCCGCGGACCTGCCGGAGCTCGCGCGAACCCGGGTCTGCGTCGTGTCCGCGGGGCCGAAGGCGATCCTGGACCTCGCGGCGACGGCGGAGGCGATCGAGACGCTCGGCATCCCGGCGCTCGGCTGGAGGACGGCCGAGCTCCCCGCGTTCTACACGGACGGGAGCGGCGTCCCGCTCGAGCACCGCGTCGACGACGCCGCGGCCGTGGCACGCGTGCTGCGGCTCCACTGGGAAGGTCTCGGCCGGACGGAGGGCGTGCTCGTCCTCGTCCCGCCGCCGGAGCCCATGCCGCGCGAGTTCGTCGAGGCGGCGATCGTCGCGGCGCTGGCGGACGCCCGCGCGCGCGCCGTGCGGGGCAAGGCCGTCACCCCGTTCCTGCTCGAGGCGGTCGCGCGGGCGACGCAGGGCCTGGCGCGACGCGCGAACCTGGCCCTGCTCGAGCGGAACGCCGCGGTCGCGGGAGAGATCGCGGCGGCGCTCGCCGCGGGCGGGTAGAATCCGCAGAACCGCATGCCGCCCGAACCACACCCTCGATCCCCGATGTTCGTCGCCGACGCGGCGGCGCTCGGCGCGCTCGTCGATCGCCTCCGCGGCGAGCCGATCATCGCGCTCGACACCGAGTCCAACTCCTTCCACGTGTACCGCGAGCGGGTCTGCCTCCTGCAGGTCTCGACGCGGACCGGCGACTTCGTCGTGGATCCGCTCGCGGTGGACCCGGCCCCGCTCGGCGAGATCCTCTGCGATGGGCGCGAGACGGTGCTCCACGGCGCCGACTACGACGTCCGCTGCCTGCGCCGCGAGTACGGGTGGCGGCTGCCGCGCCTGTTCGACACGATGGCCGCCGCGCGGCGGCTCGGCAGGGCCGGCCTCGGCCTCTCCGCCCTCGTCGAGGGGCAGTTCGGGGTCCGTCTCTCGAAGTCGTTCCAGCGCGCGGACTGGGGGCGCCGCCCGCTCACGCCCGAGCAGCTCACCTACGCGGCGCTCGACACGCACTACCTCCTGCCGATCTACGACGCGCTCACTGCCGAGCTGGGCGCGCGCGGCGCGCTCGACGCGGCGCGCCTGGAGTTCGACCGCATCGCCGGCGCGGAGCCGAAGGAGCGGGTCTTCGACCCAGAGGGCTGGCGCAGGATGAAGGGCGGGCGCGAGCTCGACGAGCCGGGGAAGGCGGTCCTGCGCGCGCTCTGGATCGCGCGCGAGGAGCGGGCGCGCGCCGACGACCGGCCGCCGTTCAAGGTCCTCGCGGAGGAGGCGATGCTCGAGCTCGCCCGCCGGCGTCCCACCGACGACGAGGCGCTCGCGCGGATCCCGGGCGTCACCCCGTCGGTGCTCCGCCGCATGGGCGGGGCGCTGCGCGCCGCGATCGCCGGGGCGGCTTCGTAGCGCCGCAGAGCGGGGAGACGGAGGACCACACCTCGCGAGGCTCGCGCCTCCGCCGCTAGAACGCCACCCCTGGCTGCGCCACGACGATCCGGCGATCCGGATCGAGCGGCGGCGGCGCCTCGCCGCCGGCGGCGCGGTACGCGTCCCACTCGGCGATCACGACCTTCACGTACTGGCGCGTCTCGCGATAGGGGATCGACTCGACCCACGCGTCGAGCGCCATGCCGCTCCGCACGGACGCCCAGTCGGCCACCGGCGTCGGACCGGCGTTGTACGCCGCGACGGCGAGCGCCGGCTCGCCGAAGCGCGCGAGGAGGAGCCCGAGGTAATGGGCGCCGAGCGGGATCGCGGTCTCCGGGTCGCGCAGCCGGTTGCCCACGCCGCCGGCGACGCCGAGCAGCGCGGCGAGGCGCTCCGCGGTCGCGGGCTTGAGCTGCAGGAGCCCCACGGCGCCCGCGGCGCTCCGCGCGTCGGCGCGGAAGCTCGACTCGCGCCGCATGACCGCCATGACGAGCGCCGGATCGAGGCCGAACCGCCGCGCCGCGGGAACGAGGAGCTCCGGGAGCGGCTCCGGGTAGAGCCAGCGCCGGGTGCGGCGCGTCAGCGGGAGGTGGTCACGCGCGAGCCGGAACGGGGTCTCGAAGTCTCCCGCGAACGCCGCGAGCTGCGCGACGAGCGGCGCCGCCGACCGGACGCGGGCGCTGCGGGCGAGCTCGCGCAATTCGGCGAGCGCCTCGTCCCGCAGCCCGAGCCCGAGGAGCTCGACCGCGACCGAGAGCCGCCCGGCGGCCCATGGATCGAGCACCTCGGGCAGGGGGCCGGGCGCGGCGAGCCGCGGGCGGCGCGCCGGCTCCCCGAGGGCGGCGAGCCGGATGCGCGAGAGGAGCCCGTACCACCCGTCGCCGCCCATGGCGAGCGCGGAGCGGTAGAGGGCGCGCTGGGCGGGGCGGCCGCGGGCGAGGCGCGCGCGCCAGTAGAGCGCCGCGTCCGCGAGCGGACCGCGGGCGAGCCGGGCGAGGGCGCGGTCCGCCTCCGCGGCGCGACCGAGCCGGTACCGCGACCAGGCCGCGAACCAGAGCGCGTCCTCGGCCCGGCGCGACCGCGGGTTCGCGCGGGCGAACCCCTCGAGCGCCGCGATCGCGCGCTCGAACTCGCCCGCGTCGTAGAACAGCCACGCGGCGAGGAAGGACGACTCGTCCGCGAGATCGCGCTGGCGCCACTCGGGTATCGCGGGGATCGCGGCGCGCCCATGGCCGACGTCTGCGTAGAAGCGGCTCGCCTCCTCGACGCGGCCGGCCCGAGCGGCGGCGCGGGCGAGGACGAGCCGCGCACCGCGCTGGACGCCGTCATCGCGGGCGCCCGCGAGCGGCAGGGCGAGCCGCTCGGCGTCCGCGTGGCGCCCGAGGGCGAGGAGCGCCGTCGCGCGCAGCAGGCTCGCGCGCTCCGGGTCGGCGTCGGGCTCGTCGCCGCGCGCGGCGGCGTCGAGGTCGATGAGCGCCTCCTCGGGCCGCCCCGCCGCGAGGAGCCGCTCCGCCCGCTCGGAATGGTCGGCGCCGGAGTCGGGCGGGACGGGGCCTCCGGCCGCCCGCCACGAGGCGAGCGCGTCTTCCGCGGCGCGCGCCTCCGGGCGGTCGGGGAGCTCGAGCCACAGCGCACGCAGCGTCGCGACGGCGAGGTCGTCCTGCCGCAGCGCGCGGAGGCTCTGGGCGAGCGCGAGGCGCGCGGAGGAGGCGGCGGCCGGGTCGGCCGTGCGCCGGAGCAGCGTCTCGAGCTGCGGGACCGCCTCGGCCGCGAGCCCCGCCGCGAGGAGCGCGCGCGCCTCGCTCAGCTCGGCCGCGCGAACGACGGCGAGGTCGCCCCCGCGCGCGGCGTCCGCGAACAGGCTCGCCGCGTGCGGTGCGTCCCCGGCCGAGAGGAGCGCCTCCCCGCGCGCGTAGGCGAGGTGGAGGCGCGCGGGCACCGGCGTCCCGAGCGCGACCTCGAGCGCCTCCGCCGCGCGGGCCGGCTCCTCCAGGGCGAGGAGGGCGAGGCCGAGCGACGCGTTCGCGCGCGCGGCGGCGACGCCGCGCGGCCGGGCCCGGAGCGCGCGCCGCGCCTCCGCCTCGGCTGCGCGGAAGTCCCGGTGGGACTGCGCCTGCGCCGCGCGGCCGAGCGATAGGAGCCAGTCGCAGAGGGGCTCCTGCGCGGCCGCCGCCGACGGGAGCCCACCTGCGACGAGGGCGCCCATCGCGATGAGCGCCGCGTAAGTGCGGGCGTGTACGGTCTTTTCGCGGAGGTTAGCGGTGGTCTCCTGCGCGCCGGGTGTGGGGGTCTTGACTCCCCTTGCGCGCCATTGCGATATAGCCCGCCAGCCGAGCGATTGGCGGCTCGCCGGTCCTCTTAGAGGGGGGACGGCGGCGACGTGAGGGCGTCGCGTCGCGCCACCGCGCAGCGCAGGGGGATGGGTCACCATCCGGAGGAGTCCATCGTGCTCGCCAAGCCTAGCCCGACCGAGCTCACGGCGCCCATCAATCCCGACCGCGGCGTCGAGGGCCACCGCAACCTGTTCTGCACCTTCTACGACAGTTGCCTCGACGAGGCGGTGAAGAAGGGCTGGAACAGCTGGACCTGCACCCGCTGCGGGCTGCACGCCGTCGAGCCCGAGGTCGAGGGCGGCATCGAGAGCTACGCCACGCAGCGGCGCCTGACCTAGCGCGGGCGAACACCCGCCGTTCGGGCTCGCGCCCTCGATCGCCCCGCTCGCTCCGGCCCCGGCGCTCGCCACTTCAGTCCGTGTAGACGACCGCGATCCACAGCCGTCCCTTCCCGAACCGGGCGCTGTGCCCGGACGCGAGCCCCACCCCGACGCGGGCGAAGCGCCGATCGCGCACGTTCGCCGAGCGCGCGGCCTCGGCGGGCGCGCTCGCCACGAAGACGTCCACCGCGGCGACGTTCCGGCGAAGCGCCAGCGCGCGGTCGCCGAGCCCGTCCGCCTCGGGCTCGTCGCGCTTTCGCATCGCGACGGCGGCATCGCGCGCGAGCGCGTCGAGCGCCGGATCCGCGGTGAGCGGCGCGAGGCCGAGCCGCGCGCGCTCGCGCCACAGGGCCTCCCGGACGCGGGCGTCCGGTGTGAGCCGGCTGTCCGCGCCGTCGTCGGGCGGCTCGACCAAGATCTCCGTGAGGTAGACCGTCCGGTCGCCGGACGGGAGCCTCGCGCGTGCGATCCCGATCCCGGCGCGCGAGGCCTCGCGCCGCAGCACGTTCGCGAGGTGGGCCGGACTCTCCTCGGCCGCCTGGTGCGCGTCGAGGGCGGTGCCGGCGCGGGCCACGTTCTCGTACGCGCGCCGGTACGGGACGCCGGCGCGGCGGAGCCGCCCTCCGGCCTCTCCCGATCCGGCGACCACGTGCGCGACGCGCCCCGCGGCGGCCATGGCCTCGGCGTGTCGCCGCGCGATCGCGGCGAGCTCCGCGGAGGGCGAAACGGGAGCGAGCCCGTGGCGCCGCCGGGTGGCGTTGAGCACGCGCAGGACCCCCGCCTCGGCCTCGGCGCGGTCCTCCGGCTCCGGCGCGGTGGCGGCCGGCCGCGGAGGATCGAGCGCCGCGCCCCCGACCGCGACCGCGACGATCGCCGCGACCTCCGGACCGGCGTCGCCCTCCCCGACCACCTCGACGACGTGCCGCCCCGGCGCGGGGAAGTCGAGCGGGATCCGGAACGCGCGGGCGGCGCCGCCGCCGGCGTCGACGACCTCTCCCGACGGACGGGTGACGAACACCCGCGGCCGCGAGAGCGGAGGCGCGAGGGCGCCGGAGAGGACGCCCCGCGCGCCGGGCGCCGCCTCTCGCGGGAACGGGTCGAGCCGCGCCTTCCTCTCGGAGAGGAGGAGGACGACGAAGGCCCTCCCGTCGCGCTCCACCGTCCCCGCGCCGACGTCGGTCGCCGACGTCCGCGGGAGGGCCCGCGCGACCGCGGCGGCGGCGTCCTCCGTCGCCGAGACGACGAGCACCGCCGCGGGGGCAGGGTCGTACGCGAGCGCGCGCGAGAGCGCGCCACGCAGCCGCCCGCGTCCGATCGGGTCCTCCTCGCCTGCAGCGGCGCGCCCCGCGAGCTCGCGTGCGGCGAGCACGAGGGCAGGCGAGGTGCGCGGCGGCGGCCGGAGCCGGCTGCGCGCGAGCTCGAGCACGCGCGCCTCCAGCCGCGACGGCGTCGCGCGCGGCTCCAGGCCGTACCGCGCGGCCGGTGCGGCGAGCGCCGCGTCGGCGGCGGACGTGGCGACTGGGAGCGGGCTCGAGGCGAGCGCCGCCACCGAGAGTGCCGCGAGGTGGCGGAGGCGCATCAGCGCTCCGCGGCGAGGTGCACGTCGAGGCCGTGCGCGACGGCGCGACCGAGCCGCGCGTTGACGCGGGCACAGAGCATCGGCGCGAGCTCCGCGACCTGCGTCGCCCAGGCCTGCGTCCGGACGACGACGAGGAGCCGCCCCTCGCGCGTCAGCCCGCGGCAGGACGCCTCACGCGCGAGCTGCGGGCCGCACGCCTCGGCGAACGCGGCGGGGAGGGCGACCGCCTGTGCAGCGGGAACGCGAGCGAGGATATCGGCGAGCGTGGCGGCGAGCGTTCGGCGGCGTCCTCTCATCGAGGTGCGAACGTAAGGGCGAGCCGGCAGATGCGTCAAGCGAGGGGGGGCTCGCTGGCGAGTGCGGCACCGCGCCGCGCCGCCGCCGCACGCATTCGGGTGTGATAGTTTCGCTCGGAAAGCACGCGGACATGCAAGCGTCTACAGCTCACACGCTCGGGCCCTCCGAGCTCGGACGCGCAGCCACCCCTCCGGCGAGCGTCTCGCACGCGCCGCCGCAGGACACGTCCGACGAGCGCGGCCGGATCAACCTGTCTTGGCTCGTTCAGCTGCACTGGTGGGGGATCCTCGGCGAGTCCGTCGTGATCGTCGGCGCGGACGCGATCACCGGGATCACGCTGCCCGCGACGACGCTCCTCGGCCTGCTCGTCGTGCAGATCGTCGGCAACTTCGCCCTCGGCGCGTGGGCGAGCCGGGTCCGCGTCACCGACGCGGCGATCGCGGCGATCATGCTGCTCGACATCGTCGTCCTGACCGTGCTGCTCGACCTCACGGGCGGCGCCGTCAACCCGTTCTCCACGCTCTACCTCGTGAACGTCGCGCTCGCGGCGGTGCTCCTCCCCGCGCGCTGGTCGTGGGCGCTCATGGCGGCGAGCCTGCTCGCGTTCGGCGGGCTCTTCGTTCACGAGGCGCTCGTCGGTCCGAGCCACCACGTGCTCGTGCTGATGGACCACCGCCACATGCTGCAGGCGCACCTGCGCGGCATGTGGGTCGCGTGCGCGCTCGCGGCGATCTTCGTCGTCTTCTTCGTGCAGCGCGTCTCGGGCGCGCTCGCGGAACGTGACCGCGAGCTGCAGCAGGCGCGCGGACACGCGGTGCACCGGGAGAGGCTCGCGTCGCTCGCGACGCTCGCCGCCGGCGCCGCCCACGAGCTCTCGACGCCGCTCTCCACCATCGCGGTCGTCGCGAAGGAGCTGCAGCGCGCCCTCGCGCAGGACGGGCGGGAGGAGGTCCGCAACGACCTGCAGCTCGTCCGCGACCAGGTCGCCCGCTGCCGGGAGATCCTCGACCGGATGTCCGCGAACGCGGGCGAGACCGCCGGCGAACCGCTCGCGTGGATGACGCCCCAGGCGTGGATAGACGTCGCCCTCGACGGGCTGCTGGGGCGCGACCGCGTCGTCGTGGAGCCGGTCGCGGGCGAGCCCGACGCCGAGGTGCACGGCCCACCGCGCGCGCTGGGCGACGCGCTCCGCGGCCTCCTCAAGAACGCGCTGCAGGCGTCGGGGCCGAACGCGACGGTCACGCTCAGGATCATCGCCGAGCGCGGCCGCGTCCGCGCGCTCGTCCGCGATCGCGGCGCCGGGATGGCGCCCGAGATCCTCGCCCGCGTGGGCGAGCCGTTCTTCACCACGAAGGGACCGGGAGATGGGATGGGGCTCGGCCTCTTCTTGACACGCGCACTCGCCGAGCAGCTCGACGGCGAGTTCCACATCGCCTCGCGATCCGGCTTCGGTACGGAGGCCTGGATCGATCTGCCGGCGGCGGGTGCCGCCGAGAGGAGCACGCCATGACGCAAGTCGAAGTGAACCGCGAATCGCTGCCGAGCATTCTTCTCGTGGACGACGACGAGGTGCTGCGCGAGCGGCTCGCCACCGCGATCCGGTCCCGGGGCTACGAGGTCCGGACCGCCGGCAGCTCCGACGCGGCGCTGCGCGAGGCGGCGAAGGACTCGCCCGAGATGGCCGTCCTCGACCTCCGCATGCCGGGCGGCAGCGGGCTCGAGCTGCTCCGCGAGCTGAAGCGGCAGGATCCCGCGACGCGGGTCCTCATGCTCACCGGCTACGGCAGCATCGCCACGGCCGTCGAGGCGGTCCGCGAGGGCGCGGTCGGCTACCTGCCGAAGCCCGCGGACGCGGACGAGATCATCGCGGCGCTCGCGGGGACGAATACCGCGAAGGAGAAGGGGATCGAGACCCCCTCGCTCGCCCGAGCCGAGTGGGAGCACATCCAGCGCGTCCTCTCCGACTGCGGCGGGAACATCTCCGAGGCCGCACGGCGGCTCGGGATCCACCGCCGCTCGCTCCAGCGGAAGCTCCACAAGTACCCGCCCACCCGCTGAGCGCGTGCGGGCCCACCCAGGGGCAGCAGAATCCTTTTCGCGCCGCCAGGATCAGACGTGCGATGGCGCCGTCTGCGTTGTGCGGCGGCTCGGAGAGGGTTCCATGGGAAACGCGACGGTCGAGGTCACGAGCGGCAACTTCAAGCAGGTCGTCGAGAAGGACGGGATCGTACTCCTCGACTGGTGGGCAGGCTGGTGCGGACCGTGCCGCGCGTTCGCCCCGACGTACGAGAAGGTTGCGCAGAAGCACCCGGACATCACCTTCGGAAAGATCGACACCGAGGCGAGTCCCGATCTCGCGGGGTCGTTCGAGATCCGGTCGATCCCGACGCTGATGATCCTGCGCGACAAGGTCCTGCTCTTCTCGCAGCCCGGGGCGCTGCCCGAGGCGGCGCTCGAGGATCTCATCCGGCAGGTGCGCGCCCTCGACATGGACAAGGTCCGGGCGGAGCTCGCGCAGCAGGAGAAGAAGCCGGAAGAGACGCGCCTCGCGTAGCGTCTCTCCTTCGCGCGCGGGTCGAACGAACAGGGCGGACGGCCGCGAGGCCGCCCGCCCTTTCATCACGTCCGATCGCGCTCGCTAGTAGCCGCGGCCGGAGCTCCCGGACGGCCCGCTGCTGCCGCCCGGGGTGGACGGGGTGGACGGCGTGGACGGCGCGGACGGAGCCGTCCCGGACGGGCCGCTGGGCGCCGTGGAGGGGCCGCCCATCCCGGGGGCGGAGCTGCCGGAGCTCACGACGTCGATGCGCTGCACCTGTCCAGTGCTGCTGAAGCTTGCGCGGACCTGGTCGCCTTCCTTGATGTCGGAGAGGGACGCCTTCTGCCCGTCCTTCATCACCTGCGTGGAGTCGCTGACCTTGAGCTGCAGCGAGAGCTGGTTCTTCGTCTGATCGACCTTCTCGACCTTGCCGGTGATCTGCTGGCGGCTCGCGCTCGCCGCGCTACCCGACGGGGTCTCGGAGGAGCTCGACGGCCCCCCCGCCGAGCCGCTGGAGCCCCCCATCGAGCCGCTCGACCCCGACGAGCCGCTCGAGCCGGTCGACGATTGGCCTGCCGCAGGCAGCGCAACGAGCAGGCCCGCGATCCCGAGGCCCGTGACGATTCCCTTGCTGATCTTCATTTGATTACCCCTCCCGACTGCTCCGTTGGAGACGACCAGGCACCCAGCCGTGGCGCGTCGTGTTGGCTTCCATACGCTAGTGATCGGGTCGGGACGCGACAGACGGGGTGCGGGGGCGCCTCCAGCGCGGGCCGCGCCGGTGGTACGGGAGCCTGGAGGGGGACCGAGCCCCCGCCGCGATCCGAGCGCCCTGTCAGACTGGCTTGCTACCTGAACGGACGTGCAGCTATCGTCCGATCCGGAGGAGCCATCGGGCATGACGCCGGACCCACACCACCTCGTCCTCGCGCAACTGCGGGAGGAGATCCGCCGCCTCGAGCACCGTCCGGGCCGCCGGGACGGCATCGTCGCGTGCGGGCTCGCGGCCGTCGACGAGATCCTGCCGGCGGGCGGGTTCCCGCGGGGGGCGCTCTCCGAGCTCGCGGGCGGTCCGGCGAGCGGGAAGACGGCGGTAGCGCTCTCGCTCCTCCGGCACCTCGGCCCCGACGATCTCTTCGCCTGGGTCGACGGGCGAGGCGAGCTCTATCCACCCGCCGCGGCGGCGCGCGGGGTGGACCTCGGACGGCTCCTCGTCGTGCGACCGCCGATGACGGCGTCGGGGAGCCCGCCGCCCGGCGCCGAGGCGCCGTGGCGATCGGCCCTCTGGGCTTCGGAGGCGCTCCTCGCGTCGGGCGCGTTCGCGGCCGTCGTGATGGACGTGCCGCTCCCGCTCACCGGTGCGCTCGCGGGGGCCGACGCGGTCGCCCGCCGACTCCAGGCGGCGGCCGAGCGAGGCGGCGCGGTCGGGCTGTGGCTCGCCCGGCCTCACGGGGCCCTGCGCATCCCGGCGGCGGTGCGGGTCGAGCTCTCCGCGGAGGCGGGCCGCATCTCCGCGCGGCGCACGAGCGGCGGGACCGCGCCCCGCGCGCGGGTGGGCGGAGGCGGCGGCGATGCGGCCTGACGGTCCCCCGCGCGTCGTGGCGCTCGTCGTCCCCGACCTGCCGCTGCAGCGGATCACCCGCTCCCGGGAGCCGGCCGACGTGGGCGCGCGGCCGGTCGCGGTGACGGCGGAGGGCCGGGTGCTCTGCCGCGACGCCGCCGCCCGGGCCGCGGGGGTCCGCGCCGGGGCGACCGTCGCCGAGGCGCTCGCGACCTGCGGGCGGCTCGCGATCGTGCCGGCGGATCCGGCCGCTGACCGCGTGGCGCTGCGCGCCCTCGCGGACGCGATGCTCGGGCTCGTGCCGGCGGTGGAGCTCTCCGGATCGGACGCGCTCCTCCTCGACGCGGGAGCGGCCCACCTCCTCGCGCCGCGGCGGAGCGGCGGACCCGCGCCGGGCGCGCTGCGCGACGCGGAGGAGCTCCTCGCGCGGCGCGCGCTCGCGGTCGCGGAGGAGATGGGCTACACCGCGCGTGCGGCGGTCGCGACCGGCCGGGGTCCGGCGCGCGCGCTCGCGCTCCACGGGGACGCCGTGGTGGGCTGGACCGCGGCGGACGGGACGGCGCTCGCGCTCGCGCCGCTGCCCCTGACCGCGCTCGGCCTCGGGCCCGAGGTCGCCGCGCGGCTGGCGGCGCTCGGCATCGAGAGCGCCGGCGCGCTCGCGCGGCTCCCAGCGGGGTCGCTCGCGCACCGGTTCGGCCCCGCGGGGGTGGTCGCGGCGCGCCTCGCGCGCGGCGAGGACGCCTCGCCAATCGTCCCTTACGTGCCGGAGACGCTCCCGGAGGAGGCGCTCGATCTCGAGGCGCCCGCGGAGAGCGCGGAGCCGCTGCTCTTCGGCCTGAAGCGGCTCGCGGACCGGGTCGCGGCGCGGCTCGCCGGCCGAGGGCTCGGGGCGACCCGGCTGCGGATCGTCCTGAAGCTCGACCCGCGCGGCGAGGAGCGCTTCGCCGTGCCGCTCGCGACGCCGACGGCGGCCGCAGGCCGCTGGCTCCTGCCGCTGAAGGAGCACCTCTTCTCGCTGCGGCTGCCCGGGGCGGTCGTCGGGCTCCGGCTCGCGGCCGTCGAGGTGGCGGTGGTCGCCCCGGAGCAGCTCGCCATCGGCGATCGCCCGGAGGCGCTCGCCGCGCTCGAGGGGGTGCTCGCGCGCCTCGCCGTGCGGCTCGGGGACGGAGCGCTGTTCGCGGCGGAGCCCGTCGAGCGCCACCGCCCCGAGGGCGCCTACCGGGCCGTGCCGTTCCGCCCGCGGGCCGCGAGCGCCGGCGGCGCCGCGCGGTCCCTCGTCGCCGTGCCGCGGGAAGAGTCCGGAGCGGACGGACGCGGCGCGAGGCCGACGCGCCTCCTCGCCGCGCCGGCGCCCGTCGTCGCCGAAGGGGAGGGCGGCCGGCTCACCGCGCTCCGCGTCGACGGCCGGGCACGGCCCGTGCTCGCGCTCGACGGGCCGGAGCGGCTGCGGGGCGAGTGGTGGGCGGCCCCCCAGGGGGCCCCCAGAGCAGAGCGCGGCTTCGCCGCGGGTGCTGATCTCGCGGGGCCGTTCGACCGCGACTACTACCGGGTGCGTCTCGAGGGGCTCGGCGAATGCTGGATCTTCCGGGACGGCGGCGACGGCCGGCTCTACCTGCACGGGTTCTTCGACTGATGATCCGACAGGCTCACGAGGACCGGGAGACCCCGCGCTATGCCGAGCTCCGCTGCCGGTCGTGCTTCTCGTTCCTCGTCGGGGCGAGCCACCCCGAGGAGCTCGTCGCGCGCGCCGCCGAGCTCGGGCTCGCGGCGCTCGCGCTCGCCGACGTGAGCGGGCTCTACGGCATCGTGCGGGCGCACGCGGAGGCGAAGCGGCGTGGGCTGCCGCTCGTCGTCGCGGCGGAGCTCGCCGTCACGGGCCTCGAGCTCGGCCGCCCCGCGCCGCTCGTCCTCCTCGCGCAGGATCGCGAGGGGTACGCGAACCTCTGCCGGCTCGTCACCGTCGCGCACGGGGGGGAGGGGTGGGCGGGAGCGCCGCCCCGGCGCGAACGCGAGGAGGTGCGGGTCGCGCTCGACGAGGTGCGCGGGCGCGCCCGCGGGCTCTTCGCGCTCTACCCCGGTGCCGACGCGGAGGCGGCCGCGCGGCTGCGCGAGGGGTTCGGGGCGCGGCTCGCGCTCGCCGTGGCGCGTCACCGGATCGCGGGCGACGAGGCGCGGACCCGGGCGGCGCGGTCCATCGCGGAGCGCCTGGGGGTGGCCGTCGCCGTGACGAACGACGTTCACACGCACGACCGCGGACGGCAGCGGCTGCAGGACGTCCTCGCCTGCGTCCGCCTCGGCACGTCCGTCGACCGGGCCGGGCGCAGGCTCTTCCCGAACGCGGAGCGGACGCTCAAGGGGCCGGAGGAGATGGCGCGGCTGTGGCCCGACTTCCCGGAGGGGCTCGAGAACGCCGCGGCGATCGCCGAGACGTGCCGCTTCCGGATGGAGGAGATCCGCGGCGAGCACCCGCTCCCTCCGGTCGTCGTCGATCGGGCGGAGCTCGCCGGCGACGCGGCGGTCGCGACCTCGAGCCCGGGGCAGGCGGAGCGCGAGGCCGCGATGGTGCCGGTGCCGACCCCGAGGCTCAGGACCGCGGCCGCGCCGGCACGGGGAGAGACCGCGCCCTCGGTGACGGTCGCCAGCACGACCGTTCACCCTGAGCGTCCTTCGACTTCGCCCGCCCCGAGCGTAGGGCCGGCGGCGACGGTAGCCAGTACGGCCGTTTACCGTGAGCGTCCTTCGACTTCGCCTCCCCTGCGGGGAGGCTACGCTCAGGATGAACGGACGGAGTCGAAGGGGACACAGACGGCCCCCGACATCACCGGGATGCCGCTCCTGCGCGAGCTCGTGTGCGAGGGGGCGCGCTGGCGGTACGGTGGCGAGCCGCCAGAGGACGTCGCGCGGCAGCTCGCGAAGGAGCTCGCGCTCGTCGAGGAGCTCGGGTACGCGAGCTACTTCCTCACCGTCTGGGACGTGGTCCGGTTCGCGCGGTCGCGCGGCATCCTCTGCCAGGGCCGCGGGAGCGCCGCGAACTCGGCGGTCTGCTTCGTGCTCGGGATCACCGCGATCGACCCCGTGCGGATGGGGCTGCTGTTCGAGCGGTTCATCTCGGCGGAGCGCGGCGAGCCGCCCGACATCGACGTGGACTTCGAGCACGAGCGGCGGGAGGAGGTGCTCCAGTACGTCTACCGCCGGTACGGCCGCGACCGCGCCGGCATGGTGTGCGAGGTCATCACCTACCGCGGCAAGTCGGCGCTGCGCGACGTCGGGAAGGCGCTCGGGCTCTCGCTCTCACAGGTGGACCGGCTCGCGAAGCAGGTCGGCATGTACGACGATCCCCCCCAGGGGGCCCCCACGACGGAGCGCGGCTTCGCCGCGAGCACAGATCTCGTCGGCGAGGTCGGCGTAGCCGCCGCCGGGCTCGACGGCGCCGACTCCGAGCGCGTGCGGCTGACGCTCGAGCTCGCGCGCGACCTCGTCGGCTTCCCGCGCCACCTCTCCATCCACGTCGGGGGGTTCGTCATCACGCGCCGGCCGCTCTGCGAGACCGTCCCCATCGAGCCGGCCGCGATGCCCGGGCGAACGATCGTCCAGTGGGACAAGGACGACCTCGCCGAGCTCGACCTCCTCAAGGTGGATCTGCTCGGGCTCGGGATGCTGACCGCGCTCTCGCGGACGCTCGCGCTGCTCGCGCGCCACCGCCCGGCGCCGGCCCTCCCCGCGCCCGCTGGCCGTCGCGAGGCGCACGAGCCCGTCGCCGAGCCGGGCGCGCGAGGAGCGAGCAGCGCAGGCGTACCAGGTGCGTACGTCGAGCAGCGCAGCGACGAGCCCGCCCGGCGCAGGCAGGGATCGTGCGCCGCAGCAGGCCAGTGGCCGCATCCGGACTCGCTCGCGACAATCCCCGCCGAGGATCCCGCGGTCTACGAGATGCTGACGCGGGCGGACTCGATCGGCGTGTTCCAGGTCGAGTCGCGCGCGCAGATGTCGCTCGCGCCCCGGCTCAAGCCGAGGAACTTCTACGACCTCGTCATCTCGGTCGGCATCGTCCGGCCCGGGCCGATCCAGGGTGGCATGATCCACCCGTACCTGCGCCGGCGCGACGGCCGCGAGCAGGTCCGCTACCCCTACGCGCCGCTCGAGCCGGTCCTCTCGAAGACGCTCGGGGTCCCGCTCTTCCAGGAGCAGATCATGCGGCTCGCCGTCGTCGCGGCCGGGTTCACGCCGGGCGAGGCGGACGAGCTCCGCCGCGTCATGACGCACCGCCGCTCGCACGAGCGCATCCAGGCGATGAAGGCGCGGCTCCTCGCCGGCATGGCGGAGCGCGGCATCTCCGCCGGAGACGCGGAGGTCATCTTCAGCCAGCTCCTCGGGTTCGCGGGGTACGGGTTCCCGGAGTCGCACTCGGCGTCGTTCGCGCTCCTCGTGTACGCCTCCGCGTGGCTCAAGCGGTACCACCCCGGCGCGTTCGCCTGCGCCCTCCTGAACAGCCAGCCGATGGGGTTCTACGCGCCCCACACGCTCGCGGAGGACGCGAAGCGGCACGGCGTGGAGGTGCGGGGCGTGGACGTGGGGGCGAGCGGGTGGGAGAGCACGCTCGAGGCCTCCGGGCGGGCGTCAGGAGGGGAGCCCGGCTCCGCCGCGATGACCGAGCTCGCGCTCCGCGTCGGGCTGCACGCGATCCGCGGGCTGCCCCGCGCGGTGGGCGACGCGATCGTCGCCGCGCGCGGCGCCGCGCCGTTCGCCTCGCTCGGCGACCTCGTGCGGCGGGCCGGGCTCTCTCGCGCATGGCTCGTCCGGCTCGCCGAGGCGGGCGCGCTGGGGGCGCTCGCGGCCGACCGGCGCAGCGCGGTGTGGCGCAGCCTCGGGGTCGAGGCGGACGCGGGCGATCTGTTCGCGGGAGTCGCCCCCCCGGAGCCCGCGCCGGACCTGCCCCACGCGACCGCGGCCGAGGAGGTCTCCGCCGACTTCGCGACCGCCGGCCTCTCGGCGCGCGGCCATCCGATGGCGGTGCTCCGGCCCGCGCTCGCCACCGGGCTCGTCCGGACCGCCCGCGAGCTCGCGCGGCTGCCGGACCGGGCCGCGGTGGAGGTCGCTGGGCTCGTCATCGTGCGCCAGCGCCCGGAGACGGCGAAGGGGATCGTCTTCGTGTCGCTCGAGGACGAGACCGGGATCGCGAACCTCATCGTGATGCCCGACGTGTACGAGCGCTGCCGCACGGTGGTGCGGGGAGCCCCGTACCTCGTCGCGCGCGGCCGCCTCGAGCGGAGCGGGGCGGTCGTGAACGTCCGCGTGGAGGCCCTCGCGCCGCTCGCGCTCGCCCCGGCGGTGGGACACCGCGCGCGGGAGTTTCGGTGACCGCAGCGGCCGCTTCGGGCCGCCGCTGCCGCTCGCGCGCGGAGCCGTCACTCCTGCGGTGCGACGCAGCTCGCGTCTCGCAAACGACGACGCCCGGGGCGGAGAGCCCCGGGCGCGGCGCTGATCGTTCCACCTGCCGCCGCCGTGATCGATGCGGCGGTGCACCGCGTGCGATCGACGACCGCGGCGGCTGAAGCCGCCGCTAGGAACAGCCCGTCGTCGAGCCGCAGTTGAGGCACTTGTAGCAGGCGCCGTTCCGCACCGTGATCGACCCGCAGGTCGGGCAGGGCGGCGCGTCGGTCTGCTTCTCCACCGTGCCGTTCGTGCGCGCCGGCTCGGAGGCCGGCACCGCGCGCGCCTCGATCGTCTTCTGCGCGGCGCGCTTCGGCGACGCCGGCTCGACGCCGGGCAGGTACGGCTGCGTCTGCGTTCCGTCCTCCGCCGGCAGGAACTTCAGCGCGAGCCAGCGGAAGATGTAGTCGGTGATCGACTTCGCGATCGGGATCTCCGGATTCCCGGTGAAGCCGGACGGCTCGAACCGCGTGTGGCTGAACTTGTCCGCGAGGACCTTGAGCGGCACGCCGTACTGGAGCGACATCGAGATCATCGTCGCGAAGTTGTCCATGAGGCCCGAGACGACCGACCCCTCCTTCGCCATCGTGACGAAGAGCTCGCCCGGGGTGCCGTCCTCGTACATGCCGACGGTCATGTACCCCTCGTGCCCGCCGATCGAGAACTTGTGCGTGATCGAGCGGCGCTCGTCGGGGAGGCGGCGGCGGGCGAGGCGCAGCTCGTCCTTCTGCGCCTTCGCGTCGTCCCGCCTCGTGTTGAGCGGCTGGCTGCGCTTGCAGCCGTCGCGGTAGACCGCGATCGCCTTGAGCCCGAGCTTCCATGCCTCGAGGTAGGCGGTCTCGATGTCCTGCGGCGTCGCCGACGGCGGCATGTTGACCGTCTTCGAGATGGCGCCGGACAGGAAGGGCTGGACCGCCCCCATCATCCGGATGTGGCCCATGTAGTGGATGGAGCGGGTGCCGTTGTGCGGCTTGAACGCGCAGTCGAAGACGGCGAGGTCGTCCGCGTCGAGCCCGGGCGCGCCCTCGATCGTCTCCATCTCGTCGATGAACTGGAGCGCGGACGAGATGGTCTCGGCGGAGTAGCCGAGCCGCTGCAGCGCGAGCGGGACCGTGTTGTTCACGATCTTGAGCACGCCGCCGCCGACGAGCTTCTTGTACTTCACGAGCGCGATGTCGGGCTCGATGCCGGTCGTGTCGCAGTCCATCATGAAGCCGATGGTCCCGGTCGGCGCGAGCACGGTCACCTGCGCGTTGCGGTAGCCGCTCGCGCTCCCGGTGCGGAGCGCGTCGGCCCACGCGGTACGCGCGGCGGCGAGGAGGTCGCTGCCGACGAGCGTCGGGTCGATCCGGTCGACGTGCTGCGCGTGCTTGCGGACGACGCCGAGGAACGGCTCGCGGTTTCGCTCGTACCCGTCGAACGGCCCCATCCGCTCGGCGATCCGCGCGCTCATCGCGTACGCCTCGCCGGTCATGAGGGCGCTGATGGCCGCGGCGGAGGCCCGGCCGCCGTCCGAGTCGTACGGCAGCCCGCTCGCCATGAGGAGGGCGCCGAGGTTCGCGAACCCGAGCCCGAGCGGGCGGTACTCCTCGCTGTTCTTGCCGATGGCCGGGGTGGGGTACTTCGCGTTCGAGACCAGGATCTCCTGCGCGAGGATGGTGAGGTCCACGGCGCGCTTGAAGGAGTCGACGTCGAAGCCCCCGTCGATCGACCGGAAGTGCATCAGGTTGAGCGAGGCGAGGTTGCAGGCCGTGTCGTCGAGGAACATGTACTCCGAGCACGGGTTCGACGCGTTGATCCGGTCGGTGCCCGGGCACGTGTGCCAGGAGTTGATGGTCGTGTCGAACTGCATACCCGGATCGCCGCAGAGCCAGGCGGCCTCGGTCACCTTCTGCATGAGGTCGCGGGCGCGGACCGTCTCGACGACCTTGCCGTCGACCCGGCTCGTGAGCGCCCACTCGCGGTCCTCGATGACCGCGCGCATGAAGGCGTCGGTGACGCGGATCGAGTGGTTCGCGTTCTGGAAGAACACCGAGTCGTAGGCGCCGCCCTTTACGTTGAACCCGCCGTCGTAGCCGGCGTCGATGAGGGCCCAGGCCTTCTTCTCCTCGTCCGCCTTGCAGGTGACGAACTCCCCGACGTCCGGGTGGTCGGAGTCGAGGATCACCATCTTCGCGGCGCGCCGGGTCTTGCCCCCCGACTTGATCACGCCCGCGAAGGCGTCGAAGCCGCGCATGAACGACACCGGCCCGGACGCCTCGCCGCCGCCGGAGAGCAGCTCCTTCGAGGAGCGG
>WNFU01002725.1_pt1 | contig 23954 bp, 16 predicted proteins | sample 5400121 | NCBI WGS metagenome assembly WNFU01 (sample SAMN13153360, study PRJNA577476) | soil metagenome | isolation source: 100 cm soil or saprolite under grassland replicate 1 | place: USA:California | collected 2016-06-15
TCCACCTCACCAGGGGGGACCGAGGCGTCGTCCAGCGCATCCCGGACGGCCTCCTCGGCCAGCGACCGAACGCTGCGGTCCATGAACTTGCCGAAGCGGGTCATCGCCGCTCCGATCACGTGGACGTCACCCATCGCGTCCCCTTCCTGTGCTCACGCGCGTTCCACCCTGTAGCCGGCGGCCTCTCGATCCCAGGTCCCGGGGGTGATGCCCCGCTGTTTGAGCACCCCGTACTGGATGCGCTGCGTCTCGCCCTTTGGCAGCACATCGACGAACTCGACGTACCGGGGGACGGCATAGTGGGCCATCCTGCCCTTGAAGAAGTCCAGAATCTCCTCGGGGGTCGGGCGCTCGCCGGGCTGGGGCACGACGACCAGCTTCACCTCGTCCTCGCCCAGCTCGGACCGCACGGCATGGGCGGCACCCTCCAGCACCGCGGGGTGCTGGTTGGCGACTGTCTCGATCTCCCAGGCCGAGATGTTCTCGCCGAGGCGCCGCATCGACTCCTTCTTCCGCCCCCGGTAGTGGAAGAACCCATCCTCGTCGCACTCGGCCAGGTCCCCGGAGTGGAACCAGCTCCCGCGGTACGCCTCCGCGGTGGCGTCCGGCTGGTTCTCGTAGTAGGTCAGCTGGCCCTTCGGGTGCCGGAACACCAGCTCCCCGACGGTCCCAGGGGGGACCGGACGGTCCTGGGCGTCGACGACGCGGAACTCGACCCCGGCCACGGCCTTGCCCATCGCGCCGACCCGGCCCTCGGCGTTCAGCAGGATCCCCGGGGCGTCCACCATGCCGAACCACTCGATGATCCGGACCGCGAAGCGGTCCTGGAACTCCTCCCACCGGTCACGTGGGCAGCCGGCCGACAACACGACGCGGGCCGGGTTGTCGGCGTCGTCAGGCCGTCTCGGCTGCTTGAGCAGGATGGAGAGCATACCGCCGAGGGAGTTGAACTCGACCGCCTCGTATCTGCGGACCTCGTCCCAGAAGCGGGAGGCGGAGAAGCGCTCCCCGAGGGCGAGCTTCGCGTCGAGCACGACCGAGCCGGCGGCCGAGACCAGCAGGGCGTTGCCGTGGAACAGCGGGAGCGGCGTGTACATGGTCTCGCCCGGCCGCACCCCCGATGCCTGCAGGAGCACCTGGAGCGGGCCGAGGTCGTACCTGGTGGCCACGACGCCCTTCGGCGGGCCCGTGGTGCCCGAGGTGTACATCATCCCGACGCCCCCGGTCGGCTCCTCGAGCGCCACCTCGGGCTCGCGGTCGGGTGCGTCCATGAGACGGCCGAAGTCCCACTCGATGCCGTCCCCCGGCTTGCCGTCCACCACGACGGTGTGCCGCAGGCCCGGCAGGCCATCCTTGACGGCCAGCAGCACGTCCCGCAGCTCGTCGGCAACCACTACCGCGTGGGCACTCGAGTCGCTGAGGATATGCCGCAGGGTCGGCCCGCGCTGGGAGATGTTCACCGGTACCGACAGCGCGCCGATGAACAGGATCGCGAAGTGCGTCCAGAGGAACTCGGGGCGGTTGCCCATCAGGATCGCGACCCGGTCACCGGGGCGGACTCCGATCTCCAGCAGGCCGTTGGCGACCCGCTGGATGTTGGACAGGACCTCCCGCCAGGGATACTCCTCGTCCTTCCACTTGAGCCAGGTCTCGCCGGGATGGTCCGCGACCCGCTGGCGCATGACCTGCTCGATCATCCCCTGCGCGCGCGTGGCGATCGTGACCCCTCCCTCGTTACGCTTCCCATCCCCGGCCACCCTGGCCGAGGGAGCCGGGATGGGTGGTGTCTGGCCCCCGTTCGTCGCTCAGTGCCAGGCTTCCATGTGCTGCCTGATGGTCGGCGTGACCGACGAGCCGTCGTAGTAGCGCTCGTAGAACGCCGGGTCGACGTGGTGGACCACCGCGCCGAAGTTGCACTGCATCGGGTTGAAGTACACCGGGCACTGCCCGTAGCGCTCCACGCAGTAGTCGACGTAGGCGGCCGCGGCCTCCACAGCCCAGTCGGAGACCTGGACGACCGGGTGGTTGACGATCTCCCGGACCGTGTCCCCCTTGAACGGGCCGTTGTGGGTGAGCATCCAGTTGTCGTCGCCCTTGGACATCGTCCGGCCCTGGCCGTACTTCTCCTCCATCATCGCCTGCATCACGGCCCGCCCATCGCGGTACCGCGGCGACGGGACGTAGGTGGCCTCCTTGACGCCCTCCATCCCAAAGATCTTCAGGGCTCCGGATGCCAGCGGCGCCCGCTCGTTCAGCGGCTCGGCGCGGAACTCGAGCCCCCTGGCGAGGTCGGGGAACGCCCCCATGAGGATATCGTCGAAGAAGCCACAGAAGATCCAGTTTCCAAGGCCCATCGCCTCCGCGGCCAGCCGCATGTTCTGCACGACCGAGCCTGGCGGATAGGTCTCCACCTGGAAGATGAACTGCTCGATCTGGCCGATCGTGATGGGGAACTCGAGCTTGCCCTCCCCGACCCACTCGCCCACGCCGGCCGGTTCGCCGGTCTGGTCATCGGTGAAATACAGGTGCCAGGCATCGAACAGGTTGAGCATCACGCTGAAGTACAGCCAGCCGATGTCGGTGATGGGGATGAACCAGGTGGTGCCCTCGCGGTTCACGTTGAACTGGTAGGGCCCGAACAGGGAGGCGTTCGGCGCGCCGGGGGCTCGGAGGCCCCAGTCGATGTCGGGGCGGTGGTCCAGGATCTGGCGCATCCCGCGGCGGTACCAGTCGAGCACCTTGTGGTAGTCGTCCTCGCCCTGGATTTCGACCATCCGCTCCCGTTCGGTGCCGGGGTTGTACAGGAACGCGCCCTGGTCCTTGACGACGAGCAAATCGGTGGCGAAGGAGTTGCCGGGGCCGGCGGCGGTCCGGCCGGCGATGTGGACCAGCTCGTGGAACCCGCCGTGCACGGCGATGTCCCAGTGCGCCATACCGTTCGGCCCGCAAGCCGACCAGGCGATGATCGCCTCCTCGACCTCGGACAGCGGCAGCGTCGGATGCTCCGAGACGAACGCGAGCGGGCCGCGATGCTGTTGTAGCGTCCGTCCTGTCGCGCCGCGGGTCTCCGCCTCCCCGCTCTCGATCGAGTACCCGAGCCCGACCCGGCGGCTGCGCAGCGTGGCGAGGAGCTGCGGCAGCGTCCGGGTCCCCTCGAAGTAGTGCTTGAGTTGGCGATACTGCTCGGCGGTCGGCGTGGGGGTGACGACGGTGGTCATCCGGCGGACCTCCCTCTTGCAGGTTCGCGGACCGGAAACAGAGGGTTGCTCGGCCCGTTCGCGCGAACACACGACTACGCAACCGATGCTGATGGAGGGTGCCTGGTCACTCTGAGCTGCCGCTTCGCGGGATGTCAAGGGTCGCCGCGAACCGGGAGAGCTGAGCGGCCAGCTCTGCGCGACCCGCCCCCGTCGCGAGCGTGTCGGCGAGGAGCACCGCGATGCCGAAGCTGGCGATCTCGTCACGTTCAGACGCATCCCGCCGGTCGAGCACGAACCCATCGATCAGCCCGCGGTACGAGCAGGCGACGGCGGTGGGGGTGTGCGCCAGCCCGCGCGCGCCCATGAGCGCGGCCCGAACCCTGGCCCTGCCCCGCTCGGCCGCGCTCAGCGGCTGCTGCCGGCGGACGACCGGCGTCACCGCCACGGTGGGTCTCCGACGCCGCCGCAACGCCTCCCGAACACCAGGCAGCGCGAGGATCGGTCCGATGCTGCTCACCGGGTTGCTGGGCGCGACCAGCACGACGTCGGCCGTCTCGAGCGCGTCGAGGACACCAGGCGCGGGACGCGCCTGCGACGCGCCCTCGTAGTCCACGTCGGTCACGCTGGGAGCGGCCTGCCGGGCGACAACGTACTCCTGGAGCGACAGCCGCCCCTCGTCGGAGACGATCACGGTCCGGACAGGGTCATCGCTCATTGGCAGGATTCGGGCGTTGAGACCCCACCAGCGGGTGAGGATAGCTGTGACCTCCGACAGGGGTCTGCCTGACCGCAGCAGCTCGGTTCGCTTCAGATGGAGTGCGAGATCCTCGTCCCCGACGTGGAACCAGTCATCGCCATAGAGCGCCAGCGCCGCGTTGCAGCGGAACGTGTCATCACGAACCCCCCAGCCACGCTCCTCGTCGAAGCATCCCGCCAGCGCGTACAACACGCTATCGACGTCGGGGGCCACGTGCAGGCCCAGGTAGCCGAGGTCGTCGCCGGTGTTGACGACACAGCACAGGTCGGCCGCCACCTGGCGCAGCCCGGGGAGGAACCGCGCAGCGCCAAACCCTCCACACAGGACCGTGATCACTCGCACCCCCCTTTCGTCCCGCCGCTTGGGTCCGTAGCATGAGACACGGTCACGGCAAGCGACAACAGCACCCGTTCAGCGTCTCGTCAGCTCGCCGCCATGGTCGAGCAGCCGGAGAAGTCGGCGCAGTACTTCGCGACCATCGGGGAAACGTTCTTCGCTTGACGAGCTTTGCGCCCTGCGTTCCAGCACGGCCCCTCGGGACACTGGGGGCTCGAACGCGGACTCCGCGGTATTCAGCGAGCGTCCTTGAGAGGTGTGGGCCCCGAGATGTCGGGGCAAGTCTCGGCATCCCAGCCCTGACCGCTCATCGTGCGCTGTTCTCGGACGGGCCCCTCCAGGGCAAGATCGTGCTGATCGCAGGCGGTGCCGGTGCCGTCGGGCACTTCGCCATCGAGCTGGCCCGCCGGGCGGGGGCTCGGGTCCTCACGACCGTCAGCTCGCCTGAGAAGGCCGAGCTGGCGCGGGCTGCCGGTGCGGACGCCGTAGTGGACTACCGGGCCGAGGACGCCATCTCGGCGGTGCGAGCGGCGGCTCCCGACGGGGTGGACCGCATCGTCGAGATCGCCCTCAGCGCCACAGGAGAACGGACCGGTGGCTACCGGTACCAGCGGATGATCTCGCGGGCCTTGTCCTGCGCGTGCTGCCTGATCTCCTCCGCGACCACCTCCCGCGCCTGCGGGGTCGGCGCGCTCAGCAGCCGCTGCGCGTTGTCCCATGCCAGCCGCCTCCACGCGAAGATGTTCAGGTCGGCGGTTGGTGGGACCGTCTCCAAGAACAGCCCTGGGCACAGGTCCCGCTGGATCTCGGGGTAGGCGGCCGGGTAGGCGCGCAACGCGAGCACGTCGTCCACGTGCTTGTGGTCGGCGTACAGGTAGCGCGGGCCCACCTGCTCGATCATGAACGCCAGGTCGTTGTTCACGTGGGCGTTGATGCCCAGGTAGAGCATCTGCGTGCAGTTGAGCCGCTCGGGCTCGGTGCGGAACGCGATGCGCCAGGCGGGGTCGACGTCCTGGTCGTCGCCGCGCTTCCAGGCCCCGTAGGCGTCGAGGTAGTAGTTGGCGAAAGTGGGGATGACCACCTGGTCCCAAAACTGCGGGTCGGAGAACTCGCCAGCGTCGTTGGCGTCCCGCATTGCCTCGGTGGTCCGCAGGTAGAGCAGCGCGAAGGGCTTGTTCTGCGGCTCCAGCGCGGGGTCCTGGTAGTGCGCCGTCAACTGCTCGATGGTGTGCGCCGTGTTGTGGTCGGCTCGTGCCGGCGACATTGTTGACAGCGCCGCCAGTATGGCGAGCGCGACGATGGTTGTGATCCTACGGAGCATCGGGATCCTCCCTACGGCGGACCGGGCAGATGATTGTCCCATTCGCCGATGTCACGGAGCCAGCGCGATTGCTCTCGTTGGTGGTCGTTCCGCTGAACCGGTCGCGCCGAGCCCTGTCAAGGGCTGATGTCGAGTAGCTCGTGGAGCAGCGCGAGGATCCTCGCCCAGGTCTCGGGGTCGGGCACGGCGGCCAGGGTGATGGTCACGTGGTCGGCGTCGGCGCAGACGTCGACCACCGCGTGGGTTGGCCCGGTGTCGGGGCTTCGCAGTCCGATGGCCGCCGCCTCTGCCGTGTCGGCGACCCGAAGCCCGGCGGCAAGCGCCGCCCGTTCGAGCCCAGCCCGCAGTAGCGGCGCCGCCGCGACGACATGAGCGCCGATCGGCCTGCCTCTGGTCTCTGACATCGACTGATCATGCCGGGGCAGGCGGAAGGCGGCCAAGGGCAGAACTACCCCTCTCTTTGCTTCCGGCGCTGCTGAGATCCGACGGCTACCGCAGACCATGGTGTCGCCCGGCAGGCTGATCAGGCATAGCCGAACCGCCGTACTTCGTTTAGGCTCCGGGTCTCTGTCAGCACGGAGAAAGCACCTGCGAGCATGATCTCTCCCACGCGGTCCGAGCACATCGACGCCGACGATGACACGGTCCGCGCATAACCGGGCCTGGCCAAGCGCCACCTGGCACAGGCCGATCCGGTTCGCGGGGTGGCGTCGGCGCCACACCGAGCTTGGCGATCGGCAAGCGGCGGTGGGGCCGGTTCCCGTTTCCCCGGGTGGGTTGGCGATGTCGACCGGGGTGGCCAGCGCCGATGACATGGTCCGGCGGACGCTGAGCTGGTTTGCGGTGGCGGCGCTCACCTATCGGGTGGCGATCACTCCGATCCTTGTCGCTGGCGCGCTTGGCAACCTCGGGATGGACGTCCCGCGCTCCCTCCTGGTCGTCATGGGGGTGGTGCTGACTGGTGACCTCGTGCTGCTGGTCGGTGTCGCCTTGGGCCGCTTCCGCTGGCTGCTACAGTCCACGGTGTTCTTCGGCGTCGACCTCCTGATCGCGGTCGGCCTCAACCTGTGGGCGACGTCCACGCTGCCGCACGGCACCTTCTTCCTGCCCGGTCGGGACCTCGTCTGGGGGTACGGCTTCGGGGTGATCGCCTTGTGGACCGCCCTGCGAGGGGCCAGGACCGGTGCGGCTGTGCTGGCCGCTGGCGTCGCTCTCCATGTGCTGATGGCCGGGCTCAACGGCGCGGTCTTCGACTTCGGCGGGTGGCTGACGCTTCTTTCCCGCGTCGCCTGGCTGGCGCTGGCGTTCGCCTTGTCGGTCGTGCTGACGGCGCTGTCGCGGCAGGGGGCGCGTGCGGCGGTCGTGGAAGGGTTGCGGGCCGGGCGGGAGGCCGAGCGGGCTCGCCTGCTCCGCGAGACCCACGACACTGTCCTGCAGACCTTGGAGGCGATCGCCCTGCGCGCCGACACGGGTGACGGCGCGGACGAGAGCGACCCCATCCAGCGTCTGCGGGAGGTGCGGGCCACTGCGCGGCAGCAGGCAGCCGAGCTTCGCGTGGTGCTGCGCGAGGACACCGCGCGCCAGGACCAGGGCGGGCTGGCGGGCGGGCTGCGCGCGCTCGCCGGCGAATTCCTGCGGCGGGGCCTGCAGACCGAACTGGTGACCGGCGGGCTCGACCACGACCCTCCCCCGCCCGTCGCGGCCGCGCTGGTCGGGGCGACCCGGGAGGCGCTTGCCAACGTGGCCAAGCACGCCGGCAGCGGCCGGGCCGTGGTCCGAGCCGTGTCACGCCCCGACGCGGTGGAGATTACTGTCCGCGACCATGGCCGCGGGTTCGACCCCGGGGCGAAGCGGGGCAGCTTCGGCTTCGGGATCGAGCAGTCGATCACCAGGCGGATGCATGAGGTCGGCGGCCGGGCCGAGCTGTGGTCGGCACCGGGCCGAGGGACACGCGTGACCCTGTGGGGGCCGCGATGATCCAGGTGGCGATCGTCGAAGACCATCCGGTCTTCCGCAAGGGGCTCATCCAGGTGATCGAGGCCACCCCAGACCTGGCGCTGGCCGGCGCAGCCCGATCGGTCGAGGAACTGGACGCCCAGCCCCAGGGCGGCGGGCAGGCGCAGGTCGTCCTGCTCGACCTGCGCCTGCCCGGGCTCACCGGCGCCGCGGCGGTCGCCCACCTGTACACCCGCGGCCAGACCGTCCTGGTGGTGTCCGCCTCCGAGGCACCAGCCGACGTCATCGACGCGATCGGAGCGGGCGCCCGCGGCTACCTCAGCAAACAGGCCGAGGAGGCGGAGATCGTCGGGGCGGTCCGCGCGGTCGCCGAGGGGCGCACCTACGTCTCCGCGACGCTTGCCGCCTACCTGCTGCAGGCCCCCATCCACATCAGCGAACGGGAACGGGAGATTCTGGAGCTGGTCGCCGGCGGGGAGACCGACCAGGACATCGCGGAGCTGCTCCAGGTCAGCATCCGCACCGTCCACTCCCACCTGGATCGCATCCGCAACAAGACCGGCTCCCGCCGGCGGGCCGACCTTACCCGCTTCGCCCTCCAGCGGGGATTCGTGCCCCGCTCCCCGAACCCGAAAGAGGGGTAGTTCGACCCCGGCCGGGTTGGGCAGTTCTGCGCTTTGGCACCGGCTCGGCCTACGCGACGATCCAAGCCGCCGGTCGAGCTCACCTGGCCACGATCGGGGGGCCCCGCCACGGCTGGGCTCGACCGGGCCATCCACGCCGCCACGAACTTGCGCAATCACCAACTACCCGTGGCGGATCCGAGGCATCATCGAGCCGCCATGGACGCTGACGGGCCAGCGATCCAACGTCCTCAGAAGCCGAGCGCTGACTGCCCGCCGACAACCGGAATGGTGAGCTGGCTGTGCTCGGGAGCGACGGTCAGGCGGGTGCCGCCGAGCGGCAGCAGCGTGTACTCCTGGTCGCTCGAGAACACCACCACCCCGATCCGGTGGCCCGCGGGGAAGACGTAGTCCTTCGGCTGCAGCGTCCAGCGGTAGTCGTACATCTGCCCCTGCATGACCGCCAGCGTGTGATCCCTGCCGGTACGATTCTGCGGGTCAATCCAGCCCCGGGTCACCACGAACGTCGTCGAGCCCGCCGGACCGTAATCCACCAGATAACCGGTCAGGTTCGCGTCGGCCCGGTTGTCGATGGACGCGCGCAACCGCAACTCCGGCCGGCCCGACAGCCGCACCTCCTGGCCGAGCACCGCAGAGCGGTAGACAAGCCGGTTCGGGCTGGCAGTGTCCGGGTCCGCCACCAGGGTGGCCGGCGCGATCGTCCGGCCCTCGTCCACGAAGCTCTGCTTGACGCCCGCTCCCGGATCGACATCCGTGGCCAGGCCGCCGGGCGCGGCCGCGTCGGTGGCGGTCAGCTGCAGCGGCACTGCCCGGGCGGCCGGGTCGGGCCAGTCGGCATAGGTGGTGTAGGTGCCGTCCTCCCGCTGCACGATCGCCCGCGGCTCGTCCATGATCCCGTTCTGCACGCCCCACAGCCAGTAGTCGAACCAGCGGTTCTGGGTCTGCCGGTAGGTCCACGCCCGACCGTCCGGCAGGGTGTAGGTGGCGTTGTTGCCCGGGCCGCCGTGGCCGCCCTGATGCAACCAGATCCTGCGCGGGATATTGAACTTCGCCAGTTGGTCCCACCACTCTGCGAAGTTCTCCGTCTTCACGTTCCAGTCGTTGAGCCCGTGGACGACCAGCACGCTGGCCCGCACTCTGCGGGCGCCCGGCACGTAGTCCCGCTCCCGCCAGAACTGGGTGTAGTCGCCGGTGACCCGGTCCTGCAGCCTGGTGATCTCGGCGATCTCGTCGGCACACGTGCCTTGGGCGCGCGCCTGCCCCGCGGTGTACTGCGCGAGGATGTCCAGGTCCTCGCCCTGGAATGTGCCCGGCGCGACGACCAGGCCGTTGGCCCGGTAGTAGTCGTACCAGTTGCTGATCGCCGAGACCGGGATGATGGTCTTCAGCCCCTCGACGGCGGTGGTCGCCACCATGTTGGGCAGCGTGCCGTTGTAGGAGACGCCGGTCATCCCGACGTCGCCGGTGGTCCAGTCCGCGCTGACGGGCTGACCGGCGGCGTCGAAGGCCTTCGCCCGGCCGTTGAGCCAGTCGATGATCGCCTTGGTGCCCAGCGTCTCGGCCGAGTCGCCGCTGGTCGGGCAGCCGTCGGAGTCGGCGGTGCCCACACTCTGGCCCAACAGCACCGCGTACCCGCGGGGCACGTAGTAGTCATCCAGCGTCCCGGGGAGGTTGCCGAGCAGGCCGACGCCGGCGACCCCGGAATGCGTGTCATGCGGATGCATCAGCGAGATCTGCGGGAGTTGGTCGACCAGCACGCTCGGGTACGGAACGTCGGACCACACGCCCTTGCGGTAGGGGCTCTGCTCGAAGATGACCGGGACCTTGCAACCTTCGGTGTCGGTCTCCCGCGGACGGGAGATGTCCGCCACCACCCGGTCGAGCTTGCCATCGTGGTCGGTGTCCAGCGGCGTCTCGACCCACACCCGTTGCTCGATCGCGTCGGTGAACGAGTACACCGGCTGCGTCATCCCGTCCTGGACCTGAATGGGGCACGACGACCCATTCGAGTCGGCGGCCGCCGGCCCGACCGGTGCCGCCACAACAAGCGCGCCCGCGAGCGCCGCGACCAGGAATGCACTACGCAGTGAACGCATGAAGCACCCCTTTGCGACCACATTGTCCCAGTCGGATCATACCTGCCATGCGTCAGGCAGTGATACAGGAAGTGGCGGGCGGGCCTGTAAGCAAGGCGAGGTCGCCGATCGAGGCTGAACCCTCGGAGCAGACGGGAATCGCGACACACGCCGCTTGCCTGCTTCGCTCGATCCTCGTGATGACCGTAGTCGGACTACAGCAGTCACAGTTCGGACACTACGCTCTCTGGCGGGTGCCCATGGCGCGAGAGACCCGACGAACTGCGTACTACTCGATCGCCTCCTTGCACCTGTGTGGCGCAGGTCGGAATTTCGCAAGATCAGTACAAGAGCCGTAACCGACTGTTCCAGCTCTGGACACGTTGAATTCACCGGTTATTCAACGGTTTACACTTTCGCGGTCGCGGCCACCGAGCCTTCCAGGCTGTTCCACTTCGGGACAGGCCACCTCTTCCCTTCCGCCCCTTCCGTCCCCACGGTTCGCCGCCACCGAGGAAGTTCGCTCAACTGCATTCGTCACCAGGGGGGAATTTGTCCAGATCGCATCCCGAGGCACTCCTGCCCGCTTCGCTGCCACTGCAGGATCTCACCCAGACGCTGGCTGACGGAAACCAGCCGCTGCAGGGGCTACGGGCAAGGCTCGTGCCGCTGCGCTCTCTGGTGATCGGCAAATTCGCTCTCGTCGGAGCGACTGGGCTTCTCGTCAACCAAGCCCTGCTCTGGTCAATGGTCAGTGTCGGCCATCTGCATTATCTGGTCGGCGCCATTCTCGCCACGCAGGGCTCGACCATGTGGAATTATGCGCTGGTGGAATCGTGGGTATTTCCCCAGCGCAAGGCGCGGTCGGCGGCATTCCGCTACCTCATGTTCGGCGCCGTGAACAACGCGACCCTGCTGTTGCGCATCCCGATGCTGGCGCTCCTGGTGTCAATGCTCCACGTCCATTACCTGATCGCCAATGCGATCACGCTGATCGTCCTTTTTCTCTCACGCTTCGCCGTCAGCGACCGTTTCATCTGGAAGGCAACGGACCTGGCGGTCGCGGAGGCGCCGGCCCCGGCGCCCACCGCCCAGCCCGCGCGTGCGGCGCCGGCCATCGCCCAGCCACGGAGCCGGCCGATCCCCACCGCGCGGCGGCGGCAACGGGTCGGACCGCACCGCTACGACGTCGCCGGTCTGGTCACCTTCGAGTCCGAGGTGGTGCTGCACGAGCTGGCGGGCTTCGAGGTACCGGTGCTCGCCGGGCCGGCCGATGTGAGCATCCGCGTGGGCCCGGTCGGCGGCCGTGGGCCGCGCCGGCGGCCGGTGGTCACCCATGGGCCGGCGTTCGTTGCCTACGAGGAGCACCTGGGAAGGCTCGGGGCGAATTTCCGGCTCGATTTCACCGACCACATCGACGTCACCGTGGGCCCGCTGCTGGCCCGCTCCCCGCACGTTGTCTATACCAACGTCGTGGAGGCGTTGCTGCGCTTCGTGCTGGTGTCGCGCGACCGCATCCTGCTCCACTCCGCCACGATCGAGCTCGACCGTCGCGGCGTGATGCTCACGGCCCGCACCGACACCGGCAAGACCGGCACCATCCTGCGGCTGCTGCGCGAGCACGGGGGAGCCTTCCTCTCCGACGACATGACCATCGTGGAGCCGGGCGGCTGGGCCCGCAGCTACCCCAAGCCACTGACCATCAGCTCACACACCCTGGCCGCTGTCGACTCGAGGGTGCTGACAAGCGCTGAGCGGTGCAGGCTGGCCGTGCAGAGCCGGGTCCACTCGAAGAGCGGCCGGTCGATGGGCGGCCGGCTGGCCGACCTGAACCTTCCCATCATGGCGCTCAACGCTGTCACCCAGACGGTCATCCCGCCGCCGAAGTACATGGTCGAGCGGCTGGTGCCGTGCCGCCACGCCGAGTCGGCGAGGGTCGAGGAGCTGTTCGTGATCGAGCGCGGACCGGCCGCGCTCGAGGAGATCGACCACGCGCGCGCCGTGGAGATCATGATCCACAACACCGACGACGCCTACAGCTTCCCGCCCTTCCAGTACTTCGCCCCCGCCATTGCCATTGCCGGCCAGGACTACCAGGCGCTGCGCGAGCGCGAGCGGGAACTGCTCCGTGGCTTCCTGCGCAACGTGCGGGTGCGGCGACTGGCGCGGGACGACTTCTCCTGGGCGGACACGATCCCCCGGCTGCTCGCCGGGGATAAGGGACTCACTTCGCAGTGGCTGACCTGAGAGAGCGGCTACAGGTCCTACCCGGGCAAACGGCCATCGCCGGGGCGCTCGCGCCCAAGCGGCTGCCGACGCGCATGCTGGTGATCGCGGTTGTGATCATTGCTGGCGCTGGCGTCTTCCTGCGCGTCTGGCAGATCGACGCGCTCGGGTTCAACAGCGACGAAGCGGTGTACGCGGGGCAGGCCGCGTCGATCGTCGGACACCCCTCCTTCAGGCCGATTTTCCCGATCTTCCGTGCCCATCCGCTGCTCTACCAGTTCAGCCTCGCGCTGGTGTACCACTTCGCCGTGAGTGACCTGGCGGCCAGGCTGCTCGCGGTCGCCTTTGGGCTCGCCGGGATCTGGTTCGTCTACCGCGCCGCCAACCTCATCTATGGCCCGCGGGTCGGCGTGGTGGCCGCGCTGCTGCTGTCCGTCATGCCCTACCACGTGGTGGTGAGCAGGCAGGCGCTGCTCGACGGGCCGCTCACGACCTTCGCGGCACTGACGCTCTACCTGGTCGCCCAGTACGCCACCACCGAGCGGCCGCGCTGGCTGTATGCGGCCGGAGCCGGGCTCGGCCTCACCTTCCTGGCGAAGGAGACGGGCATCGTCTTCCTTCCCGCGATCTACGCCTTCCTCGCGCTGTCGCCGTCTATCCGGGCGCGGCTGCGCGACATTGCCATCTCGGCTGGGTGCGCCGTGCTGGTGATCGCTCCGTTCCCGCTGTCGCTGCTGCTCGGTGGCGGCACCAAGGCCGGCAAGGGGTTCCTCGCCTGGCAGCTCTTCCGGCCGCCAAACCATCCGGGCAGCTTCTACCTGACCCACGTGCCGGCCGCCATGGGCTACCTGGTGGTGCTGGCCGCCGCGGCCGCGCTGGTGCTGCTGCGCCGTGAGTGGACCTGGCGCGAGAACCTGCTGGTGGTCTGGATCGCGATCCCGTTGCTGTTCTTCCAGGTGTGGCCGGTCAAGGGCTTCCAGTACCTGCTGCCAACGGCTCCCGCGGTGGCGATCCTCGCGGCCCGCGCGCTGGCCGGATGGCCCACGACAGCGCTGCTGCGAGTCGGGCGCCGCCGGGTCCCGATCGTCACGCTGCAGCTCGCCGCCGTGATGCTCGTGGTCGCGACGCTTGCCGGATCGACCTGGGGCCGGGTGACCACGTCGAATTCGACCGTGTTTCTGGCCGGCTCCGGCGGCGTGCCGGGCGGTCGCTCCGCCGGGCTCTGGCTCCGCGACAACGTGCCGGCGGGTGCCCAGATGCTCGCGCTCGGCCCCTCGATGGCGAACATCCTGCAGTTCTATTCCCACCGGCGGGTCTATGGCCTATCGGTCAGCCCCAACCCGCTACGACGCAACCCCGCCTACGACCCGGTGCCCAACCCTGACCGGCTGCTGCGCGAAGGCCGCCTGCAGTACCTGATCTGGGACTCGTACTCCGCCGCGCGCTCGGAGTTCTTCTCGGACAACCTGCAGCGCTACAAGGAGCGCTACCAGGCGCGAGCCGTCCACATGGAGACCGTGCCCGTTCGCACGCCCAGCGGCGCCACCGTCCGGCAGCCGGTCATCATCATCTTCCGGGTGGACCGGCAATGAGAGCGCTGCGCGTGCTCGCCGCCGTCGCCCTGCTCGGTGTGGTCGCCACACTCGCCGCCCAGCCGGCGCGAGCCGGCCGGCGTACCGCCGGGCATACGCCCCGCACCCCTATCCACCACTTCATTTCCCTCATGCAGGCAAACCACAGCTTCGACAACTACTTCGGGACCTATCCAGGGGCGGACGGGATCCCGGCCGGGGTCTGCATGCCGATCCGGCCCGACGAGCCCAAGGCCGGCTGCGTCAAGCCGTTCCGTCTCGGCAACCGCTCGGTCACCGACCTCGGGCACACCCTCAGCGTTTTCGCCCGCCAGCGCAACGGCGGCCGTATGGACGGTTTCGTCAGCGTCTCCCGCCGGCAGGGACTGACCAGCTCCTACCCCATGGGGTACTACGACGGCAGCGACATCCCCTACTACTGGAACGTCGCCGACCGGTACGTGCTGTTCGATCGGTTCTTTACCTCGGCCGGCGCCGGCAGCGTCTGGAACCACATGTACTGGGTCACGGGGACACCCGGGAATCCGGTTGACGACTCCGTCCCCCCCGAGGGGTTCGGGAGTGTGCCGACGATCTTCGACCGTCTCGAGCAGGCTGGGGTGTCGTGGAAGTTCTACGTGCAGAACTACGACCCCACGATCAACTTTCGCACGGTCAGGCAGGGTGACAAGGGCGAGCACGGCCAGCAGATCGTCCGGGTGCCACTGCTGAGCTACGCGCGCTACGTCGACAACCCGAAGCTGCGGCGCCACATCGTGCCCATCGACGAGTACTTCAGCGACGTGGCCCACGACACCCTGCCCGCCGTCTCCTACATCGTCCCGTCCGGCGCCAGCGAGCATCCGCCGAGCCGTCCCCAGGCTGGCGAGCGCTTCGTCCGCAGCCTCCTGAACGCGCTCGCCAGCTCGAGCTTGTGGCGGAGCTCCGCGTTCATCTGGACCTATGACGACTGGGGCGGCTGGTACGACCATGTGAAGCCCCCGCGGGTCGACAAGTACGGCTACGGGTTCAGGGCACCGGCCCTGCTGGTCAGCGCCTACGCTCGCCGTGGTTACGTGGACCACACCCAGCTCGATTTCACCTCGATTCCGAAGTTCATCGAGGAGAACTGGAACCTGCCGCCGCTGGCGCCGCGTGACGCGGCAGCCAACAGCATCGCTGGCGCCTTGGACTTCCGCGCGGGCCCTCGTCCGCCCGAGTACGTCCCAGTCGACCGGATCGTGAAGCCGCTGCCCGAGGGCCGTCGGCCGGTCATCTACGCCTCGTACGGCGTCGCCCTCTGCCTGGCGCTCGCCCTCCTCGCCGCCCCGCACATCTTTGCGTCCCGGCCACACCCTCCAGTCCTGGCCTGGGCCCGTAGGCCCAGGTTGTCGGCTCCGCGCTGGGCCAGGCGGCCATCGGCTCAACGACCGCCGGAACTCCGTCCCGACCTGGCCGCCGAAAAGCTGGGCACCCAGCTCGAGGCCCTGATCCGCGTGCTGCGCGAGCGGCCGCCCGACATGTACATGAGCTATCTTCCGGGGACCGGCGCCGAGGGGACGGAGCCGCGGACCGGCGCCGACATGGCCGCGGTGCTGGTCGACGACGGTGCGGGCCCGCTGGTGGTCCTCGACGACGGCGCGGGCGTGCTCAAGGTCTTCGGGGCGACCAGTCTCGCCCACTGCCAGTCGGCTCTGGAGGGGGACGATGGCGTGGAGCCGCCACCCGGCCGGCTCCACATGCCGGTGGCCCGCGACGGCCGCACCGTGGGCCTCGTCATGGCCGAGCGCCACGGCCGCGACGGCGACCATACCCTGGCGTTCACCGACGAGCGCCTGCAGTCGCTGATCGCGTTCGCCCGCGAGCTCTCCGTGCCACCGCGGGACGTCGTCCTGCTCCGCCGCCTCAAGCGCGAGCTTGGAGGAGGTGCCCGGTGAGGCCTCGGCCGAGACGGAGGGCCACCCTGGTCGTGCGCACGGCCAAGCGGACCGCCGCCGTCGCGCTGCTCGCCGCCACGCTCGCCGCCACGCTGACCACCATGACCTCCGCGGCCGTGGCGGCCGCCCTGCCGTCGGGGTCGGCCGCGCTGCTCGTGCAGACCCGCCCGTCGCTACCCGGAACGGAGTTCGTCGTCGACGGCCAAACGGTCAGGGCCGGGCCCGACGGCATGGCCCGTGTCGTGCCCTCGTCCTGGGTGGACCTCAAGGCCAGTATCAAGGTTCGTCCCCCGCCTTCCACCTCGCGTCAGCGGGCACGCTTCGCGCGCTGGTTCGGACTGCCCGAGTGGCCGATCGCTCCTACACGGGACGTCAAGGTGACCGCCGGCTTCGACGTGGACTACCAGACCCGTCTGTCGTTCGTCGACCTCAAGGGCCGCCCAGTCGACTGGGGGTCGATCTCCGAAGTGGTGGTGAAGGACGCGACCGGCGTCGAGTCACGGTTCTCCGGCGACCGGTTGCGGCGGCCGGTGTGGCTGTGGGGGACCAGGGTCGTGACGCTGCAGGCCGGACCCTCCATCAAGAGCATCTACTACACCGTGCAGAGCGTCTGGGTCAGCGGCGCCAACGTCGTCAACCAGGCGCAGCAGCGCCACGAGCCGGCCGAGGACGCCGCCTTCACGGTGAAGCTGCTGTTCTACAGCGCCACATTCGTGGCGCGTGACGCCATCTTCGGAAGGCCGGTGGGCTCGGCCGTGCGCCTGCGGTACCCCGACGGCCAGCATGTGCGCTACCGGCTGGACAGCCGCCACGAGGCCGTCGTCTCCAAGCTGCCGCGGGGCGAGTACGACGCCAGCATCGAGGGCCCCGGCCTGCCGGTATCCGCGTCCGTCTCGATCACGCGGCCGCAACAGCTCACCCTGAAGATCATCACCTGGCTGGACCTCCTGGTCGTCGTCGCCGCGGCCGGGGCGTTCCTCGGCGGGCTGCCACTGATCCGCCGACGGCTCCTGCGGGCTCGACGGAGTGAGGACCGGGACGACCATCACGCCATGGCGACCACCGATCTGGCGGAGATGGCGACCACCGAGCTGGCGGAGGAGGAGACGGCATGACCCGACGGGGCACGCGCCTGGCGCTCGTCATCGGCCTCGGCCTCTGCCTCGCCGTCCCGGCCGGCGTGGCCCCACCACCCGCGGCAGCCGCCAAGAGCCCGGTGCCGGTGCTCGCCTACTACTACATCTGGTTCAACCCGACGTCCTGGAACCGGGCGAAGTCGGACTATCCGCTGATCGGCCGGTACTCCAGTGACGAGGAGTCGGTCATGCGGACCCACGTCAAGTGGGCGAAGGCCGCTGGCATCACCGGGTTCATCGTGAGCTGGAAGCGCACCGACCTCCTGAACAAGCGGCTCCACAAGCTCGTCCGGATAGCCGACGCGGAAGGGTTCAAGCTCGCGATCATCTACCAGGGCCTCGACTTCGACCGGCGACCGCAGCCGGCGGCCAGGGTCGCCGGCGACCTGAGTTACCTCGCCCAGCGGTACGCCGCCGACCCGGCCTTCAGGCTGTTCGACAAGCCGCTGGTGATCTGGTCCGGCACCTGGAAGTACTCCCCGGCAGACGTCGACTCGGTGACCAGGCCGATCCGCCCGAACCTGCTCGTGCTCGCCTCGGAGCACAGCGCCCGCGACTACAAGCGCATCGCCGGCCTCGTCGACGGCAACGCCTACTACTGGTCCTCGGTCAACCCGGAGACCAATGACAACCACACGGCCAAGCTCGATGAGATGGCCGCGGTCGTGCACGCCGACCGGGGGCTGTGGATCGCTCCTGCCGCGCCCGGGTTCGACGCCCGCAAGATCGGTGGGACAAGGGTCGTCGACCGCAAGGGCGGAGCCACGTTCCGTCGGCAGTTCGAGGCCGCGCTCGGCTCCTCTCCCGACGCCGTCGGCCTCATCAGCTGGAACGAGTTCAGCGAGAACTCGCACATCGAGCCGAGCCGGCAGTTCGGGTCGCTGTACCTGCAGGTGCTCGCGGACATGCAGCAGACCGCCGACCACCTGCCCGACTTCGACTCCTCCTACCCCACCGGGCGAGTCCGGCGCCCCACGGCACTGTTCGCCGTGGGGCTCGGGTTCACCCTTGTCATCGCGTCCACGCTCGTGGTGATCGGCCGGCGCAACCGGCGGCGTCACCAGAGCTGAATGGAACGTCCTGGAGGTGATGGGCCGGTGCCGATGAACCGGTCCCTGGCGTGGGCGCGGCGGCGGCCGGCCCTCGCGGCGGTCACGCTCGCGGCGGTCACGCTCGCGCTGGTGGTCCCCCTGGTCCTCGTCGCCGTTGCGCGTCCCGGCCCGACGGCGGCCGCGACCCCTGCCGCGATCCGGGGGACCTTCGTTCCGGTCGCCGACGCCTACGTCAACTCCGGGCATCCCTACACCAACTACGGTGACGCACCCGTGCTCCGCACCGACACTGCGCCCAACACCATCCGCAGCTACCTGCGCTTCCAGGTACACGGCCTGGCCGGCGCCGTGCAGAGGGCGACACTGCGGCTGTTCGCCAAGTCCGGCAGCCGTCGGGGGCTGAAGGTCCACCTGGTCACCGACACCGGCTGGGGCGAGGGCACGCTCGAGTACAAGACCGCACCGCCGCTGCAGTCCGCGGCCGTGTCCATCGCTCCGTTCCGCCCCCGCACGTGGATCACGGCCAGAGTGACGGCGCTGGTGAAGGGCAACGGCCAGGTCACCGTGGCGCTGGTCGGGCTCGGGCGGTCGGGGATCCAGTACGCCAGCCGGGAGGCCGGGCCACTGGCACCGCAGCTCGTCGTCGAGACCGCGGGCTACGCCGACGGTGAGCAGACCGCGGCGGTCCGCGCGGCGCTCTCCGGCTGGACCACGGCCCCGAGGAGCGGCGAGGTCGTCGTCGCCGCCGCCGGCGACATCGCCTGCAAACCGGGCGAGGCCCCCTTGGCGGACGGCCGGTCCTGCCAACAGAAGTCAACTTCCGATCTGCTGACCGGGGTGTCGCTGGACGCCGTCCTCCCGCTCGGCGACCTGCAGTACGAGGCTGGCGGTTTCGCCGGCTTTGCGGCGTCCTATGGCCCGACCTGGGGCCGGTTCAAGGCGATCACTCGCCCCGTGGTCGGCAATCACGAGTATGGCACCCGGGATGCGGGCGGCTACTTCTCCTATTTCGGCAGCACCGCCGGCGACCCCGCCCAGGGCTGGTACAGCTACGACCTCGGGAGTTGGCACCTGATCGCGCTGAACAGCGAGTGCTCGCACGTCGGCGGGTGCGGTGCCGGATCGGCCCAGGAGCGGTGGCTCAAGGCCGACCTGGCGGCCCACCGGACGGCCTGCACGCTCGCGTACTGGCACGAGCCCCGGTTCAGCTCCGGCCTGCACGGCGACAAGGCCGACTACGACGCGTTCTGGCGTGACCTCTACGACGCCGGGGCCGAGATTGTGCTGAACGGACACGACCACGACTACGAGCGCTTCGCCCCGCAGAACCCGGACCGCGGCCTCGATCTCGCCCGCGGCATCCGCGAGTTCGTCGTCGGCACCGGCGGGGCCATCCACCGCCATTTCAAGACGGTCAGGCCCAACAGCGAGGTCCGCGATGCGGACACCTTCGGTGTGCTCCTGCTACGGCTCGGGCCCGGACGCTACCAGTGGCAGTTCGTGCCAGAGCCCGGCAAGGAGCTCACGGATTCGGGCACTGGGTTGTGCCATTAAGGGGAGATCGTGTTGACAAGGGCAAAGGCCCGACATCGCCGCCTGTCCTTCCGGCGGCTCATGGCCGTGATCAGCATGCTTGGACTGTTGGGCTTGGCGCAGTTGGAGTTTGGCGCGGTACCCGTAGCGGTCGCGGCCACTGCGGCCACGCAGACGCTTACTGTGGCCGAGGACAGCTCTGTTCGCTCAGACCAGCCGACCGGCAACTTTGGGACCGCTAACACGCTGAGCAACCAGTCAGGTACGCCGGAGCAGACGGCGTACCTGAAGTTCAACGTGCCCAGCATGAGTGGGACGATCACCAAGGCGACCTTCAGAGCCTTCACGCTGACGAGCAGCGGCAGCGGCTACGAGTTGCACCTGGTGGCGGACAATTCGTGGACCGAGGGCGGCCTGAATTACAACAACCGGCCGGCGGTGGGGGCGACGATCGGGAAGACCAAGAAACTCTCGGCCAACACCTGGACGAGCGTCGATGTGACGTCGGTGGTGAAGGGCAGCGGCACGTTCAGCTTCGAGATGAACGCCACGACGCCGAACGTGAAGTCGTACTCGAGCCGTGAGTCGGGTGCCAATGCGCCGCAACTGGTGATCGAAACGTCCGCACCGCCGGGTCCGCCTGGCGCGATCGCGGCTGTGAGCGGCACAACGCCTCAGAGTGCGGCAATCAACACGGCGTTCGCCACGGACCTGGCCGCCAAGGTGACGGATGCCAACGGCCAGGCGGTGTCGGGCGCCAGCGTGACGTTCACGGCGCCGGCGAGCGGGGCGAGCGGCACGTTTGCGGGCGGGGGCACCACGACCTCTGTCACTTCGGGCGTCGATGGCGTGGCAACGGCGCCGCAGCTCACCGCCAACGGTACGGCCGGCTCGTATACCGTGACCGCGGCGGTGGCCGGTGTGACCCCCGCCACGTTCAGCCTCACGAACACAACCGGCCCGAGCAGCCTGCCGGTCAAGGTCGGCGAGGACAGCTATGTGCAGGCGGACCAGGCCGGCACCAACTTCGGCACTGCCACGGTGTTGAAGAACGTTACCTCCCCCGACACCCGTGCCTTTTTGAAATTCAGCGTCCCCGCCGTGAGCGGGACGATCACCAAGGTGACCTTCAGAGCGTTCACGCTGACGAGCAGCGGCAGCGGCTACGAGTTGCACTCGGTGGCGGACAGCTCGTGGACCGAGGGCGGCCTGAATTACAACAACCGGCCGGCGGTAGGGGCGACGATCGGGAGCGCTACCAACTTCTCGGCCAACACCTGGACCAGCGTCGATGTGACGTCGGTGGTGAAGAGCAGCGGCACGTTCAGCTTCGAGATGAACGCCACCTCCACCAGCCTCAAGCAGTACTCGAGCAGGGAGGGCGCGAACCCGACGCAGCTGGTCGTGGAGTTCACGACGACGAGTCCGCCCACCGCGCTGGCGGTGGCGGCAGGGAGCAACCAGTCCGCCGCGACGGGCACGGCGTTTGCGACCGCGCTCGCGGCGCGGGCCACCGACGCCGGCGGCAACCCGGTGAGTGGCGTGAGTGTGACGTTTGCGGCTCCGACGAGCGGGCCGAGCGGCACCTTTGCCGGGACCGGTGCGACGGCCGAGGCCAGCACCGGTGCAAACGGCATCGCCACCGCCCCGACCTTCACCGCGAACAGCGCGACAGGTTCGTACCAGGTGTCAGCTACGACACCGGGAGTGTCCACGCCGGCCACGTTTGACCTGACCAACACGGCTTCGACGGCGCCGGTCGCCGTCGACGTCGCCGACGCGTACGTGCGGGCGGACGTGCCGGCCAGCAATTTTGGCAGCGATACCATCCTGATCGGCCGCACCAGCCCTGAAATCGACAGTTACATAAAGTTCGACGTGACGGGTCTGTCCGGCGCGCCCGGCAAGGCGACGCTGCGGCTCTGGGTGGAGACCACCGGCACCACCAGTTACAGGGTGTACCAGGTGGTGGACACGAGCTGGACGGAAAGCGGGATAACGTTCAACAACAAGCCACCATTCGGCTTCCTGATCGGCTCGAACGCTCCGACAACCGCCGGGACCTGGATGGACCTGGACGTGACGGGGGCCATCCAAGGCAACGGCCCGGTGAGCCTCGGCCTCACGAGCGCCAGCACGGCCGGCAAGAACTTCGGCAGCAAAGAGGACGCCGCACACGCGCCGCGGCTGCTGCTCGAGCAGCAGCCGCCGTCGAGTGGTGATCCGGTCGTCGCGGCGGTCGGCGACATCGCCTGCGACCCGGCGGATCCGAACTGGAACAACAACCTGGGCCAGAACGGCTTCTGCCACCACCAGGCGACAGCGGACCTGGTGCTGGGGCTCAACCCGCTGTGGATGCTGACGCTCGGCGACCATCAATACAATGATGGGAGCCCGAGCCAGTTCACCGCCTCGTACGACCCGACCTGGGGCCGCCTCAAGGCAATTACCAGGCCGGTGCTGGGCAACCATGAGTTCGGCACCTCGGGTGCGAGCGGCTACTTCAACTATTTCGGCGACGCGGCAACGCCGCTCCAGCCAGGGTGCCGGTCGAACTGCGACGCCTGGTACAGCTATGACGTGGAGGCCTGGCATATTGTGGCGTTTAACAGCGAATGCACGCGCAATAACGGCAATTGCAACGCCGGCTCGGCACAGGAGACGTGGCTGAGGACCGACCTGCAGAGTCACCAGAACGCGTGCACGCTGGTCTACACACACCATCCCAAGTGGACCTCCAACAGCTTTGCCGAGCCTGGCGTCGATCCGCTGATCCAGGCCATGTACGACAACAATGTCGACCTGATGCTCGTTGGCCATTCCCATACGTACGAGCGGTTCGCGCCCCAGAACCCGCAGAGCGTGCGTGATGATGCCAGAGGCATCACCGAGATCCTCGTCGGCAGCGGCGGACGCGACTTCAGCGGATTTTCCACACCATTGGCGAATAGCCTTATTCGCAACAACAACACCTACGGCGTCCTGAAAGCGACCCTCCACGCGAGAAGCGCGGACTTCCAGTTCCTGCCCGACCGGACGAGCGGTTTGTTTACCGACTCTGGGACAGTCAACTGCCACTAGAGGGCGCCTTTGACGCCCTAGGGCCAGGCTATCTCGATGACCGGGCTCTCCATCCATGACCTCGGGACCAAGACGATCTTCCAGTCGTCACGATCTCCAGTACCGGTCGGCCGATCCGATCAGGTGCCAGCCGGGCTCATCACCGTCGAGCTCGGCGGCCCATGGCGGTCATCGTGGCCCTGTCCGCCGGATGCGCCGCGGGACCGACGTCGGTCCCGACCGGCCCGACCCGCCCGGCAACGCCGCTACGCAGCCCCGACCTCGCGCTGAGATGGATGCGCCACCCGCGGGTTGGAGAGATGCTTGAGGTCATCAAGGGAACGAAGCTGCGCTCGCCACGATGACCTCGTACAGTGAGGAGGTAGCCACTGACCGGGGGAGCACATGCCGGAGCCGATCTATCGCTGGGTCTGCACCTATTGCGATGCCTCCGGTGAGGCCGAGAGCTCCGAGATGGCTCGGCTCGCGGTCGACACCCACGTTTCCCTGTTCCACGCTCCCGCCCGCGAGCCCGGGGCCGGGGGGCAGGACCCGGGCTCGGAAAGCTCCCGTACCAGCGGTTGACAACCCGGCCGCGCGGGGTACAAACATGCGTCACCGTGACCGCTGGTCAGGGTGACGCTGCCTTTCGAGGGTCTGATCTGCTCCGGCGGCAGGACACGCCCAGAGACGCATCCGCAGGTCGTCCGGCGTCTCGCTCCCGAAAGGCTCTCCGACAGAATCCTGACGACGTTGCGACAGCGCGCGGCACCGGGTAGCGGTGCCCCACAGCACGATCACGACGACAGGCCGACTTCGCCCAATATGAGCTGGTTTTCACGCCCGCACGGCGTCCCGCAGGGACACCTTGACTGACTCGCATTGAGTACCGACAGAGCCGCCGCCGAGCGACGACAGGGACGGGGACGGTGCCGACCATGGTCGTGTGACCTGACGGTCCATGAGCGAAGACCCAAGCTCGGTAAGTGACCCTGGCGGCGCGCCCGCTGCCCGGGCTCCCGATCCGCCCCGCCGCCGCGCGATTGCGTGGCGGGTCCTCGTCCCACTCGGCGTCGCCGCTGCGATCACGCTGGGGGTAGTCGGCTGGGCCGCTGCCGCCGGCAACGGCAACGCCGCGCCCGCGCCCAGC
>WNFU01007959.1_pt1 | contig 23945 bp, 20 predicted proteins | sample 5400121 | NCBI WGS metagenome assembly WNFU01 (sample SAMN13153360, study PRJNA577476) | soil metagenome | isolation source: 100 cm soil or saprolite under grassland replicate 1 | place: USA:California | collected 2016-06-15
CCCCATGGACCGTGTTGCAGCGCTGCTGGCGCTCGTGGTCGCCAGCGCCCCCGCCGCGGCAGCTCCAAGTGCTGCTTGACGCGGTGGCCGCTGGCCATCCGCTGCACCTCTACCTACCGCCCTAATCAACAAACTACCGGTAAGCTCAACGACCAGGCGCAGCGCACCGTCCTGTGAAATCCGTTTCGGGCGCACGACGACCGCGTGGACAAGCTGATCGCGAGCATGTAGGTCCGAGGCCTCATTGGGGCGGTCTCATTGGGGCGGTCAGCATGGTGGGCTGGCTGACTGTCGAGGTGCCCGTGGGGTTGGCGATCGCCGCCAGCGCCTCACATCGGCCGAATCCTCCGAGCTAGTCATGATGAGATCGCCGTAGTTCTGGCGACTGACAGTCGGTGATGACTGCGACCCGCGCGAGCGAGACGAACCGTCCTTTTGTGCTGATCTCTGCGAAACAGCCTGGTTGCGGGGACGGTGCGTCGACGGCACAATGCATCCGGCTTCCTTACCTTACCTGGTCGCCTTGCTCCGGCAGGTTCCCCCGTCCAAGTATGGTGGTGAGCATCTGCTCCGCCCACAGCAAGGTGGTCGCCACGGCTTCTCTTGGCGATCAGCATGTCCACCCTTGCCAGTGAGGCCTGACGCTGGAAAGCGGGAGAGTTGCAGCATGGGAGAGTCGACGAGGTCCGCAGCGGGTCTCAGCGACGCCCGGCTTGCGAGCCTCGCGATTCTTCGCATCAATTGGGATACCCAGCAGCAGAGCTGGATCGATAATTTCGTTCCCTTCGTTACGGAGTGCCTGCGCGTCCTTCCTGCACAGTCCCTGGAGGTAGGATATGTGCAGCGTGCGATGCTTGACCAGTTTGGCTTGGAGGTGCCCGTCGGGGCGCTCTGGACGATCCTGCGTCGCGCAGTCAGGCGTGGGTTCGCCACCCAGGAGAACCGCCGATTTAGCGTCATCCCCGATGCTCTGGCCGACGACGGCCTCCAACGGCAACGCCAGGATGCGCTCCGCCAGCAAGCGGCGCTGGTCGACAGGCTATGCCAGTTCGCCTCAAGGGGATACCGGCGTAACCTCGCCCGGGAGGAGGCCGAGCAGGGCCTGCTCGCCTATGTCGAGGAACTCGCCCTCCCGCTGCTGCGCACCATGTTGGGCGCCGCGGCGTTCGAGCCGGCCTCTCAGGACCAAGGCGACCGCTACATCGTGAGCGCGTTCATCGCCGACCTAGTCGAGCGTGACCCACAAGGTTTCGAGTACCTGGAAACCATCGTCAAGGGCAGCATGCTGGCAAGCTCGCTCTACCTTGGCGACCTCGGCACGGTCGACCAGCGCTTCCACCGGGTGACCGTCTACTTCGACACCCCGTTCCTGCTCAACGCCCTCGGCTACGCCGGCAAGGAGATCGCCCAGCCCGCCCTTGAGCTGCTCGGCCTCGTCCGCGAGTTGGGCGCGCGGCTGGCCTGTTTCGACCACACTGTCATCGAGCTCCAGGGGGTGTTGGGCGGGATTGCAAGCGGGCTGCGGAACCCCCGCCGGCGGGCAGTACTGACGCTGAGCCGGGTGGAGGAGCACTTCATGCGCGAAGGCCTCGGCCCAAGCGACATCGAGGTGTTCATGAACACAGTCGAACAAGACCTCCGCACGCTTGGGATCAACGTCTGCCCCACCCCGCAGTACGAGGAGCACCTCGGGGTCGATGAGCCAGCGCTCGAAGGCCTGCTTCAGGCAGAGGTCGGCTACCAGAATCAGCACGCCCGCCAGCACGACCTGGACGCGCTGACCGCCGTCTGGCGGCTCCGCCACGGCCAGGCGCAACGTAGACTCGAGACGTGCCAGGCCATCTTCGTTACCACCAACGCCCCGCTGGTGCGGGCCGCTCGGCGGTTCTTTGCCGCAGGCTGTGATGGCTTCACCTGGCCGCTCGCGATCCTCGACCACGACCTGGCCACCGTGGCATGGCTCAAGCGCCCACTCCAGGCCCCCGACCTTCCCCGCAAGCAGATCGTTGCGGACTGCTACGCGGCCCTCCGACCTGAGGGGCGGCTATGGGCTCGCTACCTGGAGGAGATCGAGGCGCTGCGGCAACGAGGCGAGCTGAGCAACGACCATTTCGTGGCGTTGCGGTACTCGGTGGACGCTCGCCGCGCCCTCATGGACGCTACGCTCGGTGATCCTGAGGCGATTTCGGGCACCACGGTGCAGGCCGTCCTGACCGCGACGTTGGACTCGATCAGGTCGCCGCTGCTCGAGCAACTCGCCGCCCGTGAGGCCGCGCAAGAAACAACCGAGCGCGAAGCGCAGGCGGCCGCCGGGCGGGCGGACGCTGCCGAGCAGCAGGCCACGCAGGCTCTCCAGCAGGTCGCGCAGACGAACGAAATGCTGCGTGCCTTCCAGCAGGCCCAGGTTAACCGGGCGAAGAGGAAGGCGGCCCGGTGGGGGCGTCGACTCGAACTACTCGCCTTCGTGGTGCTCGCCGTCCTCGTGGTCGGCTCGGCGTTCGCCACCTTGGCTAGCTCGATCCCACTTCCAGGCATCGTCATCCCACCGAGCCTCCGATGGCCCGGCCGGATACTGTTCATCGGGCTACTCGTTGTCGGGGCCATCTTCTCGGCCGTGAGCCTGATGACAGGCTGGTCAGTTAAGTCCGGGGTGTCGGAGCTCAAGGACCGGCTCATTGCTCGACTTGAGGCGCACTACCTGGATGAGTTCTCCCCCGAGGGACCTGCCGACGAAGGCTCGTGACTGCTCGGTGTCGTCAACGGTGTTGCCCCCGTGCATCGAGGCTGGCCAGTTGATTCACGGGGCGACGCTGCGCTTCGCTTCGCTCGCTTCGCTCTGGCGCCCCGGACCCCCGGCGATTCGCTCCGCGAGCCGGGCCCACGACGACCGGGTCGACAAGCTCATCGCGAGTATGTGATCGGCGCCGGCCCGGTCGCGGTCGGCTCCGACGCCCCGCCGGTCCGGGCGGCGGCACGGCGGCGGGCCCGCCAGCCGAGCCACAACGCCAGCAACGCCCCGCCGTAGCGGCTGGCGAACCCCGCCACGGTGTCGAGCAGGTCGCCGGCCGCGGACGGGCGGGCGGCGGCGCCGACGCCGGGCGGACCCGCGGGCGCCTGCGGCACCAGGGTGATCGACAGCGCCACCGCGACCAGGCTGGTCAGCCCCCAGGGGATCGCCGCCACGATGCCCAGCAACGGGATCTCGTGCCAGTAGAACACCCATGGGGTCAGCAGCAGGTAGGCGAGGAAGAAGGCGGCGATCTGCGGCCACGGGTCCCTGTCCGCCCGGAGCTTCCGCGCGACCACCACGAACGCGACCACGATGCCGGCGACGGCGAGCTGGCGGCCGAGCCGCGCGCCGGTGGTGGCCGCGGCCGAGTCGGACATGCCGAGCAGCGGCAGGCCGGCGGCGAGCAGGCGCCGCACGAGGTTGGGGGGGCTGCCGCTGGAGAAGTGGTTGCTCACGTCGACGGCGGTGGTGAACAGGCGCCGTCCGGCGTCCGCGTAGGGAAGGTAGGCCAGCGCGGTCATGGCGGTGCCGAGCAGCCCGAGCCCGGCGACGGTGGCCACGCCGGCCCGCGGGCCGGGGCGCCGCGCCGCCAGCCACAGCGCGTACAGCGCGGCCAGCGGCCCCATGTACACCTTGACCAGGAAGCAGCCGACCAGCAGCAGGAAGGCGAGCAGGTGGCGGCCGCGGCGGTGGGCGAGCAACGCGCCGGCCAGCACCAGCAGCAGCAGCGCGTCGACGTGGGCGGACATCCCGATCGACTGCAGCACCATGGGGTTCCAGCCGATCAGCAGCAGCGGCCAGCGCGGGTCCTCACCGCGGGAAGGGTCGGCCCGCAGCGCCCGCACCAGCAGCCAGATGGCGGCCAGCTCCGCGGCGGTCAGCAGCAGCTTCATCCACACGACCCAGGCGAGCAGGCTGGGCCCGGCGGCCGCCGCGAGCAGCCGCAGCAGCAGCAGGAACGGCGGCCCGTAGACCGGCCCGAACAGCCGCCACGACCAGAACTTGTGCCACGGGTCCAGCGGATGCTGATCGGGGAAGGACAGGTAGGGGTTGGCGCCGTACTCGCTCTGGACCTTGCCGTAGAACGAGTAGGCGTAGACGTCCTTGGAGGCGACCGGGGGGACCAGCAGCGCGAGCAGGTGCAGCACGGCCACGCCGGCCAGCAGCAGCCCCCAGCCGGGCCGCCGCCCCCGCCGCCACTGCCACACCGCCAGGGCGAACGAGGCCATGGAGACCACCCAGAACGCCGTCACCTGCCCCTGGGGCCGCAGCTCCACGTCGAAGTCGCGGTGGGTCGGCAGCCGGTGCAGCTCCAGGAACCTCGGCGCCAGGGGCAGCACCAGGAACAGCCCGACCCCGGCGGCGATCCCGGCAAGGCAGGCCAGGAACACCGCCCGGTCGGTGACCCGCGAGCTGGCTCGGCGCACCGCCAGCCGCGCCGAGGATTCCACCGGGGGGCTATGCATGAGCCCCCCGGACCCCCGGTCCGACGGCCAGGCGGCCGGCGAGGGTGCCGGCGGCGGCCGCGGCGGCGAACAGCAGCGGGTCCTCGTCGGGCCGGCGGCCCATCGAGGTGACCTCCAGTCCCCAGGCGGCCAGCAGCTTGGCCGGCTCGGGGGCGGTGACCGCCACCAGCTCGTGGCGGTCGGCCACGCCGGCCTCGGCGAGCTGGCGGTCGACCAGGGCCGCCAGCTCCGGGTCGCCGAGCACCGGCACGGCCACGGCGGCGCGGGCCAGCGCCAGCCGGCCGAGCGCGGTCAGGCTGTGATGACTGACCCCGCGGTGCCGTTCGCGCCGGTCGGCGGACGACAGCCGCAGGCAGGCGACCGGCCGGCCGCCGAGCGCGGCGGCGGCGTTGACCGCCTCGGCGACCTGGGTGCCCGAGAACCCCAGCGCGGTCCCGGAGCCCATCCCGCCCGGCCCCTGGGCGACGACCGCGACGTCGGCGCCGAGCACCGCCTTGGCGGCGGCCAGCCCCGAGTACAGCGAGATCGCCTCCAGGTCGCCGCCGAACGCCTGCCCGGCGGTGACGATCCCGGCGAGCAGGCCCTGCGCGCGCATCGCCGCGGCCAGCCGCGAGAACGCCAGCGGCAGCGCGCCGCCGTCGCTCAGCACGTAGGCGACCGTCAGGTCGTCGGCGACGGCGCGGGCGGCCGCCGCCACCACCGGCACCATCGAGTGCAGCTCGGCGCAGACCACCGGCAGGCCGGCCAGGTCGGTGCAGGCGGCCACCGCCGCGCGGTGCGGGCTGGCCTCCTCCTCCACGGCCAGCACCCGCACCTGGGCCGGGGTGTAGCGGGCCTTGATCACGTGGCCGGGGCCGGGGGCGTCCACCGGACCGCCGAGCCGCGCCATCACCACGTGGAAGCCGCCGGTGCCGAGGCCGAGCGCAACCGCGGTGGTGTTCAGCACCACCCGGTCGCCGACCTCGACCGGGCCGGTGACCTGGTCGTAGCTGATCGCGGTGGCGGCTCCGGCTTGCGGAGCGCCAGCCTCGTCGGCGTCGCCGTCGACCGCCACCTGGACCTCGGTCGCGCCCGGCCGGCGGCGCAGGATCGCCGTGACCCGCCCGTTGCGGATGCGGATCACGGCCGCTCAGGGCTCGCCGGGGATGGCCTGGTCGGTGGCTTCGGCTTGCGGAGCCCCAGGCCCAGCCCCGTCGCCGTTGGCGGCGCGCAGCACGTAGGCGCAGACGGGGTCGCCGGACTGGATGTGGGCGACCCGCTCGACGGCGACGCCCGGCCCGGCGAGCTGGCGGAACAGGGCCAGCTCGTGGTTGCAGGCGGTCGGCCAGGTACCGGCGACCCTGGCGATCGCGCAGTTGTGCTCGCTGACCAGCCAGCGGTCCTCGCCGGTCTGGCGGCATTCGGCCATGTAGCCGTTCTCGTCCTGGATCGCCGCCAGGGCGCGGGCCAGCTCCGGCAGGGCGCGGCCGTGGGTGCGGCCGGCGTACACCTCGGCCAGCTCCTGCTGGCGGTGGTCGAAGAGGCGCTCCACCGCCGACGGGCCGAGCTCGGTGGCGGCCGCCTCCAGCAGCTGCGCGACGAGCTGGTGGTAGTTGCGGGGGAACAGGTCGTGGCCCATCTCGGTGAGCGCGTACACGTAGGCGGGCCGGCCGCGGCCCTGCGAGCGGCTGGTCTGCTGCACCAGCCCGAGCTGCTCGAGCTCCTCGAGGTGGCGGCGGACGCCCGCGCCGGACTTGCGCAGGGCGGCGCCGAGCTGGGCGACGGTCTGCGGCCCGTTGCGCTTGAGGAGGTCCAGGACGGCGCGCCGGGTCGGCGCGCTGGGAGCTGACTCGCTCATTGCGCCAGGCTAGCGGCCTACTCCGGCCAGGGCAACGACGGCCGGATTCCACTAGCATCGGCGCATGCGGAAGGTGGAGCGGCTCGTCAACCTGATCGCCCTGTTGCTGGACACGCGGCGGCCCCTCACCCTGGACCAGGTGGCCGAGCTGGTGCCCGGCTACGAGGCCAGCGGCGAGAGCCTGCGGCGCATGTTCGAGCGGGACAAGGAGGAGCTGCGCGGGCTCGGCGTCCCGGTCGAGCGGGCGCCGATCGACGCCTGGGGCACCGAGGAGGGCTACTTCATCGACCCGGAGGCATACGGGATGCCAGAGCTGGACCTGGCGCCCGACGAGCGCGCCGCCCTCGCCCTGGCCGCGAGGGCGTGGTCGGGCGCGACCCGCGACCCGGCGGCGGTCGCCGGGCTGGCCAAGCTGGACCTGGACCCGGGCGCCGGGCCGGACGCGCTGCGGGCCAACCTGGACGGCGCCAGCCCGCGGCTGGCCAGCCTGCTGGAGGCCGTCTCCGGCCGCAAGCGGATCGCGTTCGGGTACCGCCCGCCTGGCCGGCCCGCCGCCGAGCGCCGCCTGGACCCCTACGCGCTGGTGTGCCGGCGGGGCACCTGGTACGTGGTCGGCCACGACGCCGACCGGGACGCCCTGCGGTCCTTCCGGGTCTCGCGCATCGAGACCGACGTGCGCAAGCTCCGCGGGACCAGCCGCGGCCCCGACTTCGAGGTGCCCGCCGGGTTCGACCCCGGCAAGCTGCTGCCCACGGCCGGAGAGCCCGAGGGGGCGCCGATGGCGCTGGTGCGGGCGCCGCGCGCGGCGGCGCGCCTCGCCGAGCTGCGCGGCGCCGCGCCGACCGGGCCGCCGCGCCCCGACGGCCGGGTGACCCTGCGCCTGCCCGTCGGCGACCGCGAGGGGCTGCTGGCCTGGGCGACGGGCAACGGGGTTGAGATCGTCGAGCCGGCCGACCTGCGGGCCGAGGCGCACCGGCGGCTCGCCGCCCTGGCGGCGGTGGTGGGGTCGTGAGCCCCGCCACCCGCGGTCCCGACGCCAGCGCCGCCGGGCGGCTGCAGCGGCTGCTCGCCCTGGTGCCGTGGGTCCTGGACCATCCGGGCGCGACCGTCGACGAGGTCTGCGAGCGCTTCGAGATGACCAGGGAGACGCTGGTGGCCGACCTCGAGCTGCTGTACGTCACCGGCGTGCCGCCGTACGGGCCCGGCGACCTCATGGAGGCGTGGGTGGACGGCGACAAGGTCCACATCGGCTTCGCGGACTGGTTCGCCCGCGCTCCCAGGCTCACCTGGCGGGAGGCGGCCGGCCTGTACCTCGCCGGCCGCGCCCTCACCGCCCTGCCGGAGGTCGCCGAGCAGGGCGCGCTCGCCCGCGCCCTCGCCAAGCTGGAGGCGGTCCTCCCCGCCGACCAGCTCGGCCGGGTCCACGAGCTGGCCGGCAAGGTCTCGGTCGACCTGGAGGGCGACCCGGCCGAGACCACCCACCGCACCGAGCTGGCGCGGGCGGCCGCCGCCGGCCACCGGGTGGTGCTGGAGTACTACTCGGGCTCCCGCGGCGAGCTGACCAGACGCAAGGTCGACCCGTGGCTGGTGTTCAGCGCCTCCGGCCACTGGTATCTGTCCGGCTGGTGCCACAAGGCGCTGGGCGAGCGGCTGTTCCGCATCGACCGGGTCGTCTCGGTGCGGCCCACCGAGGAGCCGTTCGAGCGGCCGGCCGGCTTCGACCCCGAGACCCACGGCGGGCTTCCGGGCGTGGAGCTGTTCGCCGGCGGCCTGGAGTGCGAGCTGGACCTCGCCCACCACGCCGAGTGGGTCGCCGACTACTTCCCGATCCTCGCCAGCGAGCGCCGCCCGGACGGCCGCCTGCGGGTCCGGCTCGCCAGCCACCAGCTCTCCTGGGTCGTCCGGCTGGTCCTGCGCCTGGCCCCCGACGCCGAGCCGGTCTCCCCCCCGGAGCTGCGCCACGCCGTCGCCGAGGCCACCCGCCACGCCCTGGCCGCCTACGCCCCCAGCAGGGTGTAGCCAGCGCGAACCCGCTCAAGGCCGCCGAGGCGCCCGCCGATACCGGGGGCATGAGCGACGACTCGACGCCGCCGACGCGGATCCGCGCCACCTGCCCCGCATGCGGCGAGGTGGAGCTGACCCCGCCCGACGTGGAGCTGCGGGTGTGCCGGGTGGAGGAGCGGAGCTTCTACGCCTTTGTCTGCCCAGAGTGCTACCGCACCGTGAGCAAGCCCGCCGACCGGCGGGTGGTGCGGCTGCTGACCTCCGGCGGCGTTCCCGCCCAGCCGTGGGACCCGCCCGAGGAGGCGCTCGAGCCCCGCAGCGGGCCGGCCCTCACCTGGGACGACCTGCTCGACCTGCACCTGGAGCTGGAGTCGCCCGACTGGTGGACGCGCCTGGAGGCCGCGCGGGCGCTCCGGGACCCGGCCGGGTAGGATTCGGCGGCGCCCCGCCGACCGACCCGGAGGTCTCCCTGCCGCTCTGGCTCACGATCCTGCTCGGCGTGTTCTGGCTCGCCGTGCTGGTCACCGTCGCCTTCACCGTCTGGCGCATGGTCGCCAACCTGAAGGCCCTGATGGCCTCCGTCCAGGCGCTCGGGGAGCGGCTCACCCCGGTCCTCGAGGAGCTGGCCAGCGCCAGCCAGGAGACCGCCGAGCACGCCGCGCGGCTGTCGGAACGCGCCGCCAGGGCGTCCGAGCAGGACCAGCAGGCTGCCCGGCCGCGCCGGCCGAGGTAGACTCGAACGCAAACCGCGCCACCGGGCACGATGCGAAGGAGTCGAGCAATGCCAGGGCCGGAGTGGATCTGGGTCATCCTCGTGATCGTCGTGCTGTTCGGCGCCAGCCGCCTGCCGATCATGGGCCGCAACGTGGGCCTCGGGATCAAGGAGTTCAAGAAGGGCATCGCCGAGGGCGCCGCCGGCGACGGCAAGCCCGAGACCGAGGACGGCAAGCCCGCCGCGGCCGACGAGCGCGACCGGGGCACGACCGCCTAGCGCAGGTCGCCAGGTCCCGACCTCCCGTGCGACGCCTGCGCCGCCCGCCGGCCAACCCGGCGGGCGAGATGTCGATCCTCGAGCACATCGGCGAGCTGCGAAGCCGCCTGGTGAAGAGCTGCGCCGCCCTGGTCGTCGCCACCACGGTCGCCTTCTCGGTCCTGTACGACCCGGTCATCCAGTTCCTGCTCCGCTCCTACTGCGAGCTGCCGGCGCGCCTGCGGATCGCCACCGCCGCCGGCGACGCCAACTGCGGGCTGGCCGCCCTGAGCCCGCTGGAGCCGCTGTCGATCCGCATCCGCGTCTCCCTCACCGTCGGGCTGCTGCTGGCCATGCCGTTCATCGCCTTCCAGGTCTGGCGCTTCATCACCCCCGGCCTGAAGCCCAACGAGAAGCGCTACGCGATCCCGTTCGCGCTCGCCACCACCCTGCTGTTCGTCGCCGGGGTCGGGCTGGCCTTCTTCACCCTGCCCAAGGCGATCGGCTTCCTGGCCGGCCTCGGCGGCAGCGGCGTCGTCACCTTCTTCCAGGCCGACCGCTACCTGCGCTTCGTGCTGTTCATGGGGCTCGCGTTCGGGCTCAGCTTCGAGTTCCCGCTGGTGCTGGTGTTCCTGTCGATGGTCGGGTTGCTGTCGTCGCGGGCGATGCTGCGTGCCTGGCGGCCGGCGATCGCCGTGATCATCGTCGCCGCCGCCATCATCACCCCCAGCCAGGACCCGATCAGCCTGTTCGCCATGGCCGTGCCCATGTGGCTGTTCTACTTCTCGGCCGCGGCCCTGGCCCGCTTCGTGATCGAGCCCCGCCGGGCACGGCGCCAGCGGCGCCTGGAGACACAGGCGGGCTGAGCGGGTGCGGATCCAGCCGCTGCGCCCGGCCGCGCGCTGCTGGCTGCCCTGATCGCCTCGGCCGAGCGGGCCGGCATGCCGCTCATCACCTGACCACCGCCGGCACGCTACCCTTGACCCGCGGGGATTCCGTAAGCTCCCCGGGACAGCGACGGCAAACGCGGCCAGAACGGAGCACGCAGCGTGGCGATCAAGGGAAAGACCAAGCGCAGCCAGGGGCGGCCGGTCAGGCGGCCGGCCACCGGGCCGCGGATCCAGAACGTCGAGCGGCGCCTGCCGTGGTACCGGGCGCCGGCCTTCCCGGCCACCCTGGCCGTGATCGCCCTGCTCGGCACCTTGATCGCCGCCTACAGCCGGGTGCAGGAGGGCTGGGCCCGCGACGACGTGCGCCGCTTCACCGCCGCGCTGCGCACCCAGACCGACCAGCTCCCGGCGGTGCTCGGCCCCGGCACCAAGCAGCTCCCCGGGTTCGCCACCGCCGGGGAGGTGACCACCGGCAACCTCAAGCCGAAGGACCTGACCGTGCGCGCCAGCGGCTGGTCGGCGAAGCTTGACCAGATCAAGGGCGAGGTCGAGGCGATCACGGTCGGGGAGGTGCCGGCCCAGAGCGAGTTCGACGGCAACCCGGTCAACGGCGTCGGCGGCCGGGTGCCGATGCTGGCCAGCGTGCGCGACTCCTACGCGGCCGCGATCGGCGTCTACGCCGAGGCGGCCAACATCCTCCAGCGGGCCGGCGAGGCCCCCGCCAAGGGCGAGCTGGCCAAGGCGCTGGTGCAGCAGGCCAACGGCACCGCGGCACAGGCCAGCACGGCGATGGACGCCGCCGCCAACGCGCTCGCCCGGCTGTACGCCCGCTACGACCTCGACCTGACCAGGCAGCTCCCGGGCGAGTCGGCCGAGGCGTTCGGCGCCCGCTACCAGGCCGGCACCCAGCAGCCGCAGGGCGTCCTCCCGAACTAGGCGCCGGTGCGCGCCCTGCTGGTCCACAACCCGACCGCGGGTGGCGGGCGGGCCGCCGGGCTGCTGCCGGCGGTCACCGAGCTGCTGTGGTCCGGCGGGGTCGAGGTCGACCGGCACGCGACCCGTTCGCTGGAGGACGCCCGCCAGGCCGCCCGCGAGGCGGCCGGGACCGTCGAGGTGGTGATCGCCGTCGGCGGCGACGGCACGGTCGGCGCCTGCGCCGGCGGCCTGGCCGACGCCGGCCCCGGCGCACGCGCGGCCCTCGGCGTGATCCCCGCCGGCGGCGGCAACGACGCCGCCCGCAGCCTCGGGCTTCCCTTCGACGACCCGCTCGCCGCCGCGGCGCTGCTGCCCCGCCTGCGGCGGCGGCCGACCGACCTGGCGCGGGTGGGGGAGCGCAGCTACCTGCTGGTCGCCGGCGCCGGCTTCGACTCCGAGGTCAACCGGATCGCCAACCAGCGCCTGGCGTGGGCCGGGGTCCGTGTCCGCTACCTGGGGGCGGCGCTGGCGCAGCTCGCGATCGGCCGGCCGGCCGGGTTCCGGCTCCTGCTGGACGGAGAGGAGCGGGAGCTCCGGGCCTGGATGATCGCGGTGGCCAACAGCCAGAGCTACGGCGGCGGCATGCGGATCGCCCCGGCGGCCAGCCTCGACGACGGCCTCCTCGACGTGGTCGTGATCGGCGCCGTCGGCAAGTTGACCTGCCTGGACCTGCTGCGCAAGGTGTTCTCCGGCCGGCATGTGCAGCACCCGGCGGTCGCCGTCCACCGCGCCCGGCGGGTCGAGCTGGACGGCGACCGCGCCCTGGCGGTGTACGCCGACGGCGAGCCGTCCGGCTCCCTGCCGGCCACCTTCGCGGTGCAGCCGGCCGCGATCACCGTGCTCGCCGCCGACGGCGCCCCCGGCTTCCCGGCCGGGTGAGGCGCCTGGCAGCATGAGCGCCATGGAGCACCTCCCCCACGACCCCGACCCCCAGGCGCTCGTCGACCGGTTCGCGAGCGGCTACAGCTTCGAGCTGGACGACTTCCAGCGCCGCGGCTGCCTCGCGCTCGCCGGCGGCAGGGGCACCCTGGTGGCCGCCCCGACCGGCGCCGGCAAGACGGTGGTGGGGGAGCACGCGGTGTGGCTGGCGCTGCGCTCGGGCGGCAAGGCCTTCTACACCACCCCGCTGAAGGCGCTCTCCAACCAGAAGTTCGGCGACTTCGTGGCCCGCCACGGGGCGGCCAACGTCGGCCTGCTGACCGGCGACAACTCCATCATGCCGTCTGGGAGGAGGTGCTGATCAACCTCCCGGTCGACGTGCTGGTGGCGAGCCTGTCGGCGACGGTGTCCAACGCCGAGGAGTTCGGCGAGTGGCTGGCGGCGACCAGGGGCGCGACCGAGGTGGTGATCGAGGAGCGCCGCCCGGTCCCACTCGACAACTACTACCTGGTCGGCCGCGAGCTGCACCCGCTGTTCGTCACCCGCGGCGCCGACGTGGTGCCGAACCCGGCGCTGGCCCGCCGGGGCGAGCGCGACTGGCGCCCCGGCCGCGACACCAAGGGCCGCCACGCCGGGCGCCAGCGGGGGATCGGCCGCGGCTGGGTGCCGTCCCGGGTCGAGGTGGTCGACCTGCTGGAGGCCGAGGGCCTGCTGCCCGCGATCTACTTCATCTTCTCCCGGGCCGGCTGCGACCAGGCGGTGGAGCAGTGCCGGGCGGCCAACGTCCGGCTGACCAGCCACGCCGAGCGGACCGAGATCCTCGAGTTCTGCGACCTCAAGGTCGCCCCGCTCGACCCCGCCGACCTGGACGCGCTCGGCTACCAGGCCTTCGCGGAGTCGCTCGGCCACGGGGTGGCCAGCCACCACGCCGGCATGCTGCCGCTGTTCAAGGAGGCGGTCGAGGAGCTGTTCGCCCAGGGCCTGGTCAAGGTCGTGTTCGCCACCGAGACGCTGTCGCTTGGCATCAACATGCCCGCTCGGACGGTGGCGATCGAGCGGCTCACCAAGTGGCAGGGGGAGCGGCACGAGCTGCTCACCCCGGGCGAGTACACCCAGCTCACCGGGCGGGCCGGGCGGCGCGGGATCGACAGCCGCGGCGCGGCGGTGGTGCTGCACCAGCCGTTCGTCCCCTTCGAGCGCATCACCGGCCTGGCCTCCACCCGCACCTACCCGCTGGCCTCGTCGTTCCGGCCGTCCTACAACATGGCCGTCAACCTGGTCGCCAACTACGAGCGCAAGGAGGCCGAGCGGCTGCTGGCGTCCTCGTTCGCCCAGTTCCTGGCCGACCGGACGGTCCACGGCGCCGAGCAGACCCTGGCCCGCAACGCGGGCTTCCTCGCCGGCTACCGCAGGTCGGCCGCCTGCGACCGCGGCGACGTCGCCGCCTACTGGGAGCTGCGCCGGCGGGTGCGGTCCCGCGAGGTCGCCCTGGCCGACGCCGAGCGCCGCGCCGACACCCAGGAGGCCGCCGAGCTGCTGCGCTCCCTGTCGGCGGGCACGGTCATCTGGCTGCCCGGCGGGCGGCGCCGGGGCCTGGCCGCGGTGATCGGGCCGGCCGGTGGACGCGACGGCGCCACCGGGGTGCTGGTGCTCACCGAGGACCGGCGGGTGCGCCGGGTCGCCGTCCGCGACCTCGGCGGCGCCCCCGTCCGTGTCGGCAAGGTGGCCATGCCCCGCACGCTCAACCCCAAGAGCCCCCGGTTCAAGGCGTACGTGGCAAGGGCGTTGGCGGAGCTGGACCCACCCCAGGTGGCGCGGCCCCGGCGCCGTCGACACCCCGCCGCCGACGACCCGGAGCTGGCCGCGCTGCGCGCCGAGCTGGCCGCCCACCCGGTGCACGGCTGCCCCGACCTGGCCGACCACGAGAAGTGGATGCACCGCCACGACCAGCTCCAGCGGGACACCGACGCGCTGGCCGAGCGGGTGCGCCGCCGCACCGGGTCGCTGGTGCGCACCTTCGACCGGGTCCTTCACGTGCTCGGCGACCTCGGCTACGTGGACGGCTTCAGCCTCACCGGCAAGGGCCAGACCCTCCGCCGGGTGTACGCCGAGACCGACCTGGTGGTGGTCGAGGCGCTGCACCGCGGGGTCTGGCGCGACCTCGGGCCGGCGGAGCTGGCCGCCTGCGTCTCCTGCCTGGTCTACGAGACGAGAGGCTCGGAGGGGCCGCCGGTCGAGCCGCCCCCGCCGCCGACCGAGGCGGCGCGGCGGGCGCTGGCCGCCCTGGTCGGGTTGCAGGCCGAGGTCCACGCCCACGAGGAGGCCGACGGCCTGACGATGACGCGCCCGCTGGACGCCGGCTTCGCCGACCTCGCCTACCGCTGGGCGATGGGGGAGCCGCTGGAGGAGGTCCTGGCCGACGATGAGGTCACCCCCGGCGACTTCGTGCGGGTGACCAAGCAGCTCATCGACCTGCTCCGCCAGGTCGCCCTGGTCGCCGAGGACCCCACCCTCCAGGCCACCGCCCGGACCGCGGTCGACGCCTGCCAACGCGGCGTGGTCGCCTACTCCGGCCTGCTGTGAGCCGCCCGTGAGCCGGCGGCGATTACGATAGCGCCCTCCGCCACGATCCACCGGGGCACCCCCCTGGGGTTCCCCGGACCCCTCCGGCCGGACGGTCCCGCTGCCGTACGGGCCGCCCTACCTGATCGGCGACCCCGCGGCCGCCCGCCGGGACCTGACCGAGCTGCGCCGTGCCCTGGCCCGCTCCGGCGTGGTCGCCGAGGCGGCGGTCGCCCGGCCGGTCGAGCGGGCCGGGGCGATCGCCGCCAGGGCGCTGGAGCGCGGGCACCGGCTGCTGGTCGCGGTCGGCTCCGACCTGGTCGCCCACGCCGTGCTGCGGGCGATGGTCGGGCCGACCGGCCCGCGCTGGCCGGACGCGGTGCTCGGCCTGGCCGGGCTCGGCCGCCAGGACCTGGCGGCCACCTTCGGGCTGCCCGAGGACCCCGAGCGGCTCGCCCGCCACCTGCTCGGGCCCAAGCTGTTCCTGGCCGACGTCGGCCGCGCCCACTGGCGCGGCCCGGACGGCGCCGAGCGGGTCGGCGTGTTCGCCAACTGCGCCGAGCTCGGCTACCCGGCGGAGGTCTCCAGCCGCGCCCCGGGCGCGGCCCGGGCCGGGCGCGTCGGCCGGCTCGCCGCCGCCCTCGGCGGCCTGCGCGTCAGCCGCTCGACCCCCGCGAGGCTGGAGCTGGACCACGCCGCGGTCGAGCTGCGGCTGGCCGGGCTGGTCGTCGCCAACGGCCAGTTCTCGATGGGCCGCATGAAGGTCGCCCCGCGCGCCCTGCCCGACGACGGCCGCATGTCGGTGATCGCCTTCCAGGGCGAGCCGCTCGGCATCTACGCCCGCTCCAAGAACCTCTACTACGGCGACCACGTCCCACACCCGACCATCCGCGAGTACCAGTCCCGCCGGGTGTCGGTCGACACCGCCGAGCCGGTCACCCTCGCGCTGGACGGCTGGCGCGCCGCCGGCGGCCCACCCGTCACCGTCGACGTCCTCGAAGGGGTCCTGCGCGTCAAGGTCTGAGCGTAGGATCTCAGCCATGACGACCATCGGCGCGCGCACCGAGCGGCTGGCGCGGGCGCGCAAGGAGCTCGGCGAGCGCGACATGGACGCGCTGCTGCTCGGGCCCTCCGCCGACCTCCGCTACCTGACCGGCTACCAGGCGCCGCCGCTGGAGCGGATGACCCTGCTGGTGCTGCCGGCCGCCGGCGACGCGCGGCTGGTCGTCCCCGCGCTGGAGGCGCCGCTGGCCCGCGACCACCTCGGCGGCCTCGACCTGGAGGTGACCGCCTGGCAGGAGACCGAGGACCCCGTCGGGCTGGTCCGCGCCGCCCTGGACGCGGCCGGCGCCACCGCCGGCCGGCTCGGGGTCGGCGACCAGCTCTGGAGCACCTTCCTGCTGCGCCTCCAGGCGGCCCTGCCCGGCGCCGCCTTCGCGGCCGCCTCCACGGTCACCAGGCAGCTCCGCATGCGCAAGGACCCCGAGGAGGTCGAGGCGCTCGCCCGGGTGGCGGCCGCCCTCGACCGGGTCGTCGACGGCCTCGACGGGCTGCGCTGGGCCGGCCGGACCGAGCTGGAGCTGGCCGGCGAGATCCAGGCGGCCATCCGCGGCGGCCACGACGAGGCGTGCTTCACGATCGTCGGCGCCGGCGCGAACGCCGCCAGCCCCCACCACGTCGCCTCCAGGAGAGTCATCCAGCCGGGCGACACGGTGGTGGTCGACATCGGCGGCCGGCTGGACGGCTATTGCTCCGACACCACCCGCACGCTGGTCGTCGGCGAACCGCCTCCCGGCTTCCAGGAGGCGTACGCGGTGCTGCACGCCGCCCAGCTCGCCGGCTGCGCCGCGGTCGGGCCCGGCGTCCCCGCCGAGGCGGTCGACGCCGCCTGCCGCGACGTGATCGCCGCCGCGGGCTACGGCGAGCACTTCATCCACCGGACCGGCCACGGCATCGGCCTGGACGAGCACGAGGACCCCTATATCGTGGCCGGCAACCGGGAGCCGCTGGAGCCGGGCATGACGTTCTCGGTCGAGCCCGGCATCTACCTGCCCGGCCGCTTCGGGGCGCGGATCGAGGACATCGTGGCCTGCACCGACCAGGGCGGCCGCCGCCTCAACAAGACCTCCCGCAGTCTACGGGTCGTCCCGGCGTAGGCCGATGGCGGGTCGGAGGGAGGCGTGGTGCCCGCGATGCGACGAGCTGCGGGCGGCCCGGCCCGGGACGGCCTGCCCGGTCTGCGGGCTGGCCGGGCTGCTGGCCCTGCCGCCCCAGCCCGGCCAGCCCGGCGCCTCGCTGCGCGGCCGGGCGGCCAGCCGCCTGCGGGCGCTGCTGCCGGCCACGCGCACCGGCGCGGTGGTGGTGCTGATGCTCGCGACGGTCGCCGGCGCGTTCGCGGTCGGGCGGCTGACCCGCTCGACCCCGTCGACCATGGCGACGCCGCCGGCCAGCACCCTGGCCGTCAACGCCCCCAACTTCAGCGAGGACGGCCCGATCACCGGCCGGCGCGACTTCGGCTGGCGGGCCAGCGACAGCGGGATCACGGTGACGCTGCGTGGCGTGACCGTCGGCGTCGGCTTCACCCGCCTGGAGCTGAACGTCGCCGGCCCCGACCGCCGCCTCCCCGGCGTCACCGCCCTGGACGGCCTGCGGGTCCAGGACGCCAACGGCAACGACCTGCTCCCCGGCGGGGAGATCGCCCACATCAACACCGCCAGCAGCGACGGCGGCACCGGCGGCTCGGTCGACACCGACGTGGTGCTCGACCGGGCCATCGACCCGCAGGCGCTGGCGCAGGTCCAGGTGCGTGGGCTGACGCTCGCCGACAGCCTCGAGGAGCGCATCGTGGGGGTCCTGGTCGACCCCGAGCTGCAGCGCAACCTGACCGAGGACGGCAGGTTCCTCCGCAAGCGCCCGACCTGCCCCGACTGCAAGGTCCGGGTCGACTGCAGCGGCTGCCGCACGATCCGGGTGGCCGGGACCGCCTACCACCGGGACCAGGTGCTGCTGTGGCTGGAGCCGGTCGGCTCGACCCGGCGGCCGGGCCTCGACGCCGCCGTGCGGGGGGTCGTCGCCTTCGGCGGCGGCGGGGGCGGGTTGGAGCTGGCCTCCTGGTTCGACGGCCCGGAGGGCGACGGCGGCGCCGTGGTCGCCTTCGACGCCAACGAGCTGGCCAACCGGACCACCGACGCCGACACCGGCAAGGGCACGATGGCCTTCGACCTGGCGGTCACGGTCGACGCCGAGCTGCCGGTCCGCGGCCGCTGGGTCATCGCCCAGCAGGGGTCGTCGTCGCCATGAGGGCCTGGTGCCCGCGCTGCGACGCCGTCCGCCCCGGCGAGACCACCTGCCCGGTGTGCGGGACGCCGCTGGCCACCCTCCAGGAGTCGCGGCCCGCGCCCGAACCGGACGCGCCGCCGCCCGTCGACGAGCCGGCCCAGCCGCCGGCGCCCTCCAGGCTGCGGGTGGCGCTGCTGGTCACCGCCCTGGTCCTCGGCGGCCTCGCGTTCGTCGCCGGCCGCAGCGGCGCCCGGCAGGCGGTGCCGGCCGCGCCGGCGGCCACCACACCGGCGACCACCACCACGCCAGAGGCCGGCGACAACCTCCGGCAGCTCGGCTGGCGGGCCGAGCCCACCCGCGGCCTCACCGTCACCGCCGTCTCGATCCGGCGCATCGTCACCCCCGAACGCGAGACCAGCGCCGAGCTGACCCTCCGGGTCGAGGGGCTGCGGCCCGGCCAGCGCCTGTTCGCGCTGCGGGGGCTGCGCCTGCTCGACCTCGGCGGCGGGGTCTTCTCGGCTCCGGAGGAGGAGCCGATCGGCGACCAGGTCGGCACGCCGGCGGCGCCGACCGAGGACCCGGCCACCTACACCGTCCTCACCGCGCCGGCACCGCGGCTCCAGTCGCTCGCCAGGGTCGAGGTCGGCGGCCTGATCGTGGTCCGCCCACGGACCGCCACGATCGGCCTGGACGTCGGCCTGCCCTGGCCGGCGAGGCCGCCGCTGCGGGCCGCCGACCCGGGGTCGCGGGACGAGGCCACCGTCACCGTCCCCGGCGGGTCCGTCGCCGACCAGGACCAGCGGCTGCCGCTGCGGGTGGCCGCGGTGCTCGTCGGCGGCGGCCGCGCGGTGGTGGCGCTGGACGCCAGGGAGGTTTCCAAGGTGTTCCAGGCCCTCCCCGGCGGCACCCTGCCCCTCAGCGCCGAGCTGCGGGCGGGCAGCCGGGTGCTGTGCAGCCGCACGGTCGTGCTGCGCAACGGCGACGTCCGATCGATGTTCGGGATGGTGCTCGCCTGCCCGACCCGGCCGGTCCCCCGGCTCACGGTCGCGGTCGGCGCCGGCGTCCAGGCGCTCCGGGTCGACGCCGCCCTCGAGCCGTAGCATCCGACCACCACGACGCACGGAGGTGTCATGACCGAGGAGCCGACAGCCAGGGAACGCGCCAGCCGCCGCGACCAGCCGCTGGTGCAGCGGGCGATCGTGGCCGACGCGCTGATCGACCCCGACGAGCGGGCGCGGATCGGGTTCGACCCCGCCCCCGACGCGACCATGCCGGTGGTGGTCGAGCTGAACCTCCGCCACCGTGAGGGCCTGCCAGGCGCCCGCCGCGACTTCCTCGCCAACTTCCACGCCAACCTGCCCGGCAAGCCGGAGCCGGAGCCGGTCACCGACACCTACTTCCGCTGCCTGCTGAACGAGGCCGAGATCCTGGCGCTGGTCCACGCCGACCAGCGCGAGCCCGAGGCCGCCAAGCGGACGATCTACCGGGTCTGGCCCGACTTCCCCGTCCACCCGCTGATCGACGGCTCCTGCGCGACCGTCAAGGCGGACGCGGCCAGGCGGTCCTACGACGCCGCCGGCCGCGGCGTCACCTGGGCGGTGCTGGACTCCGGCATCGACGAGCACCACCTCCACTTCCGCCGCCACGCCACCCTCGAGGGCGACGTCGCCGACCTGCACCGTGACTTCACCCAGCCGGGCGAGCCCAAACGCGGCGACGCCCTGGTCGACCGCTTCGGCCACGGCACCCACGTGGCCGGCATCATCGCCGGCGGCCTCCCGGTCCGCCTGCCACGCGGCGCCAGCCTGCGGGTCGTCGAACGGGTCTACGAGCCCGCCCACCCCGAGACCCCGAGCATCCAGCACCGGCTGGTCCGCCAGCCCGAGACGCTGGCCGGCATCGCCCGCGAGTCCAAGCTGGTCAGCCTCAAGGTCCTGGACGACCGCGGCAACGGCCACTCGATGAACGTGGTCCGCGCGCTGGAGTACGTCCGGCGCGACCTCAACGGCTACGGCAAGCTGCTGCGCGTCCACGGGGTCAACCTCAGCCTCGGCTACGAGTTCGACCCCAAGTGGTTCGCGTGCGGGCAGAGCCCGATCTGCGCCGAGGTCGACCGCCTGGTGCGCTCCGGGGTGGTGGTGGTCGTGGCCGCCGGCAACACCGGCTACGGCAGCCTCACCGCCCTGCAACGCCAGACCAACGTCGGCCTGACCATGACCATCAACGACCCGGGCAACGCCCAGCTCGCCATCACCGTCGGCGCCACCCACCGCGACATGCCCCACACCTACGGGGTGTCCTACTTCTCCTCCAAGGGCCCCACCGGCGACGGGCGGCTCAAGCCCGACCTGGTCGCGCCGGGGGAGCGGATCACCTCCTGCGCCGCCGGCAAGGCGCTGGCCAGCGCCTTCCCCGGCGAGCAGCCACCGGAGCCGGACAAGGCCGCCGTCTACGTCGAGGACTCCGGCACCAGCATGGCCGCCCCGCACGTCTCCGGGGTGATCGCCGGCTTCCTGTCCATCCGGCGCGAGTTCCTCGGCCGGCCCGACGAGGTCAAGCAGATCTTCCTGGAGTCGGCGACCTCCCTGGGCCGCGAGCGGTACTTCCAGGGCCACGGCCTGGTCGACCTCATGCGCGCCATCCAGGCGGTGTGATCCGAGCTCAACAGCCCGAGGCTCATTCCGTGGACCTGCAGGTCATCTGCTGCTCATGTGTGGGTACAGCTGCGAGGAAGTGAGCTTCATGCGTCGCGCGCTTTGGGTGATATCGGCTGGTTCGATCGTGGGCGTACTGATGGCTTGGTGGTCGCGATCGCGAAGGATGGCGACGGACTGCGCGGAGGGGTCCGAACTGGGCACGCAGTCGGCGGCATATGCCGAGCGGCTGCTGATCTCCAGCCGAGAGGAACTGGGCCGTGCTGACACGAAGGCATCGATCCTGCTCGCGACGGCTGCCGCCGTGATCGCAGCGGTAGTCGCTGGCGTGGTCGCCGGCGGTTGGTCCCCGGCGATGCTCACCGGCTGGTATGAACTTCTGTGGTGGGTGAGTACTGGGCTTGCGGGCCTGGCAATGTTGCTGCTAGCAGGAGCGGTCTACCCGCGGACCGCTCCCCGAAGGGATGGCCAGCCGACCGTAGTTGCATACTACGGAGACGTGGTTCAGTTCAATGACCACAGTGCCCTTCGAGCCGCCCTGGAACGGTCAGCACCACGAGACATTGACCGATTGACGGACCAGATCTACCACGTGTCTCGAATCGTCAGGCGCAAGTATCGTCTGATCCGCGATGGGATGTGGACATTGCTCGCTGCAACGCTCGGGAGCTGCCTTGCAGTGGGGCTCCAGATGTGGAGGACCTGACGGCGCAGGCTCGACGACAGTCGATCCCGTCCCGTCATCAGCGAAGGCCGCGACGTCGAGCCCGGCGGTCTTGCCGCTCCCTGGCCGCCTTTGAGCGGATCGCCTTCGCCATCTCGGCCCGAAGAGCCTGTGTGCGCTCGTAGGTGACATCGTCGCGAGTCGTCTTCCCGGCGAGCACGCTGGCGCAGTAGTCCGCGCCGTGAATAGTGCACCAAAGTGCGTGCAGAAGCTTGCCCTCACGATCGGGCTCATCCTGGGGTAGCTTCTCGATCGTCACGTCAGACCAGATCGAGGGGCTCGGGGTGCTACACGCGCACGACACGGCGAGGTAGTCGTTCCCAGATGCCCAGTCCCACACCGAGCCGGTCATGATCAGCTGGTTCCTGTCTGCCTGCTGGGCGCACTTGGCCGCGAAGTTTACAGCCTTCCCGGCCCACACCGGCTCTTGGTAGTCGGTGCGCGGCACACCGACTCTCTTGACCAGGAGAGCGCTGTTAGCCATCCCGACTTTCAGGCCCGTTTCGGGCAGGGACTCCGGCCACTTCGCCTCCAGTCGCGGGACGAGGTGACGCTCGCTGAAGGTCTTGATCGTGATACCCGCGCAGATCGCCCGCTCCTTGCGGTTGTCGCCCCAGAACAGCGCGAATGCCCCATCACCCTGAATAGCCACGAAATCGGCGTCGAAGCTATCGAAGATGTCCACGACGTTGCCGGTCGCTGCCTCGTAGATGCTAGCCGTGGAGGCTGCGTGCTTGTTGAGGCCGAGCTGCGTCGAACTCTTGAGGTCGGCCACCACGGCAACGGCATCGGTCACCTTGTGCCACCGACGCGCCTGGATGGGCAGCGTCGAGACGTCCAGGTCGTCGCCCTTGTCCACGACTTCGGGCTTGCAGGACAGCTCAGTCCTCACGTCCTCGTCCAGGTTGTCGAGCAGCTGGTCCAGGTCGAAATCCTCCACGTCGAAGCCTGCCTCCTTGTCATCCGAGCGGTCGCTGGCGGGGGTTCGCAATGTACGCCGTGTAAGCGGACAAGACAACACCCCTGGTCGGGCAGGTTTGAGAATCGAGCAGGCCGGCGTATCTACCGCAGAGCGAGTTCGCTTGCGCCGGGAACAGCGATGAGACCAAGAGTCTCAAGCCGGATCGCAGCGGCTCTTCTGGAAACGGCGACCATCCGAGCCATCCGGCCAGCAAGTTGCTGCGCCCCCCGAGAGCCGGGCGCAAGGCCGGCGGGCCGGAGTCCGGCCCGGGCTGCTTGCTCCTGCGCCAGCCCAACAAAGACGGAACGAGGCATCAGCAACGCAGCCATCCCGCGGTTCGCCTGAACCTCCCGCCAGTCCGGCACCTCCGAGTGGAACGAGACCTCTCGCTTCAGGCAGCGCACCATCTGCTCGCCGCTCTCGGTGTCGCGGACCTCCTCGAAGAGCACGCCCTGATCGGCGTTCGGCTCAAAGAGGCTGCGGTGAAGCACGACATGGGTCGCCTCGTGGGCGAGCGTCGCCCTCCAACGACCTTCGATGCCCGGCGGCGCCCGGTCGGCATCCATCGCAGAGCCCGTGAGGTCCTGATTGATGAGGATCCTGGGTGGCTCGCCCCGCCTGAACTCTGTACAGCCCAGAACTTCAGGAGCCAGGTCCGCATGCTGGTCCAAGCACACTCTGAGATACGCCTCTATGAACCGCTCGACATCGACGATCGGGCTCTGCGGGTCCGGGAGGAGACCCGCCTTAAGGAGCTCCTCCTCGATGATGGCCTCAATCTCAGGGCGCTCCAACCAGAGCCGCTCACCTCCCACAGGACCTCGATATCGCCTCACCCGGTCGAGCCCTTGTGCTGGCGTAGCTGCTCAACTCGCTTGATGAGGTCGCTCAACTCCTTGTCACCCAGCCCTGACTCAGAGATACGCCGGAGGAGCGTTGTCGCCGCTGGCGACCGCTTTAGATACCGCTCCGCCTGCTCCCCAAACCGGCCGGCCAGTCCCATCAGTACTTCAAAGTCCAGCCCAAGCTCTCTGGACAACACCTTCAGCACTGCCTCTGAAGGCACACGCCGATCGTGCTCGATGTCACTCAGGTACGACGGCGTCTTAGCAAGTCGCCTAGCCAGCTCACGCAGGCTTAGCCCAGCATCGACGCGCGCAGCCCGTACGCGGTCACCTAGTGTCTGACCCGACACGCCCTCGCCCATGTTCGCACGATAGCGTACAGCGACCTGGAACTGTAGTTCTTGCCCTTCACGACATTGAGCTTGTCGACGGTCACGGGTGCCTACCGTGGAGCACGTTGTCCTCCGATGAGGTTGACACTGGCCCTTGGACGGCGACGAGAGTCGCTACACCATAGAGGGACCGGGTGAGGGACCGTTCTTCAAGGGTCATCCTCGCCTCGACATGCCTATTTGCCGTAAACTGTCTGACCGTCCCATGTCGCCTTGGGGGGAGGATTCGGTGTCGGACGCAGCGTTGCGTGAGGGCGCTGTGCGGCTATGGCCGTCGGGCACGCTCATGGCGCGGCTTGACCCGGATGCGCGTCGAGAGCTGCTCAGCCTAAGCCCCGCCCGGTCATGCGAGCCTGGCAGCGTTCTAGTCCATCAAGGAGATCTCGACCGCACCGACGTGTATCTCATTCGCTCGACACGACTGAACGCGCCTGCGTGCGCCAAGGTGACTGCGCGGCTTGACAACGGCAGTGAGACCCTGCTCGAGATCAGGGTGA
>WNFU01002730.1_pt1 | contig 23943 bp, 27 predicted proteins | sample 5400121 | NCBI WGS metagenome assembly WNFU01 (sample SAMN13153360, study PRJNA577476) | soil metagenome | isolation source: 100 cm soil or saprolite under grassland replicate 1 | place: USA:California | collected 2016-06-15
TCGCTTCTAATAGATACTTCCACTTCGGCCCTCTGTTTTGGGCTGTGGCGGCTACCACAGCCAGTTTCATTTGAGAAGAAGAGGGCCGATTTTATTGCCTCTTCTCAACTTATGGCTACATCAGGCCGAAACTGCACCCGGATCAGGTCGCGGTGAAATTCGACAGCGGCGGCAATAGTCTTGCAACGCTCCCAATGGTATTCTCCAATCCGCGCTTGAATACCGAATTGGCTTTCAATCAGGTTCTGCCACGGATGGCCCTTCTCGTACATCTCGTGGTCAATGCCGAGCCGCCGATTGGCGCGTGCGAACGCGTGGCTTTGGAATTGGCCACCGTGGTCAGAGATTACCTTCTCCCACAATCCCCACCGCAGCAAGGCTTGAAAGTAACCCTGTAACACAACACCGACTTCCTGTTCCGGGGTGAGTGACCCTGCCAGAATGGTGCGCGACAAGCCTTCCAATAACAGGCAAGAATAAAGTTGGATGCCTTCGGGTTTGGCATCGAGATAACGTAGATCAATAAAGGTATGCTGGAAGGGGTGGCGACTTTTGGGTGGGCCTTCGCGGGTGTCACGAGGTTCGACGATTTTCACCGGACGCGCAGGCGCGAGGTGGACGCGCCGATTGAGTGCCATGATTTTCTTGATGGTCGTCGAGCCGAGATAGATGCCGTAGTCACTTTCCAGATAGCCCTTGATGCGAAACCATCCGGCATAACCGTATTTCTTTTGCAGAATGAGGATGGCGTGAATCGCTCCGAGATAGACTTTGCGCAGTGAGCGATGTGGTACACGCGAAATCTCTTGTTGCCACAGTGTCGGTTGTGGCGCGGCGGCTTGCGCTTGGGCCTGTTTGAGGCGGCGCAACCATTTATTGACTGTGTTCGGATGACAACGCAGCAGCACCGCGATGTGCTTTTCACTCCAACCACGCTCATGCAATCGCTGCATCTCCAGCCGTAAGGCTTCAGGATCAGTTGGTTTTGGATATTGTAGTGCTTGACGGAATTCCGGGTACTGCCAAAAGAAGTAGCGTTTGAGCAACGCCTTAACGGTCTCGTGATGAATTGTGTGTTCCAACGTTGATTGAATGACTCGTGCTAGTTCTCGTTCACTCGCCTTAGGAACAAGGCATTTGAAATAGACAAGCATCACGATGACCCGTTCGGACGTATACGGCTCGCGTGGATACTCTGTGGCTGGGAACAAACCGGGCAAGCCCTCGGCGCGAAAGTCACGCAACCAGCGCGTGACAGTGGAATATCCGAGGTTCTGCTCCGCCGCCAACTCTGCCGGCGAACGTAAGCCGGCCAAACAGGGGGCGATAGTGTGATAGTGTTCCTGAGCAGGACAAGTGACAGGCACTTGGTCAAAACGCAAAGCGAGTTGTGTCGGCATCAATGAGCGGCCTTTCGGTTGGATTCCTCAAGAATATAAGCGCCAACGATGTCACCTATCGCAAGACCTATAAAGAAAGGCTGATTGATAGCTACGCTGGCCATCAAAAGATTACAGCAGTGAGGTCCAGGTTATGTTGCAGAAAAGTATGCTGAGATTCTGGCAAGGCGAGAACTATTTTGAACTTGGCGTTGGCTTGCCATTCACGAAAAAAATTACTCTAAAAAACTATCTCAAAATAGAAAGCAGCTACAAAATGTTGTTGTTACGATGAATCAGCGGTTGCCGCACGCAATCGCCGATACCAATATAGCGCGCAAGCGAACTGAAGTAATCCGAGGTAGTTTTTGCTTTTCTTCTCATAACGCACCAGCAACCCTCGACATTTCGAGAGCCAACTGAATGTTCTTTCAACTACCCATCGGCGAGGCGGATATTTCTTTTTGCTCTTTCGCGCCGGCTCCTTCCCGCGCGCAGGACGAATGTGCCCCTGGTAATGATGTTCTTTGACAGTCTCACGACTCATCTGATTGTCGTAGCCGGCATCCAAGCACAAATGCTGCGGCTCTTTCTCTGTCGGTTGCGGGCGCTTGACCACGATCGCCTCGATTGTCTCCTTTAGCAGGAAATGGTCATTGACGTTGGCTGGAGCGACAACGATCGCCAGCGGCCCGCCTTGCCCGTCGACGAGCAAGCTTTTTTTTGATCCTTGTTTAGCGCGATCGGCGGGATTGGGGCCGATCTGATCGCCGCCGTTGCGCGCCTTTCCCATCGAGCCGTCGGCTGCTTGCCACCGCCAGTCGACCATCCCTAACTGGTCGCATTCGGCCAGTAGCACAGACCAGATCATTTCAAAGAGCCCAATCTTGATCCAACGCTGAAAGGTGCGATGGATGGTCGAGTCGTCGCCATAGACTTCGGGGATCTGATTCCACTGACAGCCTGTGCGAAAGTGGTAAATGAGCCCGTCCAGGATCGGCCTTGCCGAGGCTCGCTTGCGCCCTCTGGGTCTTGGCGGATCAAATCTGTTAAGCAGCCTCTCGATGCGTTGCCAGAGATCGTCCGGCAACGCCCAGAGTGTTAAGATAGTCGCACTGTCGGCTATCGGCCTTTTTGTTTTGTGTCTCATCAACCAAGAGAATAAGGCTGATGCCGACAGTGTCATAAACGTTTCAGCTCATATTGCTAACCACAACATATCGCGGGTCTTCTCTATTTTGAGATAGTTTTTAAGCGTTACAAAAATGTCAGCTAAGCGTGCCACCTCCAAAAGCCAATATTTACAGGGTATTTCTACGGTCAGAAATCGCCAGTCTATTGGCAGACGACAGGCGGAACAAGCTTGCAACGCCGCCAAGCCACGTTGGGCTGGCTTCCCGAATGCCTATGAATAAAGGCGATTCAAACGCCATACAAATTTGCCTGGCTTAGAGTAAACGGCTTCGCAAAAGGCAACGGAACCCCCAATAGCGCTGTCGTGCCTCCCAGATTCAAAGCGTCTTACTCGCAAGATGAATTGGTCGAGCATTTTCACCTGGATGCTCAGGATCGGATTTTACTCAGCGGGATTCGCGGCGATGTCAAACGCAATGGCGCCGCCGTCCTGTTGAAGTCATTACTCTACCTCGGATATTTCCCCACGGATCTCAATCACGATCAAGCCGATTCATAGGTCTGTATCGAGCAATTATGTATCAATCATCCGACCTTCTTATAACCTAGACGCAACGAATTCGATAATCAGAATGCCTACTTAATCTTCTTTGCTGGCTGATTGGCGCCGTTCTGTCGCAGCGTCACCTGCGTCACCTGGCCTTTGTCATCTTTGACAAAAGTCACTTGCGCGTCCACTACTTCCAGGAAAAAGTCAGTTTCGGTTTCAGCGAATATCTCAATCTTTCCCTGGCCGGTTGCTTGAGTAAAAAACTTATCGCCTTCGCGGCTAAATGTGAGGATGAAGTTTGGCGCAAGTTGATACTCCCCGACATAAGCGTCAAATATTTTCGGATCCAGTTTGATCGCTTTGCGCACTTTCGGCGGTTCAACCTTGGCGAGCGCGTATTGGCTTTCGAGCACGTGGCGGCCAATGTCGTCAATATCGTTAGTCGAGTTCGATAGCACCACTACGCCTTTGCGTTTCTTCTTGTCAAAGCCAATGAACGAGTGATACCCCCCTGTCCCTCCATTGTGCCACACGATTTCAGTGTCGAATTTCTTCAGGATATGCCAGCCAAGCCCGATTTCTAAATCTGGTATGCCCGTGTCATGTTGCGGTTGATGCGTCTTCTGCATCGCCGCCAACAAGGGTGATTGATTTAGACCTAAATTCGCTGCGATGAATTTCAGCATGTCGTTGGCGGTTGAGCGCAGTGCGCCTGCTCCCGCAAAGGTCGGAAGGTCCCAATTCGTGACGGGCTTGAGGGCTGGACCGTGTCCATGAGCAAGGCGCGCTTGCATATCAGGGGTGAGCTTGATACGCGTGTTGTCCATCCTGAGGGGCTGAGCAATACGGGTTCGGACGAGGGTTTCATAATCCGTCCCCGCCCGCAATGCCAGGATGTGGCCCAGCAAGCCGACGCCATAGTTTGAATACTCGTATTTGGCTCCAATGTCCCGAGTGAGTGTGTAACCGGACAAAAACGCATACATTTGCTCAACCGAATAATCAGCGTATGGATTCTGGTTATCCTTCGGAGCGAAATTGCTCGGCATTCGCGGGAGGCCGGAAATTTGGCTGGAAAGATCCCGCAGCGTAATCTCTTTACCATCGCGCGTCGGCGTTTTCACCGACTTCGGCAGGTATTTCGAGATCGGATCATTCAAGCTCACTTCGCCGCGTTCGACCATATCGGCAAGGAGAATTGCGGTGAAAACTTTGGTTACTGAACCGATTTCAAAAACTGAATCGCCATCGACTATTTGAGCGCTCTCCCGCGATGGCTTCCCATAGCAAATGATGCGCGTACCTTTATCATCCACCAGACCTACAACAATGCCGACGCTTTTCTTTGCACGGTCAACCCGGTCTTGCAGAATACTTCTGACTTCGCCATCAGTAATTTCGGTTTGCGCAACTGTCACCCAAGATGGAAACAATATTACAGAAACCAACAACAGTATGATCCCGGCAAGGTTAGTTATTCGCTTCATCGTTTTCTCCTATGGATTGATACTTCTGAGCTCTTTTAGTTTGCTAGGTAACCAAAACTACTACTAGAAGGCGGAAAAACCAGATTACTTTACTCATATTACATGTGCTTTTCATGGCATCCCCTTTCTGCCGACCTTGGTCAGTGGCGGATAAATAGTATTACACTGTGCGTCGTTGAAGCTCTTGCTTGAGAGCAATGAGCTGAAGGGGTCCAGAGGAAGAGTCCCGGATCTCAATGTTGACCAGCTTGTCCTGCATTACCGCCATGGCGTCCCTATAGTCCGACGGCAGAACTGTTTGCTCAGCATTGCCATCCTTCAGCCGGCAAATAGCCCGAATGGCGCCAGAGTTGCTGCCCATGATGATGACGGTGGCGATTTGCCCAGTCCGTACTTTCTCGAGGAACTGAGAATAGGTCAACGTGTTCAAAGAGCGCTGGCTCGTTGTGGCCATCCACAAAGCGCCCGCCACAGAAATCAGCACGGCGCAAATAATCGCGAGTTTTGCTTTCGAGTTCATGAGATCTTATCCTTTCTTCGTGTTTCTTGCGTCTCTGCGCCGGATCGACGGTCAACCTCGTTTCCATACCTGATACGCAATCAACAGGACCAACAACAGAGTGATAATCCGGGCTTTTGGAAGCGTAGTGTGGTTCGCCATCCAGGCGCCAGCGATCACGGCCGCAACGATTGCGGCGACACCCTTGACGGCTCGAGTGCTGGTTCCAGCATTTCCGAGCGACCCACTCGACCGTTTTAGCCAATCCGCGGGTACATTGGCTCCCTGAAGCTGATCAGTAGCTGGCGGAAACAGCATCCGGACAGCAGACGACAATAGTAAGCTTAGGGCGCATCCGTAAAACGTGATCCAGGTCGGAAGCGCCAGATCCGGGTTACTAATCCGAAACATACCCTGCGATGCAAGCGCTAATCCAAGGCCCAGCACGGGGCCTCGGGCCAGCTTCAACGGTGATCGCTGCCCAGGTTTCACATAGGCGTCCTCCAGTATCAAGCCCAGCGTTGCCATTCCCACGGGAATCGCGAGCCGCAGGAGCCCCCATTGCTCACTCAGAAACGTTCTATCCTTGAGCCAAGCCGCGCCCAAGAACGACACGTACATGGCGAAAGCTTGCATCAGGAGCACTTGCGGGTCTGCCGTACGGCGTATTCTGCTAATGATCACGAGAGGAATCGTGCGCACTGCGTCCAAGCCGTACTGGCCCGAGGAACTGTACCGCTCGTGTAAATCGCCAAGTACCTCTTCGCGGCACGCAGGTGGGACGAAGACTGCGACGATTGCCTCGGCGGTTTTTGACGGACCGGAATTCATCAGCACGCCTCTTTCCCCCATCGCTTTCCCCATTCTTTGGCCCACTCCTTACCCCATACCTCCGCGATAACGTCCCAGATACGCTTTGCGGTGATTGCCGATTCCTGCAATGCACGCTCGCCGAGGGCTTCCAGCCGATAACAACGTTTGGCGCGGCCGCCGCGCTCGGGCGTAGGATCCGACATCCAGGACGCAACGAGGCCTTTGTCCTCCAACCGGTCGAGTGTGACGTAAACTGCCCCGAGGGAGACTGCCTTGGGCCGCGCCAGTTCCTGCACCTTGGCGTGAATCGTTACGCCATAGGCCTCTTCGCGCAAGGTCAGAATGGCGGTAAGCACCACCTGCTCAAATTGTCCAAGTGAATCAGGTTTAGCCATCCCAATGATGTGACCTGTAGTCGCGTCCGCGATCGGTGTAGACGTAGCTGAAGTATCCATCCTCGCTTCGGCATGGCGGCTGCGCGCCGAAGTTTTGCACGCCGTCGGCGTATGCCAGGCCGGCGCTGACCGATGACGGGGTCAGTCCAAGAGACCATCCCCAGATCAGCCATGTGCGCAAATCCAGCCAGAGAGTCAGCCATGGACGTGCGAGCGTGTTGTCAGGCAGGAGAACGGTGACGTCGCGCTCGCTGTGATCGCCGCAGAGGACTTGCAGCGCTTCGAGATCGGAGTAGTCGCGCGGGACATATGGCGCATATTTCGATTCGTAAGAGCCCTTCCCGTGCCGGTGAGAGGTCTTGACGATCTCCGGCACTTGCCGCCAGAGCCTGTATAGCCAGGACTCACTTGGAATCTCCCAATTTTGCTTTTGCGCTTCTTCCTCCAACGCCCGGTAGAGAAACCGCGGCCCCTGGAACCGCCTCCAGTTGCTGTTGATCCACGCCACCACTCCAGGGGAGAGATTGGCGCATCGTTTATCTTTCCCTTCCGGCTCCCGCTTTGTAATGCTGTGGAGAAAGCTGAGCAACCCTTCGCGGCGGTAATCGCGAAGCCACCTTTCGAGCGTGTGTGGGGAGGGAACTTCGGCGCGGTGTGGCTGTCGCCTGAGGATGAGCGGATGATGACAGACCGCTTCCTCACAGAGATCGTCTACCGCGGCGGTGAATTCCAGTTTGCGCGTCGTCGCGTCCCGGCACCGTTTGGGGATCGTGCGCTCGTAGCGATTGAGCAGTTTTGCGAGTCTCACAGCCTCAGCAATCCATGCCGCGCGTTCGTCCGCTGCAAGTAGGCTTAGTAGTTCCGTTATCCTGGTCTCCCGATCGGCCAGGCCGAAATTTTCCGCTTCCGCCAGCAGGCCCAAAATCTCCGGCGAAGGAGATGATATCCGGTTCGCCCGATCCCATTTCGTCTGCAGCTCAAGCGGCAGGCTGGAGATGAGTATTCTTCGCTCGCCGTCTTCGATCGGATCGGGACGCGCTGCCTTCCAGGCGCCGCTGCTGATCTTCGCCTCGATCTCTTGTGGCATGACGCCCATTTCCACGAGCTGGCTGATTGTGACGTACACGGGGAAACTCCTTCTGGGGATTACTCCCTCATGCAAGAATTGCGGCGTAAGGGTTATTCGGGGGAACTCTTTTTCAGCCGCGCCGCGATCCGGTGGCTGTGTTTATCAGGCTTGACCTTGATCCTCTGGACATAGGCCCGAGTTGTCGCGGCGTTTTCGTGATCAAGAGCCTCCTGAGTCTCCAGAAAGCTGCTTGTATCTTCGGCCACCATCCGCGCATAGGTGTGCCGCGTCTGGTGAAGGTGAACGTTCTCTATCCCGGCGGCCTTCGCGTATTTCTTCAGATTGTTCGCGAATGTCCGTGAATCGAGGGCCGCTCCAAGCTCGCCGGCGCGGTCATGGCGCATCCAAAGAGCGCCGCTGGATTTTAGCCCCCTGATTCCGCCTGCTTTTTCCAGATAGTCTTTTATCGCCTGATTGACATCAGGCTCACCCACCTCTCTGCTGGCCCACTTCCCGCCCTTACGCTTGTACTTGATAATCAGCTTGCCGTCTTTCTCCGTCAGATCCTTCCTGCGTAGAGAGAAAACCTCATTGCGTCGCAGCCCGGTGTAGACATAGAACAGCAACAGAGCATAGTCGCGCTTGCCGATCACCGAGCCGGAATCCGCCGAGGCCTTGACGACGGCAAGGATGGCGTCGGTTTGTTCGTCGGTCCAGGCCCGCACGGACTCTGACTGGTAAGGACGCGGATATTTTGGACGCGCCTGGGTTGCGGGGTTGAATCGGACCTGGGACTGCATTTCCGGGTTGGCCAACAACCACTTGTAAAAAGAGGAGAGCCGTGAGATCCGGGCATAGACAGTCGTTACGGCTTGTCCCTCCTCCTCAAGGCTCCGCCGCCAGTTATCGACATCGACCGGAGTCACATCGGCCGGGTGCTTACCGGTAAAGGTGAAGAATCGTCTGATGACGGCGACCTTTTCCTCCACTTTGTCTTTCCGTCCCCAAGTCTCAGGCCGGGTCGTGTTCCCGGCCCACATCTTGATCGCCTTCGATACCGGGTCCTCCGGAGGCTCTAAAACCAAGGCTTGCGTCTCATCCATAGTCTTATATGGGGCGTTTTTAGGGCGACATGCTATGATACCAGTTCTGTCGTAGTAGAAGTACCATCACGTTTCTCCAGGCCACTTCCAAACCATTTTTGCCTATCTATATGGTAAAACACCGCTATAATACGTATCTCTGATGTTCCACGCCAGCGCAATCTTAAAATGGGCGGCAAAATCTTATGAAGAGCGCAAGACGACGGTCCAGAACATTTGATCCACTCGCTACGCCGGATGGAGTGAGGGGCGTCTGCGAGCAGTTACGCGAGCGGCTACCTGACTATATCCCTAAATCGGACAAGAAGTTATTCTCAATGCTGAATGCGGTCAGACATGTTAATCGGTACTCTGCTACTGAGACCAGCAAAGGTCGGCCCGCCCACTGGGAGCGTGATGTGCTGCTGAAAATCTCAAGTCACCTGACCGCTATTCTGGAGCGTGAAACAGGGGGGAGAGTATCGGTCTCAACCTTCGTCGGACTGTATTTGAGAGTCCTTCACTTCCCTGTCGACGTCTCATCAGCCCTTGAGCGAGGAGAGATCAACCTGCAGGAAGCGATGCTACTCTCGCGCCTCAACCACAAAAAACTCCGGACTGATTCAAACACGGCAAGAGCCATCCGCCGGCATGTGATCGAGGTCCATCTGGATTCGAACGGCTCGCAGAACCAGTTGCGGGTTCGCGTACGGGAGATTCTGGGCGAATCGGGGATTGTCTCTGGCGAGGCGCTGGTGGTTGGGATTCAAAAAGCGGATTCATTGCTGGAGGTGGATCCGGAGGATCTGCGCCACCTCTTCTTTGAGACGATGAAGGAGCTCTTCTATGCCTTGCGTGAGTTCGATCCTGATGACCTGGATGAGTCAGACATCGATGAGATTATGACCTCGGCGGATCTTCTCTCCGGCACGATTCATAGTATCAAGCAACGCATCAAGGCTCGTACTCAGGCGAAGAAACCGATCGAGGGATTCTTTAAGGAGAAAGAATCGGAACAAGATCAGAGACCCATTGTCGAAAGGGATGCCCAAGGGCGCATCATCTATCGATTCAAGTGAGACTGGGAGCAAGGCCGTTCAGCATCTTATATGAAAATGGGGCTTTCTCGGCGCCCCTATTCAGCAATATTTGTGAAAATGACGCCTTCCTTTTTACGCCGTTAACTATAGACGGATCAGCAACATGCGATAAATCCTGGCGAGTAGCCCGTTCAGCAACTTTTCTGGCAACGTACACCAGGTTATGGTCGAAGAAGATCACTTTATGGTCGAACTGACATCAACCTCCCGATGGTTTTTGACCGTCAACAATGCAGCAATTACGCCACAGCCGTTAAACGTCGGTTTGTAACGCGGTCAACTCAACTTCTAGCGCTACTGGCTCTCGCGAGTTCTCATTAACTCGTTGAGAACCTTGAGTGGGACCGCCTCATCCAACAAGGCGTAGGTCCCTTTCGATCTCAGATCACTAGCGATGCGACGCAGTAGGCCGAGTCCGGAACGCATGGGACCAGAGCCTAGACTGACGCGCGCCACGCCCAATTTCTTCAGTTCCGACACAGAGGGCGCACCTGGCACACCCAGGATGTTCACGGGACACTGAATGTCTTTGACAAGTCGTCCAATCGTAAAAGCGTCCTTCAGTCCAGGAACAAACACGCAGTCAGCGCCGGCGTCTCGGTAAGCGCCGAGACGTCGCAGCGCCTCGGGATACCTGTCTTTGACTTCGCCACCCGGGAGCATGTACACATCTGTCCTTGCGTTGACCACAATGGGGACGTGCAACTCGGCAGCTACGCTGCGAACCGCCTTAATCTTTTCAACAGCTACGGATAGGTCAAGAAGTTGATCAGCATTCTTGTCCTCAAGATTCATCCCGATAGCGCCTGCATGGATGAGCTCGCGTGCTGTGGTAGCCGCATCGTCAGGCGTTGGACCATATCCGCCCTCAATGTCTGCACTTAGCGGCAAGTCGACCGCGCCTACAATCCGGGCGACGCAGGCAATCATCTCGCCAGGGGAAATGCGTTCGCCGTCAGAGTAGCCAAGCGATAGGGCAATGCCAGCCGAACTGGTGGCAATGGCAGGAAAGCCAGCTTCGGCCACGACGAGGGCACTGGCTACATCCCAAACGTTTGGGAGGAGCAGCATCTCAGTTGCGTGATGCAGCTCGCGAAACCGTGAGGCCTTTTGTGCTTGAGAATGCGTTTCAGGCATAAATAGCGGTTGTGTTGCAAAAAATGAGTAGGGACGTGAAAGGGCGCTGCCGACGCTGACGTTCTTCAAAACCGATTTGAACATCTATGCGTTCGTCGGCCTGACCACGTTGATCGGCATCGTCAAGAGGAACGTCATCATGATGATCGACTTCGCGCCGGAACCGCAGCGCAAAGAAGGCAAGAACGCGGCCGAGGCGACTTATGAGGGCTGTCTGTTGCGCTTCCGGCCGATTCGGCGAAGGGTTCCCGGGCCCTTCATCAGGACCACTACAATAGCAACTACAAGATAGAGCAAGGCGACAATTAGATGTTGCTGGCCTGCACGTGTGAGGATGAGCAAAGCCGCGCCAGCCCCGCTCCTCCGCAAACAGCGAACTGAAGATGACGAAAAACATGCCGTTAGGGCCGGAGGATGAAGGCACAACTATCCAGCGCGCAGGCGGAGCGCCGTGGAGGGCAGCGTTGATCGCCTTGGCGGCCAGTAACAGAATGATCGGTTGAATACTCGCCTTCGATGGCAAGGAACGATCCATCGCCAGTGGGGTGAAGACGCCAGTGTAGTCGGTCATTTGCACTATCACTGCTGCCGTTGAAGCTTGTCCACCTGCGTCTCCTGTGCATGGATGGCCTGCCATCGCCCGCTGCGGTAAGCGAAGATATCGGTGAACACAGTCCGCCCGAAGTCCTTGCCATTGTAGCTGGTCACTACTATCCCGGTGACGATTCCTATATCGCCATAAAGATACACATCCATCCGTTCGAATCGAGATTTGAAATTCGCCGGGGGCTTATGCTTCGTGTAAAAGTCGATATGCTGCGACTTATTGAGGAAATCCCCAGTGAGCACGGGGTGGACGAAATCTGCAGCAAGGATGCGGTCGAGCGCGGTCGCATCGTGTTCGTTGCTTATCCACTCGTTCTCCAAGGCGGTCAATGCCCGGCGATCCTGGTCCAGACTGCGCTCTTGCGCCGTGGCCGCGGTCTGACGTAAAGAAAGGAAAGCTGCGCCAAAGGCGAGCAGCGCCCAAACACCGAAGGCCGCAAGGGATCTTGGATACCCAAGTTGGTCTCCGGAACCCATTCGATTGAGCTCATTCATATCAATTCGACTTCCTCCTATGCTATCAAGATCACATCAATGAGCGCTGGATCAACTGCTACCTTTCTCGTGGAAAAACGTGGAAAGTTCCTGCTTCACAGTCCGCAACTTACGTTGATGCCGGAGGCGCAAGATCTTTGCCTCTCTTCAACGCAGTGGCCGCAAACTCCACAGGCGTTTCCCCGATGTAGCCACTTCCGGCGAGAAGGCTTACGCCATCTATTTCTATATTGATCGCTCGTTTTCGTCTCGATCATGTTCGGCCCCACAGTTCGGACACTTCCAGACCCGATCCGACAACTGAAGATTGTCATTGATGTATCCACACTTGTGACACTGCTTCGAGGATGCAAAAAATCGTCCCACCTATCGCGGTTTGCAGAAGATCGATATCACACGAACCGATTAGTGAACGTAAGTGGAGAAACGCATGTCGTCACTGGAATCAGATAATACGGCTGTAGCGCGATGCGAGAAGGAGTCATGCGATGGACCGTGTAAAGGTTGCGACGAATCGCAGGATTCCTGCGACGGGCAGACTTCGCGACACGACGCAGCGAGAATATAATTGTAGTTGTGAGTGGACCTCATCATCTTTTGCGGCAGTTTTGGGCCATGCAGATTCTGGGCTGGAGCGCCTACGCCAGCAGCATCTTCATTGACATCCTTACCCGTCGTCGTTATCCGGATGCGGTAGCCTACGATTTGCATTACCAACTCTTCGAGGCCGAGAACGCGCGGGCGCGCCAGGCGGAGGCGCCCGCTCGCAGCGCGAGACTGCAGGCGCTGCAACTGCAGCTTCACCCGCATTTCCTCTTTAATACGCTCAACGCCATCTCGACGCTGGTCGTCGAAGCCCGGTCGGACGCGGCCAATCACATGCTCGGACGACTGGCCGCTTTCCTGCGTCTGACGTTGAACGACTCGACCGCGCCGGAGATCCCTCTGAGCAAGGAAGTGGCGAATGTAAAAGTGTACCTGGCCATTGAGAAGGCGCGGCTCGGGGAGCGCCTCGAAGTGGAGTTCTCGATCGCCCCGGACGCCGAGGGCGCGCTGGTTCCGGCGCTGCTTCTGCAGCCGCTCGCGGAGAACGCCATCCGTCACGGCATCACACCTCGGCCGGAAGGCGGTAAGCTTACCATCGAGGCGGAGCGCGCCGGGACGCGCCTGCGGGTGCGGGTCTGCGACAACGGGGTGGGATCGGGACTGCATATAGCTCGACGCGGACTCGGCTTGGCCAATACTATCGAGCGCCTCAGTGTCCTTTATGGAAATGATCACTGTCCGGCGGTTCGCTGGCCGGACGAAGGTGGGGGCGTGGTTGACGTTGAGCTGCCGTACTCGACGAGCGCGACCTTCCGGCATCAGGCCGGCATCAGGAGGGAGAGGTTGCATGCGCGTCGCGATTGTAGATGACGAACCACTGGCGAGGCGCGGCGTCCGGGCGCGACTCGCCGCCGCTCCGGATATGCGCGTCGTTGCGGAATGCGCTACCGGCGGCGAGGCCGTGACGGCCATCCAAGCCCTGGCGCCCGACCTCGTGTTCCTCGATATCCAAATGCCTGATTTGAATGGCTTCGACGTGTTGCGGAGATTGCCGGCGCGGAAGATGCCTCTCGTCGTGTTCCTGACCGCCTAAGACCAGTACGCGTTGGAGACGTTCGAGGCCCAGGCGCTCGATTACCTTCTCAAGCCGATTGACGACGCGCGTTTTATGAGGGCGCTCGAACGCGCCCGCCTTCTGAACGCTTCTCAGGGCCTGCCGGAGATCGAGCGTCGGATTCGCACGCTGCTGGAAACCCTTCAAGAGACAGGGTCGCGCCACCGATACAGAACGCATATCACTGTCAAGACCCGGCGACGAGTGACGATCGTGGACGTGACGAAGATCGATTGGGTCGGCGCCGCGGGCGATTATGTGATGTTGCGCGTGGGCAAGAAGGATTACCTGGTGCGGCAGACGATCAGTTCCCTTGAGCGCGAACTCGATCCCGAGCGCTTCCTCCGAATCCACAGGTCGACGATTGTCCAGGCCTCTCGCATTGCGGAACTGGCGCCGCTAAAGAACGGGGAGTTCCTGGTTCGATTGAGGAGCGGGACGGAGCTAGCGTTCGCCCGGCCGGCGAGCAGGCGGTTGAATTTCAAGGGAATCCGCAACCTCGACCGGCTCTGGCGTTGGTCAACGGCCATCGAGTAGTCTCCTGTGAAAATTGCGAATGCTTCATGGGTGTCAGTCCCAATGTCTCCGACCTGAAAAAGTTCATCGGAGTTCAGTCCTCGCAAACACATCCGGTCTTGTTGATCGGCGAACGCGGATTGCGGCAGCAACAGATCGCCCGCGTCCTGCATCAGGCCAGCGCGCAATGGGCGCAACCGTTTTTCGCCGTCGACGCCCACGGACTTAGCGCGGAAGCGCTGCACAATATCCTTTTCGGGCCTCAAGGGATGATCGAGGCCGTAGAGCAGGGGACGATCTATATCAACGAACTGACCAGCCTGACATTGCTCCTGCAACAGCGTTTCGCCCTCCACTTGGAGGAACAGCGGCTGCGCGATCGCGGCGGATTTTGCGGCCGTCAACGGCTGGTCTTCGCCTCGGAATGGAATCCCGCCGACCGTACGGCGGAGAATCGATTCGCTTACGAGTTGGTAGAGATGCTCCGCCCGTTCAGCTTTACCGTCAGACCGTTGCGTGAGCGGAGTGAAGACATTCCCTACATTGCAAAACGCTTGGTCTCTCGCATCGCCCATAAGCTGAACAAGGGCGCTCACGAGATCACCACCGATGCGCTCATCGCGCTGTCCGAATACAAGTGGGAGAGAAATCTTGACGAGCTTGAATCAGCGATCGAAAGCGCGATCGGTCACCTGCCCCCGCATCAGATTGATGAATCGGTCCTGCCACCGCACATCCGCTATGCGCGGCTCAAATCAATTCCGCCGGACGGCATTTACCTGCCACATGTCGTTGATGATTTCGAGCGCGAGCTGATCGCTAAGGCCCTGCGGCAGAGCGGCGGCAGCCAGTCCAAGGCGTCGAGGCTGCTCGGATTGCGCGTGCAGACCCTGAATATGAAGCTTAAACGTTACGCCGATCAGGAACGCCCCTTATTGTAGTCGAATGTTGTAACCGGTCAGAATGGTCGCTTACTCATTTCCCAGATAACCATCGATCCAGCCGATCGCGGCACGTGCGGCTGACTTTCAGGTTCGCGCCACTGGTCAATCTTATCCGAAGCTCGCGATCTTCAAGCCGCTGTTGATGCGCCGGCGCCGTCTCCCAGCGCCGGTTCTGTGGGTCTTCGGCGCGCAGCTTCTGCAGCGCCGTCACCGGGCGACCGCCACTTCCAGCACGCGACTGTCGGCGAGGTATCCTATGAGCGTCCAATGAGCGTCAACTCCTCCAATCCAGGCTCAACGTGCGGGCGAGAAATGCCGCCAGACGTTCGGCTTCCTGTCCGGCATCGCGTCGCGCCCACGCCGGTATCTTGACAAACGGCTCGATGATGACTCGGACGCAGGTCCCCTTGATTTCGTAACGCCATGCGCCTTCCATGAAACCATTGACCAACAGGACGGGCGAAATCCAGCCCTGCGGCCGATAGACGCGGCTCCGCGAAACGCCCGGCAGCAGGCGCTCGGCGTGGCTGGACGCGCCGATCACGTACTGATCGAAGGCGGGGAGCAGTCGGACCGACCTCTTTGGTGAAAGCTCGCGCAACTCGCGAGCGTGGGCGGTGAGCATCCAAGCGGGCGTACCTTCCAGATCGACCGGAGACGCCTCGTCACCGAGCGCGGCGATCCATTGCCGGGCGGCGGAAACGCCGGCGCCACCCCACCAGCGCGCGAAATCATGGTACGTGGCCGGACCGTATGCCGCGAGGTACCAGCGCGTGATGGCGGCCAACGCGGCTTGTGAATCGATCGACGGCGGCGCTGCGCTCAGCCAAGTATCCGGACGCGTGTACCGTACGCGCTGACCCAGGCTCGGCCCAAAGCACAAGCGGCCGGTGAACGCAGCCGGTTTCAGGACCATGCTCCAACTGCCGAGCGCGAGCTTGGCGCCGAGAGCGGCCGACCCCGTGAGCCGTCCCACATCCTGCGCCAGTTCTTCGCGTGTCATCACGCGGCCGTCAAGCGCGATTGCAATGGCTTCAGTCAGGCGGTCGAGTTCCTCGCGAGTGATCCCGAGATACCTTAAGACTGCGGGTTTCAGATGCCGCCGCCGACTTGTGCCGAGGGCGGCGTGCCACAGGGGTAAGTCGGCGGCGGGAAGCAGGTGCAGCGTACCCCGCATGGCCCAGGTCTTGACGAGCGCGCGCTCCTGCCACAACGCACGCTGAACAGCTCGCCGGTCGAGGTCTTCGACTCTGGCCCATACGGTCAGCTCGGCCGAGGACATCAGCTGAGCATGCAAGCCACAGAGACGCCTGGCGACCGCAAGCATGCCGCCGCCAGGCGCGCGTCGATCGAGGTGATGGCGCCGAACACGCCAAGCTGCGACTTGTGACCAGGTAAGCTTCAGCATTCGCAAGCGTCTTATGCCGCGATATAGAAAAGGCGGCGATTGCCTGAGCGTCATCTCTTATCGATATGCCCAGACTTGAGTCACGTAATGTGAACTCCCAAAATCGCTTCTCCTCGCCTCGAAGAAACGTGAGATGCGTTACGCCAACATTGACTTCGGTAAATCCCGCCTCCCGAAACAAGCGCGGCAATTTCAGTCCGACATAGGAATCGAGACCCCTTGATTCATTAACGGCCCGGCTAATCTCCACCAGACGTTGGTAAGCGTGTGTGGGAGGCTCGGTAAAAATTCCGCCGTCATCGTGGTCCTCGCAGACCAAGATGCCGCCAGGCCTCAAGAGGGCTCGCATTTCACTCAAGGCCCTGAGAGGCTCGCTAAGATGACACATCAGGAACCGCGAGTAGACCAGGTCGAACGACTCCCTCGGAAGACTCGTGTCGTAAGCCTCAGCCCGATAGAAAGAGATATTCTGCATCCCGGCAGAGGCGGCATTCCTTTCAGCTAATCGTAATTGCTCATCACTGTTGTCCACAGCGGCCACACGGCCCGATACCCCGACGGTCTTTGCCAGCCAAATCGCAGTGAGTCCACTTCCGCATCCGATTTCGGCAACCTGCATTCAAGGCCAAATGCCAGCCGACTCTAGGAAAGTACGTGAGCCATGTCCAAAGATTTTGTCCAGAAGCAGCAGCCGCTTTGCCGCCTCGTCACCTGTCGCAAGCATGTATTGGTCTCGCGACTTCTCTAAGATCGCCATCGCGCGTCCTCCAGAGCTCAAAGAGTGGGCCCCCTTGGAAACCAACGAAATGCAACCCGCCGTGGCCCACTGTTCTCGAAACTAAAGAATCTCAAAAACGTCGTACCTAACTCCGTCGGGCTGCCTTTCGCCGATTCCGACACTTACGATCTTGTTCAACCAAGCGTAGTTTGGCGAAGAGGTTTCGAAAAACGGCGCAGTTCGCAGATAATAGTCGGATGCCGCGACCCGTTCACCGCGAGCGATCCTGGCGTTTACCTCCGGCGACGCATGACGTACACCACGATAAGTTACTCGCCGAATGGCGCCGAAGACTGATGATAATGACTGTGGCGAGGCGCGAGTAAGAGTCATGCGATAGACCGTCCGAATTCTGCGACAAGGCGCCGGAAACCTGCGATGGAGAATCTTTACCGCCAGCCTGAATACGCGCCGCCACGCGCCAGTGAAAACCGCTGCGTTGTAAGATTCAGTAAGCGCGGCGCCCGTCTGGCGGCAGCGCGCTAAAAATTCAGCGTCAATTCGACGACACTACCTTTCAAATCCGCTGAGCTTATCCGCCGCCCATATAGGTCAGGAAGATTGAACTCGGTCGTCGGTCGGGTTGACGGTCGTTTATTGTAAGGCTAGTTTGCCGCAGAACCGGCCCGGCTCAATCCCGCCTCAGCCTTGAAGGCCTGAATTATCACATCGACGACCGCCGGATCGGTCTGGCACGTCATGAGCGCGCATTGAGTCTCACCCAGTACGAAACAATAGAACGCGCAATGCCTGGCGCGCGCGCGCCAGCAGAAAACGCCGTCAGCGTGATATTGCTCCGATGGCTTTTCCCCGAACGACAACTTCGAGCCGGACGGCAGTTGGAACACGCACATGGCGTCCTGCTCGCTGCGGTACTTGAACTGCAGGGCGCGTAAACCCCCGAGGCTGTAGAGTCGCGCCGCCGCCAATTTATACCCACCCGGCAGGATTTCGGGAGCGATGACTGGAAAAGCGACAGCGGTTCTGGCTTCCGGCCAGCGCGCCTCGGTGAAACCTGGCGCGGCCGGGAATTCTCTCAAAGCCGACTCGGCTGCAGCGACTGCGCCCACTAGGTCAAGATAACCGGCCAGGTTCAACTCTCCCTTATGATCCCCAGGCGCCAGCCAGGAGCGGTTGGCCAGCAGAAGGGCCGCGGCAATGATGAAAATGGCGGCCGCCACGGCTGTCGAGCGCAGGAGCCATCTATGGCCAAAGCGGCGCCGCAACCCGCTGAGCGCATCCCCAGTGAACGCTTCTTTGACCGGCGCAGGCCGTCCGCTTGTAGACACATCCCTGGCGATGGCGGTCCACAATTGGTCTGCCGGATCGAGCAGCGGTAACTGCCGCATCAGTTCAATTCTTTGATGGATTTGCATGGAGCGCTCACGACAGCGCGCGCACCCGTCAAGATGCGCCTTAATGCGCGCGCTATCATTCGGGCTTACCTCTCCTTCGCTGTAAGCCGCGAGGCGGCGGCTAATTTGAAAGCAGAACTTCATAAAACTCCACAACGGTCACTCATTATTGGCTGGCTGGCGGCACAATCCCGTTCATGCGCAGATATTCCACCATTTGCCCGTAGTGATTGTAAGAATGAGCCAGTGCGGCGGCCGCAAGCCCAATGCGGGTCTGCTTATCTTGCCCGACGGGACTCTTGATCGGTTCGAACGCGTTCTTTTCGTCAATCGTGGCCACCGCTTTGTGAAGATACACGAACGAATCCTTCAGGTACTTGATGATCTCCGCCTTCGTCCTTGCTGAATCCGGCCCTCTCTCGTCCGCCGCATCCGCGGGCGCCTGCTCTCCAAATATGCCCGCAGCGCATAGATAGTTGGCCGCCGCTACGTGTTTCACCTGCCTGGCGAAGTTGCGAACTCCTCTGAATTCGCCACTGGTTGGAGCGAACGAATATTTGTCTGCGGGCATGGCGTCAGCGACAGCCACGAGTTGTGTTTCCGAGCGAGTGATCCATTCATCCGCCACTTGGCCGGCAGGGCGATATGCAGCCGGTTTATCCGGTTGCGCTAACACGCTACTACTGCTTGCCAGCAGAAGCAGAGACGCGAAAATCCAGTTCATTTTTTTCATGAGTATTTTCCTCGAACGGTTGAATTGGGGGCGCATTTCCTGACCGGCCGAATCACGAAGGACCGAAGCGCCCGACCCCGGATTTGAGTTTGCGCTCCAGCAGCCGGTGCGCGCGACTCAGGCGCGAGGCCACCGTTCCCTCAGAGCACGAGAGCGCTTCGGCAATCTCGCCGTAGGAAAGATTCTCGATATAGCGCAAAACGACCACCGCCCGGAGTGGCGGTTTCAAGCTCAAAATGGCTTTCCGCACCGCTCGCTGGGTGGAGCGATCTACCTGTCGCTGCTCCAGCGAACAGCCCGCGTCAATCTCCGCGGGCGTCCCGAGAACTTCCTCGATCTCCACTTCGCGCCGCGCGCGCCGTGAGCGTAGCGCGTTCAGACACGCGTTCGTAGCCAGGCGATAGAGCCAGGAGCTGAAAGTGGATTCAAAGCGAAAAGCGCGCAGATCACGGAAGACCTTCAAAAATATCTCCTGCGTCAAGTCCCTGGCCATCTCCGCGTCGCCGGTCAGGTAGACCGCTAAACTGTAGACTTTCGCTTTGTAGCACTCATATAACTCATGCCGGGCTTCCGGGCTTCCGTCCTGACACGCTCGAACGAGATGCTCACTCAAGCCACTCTGCTCAATTCTTTCTGTCGACGCTCCCACTTATGAAAGTACATCTCCATTTAATTTCGCGCCCGAGACGCGCGTTGGCAGCCGCGCTCACAGTGAGGCGCCGCGCGGCTACTTCTGGCTCCACAGCAGATTAATGCCCGCGGGATTCGAGCGCGCGATGCTCGGCCTTGTGGAATCTCAGGAACGCGTGAATCGCGTCGATGGCCGAGGCGTCGCGGCTGCTGATCACGACCTCGGCGCCGCGCGGTAGCGAGCGGGCCGCGTACCTGATCGCTGCGCCTTTCGCGGCCATCATACGTTTTCCAGGCGCTTCGTGAGACGACGCGGCGCCAGGCGGCAGGCGCAAATCACCGGCCGCAAATAACCGCGCGATCTCCTCGATGTGCTGCCGGATCCGCGCCACGGCTGCCGAATCGGTGGCGTAGCGCTGCATGGCGATAAGGCCGCCATAGCGCGTTAAAATGAAGCGATGGGAGTGATCCATCTTCATTGCGCCAACGCCAGACTCCTGTGTCACGGCGGAGCCGTTATCGCTGCGCTTTGTCACACCGGCTTGGGTTGAAGTGGCGGTTTGCGCGTTAGTAGTGTCAGTGAGCGTGACAGACACAATTAGCGACAGTGAGAGCAGAATTCTCGACATATCTTCACCTTTTTTGAGTCTTGCCATGTCTTCGCGATTCTCCAGTCCCGGGATCGCCTCCACTTATTTAGGCACGGCCCACTGCCAATTTCTTTCAGAATTTTGTTTCGCCCCAGCGTAGCTTGCGCGAAATAAGCAAGAATCTAGAAGTCTAAGTCCTCCCGTCTTGGTACGATCCTTTCATCGTAAACAGCCGCGGCGAGAGTCGAATTCAAAACGGAAGGTAGAAGCTATGAACACGACCAAACGCTCGGTGTGCGATTGGGACATCAACGACGGCGGAGTGTGCCACTGATGTAACGGTCAATCTTACGGTCGACAATGTGGCGGCCAATGCGGTAATTATCACGATCAAATAACATGAAAAACATGAATATTGATCAGCGCCTTGAAGGGCGCATTCAAGAGAAGCTTGGGCTTAACGCTGAGACACGGATCGAGCTTTGGATGCGCCTCGCTAAAGTCATTGAAAGATATGTCGCTGAACTACCTCGGACGCGCGTTGCGCCCGAAGTGGATATGGAAAAGATTCGCTCGCTCCTGGCGCCGCTGGATTTTACCCGTCCACTCGATCCGCTCGACGCCGTCGATTTTGTGGCGCGAAATCTGTGGGACTATCAGGTCCATACTCCGCATCCGAGATATTTCGGGCTGTTCAATCCTGCCCCGACCACTATGGGAATTGTGGCCGATACCCTGGTCGCCACATTCAATCCTCAACTGGCAGGCTCGAATCACAGCCCTTTTGCCATTGAGGTAGAACAACACTTGATCCGAAGCTTCGCGCGCAAATTTGGTTACGAGGCGGCGGACGCGGACGGCGCCTTTACCAGCGGCGGGGCCGAGGCGAATCATACGGCGCTGTTGACAGGGCTCGTCCACAAGTTTCCTGAATTTGCGCGTACTGGAATGAGGGGGCTTGACCGGCAGCCTACTCTCTACGTCTCCACCCAAACCCACCACTCCTTCATCAAGGCAGCCCCCGCCTGTGGTTTGGGAAGCGAGGCGGTACGACAGGTTCCCGTTGACGGCGCGCTACAAATGGATGTCGAGGCCCTGGCCGAGCAAATCGCGCGAGACCGGGCGGCGGGGTTCGCACCATACCTGGTTGTTGCAACCGCAGGCACTACTAACGCCGGTGTGATTGACCCGATTGAGCGCATCGCAGAGGTGGCCGCTCATGAGCGGCTCTGGCTGCATACTGACGCCTCCTGGGGCGGCGCGGCTGCGCTTGTTCCGGATCTGCGCCATTTGCTGCAAGGTATCGAACAATCCGATTCGATCACCTTCGATGCGCATAAGTGGCTCTCTGTTCCGATGGGCGCGGGGCTCTACCTGACTCGGCATCGGTCAATATTGGAGCAAGCGTTTCATATTAAGACCGACTATATGCCTATCAGCGTCAGTGGGCCGAATGTTGTCGAACCGTATACCCATTCGATCCAGTGGTCGCGCCGCTTTATCGGCCTCAAAGTTTTTCTGTCTTTGCTGGTGGCAGGTTGGGATGGCTACGCCGCCGTTATCAAACACCAGGCGACGATGGGTGAATTGTTGCGTCAGGCGTTGGAAGCCTCGAGGTGGATGGTCGTTAATCAGACAAAGTTGCCTGTGGTCTGTTTTGTAGACCGGCAAACCCCTGAGCCGGAATCAGGCGCGATTATTGACACTGTCGCTCGAAAGGTCGTTTCTTCCGGGGAGGTCTGGATTTCCACGACTCGTCTTAACAAAGGCCTATCGGTATTGAGAGCGTGTATCACTAACTATCGAACTGACTCCAAAGACATCGAGGCGCTGATTTGCGCGCTCGACAAAGCGAGAACTGAGTTTTATGGCAAAGTATAAATCTGTATAGCGCAGGAGCCTGAAGCCAATATTGCCGCAAGAGATAAGAGTCTAAGCATTACCGGACTAATCCGCAGTGTGTGTTTCCTTTCCACTCTCACTTTGCAGTCTCCGATTCACACGTTCTTTCATGCCTAACGATAAAGATCACGCGGCGCGATTTTTGCGCTCGTGCGCATCGCCAAGTTAGACGCCGCCCGTTACATAGATTTGCTTATCTTTGTCAGTCGCCTTTTCTGTTCTCAGCCGATCCAACGCCTTGCATCCTTTGCAATGTATCTTTAGATAGAAACCGGCCATCGAATATAACCGCGGCTATCCGCTGCGTGTTTTCTATCTTTTCGAGCGGATTGGCGTCGAGCAGCACGACGTCCGCGACCTTTCCGCTTTCAGTCGCGCCAAAAGAATCGAGCATCCCGAGAAACCTTGCCGCGTTGCGAGTCGCCGCTTGCAAGGCTTGCATGGGGGTCAGTCCCGCGCTTACTAACAAACTCAGTTCGTCATGCAAACCGGAGCCGGGGAAGCAGAACGGCCTCGGCGTGTCAGTCCCGGCAAGGATCTCCACGCCCGCGTGGCTCATAGCGCCGACCAGATTAAGCCGTCGCTCGAATCCTTTCTGCCCCTTTGCCTTCTCTTCTGCGCTGAGGCTCGAGGCAATACTTGAGTTCCAGTACCCTGCAAGGTTTGATGGCATGTATCTCATTCGCGGATCGCTGCTAAGGTCAGTTTTGTCGAGAATCCAGGACGCTCGCGGTTCCGTCAGAGTCGGCGTTATCCGCGTTTTGTTCTTCACAAAACGCCTGAAAAGATCTTCAGCCTTTCCGGCGTCATAACTTTGGTAAGCTTCCGCGTCAGCTCGCCCGTAAGCGGTATATCGTACATACCCATTAGAGGGACGAGCATCCGCAGTCGCCTCCAGCATTCTTGCCCTGATCTCTGTTTCTCTGCTCGAACAGGCGAGCGGAATACCAAGCATATGTTCTATACTTGCTTGACCGGCGTCAGACGCCTCAGCGACGCTGACCGCCCTCGGCACATGCCCTGCAAAAGCAATCCCCTGCCTGCGCGCCTCGCCGGCGATCCCGAAGTACGCCGCACGGGTCAGCACCTCATATACTTTGATGAACTCCGCGCCCAGCGCCTTGGCCTGATTTATTGCTTGCCGCCCTTCGGCTTCCGTACTTGCGATAATCGAACCTTCCCAAAGCGGGTTGGGACCGTCCACAATCGGACCGGCAGTGGCGACGATTCGTGGCCCTATAAGTTCACCCGCAGAGACCTGGCGCCGAAACTTCGAGATGTTCTCAACCGAGTCGGACATGCTGCGAACGCCGGTGACGCCATTAGCGACGTAAAAAGGGAGGAGCAGATCGTTGCTGCCCAAATGGACATGCATATCCCATAGGCCGGGTATCAAGAACTTGCCCGTGGCGTCGATCACTTGGGAGCCTTTCGGCGCTTTGACTTTCCTGCTGCTCCCAATCGCTGTGATACGATCACCGGCAATGATTACGGTCATGTCGGGCCTGGCTGCCGCGCCGGTCGCATCGATCACGGTCACATGAGTCAGACACCACCGACAAAGTCGGTGGCTTGATGAGTGGGGTCGCCTCAAAGGCGATCGCCCCTATGAATTAGTCTTTGGCATCACTGCGGCGTGATGCCGTTGACGGATATCAAAAGCGGCCACTTTCATCAGAAT
>WNFU01003280.1_pt1 | contig 23942 bp, 30 predicted proteins | sample 5400121 | NCBI WGS metagenome assembly WNFU01 (sample SAMN13153360, study PRJNA577476) | soil metagenome | isolation source: 100 cm soil or saprolite under grassland replicate 1 | place: USA:California | collected 2016-06-15
GAGAATAGCGCGGCATGAAAAACGTCGAACAAGAGCTTATAGGGACAGCGCTACCCTATTGGGAAACTGAAGCTACGATCGTTCGGCGATTTTTCAAGAGCAAACCGACGCGGGAGGATCATATTTTTTGGCTCAAGGCGTAGCTGTGGAAGGAGCTCCATCCGGTCGACGGGTATTTCACCGGGCTGCAGAAGGAACTGAACAATCTAGTAGCGAGTTTTCCTGAGATCGACAAGACCATCGGGCGGCACCGATATCATTCGCTTCTCGAACAGGTCACGCAGGAGTTCAATCACTACGTGCTCATGGCTGACATTCTCGAATATCTTCTGGACCATCCGGTTTCCGCGGAGGATACTTTTCAACTCCCGCAGGAGAAAAAACTCAGTAATATACGCAGAGCTTACGCGAATTCAGGCTCGGCTGTCGATAAATCCGCCGTGCTCGTCACCGAAGGCGGCGGCGCTCGGATGTTTCGCGAAGGAAGAAAGCTAAAAGGCGGCCGGCTCGAAAGAATGATCGCAAGCGCGATGGAAGTCGTCTATCAGGACGAGAAGAACCACTATAAAGAAGCCGCAAGGGAAGCGGCAGGCGCAGTCCAGACCAAGCAGGACCTGGCGCGAATGAAAAAGGCGGTGCATGAAGTAAGCCTGCAACGAGTTTACATGCGCAATGAGATGTTCAAGGAACCCCTGACGAGCGACGAAATCAAAAGCTGCCTGGCATCTCACAGGCCTCGAGTAATCGACTAACTCGTCACGCTGTTAGGGATTCGATTTTGAGTTAGGCAAGTTGAGTAAGGCTGATACCCATACTCAAATGGTCAAAAATCAGAAAGTTCGAAAGAAGGCGGTTTCGGATTTTGTTTCGCCGACGTCTTGGCGCGATAGACTTTCTTGCAGTCGTTTTGATCAACATTGGGAGAGTTAGAATCTAAACATGTTGAAACCGATCGCCGTTCTCGCTCTGATCCTTGGACTGTTGACCCATCCCCTTTCGGCTGGTGCCGCCGCTGCGCCCAAGATTGTCCTCGCTCACGGCGCGCTCAACGCGCGCATCGCGCCGCTGTGGATCGGCCACGAACAAAAATTCTTTGCTAAATACGGCGTCGACTCGACGGTCATTCTAGTGCGCCAGATTCAAATCATGGTAAGCGGTCTGGGCACCGGAGAAATCGATATCGCCTTGACCTCAGGAAGCACGCTGCTGGGCGCAGCCGCCGGCGGGCTCGACGCCAAGATGGTCGCCGCCCTCAACGCTAGAGTCGCTTACGATTTAGTGGCGGCGCCGGCGATAAAGACCACCAATGATTTGCGCGGCAAACGTTTTGGCATTCAAGCCTTCGGCGGCGGACTTTGGATGGGCGCTATGCTCGGACTGGAATCTTTAGGTCTCGATCCGCAGCGCGATAATATCAATGTCCTTCAAATCGGCGACCAGTCCGTAATAGCGCAGGCGCTCGAAGCGGGAAGCATCGATGCCGCCGCTCTCGATGGCGTCTTTAGCCGCAAGCTTAAACAGAAAGGATTCAACATATTGGCCGAGTTCAGCCAGGCCAACATTCCAACCATCGGCCTTGGCCTCGTCGCCAAAAACGCGTTTATCCGCGAGCGCCAAGATGCGCTCGAAGGAGTTTTGAGAGGCCTGAGCGAGTCGGTCGCGTTCATTTTAAGCCCCAAGTCCAAGCCGGTGGTTCTGAAAACGATCATGCAGCACCTACGAATTAGCGACGCTGCGACCGCGGAGGAGGGCTATCAGGATCTGGTTACGGGGCTCGAAAGAAAACTTTCTCCGTCCATTGAAGGCCTGCGCAACACGCAACGCCTGCTAAAGCCGCGCAATCCCAAACTGGAAACCATCAAGGTTGAAGAGCTGATTGACGACCGAATCGTTCGAAGGCTGGAGGAGAGCAGATTTATCAGCCGCCTGCAGGCGACGTACGGAATCAAATAGGCACTGCATTACCGCTTGAGGAGAACACACTGAATGAAACCCAACGGAGATTGCCTGCGCGGTTGGCAGGAGTGTGCAGCACGTGAGCACCGTGCTCGACGCTCTGCGCCTGGCCGAGGTCGTGCGCTACGACACCGATGGGAAGCGCAACTGATACCGGCTCAAACATCCCAGGTTCCTCCCGTCGTGGTGCCACGACAATTCTTAGGGTCTTGTCCTGGTAGAAAGGCGCGCTCTGCGAATCGGCCGTCGAGCACGGAATCAAAGAGATCAACCAGAAGACAATCAGGCTCTTATGTGCCATCGTTTTACTCCCTGACGGCTGGAAACTTGTCCAAGGGCGGAAGCTTGTCTTCCCAAGCATCATGTTTCGATAACGCTTTATCCTGTACCACAAGGGCCTATGGCAAAGAAAAATTACGGTATCGTTTGTGAGTAGGAAACCGCGGTCGGTCGAGCCGGCGAGCCATACTTGAGACTAAGGTTGTGACCCGGAGAAGAAATTAAACGAGATACCCGATTGCCCTGATGAATTTGGATCGAAGATCGTCGAGCGAGCTGATGATTCGATATTTTTCGCAGATTATCCGGAAGTCAAAGTCTGCCCTAATTGCTCGCTATGCAATTTGAGTTTTTCTCGTTGGCCACTGCCGACAACCGCGGTAAGAAGCTGATGGCGTTGTCACCAAGCAACTTGACCTTGGCGCTCTCTGGCATAGGCTTCTCCCAGATCAGCGGCACGGCGTTCGGCCATGCACTGCCATGATGCGGATAATCAGTAGAGAACAGCCAGGGGTGCTCGCCTAAGATCTCGACGGCGTACGCTATGTGCTTCTCTCCAGCCTCGACTGAACAGAAGAGATTACCATCCTTTAGGATTTCTGAAGCCGTACGCTTCATCTTCGGAGTCTGCGGCGAGCCGGGCTTGTAGCCGTCGTCCAGCTTTTCGATCATGTATGGCATCCAGCCACCGAAGCTCTCGAACAAGCCGATCCGAAGCTTCGGGAATAAATCAAAGACACCGCCGCCGACCAAAGCGGCCAGCGCGTATTGTCCCCCGATGCTGTGGTAGAGGCCGTTGGGAGCTTCTATCCACGGAGTAAAAGGAGGTCGGTTCGCGCCTCCATGAACCCACAATGGCATGTCGAGTTCCTCAGAAGCTGCGTAGAGGGCATGGAGGTCCGGATTATCGAGCATGCGGCCATCCGGGCAGGCGCGGGGTATTTGCAGTCCGGCAAAGTGCGGGTCGTTCTTGGTCCAGTACTCCAACTGCGCGATCGTCTTCGGAATGTCCCGCATAGTGGAGGCCCCTATCCACCAAAGACGCCCGCCGGCATCAGCGCAATAGTTGCTCATGAATCGATGAAAACCCTGGTGTAGGGCGCTCTCGAAACCCACGTCGCGCAGCGCGCAAAAGCTGTCAGCCGAGCTCGGGAAGATCACACTGATGTCGACATCGGCGGTTTCCATGTCGCGCAGGCGAATCGCCGGGTCCCAATTGCAAGCGGGGTCGATCCGGATGCCAGCATTCGTCGACGCCCGATCACCTGCAATGGCTGCCTCGGAACGCGAGTTACGGTTCCCCTGAACCTCGTATGCGTCATAGACGCCTAGAGGACGGGCCGGAACCGCCGGCCAAAGAAACTCGGAGAAACCACGATCTCCCGCCCGTTGCTTAAGCGCATTTGCCGCTTCACTAAACCGCCGGTACGTCTCGCAGTATTTCGGGTCAATGTATTCTTTGTAGGTCCGGTCTAGATCCCAGTACTGCCGGATGTGGGAGTCTGTGTCGATAACCAGATGTCCGTTGTAGCTCATCAGTCGGCTCTGAATGGTACCTTATATTGGCCTCGAGATTTTCTCTTGGGGTCACGGCCCGCAGAAATTCAAAAACTCATGGCGGATAGTATTGGGCAACGGGACATCATGTCAACAGCAGGTATCCGAGACAACGCTCTAGCTCTATCCGCACCGAAAGCAGCTTCTTGCCTTAACTATTAGTCTAGTGCCGTAGCGAGTTGCGTTATCGAGGTCACGGAACAGAAGGCAGACGTTCGTCGCTGGCGCTTTGCGAGCAATTCTAGTTAGTCAACAAGGTCAGCTTGATCGCCCGGCAGTGTATTGGGCCAATCGTTCCCCTCTGATAAGATCAGTGACTTGCCGAATTTGCATGTTTGCATCAGCTGTGATGCCGTCCCCATTCCCGTAACGCTTTCAGCACCGGGCCTAGGCTCTTTCCCTTTTCGGTGAGGTGATACTCAAGTCTGGGCGGATGTTCGCTGTAAACCCGCCGGGCGATCAGGCCGTGTTCTTCCATGGCTTTCAAGCGGGCGGACAGTGTATTGGGAGCAACGCCAGCGAGAGACTCCTGAAAATCCTGAAATCTCCGTGGTCCCTGCAGAAACAAGTCCCGCAGCAGTAAGATTGTCCACCGTTCGCCGATAATGTCTAGCGACCGGGCAACCGGGCAACTCTTTTGTCGGTACGACCTCGCCATAAAAAAAATTTACCCCATTGACATCAGATTTGCAATTAACTACTAAAAATATAGTAACTACATAAAAGGTACCTAAACGGTTTTCTTATGCCAGTCAAGGAAGGAAGGTCACTCATGAAAAGCTTCGTTCGCTGGTTGTTCCCGCTGCTTATAGGTGGTGCTTTGCTCGGATCGCTTGCTGCAGGAGGAAGCGGTGTTTCTTCTCCTGCTACCTCGCGCCGATCTGAGCTCGATTACTTCAAAGCCGTAAATCGCGCGGAGCCGCCGCGCGACCCTCAGCTGCTCTTTTTGCTGATGGGCCAGTACGCGAATGCCAATATGCACCGTGACGGCATCGAGTTTTTCTCAACTCTCATGAAAGAGTTCGAACCGCGCCTATCGGACAGCCAGAAGTCCCTATATCTCGCCGCGATCGGACTGTTGCGAGCCGGGCATTCGAACGCGGTGCCATTCTTTAGCAGAATCGGATGGGTCAGAGAAACGATCGGGATCTTAGAACAGGCAAACCAGTTATCCGGGGGACAGATTTTTGTTGTCCGATGGATATCAGGGGTGGTCTGTGCCCAACTTCCCGCCATCTTCAATCAGAGGAAGGCGGCGTTAGCTGACCTCACTTGGTGTGTCGAGAACTCTGATAAAGCACCCCATGCCGGATGGTTAAGAGAAGTCTATTTCCGGCTCGCGGACCTATACCGACTGGGCGGCCGCACAGCAGAGGCGCAGGAGTATCTACGCCTTAGCGGATATGCAGACTTCGAGAAGCCCGTCACACTCACGACGCCTTTTGCCGAGGATTTAGCAACGGGGCATACGTTTTCTCCAAAACGCATCGTGGAGATAGTGCCGGGCAAAGTGTACGCGTTGTCAGGCTACGAGTTCACCGAATACTACTTTGTGGTTTCGGATGACGGGCGCGAGTTGATCGCTATTGATGCCGGCACGCGACCTGATTCCGCACAAGCGGCCTACGAAGCACTTCGCGCGTATGCGCCTCGATTGCCCGAACTGACAGCCGTTGTGATTACGCACGCCCACTGGGACCACGTCGGAGGGCACAAGTACTTCCGCAGCCTCAATCCTCGGCTGAAGTTTTATGCCCGAGAGAACTACCACGAAGAGCTCTCTATAGTGCTCAACGCCCCCGGTCTTTTCGGCCAGCGTTTCTTCGGGAGCCGGTTCAATTTGGAAGATGTTCGGAGTTTCAAACCCGACGTCACGATCGATCGCCGTACGGAGCTAAAGATCGGCGGAACGCGAATCGAATTCATCCCGGTGCAAGGCGGAGAAACCAACGATGCACTTTTCATCCATCTTCCCGATTACGGCGTGATGTTTGTCGGTGACTTCATCATGCCCTATCTTGGCGCCCCCTTTGTTGAAGAGGGAAACCTGAATAGGTTGCTCGATGCAATCGATATCGTGACGCAGAAAAATCCGCGGTATTTGCTTCACGGTCACGAGCCGTTGACCCGTTTATTCGCATCTCCAAGCATGCTGGGAAATCTAAAGACCCATCTCGCATGGCTGCGTGAACAAGTCCTGGCTGCAATTCGGCGGGGAGAGGAACGGGCGGCGATTCAGCAGGCCAATCTCATTCCTCCCGGGCTTCTCAGCGGCGACCCGGACGCTCACCTGCCGTATATCGTGATGCGCGAAAACGTCATCAATAGAATCTACGACCAAAATGTCGGCTACTGGCAGCCAGATCTGCAAGGCGTCGATTATCTTAGCCGCGCCGATCGGGGCTCCATCTTAATCGACTATGTTGGCGTGTCGGAGCGACAGCTCGTCAACGCTATAAAGCACATGATCGCGGATGGGAAGTACGAGCTCGCGGCGACCACGCTCGAATGGACCAAGGATAGATTCGCAGGAAGCAAGTCCCTCGATGAAGTTACGCGCTTAACCTACCTGAAGCTCATGGAGAAATATCAGGAATTCAATCCGTTCAAGTTCATCATCTACTCGGGAAAGATCGGCGCCCGAGTATCGCAAATGGATTCAAAAGAGCAAATTCCCCAGCCGGCGACTGCCCAACCAAACAGTCAGTGAAAACTGGCCTACTGGCCTGGAGTGTTGTCATGAAAACGTTCGTCGGTCCATTCTCATGAGCTATGCCTTCCGCCGTGCCTGACACAATTGAACGCTACAGCCCCACATTTAGCCCCAAAAGAAAAATGTCCGTTGCCGTGCGCCTCAAACGTTCTAAGATTAGAAGTAACCAACCAAGGAGGAATTACCATGAGCCAATTTGTATATCTTTACCGCGGTGCGGAGCGCGCCAGATCCCCTGATAAAATGCAGGAGATGATGCAGAAATGGATGACCTGGATGAAGCAGCTTACTGACAAAGGTCATATCAAGGACCCAGGCCAGCCCCTCGAACATACTCAAGCTAGTCAAAGGCAAGCAGAAGACAGTGACAGACGGGCCGTTTGCCGAGACCAAGGACATTGTCGGCGGCTACACGCTGATCGAAGCCCGTGATCTGGACCAAGCGGTGGAGTTTTCCAAGGGCTGTCCGATCTTTGAGGTTGAAGGTGCGGTGGAAGTACGGCCAGTCATGAAAATGAACATGTGATAGATCCCAGCGATCATCTGTTTCGGCGCGAAGCGGGGCGCATGGTCGCCACCTTGACGCGCGTCTTTGGAGTCCACAACCTCGCACTGGCGGAAGACGTCGTGCAAGACGCCTTCTGCCGTGCGCTTGAGGTGTGGAAATTCCGCGGACTGCCGGAGAACCCCTCTGCGTGGCTCATGGCCACCGCAAAGAACCGCGCTCTCGACGTCCTGCGGCGCGAGCGCACCGCGCGCACTTTCGCACCGGAGCTAGGGCAGCTGCTCGATAGCGAATGGACTGTCGTCCCCGTCGTCGAGGAGCTTTTTGGAGCAAACGCGATCAAAGACGATCAGCTCCGCATGATGTTCTCATGCTGCCACCCCCGGCTTCCCGAGGAAGCGCAGGTCGCGCTCGTGCTCCACATCTTATGCGGCTTTAGCGTGAGCGAGATCGCCAGCGCCTTCGTGAGCAGTGACGCCGCGATCGAGAAGCGCATCTCGCGGGCCAAGAAAGTTCTGGCGGGATCGAAGAGGCTGTTCGATGTATCGGGCGCCGACGACTTTTCCGGGCGCCTTCCAGCCGTCCAGCGCGCACTTTACTTGCTCTTCAACGAAGGCTACCACGGCGCGTCCCCCGAGTCGGCCGTGCGCACCGAGCTTTGCCGGGAGGCCATGCGTCTCGTAGAACTGTTGCTCGAGCACCCGCTTGCGGCGACGCCGGCGACGCACGCTCTTGCCGCGCTCATGTGTCTCCACGCGGCGCGCTTACCAGCGCGCGTCGACGCGTCCGGCAACCTGATCTCACTTTTCGACCAGGATCGATCCCGATGGGATGCGCAGCTCGTGGCCGAGGGACTGAAGTTCCTCGAACTCTCGGCCGCCGGCGCGGAGCTGACCGAGTATCACATCGAAGCGGCGATCGCATGGATTCACGCCGTCGCGCAACGTACGGAGGAAACAGACTGGGGGCAGATCGTTTCACTTTATGACAGGTTAATGACCATACGTCCTTCCCCCGTCGTCGCGCTCAATCGCGCCATTGCCATCGCGCAGCAGGCGGGTGCCGAGCGCGGGCTCGAAGAAATTCGGGCGATTGTCAACAGCGACCGCCTCGCTGAATACCCTTTCTACTTCGCGGCGCTCGGCGACATGGAGCTTCGGAGCGGCCGGCTCGAGAACGCGCGCGAGCACTTCCGCCAAGCGCTCGCCCTGGCGCGCAACCCCATGGAGCGCCGCTTCCTCGAGGACCGTGTGGCTGCGTGCGAAGTTCACCGGACCATGATTTGACTGTCCGAGATGTATTTCGCATCTGACCCTGACACAATTGGTTTCAAAACCAGATAGAGTTTTGTCCCACTCAGGCGGAAGCCCCTGGGGTCAGGTTTGGGGGTCAGGCAAACCTTGTCGAGTTTTTCGTCGCCGGGCTAAGATATTCGGGGGCGTATTCCGGGTCGTGCCTGGATATCTAAATAATCTTTTGATCAATCGCCGTGACCGCATAATCGGATTACTCACAACTTAGGTGTAGCTCGTCGGTTTCGTCCAACGCCATTTTATCCAAATTCCGATTTTTCGGCTTTTAATCTTGAACATTGAACGCGGAACGTTGAACCGATTGCTACTGCTACCGCACGGTCATGCGTGAGGGCCAAGCCGAATCAAAGGCACTGCGACGAGGGGGGCGGACGGCGACGCTGATCGAGTGGCGGAACTTTGAAAACAAACAAGTGAGGAACGGGGCCAGGCTAACCAAAAAACATCTTGTGTACGAAATCCACGGCGATTAGAATTGACGGGAAAGAGAGGTTTGTATGGCGCGGAGCATCGTTGAGATTTCCGGTCATATCATCGATTCCCTGATCCTCCCCAAGGTCCTGGACATTATCCTTAACCTCGGTGCCGAGTTTGAAATTCTTGACATTAAGGTCGGTCAGCGCCGGGCGGATCGCAGCTTTGCGCGTGTCCAGATCGATGCTCTAACACCCGAACTACTTGACCATGTATTAGCCAAACTAAAGGAACATGGTGCGCTTCCCTTAAACGACGAACTGGAATCGGCGCAGCTTGAACCCGCGCCTGCGGACGGCGTCTTCCCTGATCGATTTTACTCGACGACCAATTTGTTAACCTGGGTAAGCGTCGATGGCCGTTGGGTTGAGGTTGAACGCAGCGAAATGGATTGTGGTATCGGCGTAGACATAGAAACGATGCGGGCTGAATGTATTCCGATCCATCGCGTCAAGAAGGGTACTTTGGTCGTCGTCGGTCATCACGGTGTAAGAATTCAACCCGTCGAACGCCAAGTTCCGCGCGCCGGTTTCGAGTTCATGTCGAGCGCGGTTTCAACCGAGCAGCCCAAAGGATTACTCATTCAGGAAATCGCCGCGGCGATGAAGACAGTCCGGCGGGAAGGCGGCCGTATTCTCGTTGTGGCGGGCCCGGGGCTCGTGCATACCGGCGGCGCGCGCTATCTTGTCAGGTTGATCGAAGCTGATTACGTTCAGGTCTTGTTCGCAGGCAATGGCTTGGCCGTGCACGATATCGAGTCGTCTCTTTACGGCACCTCCCTCGGTGTTTATCTCGACAAAAAGATTCGCGCGAGTGAAGGTCACGAACATCATCTCTGGGCAATCAATGCCGTACGGCGGGCGGGGGACATCAAGCAAGCGGTTGAAAGCGGCCTCATTCAGAGTGGAATATTTTATAGCTGCGTCAACAAAGGTGTTGACTTCGTCCTGGCCGGATCGATTCGCGACGACGGACCGCTTCCCGACGTCATTACCGACACACTGCAAGCTCAAGAAGTGATGCGCGAGAAAGTTCGCGGCGTGAGTCTCGCTCTGATGATGGCAACGACTCTGCACGCAATCGCCACAGGCAACTTGCTCCCGGCCACCGTTAAGACCGTGTGTGTGGATATTAATCCGGCCGTGGTCACGAAGCTCACCGACCGGGGCACATTTCAAGCGCTGGGGTTAGTCACGGATGTCGAGCCTTTTCTAAGGGAGCTTTGTCAATGTCTAGAACTGGAATTGGCCAGTGTCGAACCGCGTGCGGCGCACTAAGTAGACTGCAATGAAGCTTCTCATGTGTCCTCCCACCTATTACGGCATCGAATACGAAATCAATCCATGGATGAGCCGGAGTCAACAGAGCAATCCCCGGGAGGCGGACGCGCAGTGGGATGGGTTACGCAGGCTGCTGCAAGAACAATTGGCCATCGACCTCCAGTTAATTGAATCGCAGCCAGGGCTCCCAGATATGGTCTTCACCGCGAACGGCGGCCTGGTCTGGGACGACAAGTTTATCGTAAGCAATTTTCGCTATGAAGTTAGGCGAGGTGAAGCCGCTCATTTCGAGGAGTGGTTCCGTAATTGGGGATTCAATGTGACCCGGTTGCCCCCGGAAATGTATTTTGAAGGCGAAGGAGATCTCTTGAAATGCGGAGACACCTGGTTCGCCGGCTATCACATTCGATCCGATATCATCGCTCATCAAAACATCGCGGAAATTATCGAGCAGGAAATCCTGTCGCTCGAATTGACCAACGACTGGTACTATCACCTTGATACTTGCTTCTGTCCGCTGCGCCAGGGACAGGCCTTGTTCTATCCGCCTGCGTTCGATTCGTATGCGCGTAAAGTTCTGGAAGATAACATTCCTGGACTGATCGCCGTGCCCGACGACGAAGCCGCAAGATTTGCATGCAACGCAATCGTTGCCGGGGACTCGATTGTAATCAACGATGGTTGCCCAAAGGTTCGCGAAGGGCTCGAATCTCTTGGCTTTATGGTATTAGAAACGCCGCTGAGCGAGTTTCTCAAGGCCGGCGGCAGTGCGAAATGCCTTGTCTTAATCATCGGCTAACAAACTGTCTTGATCTTTGGTGACCTTCACGGGTTGAAGTTTGGGCGGGGTATAGACAAGTCTTGCTTCGCCTAGAATCGCTCGGGGCGGGCAGAACGACTGCCAATAAGACAGATGATGCCGATCAATCTAATGCTTCTGAGCGCGTAGCTATTCAACGCGGCCGGTTGCAGATCGCGCATCGAGAGGTTCGCCGTAGTTTTGGAAGTATCGGGCGACCCTTTCTCGAATCCAATCCTTGAACCACCTCCGGTCAGCTCCGTCTCATGAAGATTTCATCCAACAGCTTGACGTATTTGCTGTAATTCTCAAAATATTCTGCGTCGGCTAAAACAAAAAAGTCCTGCTTATTTGAAAGCGCCGCTGGAGTGAAAGTCAGAGGTGAAAGTCAGAGGGTCGGGCCTGAGTCTGGATTTTAAAAATAAAAAAGGAATGGTCAGGCAAGGATATCTAAACAACTGAATCCGACCGGAAATCTCAATCGGCTTTCTCCAATCTGTGCCGACTTCTTGTCATTCGTTCAGCGCGAAACCTCTCCATGACAATGAAATTTGCACGTTTGCTCAATTGCGCAAATCCACAACAATCGCCGTGTCAAGAAGAACTGAGATGATCGCGCTGGAAAAAATCAACCCGCTTCGCGCAGCAGAGGGTGAGCAGTGCCTTGATGGCGCGGGACGCGTAGTAAAATCGCGACGTGACCTCATCACGCCGCGGCGCGAACGGCGCCCGAGAGAAAATCCGGATTAGCGACTCGAGCTGAACTAACACTAACGAGCTTTGAATATCGCGCGGAATTCCTTTGCAAGCTCATTTGCTTGCTCGGCCAAAGACAAATCAGTGGGGATCAGCTTCAACCCCTTGGTAAGCTCTGGAGGATCCGGCGGCACGTCGGGGCGGGATGAAATCCGGCTGCGATCGCGCATGATAGTTTGAGCTTCTTTCGATAGCAGAAAATCAACGAACAGGCGGGCCGCGTTGGGATGCGGTGCCCGTGCGCTGACTGCCAGCGGCTCGACCGTGGTGAGGACGAATTCCATCGGCACCCAATCAATAGGCGCGCCTTTTTTCTTGAATTCTTCAGTGTGCGTTCCGTATAAGTTCATCCCTAAAGGAATCTCGCCGGTGGCTACTCCCTGGACGGCCAGAGTAAAGCTGTTACGAAGATCCGCACCCTGAGATCCTAACCGCCGCATAAAATTCATTCCTTTTTCTCGGCCCATAACCTTCAGCATCATCCCGAAGGTCTCAAAATCTTCGTCTCGGAGGACGATCTTGTTCTTCCACTTAGGATTGATCAGCTCCTCGTAGATGCGAGGCAGTTCTTCTTTTTTGACAAGCTGTGTGTTGTAGACGAGCACAAGTGTGTGAATAAAAAAGCTCGTCCAAGTCCCACCAGAATCTTTCATCGATGCCGGGTAAGCTTTTGATTCAGGCGAAGCGTACTTATCGAACAGGCCTCCCTTTTTGAGAATATTCCCGGCGATGCCCGGTATCTCGATCACGTCTGCATTATAGACGCCTGCTTTAGTCTCGGTCAGAATTTTCGTCAGTAAAGCATCGGTCACAAGTCGAAGTGTTTCGGTTTTAATAAAAGGATAGGCCTGCTCGAACCGTTTGGTGAGTAATTCAGCATCTTGAATCGACAAGGCCGTATACCAAACAAGCTTGTCCTCTTTCTTTGCTCCTTCGATAAGGCGTTTGGTGTGGTCGGCCTGGCTCCATGCAAGGGGCATGTTGGAAAACACCATTACAAAGACTAACGCAAAGAAAAGAATTCTAGCTTTCATTGTCGCGATATCCTTCTTAGGTAATGAACTGCTACAAAATTAATCAGGCGTGCGCTCGAACACGAGACGGCCGTCAACGTAGGTCTGATCGACTTTTATCTCTCGAATTTTTGCCGGTGGCACTGCGAGGATGTCATCGGACAGAACAGCCATGTCGGCCAGTTTCCCTTCTTCGAGCGATCCCTTCTCGTCCTCTTCAAACGCGGTATATGCTCCGTTATAGGTGTGGACTCGCAGAGCTTGCAGAACGCTCAGACCTTCTTCTGAATTCAGCACCTCGGAGTTTTCTTCCGGACCGAAACGGTGATTGACCAGAATATCGATGCCGATCAAAGGATTGTAAAGACCAACCGGCCAATCCGAGCCTCCGGAGATAATCACGCCGCGTTTCGTCAGAGATCTAAAAGGAAAGGCGAACCGCGCGCGGTCTCCCCATTGGCTATAAACTCCCTCTCGGCCGACAATTTCCAAGAGCACAGGTTGCGTGTTCCAGATCACCCCTAACTGGGCCATCCGATCCATCGCCTCAGGATTCCAAAGATAGGCATGCTCGAGACGGTGACGCAGATGGCGGTTGGGCACTTGCTTGCGCGCGTAAGTGATTGCATCGAGGCCACGCATAATGCCTCGGTCGCCATGACAGATGAGACCGGCTTGCCAATTGTTCGAGTGAACTTTCAACATCAATTGGTTCGCCGTATCCTGGTCAAGTCTGAAGCTACCGTACTGCGTACCGCTCGGGTCGTTGCTATACGGTTCTGAAAGAGCTGCGGTTTGCCCGATGACGCCTCCGTCGATGCCAATTTGGACAGCTCCAAATTTCAGCCAACTGTCGCCAAATCCCGTGGCGAAACCGGTGTCGAACATTTTTCCGCCGGTAGTATTCGATTCCCATTTATCTCCATAAACTGGATAAGGACCCAATACGACGCGCAGCGGCAGCGGATGCTCGAGCCGAAGCCGCTGCCATGTAATGGTCTCGATTACGTTTCGGATTGCCGCCTCGAATGCTGTCGTGATCCCGTAACGATTTAGTTCGCCGGCGATCCAACGATAGCCTTCGAGTAAGTCCTCGACACGATACTTTGGCAAGTTGGGTTTAATGAAAACTTCGCGCGTGTTGTCACACATCGGTCCGAGAGGTCGGCCTTCATGGTCGCGTTCCATGGGGCCGCCGGGTGGATCCGGCGTATGATCCTCCACGCCGATCCGGCGTAATCCGCAAGTATTGAATGTCCAACCCATGCCTTCGCGGTTGGCAATACCGACGGGATTATTCGGCGATATCGCATCGAGATCGAAACGATTAGGATTACGTCGGTCCTTCAGGCGAGCCGATTGAAAACCTCGTCCGAGTATCCATTCGCCCGGCTTCGCAGCCCGAGCTCGCTCGGCAATTTTTTCGACGATATCCGAGATTGACGGGCACACTGCATAGCTACAGTCCGCCCATAGGCGCTGCGGCGAGTTCGTCATATGGATATGATTTTCGATGAAGCCGGGAACTAAAGTCCGGCCATTTAGGTTGACGACTTTCGTATCGGGCCCAACGGTTTTTTCAACGTAAGCACGATCTCCGACGCGCAATATCCGGTTACGGCGGATCGACAATGCCTCGGTGACATCATCATTTGAATTCACCGTGACGATCTTTCCGTTCATGAACACAGTATCGGCTTGAGGTATTGAAGGCGCTATTTCTGACCTAGACATCGAACGATCCTATCCTCCGAATTTTAGATAGCGGCTGTGTGGTAAGAAGCAATCAGGTTTCAAAAACGGCTATAGACAAAGTTCAGGATCAAGCGAGTTCATTTGACGATGACGCGCGTTCCATAACAGAACCGAAGCAGGCAACGCAAATTCCATTAGATAGTTCGTTCTACAATCAAATCATAGATCTAGCGCCGGGGTCGGACTTCTATGACTCGACTTTCTCGCGCGCACGGTGAGGATCAGACCGAATATCAGTACGGCGACCATGGCGATGTGGTAGACGATATCGGGCACTGTGCGGGGACCGACGCCAATCGCGATCGTGAAAATACCGACCAAAGTCCCAAGTAGCGCGAATGTCTGAGCCGCCAGCCCTGCCCCGTGGGTCGACCCCGGACGGATCCAAGTCAATGCCAAACCGACAAGAAGCACGGCGGCTATCACGCTCGCAGCGATACCGGCCTTCTGATGCCCGTAGCCGTCGATCAGCAGACCGAAGTGGGTTAGGGCAGCAGCGATGAATGCGGCGGCCTCAAAGAACATGAAGAACTGAATTGCCTGCATCGCAGAGGGGTTAGGCTTGAATGAGTGAATAAGTAAACGGTGCGGCAGCGCTTGGGACGTTTATTCACCTATTCAACCCTGGTCCGACTTCCTGACCTTTTGCCACTTCATCGAACATCAACTCGCCGGCTGCCCCAATGCGAAGGCGATTTGCCTGAGCACATTTTTTTCGGCATCTGACACCTGCTCGCCACCGAATCCAAAGATACCGCCTTCGTTCGCTGCTTCGGCCACACGGCGGGCGACGGTTAGTAGCCATTTCTTAAACTCATCGGCTTCCTCGGGCTTGACCTTGCGCTGCAAGAGATCGTTCACAGCTCGCACGTGATTCAGCGCCGCTTGTTTACACTGCTCCGGATCCTTTATGCCTTGGGGCGGTTCTGGTTTCGTTTGCCGCGCTTTTAGATCCGCGGCCAGCTCGGCAATAAGCGTATTGCTACTGCCCTTTTCCAGCATTTCTGCCATAGCCATTCCCATCGACAACATCTCCTTCATAACGCCCCATGGTCCATTGGGACTGGCGCACGTAACCGCTAGTCCGACCATAGGCGCAGCGCCGACAATTGTTTTCCATTCTTCCGTCGTGAAATCAGATTTGCTTGCCATCGAAATTGCCTCCTTTTTCCGACTATGAATGCCTAGTCCGTACAGAAGAGCGACTGCTCGCGGTCTCAGTCATGTGCGCTTCCTCTCATGACGCCCGGTTCAGGCAGGCTCGCGCGAAGTAAGAGCGCCGGCTGGAGCCGACACGTAACAAAGCTCCACCGCTACTCCGCGATCTCGTCATAGCCTCGCCGAAGGAATTGAACGAAACAGAAGCCGTGGCCGAAGGGATCAGCCATAAGAGCGAGCTTGCCCCACTTGTGCGTAGCGATGGGCTGCTCTAGCCGCGCTCCAGCTAATACAGCTCGCTCAACCGCCGGTTCGATTTCATCAACGACAAAATCAAGATGGACCGGCGTCCAATGCCGTTGGTAACTTCGCCGCTGCGCGGTTGCATCTGAAGCCGGCGTCCCTGGTGATTTGACGAGCAAGTAGATTGGCGCCGAACTCCCGAGCATCTCTACGCCAAAGGCTCCGAAGCGACGGCCGATCTTCAATCCAAACGCGGAACCGTAAAAGCGAGCAGCCTTCTCGAGATCATCAACGTCGAGATTAACGAGAAAATCCATTACGCATCGTGCGGTGGCCGGAGTTTCGCGATCCAGGTCTGCGAAATCTCTCGTGAACAGCCTGTTGCCTTCCTCGCAGGAGATGTTTTTCATATGAGCCGTCGCCGATCATTCAGCGGTTGAACTCATGGGTCTTGTTCCTCTTAGGATCACTTCTCCTCGAGCACCGACAAGATATTGCCGGCGGAGTCTTTGAACCACGCGATCAACGGCCCGCCGCCACGAAAGATTCCCTTCTCGTCCGTTTTGGGCTCGCCTTCATAGCGCTCGAAGCGCACGCCTCTCTTCGTTAGCTGGCCCACGGCTTCCTCAATATTGTCGACAGGGAAATTGAGAATAGTGAAGGTTGCCGGAGCATGGTTCGGCTTGGGGTAGATGAGCACATTAGTGCCGCCCGCAAGGTGCAGATTCAACAGGCCATGAGTTTCAGAAACCTCCAGCCCGAGTGTCTGACCGTAGAACTCCTTCGCTTTTTGGATATGGTTTACCGAAAAACCACTAAATGCTTCAGTGTCTTTGAACATAATCTTACCTCCTTGCGTCACTGATTTTATAACGACCGTCCGTCGAAGTGCTGAACCGGCACGCTCTCCAGGTCAATTCCTTCGAGGCAGCGAATATTGATTGCGCCCGTCCGATTGCCCTTTGGATCGGTACCTTCTCCGTACGGGTGAATGCCACACGTCTGGCAAAAGCGGTGCTTGATGACGTGCTTGTTGAACGTGTACGTGCCGATGTCGTCTTCCGCTGTGAGCAAGTGCAGCTGTTCGCGCGGCACAAACCACAGGAGAGATCCTTTGCGGGAACACATAGAACAATTGCATGCCATCGCCCCGTTCAGTTCGCCTTCGACCTCGAACGCAACCTTGCCGCAGTGACAGCTACCCTTGTATTTCATGTGAGATCTCCTTGAGTTCTGTTAGTCGTCGTCGGTACACTGACATCGTCCTTCGTTCAAAGGTTCAAATGTTCAAGGTCCCCTCCCAGCGCGCGTACTTTGAACTTTTGAACGGCGTCCGGCTATTTGGAATCGTTAGCGCCGTTTTTCATTGCTCTTAATCTTACTTTACCGCGCTTGGCTCCATGTAGATGAGTTCCCAAATGTGGCCATCCAAATCCTGAAATCCATGGCCATACATAAAACCATGGTCTTGCGGTTCATTGTAAGTAGTGCCTCCGGCGGCGACTGCTTTTCGAACCACCTCATCGACTTTTGCTCGACTGTCGAGAGATAAGCAGACAAGCACTTCTGTGGATTTCTTTGCGTCGCAAATTTCCTTGGGAGTAAAGGTCTTGAACTTAGCTTCAGTCAACAGCATGACGAATATATCGTCAGTCACGATCATGCACGTGGCCGTCTCATCGGTAAATTGCTGATTGAAACTGAAGCCGAGCTTGGTGAAGAACTCGATTGACTTGTCGAGATTTTTCACCGGTAAATTCACGAATATTTTAGTAGCCATGTTTTCTCCTTTTGAAGGTTTGTTGGTCGAGCGTTTACGCGTGCTCCTTACAATGGGTTTTGTTTCATTAATATGACGAATGAACACGGGTTTCAGGACACCTGGAATAAATGTTTTAGGAGCGCTTATAAAATTGTGCCGGATTAAAAGAAAAATTAAAGGAGGATGCGCGGAAAAATCGCCAGGCCAAAGGACAAGAAGTTTGGATCATAGAAGGTTGATTCTACATACTTCATTGATTCAGGCGGGGTTTGGGGTACTCTCAAAAAACCAGTAAGGAGTAGCTTCCGTATGAAATCGAAAACTCGGTTGTCCTCGTCAATTTTCGTGGTTTTTATGTTGGTTTGTAGTGGTAAATCGGCCGACGCCGGCGAGCCGACTGAAGCAATTCGCGGCGCGGTGAATCAAGGTGTCGAGATTTTGAAGAATGCCAAGCTCGACAATCAAAAACAACGAGCTCAAGTCATCGACCGATTGCGACAAATTGTTTACCCGTTATTCGACTTCAATGAGATGGCGATGCGCTCGCTAGGGGCAAATTGGCGCCGCCTGAATCCGCAGCAACGGAAGGAGTTCGTTTCGACCTTCACGGCTTTGCTAGAAAAGACCTATACGGATCAGATCGATCTCTACAAGGGGCAACAGGTGGTTTATACCGGCGAAAGCATCGATAGCGATTACGCGCAAGTCGATTCCCGCATCATCGACAAGAACGGTCAAACGTATTCCGTCGTTTACAAGCTGCATAGAGTCGATGGGAAGTGGAGAATCTACGACGTCATCGCGGAGAATATCAGTTTGGTCAACAATTACCGCTCGCAGTTCAATCGCGTGATCGCCAGATCCTCATTCGAAGAACTCTTGAAAATAATGAACAGCAGGCGAATTAGCCCGGGATGAAATCTGAAATCTGTATCAGCTCTGGAATCTGGGCCAGATTTGTCATTCTCCACTAGTTTTTTTTCTCATGATGCTGATTCCATTTTCGCTGACATCGGTGTGGTTAGGCAATTAAGGCAAATCTGGCACGAGTTCCGCCGAGGCGACGTCAGCGTCCGTACGGGTGAGGCGACACACATTACGGGGCTAGGCGCCAGCGGCCGGAGGCGACGAATGCGCAAAGAATCCCTACGACCACGGGCATCAGCGCCGGCGCGACATCACCAGCCGCCAACGTGTACGCCGTCGCACCGATCATAACGATCACCAGCCCGGCGGCGGCCAGCGGTGTCAGACCCGGTCGTATGTGCAGGAGCCGGGGGAGAATCAGGCCGATCGCTCCGAGCACCTCTACGATTCCAGTGAAACGCACGAACCACCCTGGTAGCGGTAGCGGCATCTGTTTCATCATCTCCTCGATCGGCAGAACCAGCTTCATGCCACCGGTGAACAGAAAAATTAGCGCGAGCAGCGCCTGAACGATCCACAGTGCAATGTTCATGATCAGTCTCCTCCTTGGTGATTCGCAGGGTAAATAATCATCCAGGCAATCAACGCAGTAGTGCGAAGGCGCCCACACGCAGCCTATCTACGGAGAGGAATGAGGGCGCGCAACCGTTCGTCTCGCAAGTAAAGCCCGCCCCAAATCAGCACGGCGATATAGACCGGGAACAAGATGTGGCTGAAGAGCGGACTTCCCACGCGCACATGCGTGGCGATGGCGCCGCCGAGATACCCGGTCAGCAGGATCGCGCCGAGAATGGCCGTGCGCGGAATCACATAGAGGACGGTGCAGGCGAGAAGGACGATTCCGAGACCGAGAAGGACGCTTTCGGGGTATCCGAGCTGAACTGTTCCTTGCACGACCGGCGCGGGTTTAACCAGTTTCCCGACGCCGTCCACGAGCAGGAACAGCGCAGGCAGAGCGCTCATGATGCGTCCGGTCCAGAGTCTCGTCTTCGAGATGCGAGCGGTTTCAGTATCTGATTGGCTCGCGTGAATCGTCGTGGTGGTTTCCATAATGTCCTCCGTTCAACTTTTCCTCACGAGCGCCACAAGCTGGTCGGTGCACTGGCCCCAGCCTTGGTGGAAGCCCATCTTTTCGTGCGCCTCGCGGTCGGCAACCGGCCAGTGAAGCACGCGGGCGGTGTATTTCGTTTTGCCGCTCTCGTTCTCAAACGTCAGGATTACCGTCATGAACGGCTTTTCGGACGGCTCCCATGCCTTTGTGTAGGCATTGGTAAAGACGAGCCGCTCGTTTTTGACGACGCATCGAAGAGACGGGCGCCACTGCGCGTCACGGCTGCGCGCAATCAGCGCCGCGTCTTCGAGCACCTTGAAGTGTTTCGAGATGGCGGGAAGACTCATTTCGAAGGGGTCGGGAAGCTTAAACGCTCAGGCGTCGACCAGGACCTTGAATCCGCCCCAGAACATGCGCTTGCCATCGAAAGGCAGGGTCTTGGGATCCATCATGTTCGCCAGGCGCGGGTCCTTCATGACCTTGGCGTTGATTCGGTCCCGATGCGCTCGCGACTTGAATACAATCCACGAGAACACTACCATCTCGCCGGGCTTGAGCTTGACGCTCTGTGGGAACGACGTGCGCTTCCCCGGCTTCACGTCGTCGGCGACGCATTCGATGAACTCGAGAGCGCCGTGATCGCGCCAGACCTTGCCCGCCTTCTGCGCCATGCGCCGGTAGGCTGCCACGTTCTTCTTCGGGACAGGCAGTACATATCCATCAACGTATCGCATAAATCCTCCGTGAGTTTGCTTGCTGAAAAAGTATTGAAACAAGATCACTCGCCCTTTGCCATGGGCGCGTCGAGAAATTCTGTAATTATCGAAAACACCCAACCGAGACGATGCGAGAGCATGAATCGGTCCCTGCCTGAACTCTTGTTCGTTGAGTTCTACCGCGATGTGGCGAAACCCTAGCCGCCGGCTATGGCCCCCACAATCATGAAAGGTTCTGCGCCCGTCGCGACTTCGTCGGGCAGCGGCGCGTCCGGCGGTTCGTGGGACAGATCCTCCCCGCAGGCGAAGAATCGCACGAACGCGCGGCGCTGCTGCGTGACGTGGTCGCGGATCGTGCCGCGCAACATCGGATAGCGGACCTCGAGCGCGTCGAGAACCGCGCGCTGCGTGACCTGACCCTCGACGTCGAGCTTCACCTCGCCGTCGACGTGCGCGAGCTTGCGCAGATGGGGCGGTAGCGTGACTCGGATCATGGCAGCGTCTGGACCTCGACGGATACCACGGCCGGAAGATCCCGGACGATGGGCGCCCAGTTGTCGCCGGCGTCGGCCGATGCGTACACTTGTCCGCCGGTGGTGCCGAAGTACACGCCGCACTTATCGAGCGAATCGACGGCCATCGCGTCGCGCAGTACGTTCACGTAGCAATCGCTTTGCGGCAGGCCCTTCGTGAGAGCCTCCCACTCGTTGCCGCCCGTTCGACTGCGATACACGCGCAGTTTTCCGTCGGGCGGAAAATGCTCCGAGTCGCTCTTGATCGGCACGACGTAGATTGTGTCCGGTTCGTGTGCGTGAACGTCGATTGCGAACCCGAAGTCGGTCGGCAAGTTACCGCTAATCTCTCTCCATGACTCGCCGGCGTCGTCGGTGCGCATGACGTCCCAATGCTTCTGCATGAATAGCACACCCGGACGTGAGCGGTGCATGGCGATGCGGTGAACGCAGTGGCCGACCTCTGCAGTCGGGTTGGGGATGTACTGCGAATGCAGGCCACGGTTGATCGGCTGCCAAGTCTTACCGCCATCATCGGTGCGAAACGCACCCGCTGACGAGATCGCGATGAAGATTCGGTTCGAGTTGCTCGGATCCAGAAGGATCGTATGCAGGCACATCCCGCCGGCGCCTGGCTGCCAAGCGGGCCCCGACCCGTGGCCGCGCAGACCGGAAAGCTCTTTCCACGTCTGCCCACCGTCCGTCGGATCGCTCAGCGACGGTTCGAGATGCCAGACGCGTTTGAACTCCCAGGGGTGCGGCATGCCGTCGTACCATTGGTGCGTGGTGAGAGGTTTGCCGGTTTCAGGAGACGTGTCGTAAACGAACTTGTTGCTCTCGGCCTTGGGCGTTCCGTCTGGGGTAGTGGTCGGTTCGCCGGCAGGTGTTCCAGGTTGGTGCCATGTCTTGCCGCCATCATCTGAGCGTTGAATGATCTGCCCAAACCAGCTGCTGGACTGCGATGCATAAATTCGATTCGGATCCGCGGGAGAACCCTTTAAATGGTAGATCTCCCAGCCCGCAAAGTGGGGACTACTGATGTCCCACCGTTCGCGCTTGGCGTCCGACGTGAGAACGAACGCGCCCTTCCTTGTACCAACCAGTACCCGAACTCCGCTCATAAATTACTCCTTCCTACCATTTTCATTTTTCCTCAAAGCTTCGCACAATCGGTGCATTAAATTCGGACGCAGTCGCGCATGCTAATCCGCGGGCAGGCCCGTAATCTCCCTCACCGGCCGGACTTCGATGGTTCCGATGCGCGCCCCTGGAATCCGAGCAGCGATGCTGATCGCCTCGTCGAGATCCTTGGCATCGATCAGGAAGTAGCCGGCGATCTGTTCGCGGGTTTCCACGAACGGACCGTCGGTCACGAAACTTTTGCCGTCGCGGACCCGAACGATGGCCGCCGTCGACGCCGGATGTAGCGGCGAAGCGCTCAGATATTTCCCGTTGGCGTGGAGCTGGTGCGTGAGCTGCACGGATTCCTCAAGCATCTGCTGCCGCTTGGTTTCGCTGAACTTGTTGAAGTCCTCTTCGTCGTGGTGAACCAGCAGCATGTATTTCATGAGGATACCTCCATCGAGAGAGCCCACAATCGACAGCGGCCCTGCCCAGCGTCTGCGTTTGCCGTCTCACCCCAACAACTCGGCCATGACTACTGCGCCGGCAGGCCCGGGATATCGATAACCGGTCGGACCTCGACGGTCCCCTTGCGCGCCATGGGAATCCGTGCGGCAATGCCGATCGCCTCGTCGAGATTGTTTGCTTCGATGAGGAAGTAGCCGCCCAGTTGTTCCCGTGTCTCCGCGAATGGACCATCGGTCACGAGTCGTTTGCCGTTGCGCACCCGGACGCTGGTCGCCATTGAAGTTGGGTGCAGCGGGTTGGCGGCCAGATATTGCCCGTTCGTATGAAGCTCTTGTGCGAGCTGCGTCGACTCCGCGTAACATTCCTGCCGCTCGGTTTCGCTCAAGGGTTTTTGCTCGTCAAGATAAATCAGCAACATGTATTTCATGTCAGTGCTTCCATCTGTTAGTCGAACGGGAACGCCCGGATCGACACTTCGGCGGCAAATATTTCTTCCGCGCATGCCTCATTTTCATCCGGGTCCTTGCGCGGGAATCCATGCGGGTCCGGAGCTGTTAGCTACATGCTTTCTGCGCCGCCTGTTGCATCTCATCCGGGCTGACATCGCGAACATGTGTGGCGACCGACCATTGATGGCCAAACGGGTCTTCGAGTTTGCAGTAACGATCGCCCCAGAACATGTCCTGGAGTGGCATCGTTATCTTCGCCCCCGCAGCCGCGGCGTGCGCGACGAACGCGTCGACGTCCTCGACATAGAGGTGAATTGTGACCGATGAACCTTTTAGTGACTTCGGACCGAACGAACCCCAGTCGGGGAATTCGTCGGCCAGCATGACCGTTGAATCACCGATTCGGATGGCGCCATGTAAAAGTTTGCCTTGTGGGCCCGCCATCCGTCCCATTTCCACGGCATTGAACGCTTTTTTGTAAAATTCAATGGCGTCCGCCGCGCCGGCGCAGACCAAGTGCGGCGTCACCGTGTGCATTCCTTCTGGAATAGGTTTTACCTGGGTTTTGCTCATCTTGATTTCTCCTCTCTTCTTGGTTTAAGAACGTTTTCTAACGCCGATGTGTGTCCACGACTACTTTTGCTTCGGGGCTATCTGAGCGCGCAGGCGCTCCTCCTGCTCCCGGAGGTCGGGCGTGAGCTCGGCACCGAAGTCCTCGACCTCGAACAGTTGGCGGATCTCGACCTCGCAATCCTCGTTGTGCGGATTGGGGCAGCGCTTAACCCATTCTATCGCCTCTTCCTTCGACTTAACCTGCCATAGCCAGAAGCCGGCCAGCAGCTCCTTGGTCTCGACGAAGGGGCCGTCGATCACGGATCGCTTGCCTCCAGAGAACCTGACGCGCGCGCCCTTGGAGCTTGGATGGAGCCCCTCGCCCGCGAGCATCACGCCTGCTTTCACCAGTTCTTCGTTGAATTTGCCCATTTCGGTCAGCGGCTGCTCGCTTGGCATCACCCCTGCTTCCGAATCCTTGGTGGCCTTAATTAAGATCATGAATCGCATCGTCATTCCTCCTGTTTAATTTAGAGCCGATCCAGCCGGACGATCTCGATTGCTGCACCCTGGCTCGTGACA
>WNFU01005071.1_pt1 | contig 23934 bp, 17 predicted proteins | sample 5400121 | NCBI WGS metagenome assembly WNFU01 (sample SAMN13153360, study PRJNA577476) | soil metagenome | isolation source: 100 cm soil or saprolite under grassland replicate 1 | place: USA:California | collected 2016-06-15
CGAGCGTGACTCTGTCGTGGACCTCGGTGGGTGTCCAGGACGCCGTCGAATACGTCCTCGAAGCAGGCTCGGCAAGCGGACTGAGTGATTTGTACAACGCCTCGGTCGGGAGCTCCACCTCGCTGTCGGCCAGCATCGGCACCGGCACGTATTACGTGCGCGTGCGCGCACGGCGAGTCGGCGGCGCCGCGACGGCCCCGTCGAACGAAATCAGCTTCTCGGTCGGCGCCACCGGCGCAGGATGCGCTGCGGCCCCTGCCGCTCCTTCAGATCTGTCTGGCTCGGTTGCAGGTGATCTGGCGACGCTGGCATGGTCGCCGTCCACTGGCGCGTCCTCATATCTCGTACAGGCAGGCTCTGCGCCCGGTCTCTCCGACGTCTTTTACGGCAACGTTGGAGGGGCGGCTTCGGTTGATGGTCAAGTGTCGGCTGGCTTCAGCGCCTACGTTCGCGTGATTGCCGTGAATGCGTGCGGGCAAAGCGCAGCGTCGACGGAATTGCTTCTGCACTGAGCAAGCTCTCGCGAAGACCCTTGGCGGGGCTTCGCGGGAGAATCTCAGCCACCTACCGACGAGGCCGAGTGGCGGCGAACCGCAACAGCTCGGTCACCTCTCGACGACGTTCCTTCATACGGCGCTCGTGGGGCGTGGGCGTGTCCGCGACGCGGCGGCTCGCGGTGCGTCGCTCGAACGGCGCGCGGATCGGCTCTGCCGCCCGGTTGAAACTTTTGGCCGCACTGATCGTTCGAAAAACAGCCGCTGTGAGCTCTTTGGCGTCGATCGGCTTCACCATGAAGGTGGCATCGAGCGCTTCGGCCTCGGCCTGCAATACGACGTCCTGAGCGTCGGACAACACGAGCGCCGCGATATCCGGTCGCTGCGACTTGGCGCGCAACACGAGATGCAGCCCGTTGTACTCGGCAAGCTTGACCGCTGTCACGAGAACTTCCGGCGGCTGCGCGTTCAGCCGGTCTTTTGCGATGGCAAAGCTATCGGCGACGGTGACGCGAAGTCCGCATTCCGTCAGCGCCGACGTCACGGCCAGTGCGTCGACGAGATTGGATTCGACGAGAAGGGCAGAGGCCATCCGCGGCGCCTCAACCGGTGATACGCGCGTGCTGGGACTCTCAGTCGAGGGCTCCCACTGGCGGCCATGAATGATCCGCGACGAATGTTCCATCAAAGGTCCGGCGCTACAGCCGGTCAAGTTCAACCGCGCGGAGACTTTTCTCTGCCGTCCTCTTGCCACGCGCGACAGAGTCCCGCGTCTTCAGGTACGCCAATTACATCGAACTGCTCGTAAGTGCTTGTGCGGTCGCTGATTCAGGCGAGTGCCCGATGGCAGAGCTGCGTAAAAGCGTCGGGTTACTGTGCAAGAATGTCGCCGGAAAGATACAGAATCGTTATTTTAATCCCCCATGCTTACCAGGAAGTACCGACACGTAAGGAAGCGCCGCTAGACACAAGTACTTTACACGTCGATGGCTGCGGACTGATGGCGACGCGGAAGGACCGGCTTGGCCGCAGGGATCGCCGGCTCTGCCGAAAGGATCGCGCTTTGCGCGGAGGGACGAGTGCGCGGGAGGACCGGCTTCACCGGAAGGGGCCTTTGCCTCAGGTCCCCTGCCGTGCGGAACGGACGTTGCGTGAACGCGCACGAATTCTTCCCGTGCTCTCACGATGAGGTTGCCTCAATGACCAAGTGGTTCTTCACAATCGCGATGGTAGCCGCAGCGACGACGGCATTCGCCCAGGGCGCTCCAGGCGCTCCCCAGAATCTCACGCGTGTTGTCAGCGGCACGACTGTCACGCTCACGTGGAATCCGCCGACCGTCGGCGGCGTTCCCACCAGCTACATCGTCGAAGCTGCGCTTGTTCCCGGCGGCGCGGTCATCGCGACGCTGCCAGTGGCGGGCACGACACTGACGGTCCCGAATGTCCCGAGCGGCGTGTATTACGTTCGCGTGCGCGCATTAAACAGCGCGGGCCAGAGCGCGCCGTCGAACGAGGTGGTCGTGACAGTCGGCGCGGGAGCTTGCCCCGCGCCTCCGCAACCGCCGCAGTTTTCGGTCAGTGCAAGAGCGTTGAGCGTGACATTGGCGTGGCAATCTTCGGGCGGCTGCGCGCCCACCTCGTATACGGTTCTCGCGGGAACCGCGCCCGGACTCGGAAACGTCGCGCAAGTATCGATGGGCGGGGCGCTGGGTGTCAGCGCAAATGCGCCAGCGGGCCTGTATTACATTCGCGTGATCGGATCAAATGCGTTTGGCAGCGCGTCGTCACAGGAGCTCGCGGCCCGAATCGACGTCAACAACCTTACGGAAACGATTGCGCCGCCGTTCGAGGCCGTCTTCCTCGATATCCTGATGTCCTCCTCAGGCACCCTTCAGAGCACGCTGGTCTGGGACGATCCCACCATCGATCTCGATCTCTATTTGACAACGCCGACCTGCGGATATCCGCCAATCGGATGCACGCTAGCGATTTCCGATCGCGAGGGAGTCAACACGGAACAGGTCACGCGACAAGTCACGACCGGCGAGCGCTATCGTCTCTGGGTCGAAAGCTTCTCAAATCGGACGACGTCGTTCACGATTACCAACAGCGTGTCGGCTGGCGACGCGGGCGCCAGCGGCGATGCTCGATCCCTGACAGGTGATTTCCCCTCATTTTCTGTGCAAAAGCGCAGACGTTGACGTCGCAATGCCGGGCATCCGAGACTCCGAGTTCTACTCTAGAGGTGCCTTTTTTCTGTAGAGGTAGCGGGTCTACGGACTAAAAGTCTGCCGCAAAGGCGACTTGGCGATTACTTAAGTCATCAGCAGAGCTAACAGCGGATGTAGTCGCTTAGATTAACGCGCCAGACGACATTGGACGACTTCTTGCTCCACGGCGGGCATGCGCCTGTTGACGCAAGTTGTTTTATTGTCGTGCTTTACGGTTGTGCCGGCAATTGCATCAGCTGACGCAATCACGGGTATACCACCAAGCTCGCCTACCTCGAGCAGTGTTCCATCGGGCGGGGACGAGAATCTCGACTTGACTATCGGCACCTCCCTGTTCGACGAAAGCGGCAATCCGCTGCTCCAGGTCGCGCCGGCGCAGTTTCTGGATTTGTCGGACCAGCGGCAGAAACTGCGGTGGCTCTCAAACGGGCTCCTGGTGAGCGCGGGTAGCTCTGGATTGGGCGGCGGCAGCGGGTCGCTCGTGGATCAGGGAGCGCTGTTTACTCTCGATTCCGGCGTTTCATCAACCGTTCACGAGGTTGGGCAAAGCGGGAACATTCAGAACATCCCACTTGGCAGCGGCGGCTCGTCGCCTGCGGTTGCGGCCCCCGAGCCTTCCACGCTTCTCCTGCTCATGTCCGGTCTGGCGCTCGGTGCCCGCCGGTGGACGCGTAAGACACCGCGCGCGTCCTAATCGCAACGTCCGTTGGTCATGGCCTTGCGGACGTTCGCCGTCGTCTGGATCGCGGTATTCGGTCTTGCCTGCTCACAAGAAACACTCGCCCGCCGGCATTTCGAACGCGGGCAGGCCTATTTGGCTGCCAAGCAGTTGTCGGAAGCGATCATCGAGTTTCGTAATGCCGTCGATCGTGACGAGCGGTGGGGCGACGCGCGCCTGAAGCTTGCGGACGCGTACGCGGCCGCCGGCGAACCCGAGCAGGCCTTTCGGCATTATGTCCGTGCCGCGGATCTCCTGCCGGATAATCCACAGGCGCAGCTCACGGCAATCACGTATTTGCTCGCGGCAGGGCAGTACCAAGACGCGAGGTCGCGGGCAGTGCGCGTGTTGGACAAGGCGCCGGCAAATGTCGACGCGCAGATCGCATTGGGGAATGCGCTTGCCGGCCTCCGCGATTTCAGCGGAGCAGTCGCCGCATTGTCGCGCGCTATCGATCAGGATGCCGGCCGCAGCGAAGCCTACACCAGCCTCGGCCGCGTGCACGTCGCGCAGTGGCACACGGACGAGGCGCGGGCGGCGTTCGAGCAGGCGACAAAGGCCGCTCCGAATTCCATCTCCGCACATCTGGCGCTGGCGGACTTCTATTGGAGCGTGAGTGAAGTCGACAGAGCCGAAGCGTCGCTCGGACGCGCGCTGCTGCTCGACGCGAACGACCTGTTGACGAACCGGACGCTGGCAAAGCTCTATCTCGCCACCAACCGTCCGGCCGAGGCGGAACGGCACTTGAAGGTCGTTGCCGAACGGTCCACAGACCCCGAAAGTCAAGTCAGCCTGGCGGACCTGTACATCTCGTCCCGCCGGTTTGAAGACGCCCGGCGCGTCTTACTGCCGATGACGACCCGGGAGAGGAGTAGAAGTGCGGCCGAGACGCGTCTCGCCAGCATCGCGTACTCACAAGGCGCATCGACCGAAGCGCACCGCATGCTCGACGCTCTCCTCGCGCGGGAGCCGAACAACGCAGACGCGCTCGTCGTGAAAGCGCAGTGGCTGCTTGGCGAGGGCAAGCCGCAGGACGCGTGGGAATCGGCCAACAACGCGCTGGCCGCCAGTCCGAGCCGCGTCGATGCCCATTCCATCAAAGTAGACGCCGAGACCGCACTGCATCGGCCCGGCGATGCGGTCAAGTCGCTTCTCAACATCCTCAAACTGGAGCCGGGGAACGTTGACGCGCAGGTCCGCCTCTCGAGCTTGTACCTGGCCCGCGGCGAGATCGCCGCCGCCATGCACACCGCGGACGAAGCGCTCACCGAGCATCCCGAGCGGCTCGACGCTCGACTTGCATTGGTTCGCGCGCACATTGCGGGCGGAGACTACAAACTCGTCGAACCGGAGCTGGCGCTCCTGAAACGCCAGGCGCCCGCGTCGGCAAATGTCCTGGTGGCAGAGGGAACCCTGCGCATGCGCAGGGGAGATCAGCGAGCCGCACGAGACGCGTTCGAGCGCGCGTTGCGCCTCGACCCGAAATCGCGAGAGGCGTTCATTGGTTTGACCACACTCGATGTTCTGCAACATCACGTGACGCAGGCGCTCACCCGCACCGAATTCCGCGTCTCCATCGCTGCAAACGATCCTGAACTCCTCCTCGTCGCTGCCAAAGTCTTCGTCGTCGCCGGCGATCTCCCTCGGGCCGAAGAGCTCCTTCGCCGCTCGATTGCTCTGGATCCTCGCGGCATCGACAATTTCGCGCTGCTTGCCAGTGTCTTGACGAAGCGGCAGATGGTCGACGCGGCCATCACGGCGTTCGACGAGACGGCGCGAAGCCAGCCGGGAAACATTGCGGCGCGATTGATGAGCGCCATTCTGCTGCATGCGCAGGGGAAGCTGGCGGAGGCGACGAGCCGATACGAAGAGATTCTGAAGGCCGACCCCCGCGCCGCGCTCGCCGCCAATAACCTTGCCGCGCTTTACGCGGATCGAGGTGACAACCTTTTATATGCGCAGCGGCTCGCCGAATCGGCGTCCGCCGAGCAACCGACGCACGCCGGTGTGCGCGACACGCTGGGGTGGGTGTACCTGTCGCGGAAACTATACGGACCTGCCATCAACGAGTTCAGCAAGAGCGTGGCAGCGGAGCCCTCGAATTCCCTCTACCAGTATCATCTTGGACTTGCCTACATCAAAAGCGGCGAGACCGACCACGCGCGAACGGCATTGCAAACGGCGATCAAGCTGAATCCGGGCCTCTCCGATGCGAAACGTGCATTGAAGGCGCTCGGGGCGTGAGCGTCGCTGCCAACGAACGCATCAGGCAAAACTCTCAGTCGAAGACAATTTAGTCTGCCCTCAGGGCGACTTCCCGTGGTTCTTGAACCTGTCGCGATATAGTCGGGATATAGAAGCCCGCGGCGCCCGATCGCCGCACGCTTCGGCGACGCGTCCTGGGTGGCCGAATCTTTGCTCAAAGGGAAGCCTCCGGGCGCCTTTATTCACGACTTGTATGTGTGTAGAGTGCGTGCAGGTCAACCCGACAACTGCGATTTCGCATGCTTCCACCGGCGCCTAGGTTAGGAACTCAGGTCACTGCCACGTCTGGGGAGGCGTCTGCTCCGGCGCTTCAGGTCACCGCCTCGCCTGACAAGAGGTCCGCTCCTGCGCTCCGGATGTGGCAACGGATCGCTCTCGGCGCCGTCGGCGTGGAGTTGATCGTCCTGTACGCGCCGACCGTCCGCTGGCTGTTTGGACGGTGGACGATGTCGGTCTGGCACAACGCGCACGGCCTGCTGATACCGCCAGTAGTGGCCTATCTCGCGTACGAGGAATTGAAACCGCTCCGGCACCTGCCGAGGGCGTCCAGCGCCTGGGGATTTGCGTTCCTCGTGCCTGCAATGATCCTGCATGCGCTGGACGCCGGCATGCACACCGAACTGCTGTCCGCCATCTCGATCCTGCTGGCGATGCCGGGTTTGTCGCTCTTGCTGCTCGGGGCGCAACGAACGCGCGCCATTCTCTTTCCGCTCGTGTTTCTGGCCTTCGCGTTGCCGATTCCGCTCGCGCTGACCGAGCAAATCCATTGGCAGCTGCGCAAGGTGGCCATTGCGGGAACCGCGGCGATCGTGCCCTGGTTTGGAATCCCGGTGTTCGTAGAGGGGACGACACTGCAGATGGCGCAAGGAGCGCTGCAGATCGTCGATGCCTGCAGTGGATTCTCGACACTTTACGCAGCCGCCGCAGTGGCGTGCCTCACGGCGTACACGGCGGCGTCTCCTTTCCGGCGGGCGCTCGTGCTCCTGACGTTCGCGCCGCTGGCGATCGGCGCGAACCTGTTGCGCATCGTTCTGCTCGTCGTCCTCGTGGTGACGCAAGGCAAGGATATTCTCGAAACCCCGCTGCATCCGTTGTCAGGCCTGATGACGTTTGCGCTGGCATTGCCGGTGATCTTCTGGCTTGGCGGCAAACCTGTTCGAAAGCTCGCAGCGTGATCTGGAAGAAGGACATCATGAAGGGCACCACTATTCATTTCGGCGTTGGAATCGTCTTGACACTGATGGGCACCATCGCGTGCTCGAAAGATCCTGCCGTCGCGAAAAAGCAGTACTTGGACAATGGCAACCAGCAGTTCCAAGAAAAGCATTACGGCGAAGCAGTCATCGAATACAAGAAGGCCATCCAGATCGACGAGCGGTTCGCGGAGGCGCGGGTGAAGCTTGCGCAGGCCTACGAGCAGCTCGGTGACAGTCCGAACGCGTTGCGCGAATATGTCCGCGCCGCCGACCTTCTGCCCGAGGATCCCGAGGTACAGGTGAAGGCCGCTGCTTACCTCCTCGCTGCCGGCTTGCTCGAGGACTCGGTGACGCGCAGTCAGAACGCGCTCAAACTGAAGCCGGCACACATGCAGGCGCGCTTACTGCTCGCTCAAGCCACCGCAGGAATCAAAGATCTGGACTCCGCGGTCAAGCAGGTCGAGGAGTCGATCCGGATGGATCCAACCGAGCCCAAGGCATTTGCGCAGCTTGGGTCGTTCAAGCTGGCTCAGGGCAACGTGCAGCAAGCGGAGAAGGCATTTCAATCGGCACACGAACTGGCGCCCGAGTCCGTTGAGGCGCTGCTCGGCCTGGCGAATTTCTATATGTCCACCGGTCGCCCTGGCGACGCCGAGCAGTGGCTGAAAAAGGCACTCGAGGTTGCGCCGCAGGATCGGCGGGCGAACCGAGCGCTGGCGGCGCTGTACCTTCAGACGAATCGAATCGCGCAGGCAGAGGCGCCCTTGAAGGCGTACGTGGATGCGGCGCCTAATCCGACGGCGCGGCTCGTCCTCGCCGACTACTACTTTGGCGCGAATCGAAAGGCCGAGGCGCGCCAGATCCTCGATTCCCTCAAGACCGAGGAACAAACGTTTGTCGAAGCGCGACTCCGGTTATCCGTGATGGAGTTCGTCGAGGGACGCCGGAGTGAAGCCTACAAGCTCGTGGACGAGGCGCTTTCGCGCGATCCGAAAAATGCGCAAGTTCTGCTGATGAAAGGGCGCTATCTGCTGACGGATCAAAAGTTGGACGAGGCGCTGGCCACGCTGAAGAACGCGGTCGACTCCGATCCCAAACTCGCCGAGGCGCAGTACTGGCTTGGCGTAGCGTACCGGAATACCGGAAACAACGACTCCGCCCGCGCGGCGTTTGCACAGGTACAGGCGCTTGATCCCACAGAGGTTGGTTCGAAGCTGCAGTTGTCGCAGATGAGTCTGCTCGAGGGCAAGGCCGACGCAGCGCTCGATCTGGCCAACCAGGCTATTGCGCTGCAGCCAGGAAACATCGAGGCGCGAATTATCCGGGTTGATGCGCTCACCGCCAAGAACGATCTACCGGCGGCACTCGCAGAGGCGACGATGAGTGCCGCCAGCGCTCCCATGCTGCCGCAGCCACAAATGCAGCTTGGCCGGATCTACATGAAACAAGGCGCCTACCCGTCGGCGGAACACGCATATCAGCGTGCCGTTGAGCTGTCGGGTGGTGCCTACGACGCCGTTGGCGCGCTGGCGGACGCCAAGGTTGCGATGGGCAAGATCCAGGAAGCGCGCGCCGTGCTTGCCGAAGCGCTCAAGAAGAATCCCAAAAACGCCTGGCTCCATATCTACGAATCTCGCGTGCTCAAGGCGGGAGGCGACGCCGCCAAAGCGGAACGCGCGCTGCAGGATGCGCTCAGCATCGATCCAGCCAACCTCGAGGCTTACCTCGAACTGTCGCGCATGTACATCGACGCGCAGCGGCTGGACGATGCGCGTACGCAGCTTGAAGCAATCGTCGCGAGACAGCCTAAAGAGATCTGGGCACACACGATGATCGCGGTCACCCTCGAGCTGCAAAACCGGAAAGACGAGGCGCGCGAACGCTACCAGAAGATCCTTTCCATGGATTCACGCGCGGCGATTGCGGCCAACAACCTGGCCATGATCTATGTCGATCAGGGACAGAATCTCAATGTCGCGCTTCAACTCGCCCAGACCGCGGTGCAGCAGATGCCAGAGAGCCCGGAGGCCCAGGACACGTTGGGTGCCGTGTACCTCAAACAGAATCTTCCCGCCCTCGCAGTGGGTCCTTTCGAAGTCAGCGCCAGGAAAGACCCCGAGAATCCGTTGTATCACTACCACCTCGGCCTGGCGTTCGCGCGAATGGGAGACAAGGTGAAGGCGCGGGCGGCACTGGGCCGGGCGGTTGGGTTGGGCAAAAACTTCGACGGATTGGCCGATGCGAAGCGCGTGCTGGCAAGCTTGTGAACCTCGGGCGAATGGCGGCCGGGTGTTTCGTGATGAAACGCGGATGCTTGCGGGGCCGATTAGACAACCCTGCGGAGGCGCTCGGCGACCAAAGGCGCGTTCGAGCGAGACTTTCATGCCGGCTATTGCGGAAACCCCAGTGATTGCACGTCTTTTTAAGGGAAGTTTGGCTGGCAAGCCACGTGCACATGCGGGGGGCGCGGGCGGGGCCCCAGCAAGGCACTTCTAAACAGAACGAGCATTTCCGGAGGAGCGAGGCGTCGATGAAGAGACTACTGGGAAGTTTGGGACTGGCGTTCGGGGTTGTGGCTTTTGGCTACACACCCTCCGCCGAAGCGGCATCGTTTCTCAGCATTCAGGTGGCCGCAACGACCATCAGCTGCAACAACAGCACTGCAGCGGGGGTGATTGCCTGCACTGCCGCAGGCTTCGATACGACCCTGAATTCTAACTTGATCAGTTTCACCGGAACCGTCGCTGGCGTTTCCTTTGGCGGCGGTGTCATTGCCGGCGTCCAGCTCAGCGGCAATCAGCCGGGAACCAGCGCACAGGCGTTCTCGACTGATACGAAGACTACCGTCACCAACACCACTGGCGGCAACCTTGCGGTTACCGTCTCATTTGCCAGCAATAACTTCTCGCTTCCTGCCGGAAGCCCGCTGAACCTCTCGGCATCACAGGGCTTTGAGGCGGTCAATTCGACCGCAAATATGTCCCAGAACTTCACCGGCTACGGAGATGCCAGCAATAGCTTGGTTCCCGCGACTGGCACAGCCAGAACTACTCCGACGTGCACCGTCAATCCGTCGCCGTTCTCGTGTGCCACGAACAGCCCGTCGCCGGTTCTGTTCGCCCGTGCGGGCAACTTCGCCCTGTCCGGAGTTGAAAGCTTCACTCTCCTGGCGAACTCCACCGTCAACGGCCACGCGACTGTTCAGGTCACTCCGACGGTTCCAGAGCCCGCATCGATCCTGCTGCTCGGCACCGGGCTGATCGGCATGGCGCGCACGCTCCGCCGCCGCAAGCAGAACGCGTAGCTCGCCCTCGTCGAGAGCCATAGTCTCCTCCGGAACCGGAAAGGCCGCTGTGCGGTCTTTCCGGTTTCGCTTTTTCAGCCAAACTATCCGCGCGAACCGGAGCCCTCGTGGATTCAGTCCGCTCCCAGGCAGACTTTTGTACCCGCCCCCTCCGCCATTATTCCGGCGGTCAGAGCACACCGGCAAGTTCGAAGCAGCTGACTACAAACCACTTAGCCCAGATTTCCGGCAAAGAATAGATGGCCGGCGCATTGCTGTGTCAGCTGCGGACCACGATCACATGCCGCCTCGACGTCGGCGAGATGTGCGTGTCGGAATTTCTCGCGGCACATGAATCCCTCCGCCCACGAGCTCGTCGCACCGCCCATGACGTCCGTCCTCCGCGCCCACATCTCCACAGCAGGCAGGACGTGGCTTGGGCTGACCCTCTGCGCGTCGGTGGCGGTCGCGGTCCTCGATGCAGCCCTCCTGCAACGGAAGTACAACTTTTTCACCGGCGGGTTCCTCACGCCGGTGCATCTGGATTCGTTCGGCGAGGGACTCTCTTTCTTCGCGTTGTCCACCGCGGTGAACTGGTGGCTTGTCGCGCCACTGAGCGCGATCGGGCTCTCCGTCGCCAATCGTCTGCACTTGAGGCTGGCGGCCGCACGGTTTCTGACCTTTTCCGTCTGCGTCCTGCCACTGGCCGCGGCCGATTTCCTCGCGTATGAGGTCTGGGTTTACCTTGGAAACGCCTTCGACTTCGACGTGCTGTTCGCCCTCACTGGCAGGCGCCCGTCCGAGATTATCGCGGTCACGGCGCCGCTGCTGGCTCGTCCTGCCTTACTCGCACTCGTCGGAGCAGCTTGTGTGGCCGGCGTCACATGGATCCTGCAACGGCGGTCACGAAGCGTTCCAATGGACGAGGTCCCGCCGCTGCGACACATTCTCAGAGGTTGTGCGGCGTGTCTTCTGCTCGGCGTCGTTCTGGTGGGCGCTGCAGCGTTATCGGGCGACGAGGCGGTGCAATGGGGCTTGCGCAAGTTGCCAGCGGCGCAGCCTCTGGTGCTGGCATTCGAGCGTCTGAGCGACTTCGATGGTGACGGCTACGGTCTGATGGGCCGCCTGCGGGATCCGGCGCCCTTCAATTCCGCTTTACACCCTTATGCATTGGAGATTCCAGGAAACGGAATCGACGAGGACGGCGTCGGCGGCGACCTCCCTCTGGACCGGGCACAATATCGGGAACCGCCGCCTCCAGCCGCGGCCTGGCCCGAAACACCACCCGTCATTCTGTTCGTTCTTGAAAGCTTCCGCGCGGACGTCATCGGCGCTCAGCAGCGGAGCCAGCCTGTCACGCCGGTGCTCGACCGGCTCGCGCGTGAAGGTTTGAAGGTTGACAGCGCGTGGTCGCACAATGGTTTTACGTCGCAGTCGCGCTTCCATATTCTGACCGGCAGCGTGGCGGACGCGCGGCAGGGCACGAGTCTGCTCGACGACTTCAAGAACCACGGATACGAGGTCGCGTATTTTTCGGCGCAGGACGATGGGTTCGGAGACGCGCCGGTGGGGTACGACCGGGTCGACACGTACTACGATGCGCGGCGGGACATCGAGAACCGGTACACGACCTACACCACTCCCGGCAGCCTTGCGGTGCCCGCAAAGGTCCTGGAAAAGAGGATTCGTGACTTCCTGAGTGGGCGGCACCGCTCGAGTCCACTGTTCCTCTACGCAAACTTTCACGATACTCATTACCCGTACGTGCACCGCGGACTCGACAACCTGCTGAACGTCAACCTGCTGAGCCCGGGTTTGATCTCGCCGCAGCGCCGTGACGATCTCTGGGCGACCTACTTGAACACGGCTGCGAATATCGACCGCGCCATCGGCAACGTGCTGAATGCGGTGACGGCGCAGGTTGGAACGGCACCCGCTGTCATCGTGCTGTCCGATCACGGCGAGAGCCTGTTCGACGAAGGGTTCCTCGGTCATGGATATGCGCTCAACGATTCACAGACGCGCATTCCGCTCATCGTGTCGGGGCTTCCAATGAAAGTGCGGATTCCCTTTGGACAGGCCGATCTGAGAGACTCGGTAAACAGCGCACTGGCCGGCACCAATGGCCGGCTGGGTGTCAATCGGCCCGTGGAGGGCGACAGCAGCGGTCGTGTGTTTCAGTATCTGGGGCCGCTCGACGCGCCCGCGGAAATCGCGTGGCTCACGCGCTCGGGACGGCTAATCTATGACTTCCGCCTCGACGAGGCGAGCGTCGGCAATGAATGGATGAAGCCGAGCGCATTGTCGGATGAAGCGCAGAGAAACTTTCAGGATCTCGTATTCAGGTGGGAAAGCATGCGTCTCGAGCGGGCGCGAATTCGGGCCGCGCGCGCGGTGCGCGAGCCATCAGGTTTTGGAACGAAGTAAATGATTTCCACACGATACCTCCACACCATCGGCGGCATTTTCGCGCTCGCGCTCATCCCGACGGTGATGCACACGTATGTCGGCATGAGCCACGAGGATGGGAGGACGACCGGCGCAATCGCTCACCAACTTGCCGGCTTTGAAGGGGTGGCTACGTCCCGGTCGCCGGCCTGGGTGAAAAACGTGTATGAGTCCGACGATTTCATCGAGCGCCGATATGGTGGCGATGTGACGTTGTTCGTGGCGCGCAGCTACGATCTGAAGGCCTTGTATCACCATCCCGAGCTCGCAATCGCGCATGGCCTCAGTTACGATTCAGCCAGCATAGCTCCGGCTTCAACGCCGTCACGAACCGTTCCGGTGCACGTCCTCACCGGAAGCGGCGGGCTTGCGGCCTACGTGTTGTTGTACAACGGGCAATTCGTTGAGAATCCGTTTTGGTTCCATGCCAGCCAGGCGTTCTCGATGCTGTTCACCCCCGGCGCGCCGATGACGCTTTTTTTCGCACATGGTCCCGGCGCACCTGATGCGCTGAATTCACCTGTCACGCGCGTTGTCCTGGCTGCGGTCGAGAGCTTTGAGGCTCCTAGCAGAGGACAATGATCTTCCGGCAGCGCTGAGTGTCAAACGGATGTGACCTACCTTGAGCCCGCACTCCCCTTATTACTTCTTCTAGGTTTTGTCGGTGTCATTCGTGCGTGGCGGAGCCAGGGCAAACACCGCCCGTGGCTGGAAACGATTGCCTTGAGCGGCATCACGTTTCTCTCCATGAACGCGGGCGCGTGGCTTCTGTCGCGACCGCTCGAAGCCGGTTACAGCCACGACCCGATGCCGCATCAAGATGCGGATGCCATAGTGGTGCTGGCGGGCACCGTCAATCCGCCGGTGCCCGGCAGGCCGTATGCCCTTCCGGCTCCAGATACGTATCGTCGCGTGCAGCATGCGGTCTGGCTGTACCGGAACTGGAAGCGGCTGCCGATTCTGGTATCAGGTGGAGGAGGGGGTGAACGTCCCTATTCCGAAGCCATGCAGCGCGTGTTGAGGACAGAAGGCGTTCCAGCCGAGATGATCTGGATGGAATCCCGGTCGGGGAACACTCACGAAAGCGCTCTCTACTCATCGGAGATTCTCCGCGCGCACGGTGTGTCGCGCATCGCCCTGGTCATCGAGGCGACGAGCATGCCGCGGGCCGCTCGATCGTTCAGGAAATACGGCATCGCGGTTGTGCCGACTCCGGCGCGCCACACGCAACTCAGTGAGGATTACAGCGATTACTTCCCGGGGTGGTCGGCCGTCGCCAAAAACGGCGAGATCATCCACGAGGCGGTTGGACTGCTCTGGTACAAGATGCGCGGCTGGATATGAAAAGTGCCAAGTGCCGAGTGCCGAGTGCGACAGACGGAGGGCGGGACTTTAGTCCCGCCGGCTTAATCTCGCGTAGTGGCGGCCCTTCAGGGCCGCCGTCGATTACGCGTAGAACGCTTGAATCGTCTGGCAGACGTACTCGATATCGTCGGCTCCGAGCTCCGAATGAATCGGCAGGGCCAACGACTCCGCGACCAGCCGCTCGCTGATCGGAAAGTCCCCGGCCCGGTGGCCGAGAAACGCGTAACACGGCTGCAGATGGAGCGGCAGAGGATAGTAGAACTCGGACCCGACGCCGTGTTCCTTCAAATGCGCTTGAGCGATAACGGTCAATGCTATTCCCCTATGTTGAAGACGGTTGAATACGATTCGGCGCTACGGCGCAGTCTCGACGCTCAGTTGCAACTGGAGCGCTTCGTCTTCTGCCGATTCCACTGCTGTCACCCGCTGCCCGAACTTGGAGTACGCCGCACCGCACGCCGCGCAGACCGCGCGCCCGTCCCCATTCGGGAACTCCACGGCGACACCGCACGCGCATCTCCAGCCGTGCAACCGCGCGGGGTTTCCGTACACCAGAGCGTAATCGGGAACGTCGCGCGTCACGATTGAGCCCGCACCGACAAACGCGTATCGGCCTATCGTCGTTCCGCATACGACGGTGCTGTTGGCGCCAAGCGATGCACCGCGCCGGACGAGCGTGGTCTTGTATTCGTCCTTGCGCGCCACGTGGCTGCGCGGGTTGATGACGTTTGTAAACACCATCGACGGACCGCAAAACACGTCGTCTTCAAGGATGCAGCCTGTGTAGACCGACACGTTATTCTGAATCTTCACGTTGTTGCCGATCACGACGCCTGGAGAAATCACGACGTTCTGGCCGATGTTGCAGCCGGCGCCGATGTGCGAGTTCTTCATGACGTGAGAAAAGTGCCAGATTTTGGTGCCCGGACCGATGACGCATGGCTGGTCGACGTAGCTCGATTCATGAACGAAGAAGTCTGATGATTCCATCTCACCACCGTTAAGAACGGAACGCGGGGTGCACCCGCGGGTGTCCCGGATTGAATTGAGGATCGATCGCGAGTCGACAGTTGACCGAGTCGACTGCAGAGGCAATTGTCGCGCCAGCAGCACGAAAACACGAAAACTGTCAGGATCCCCGAGACCACGAAAAAGACCGCGGCCGTCGGCTCGTTCATCGAACCGGTGCCGGGGGCTTATAGCCGTGCTTTGAGCGTTGGCCTGCACATCCACCGATGGGTGGTTCTTCGTGTTTTCGTGGATCGTTTACGCAGCTTCGTGTTTTCGTGCCCCGGGCGCGCCTATTGCTAATCCAGCGGGGAGCTGCGTAAAGCCAACGACATCAATCGGCGCCTGCCCGGCGCGGATCTGCGCAAACGCCCGATAAGTCCGCGGAACGGCGATGCCTGGCGATGGCATTCGTCGCGGTGCCGGTAGAACAATGTCCTGCGAGGCGCAACCTTTCGCCTTTTTGTCGCCACACGCTGATGCCTGCAAAGACCGTCTTGATGCTGCTGACAAATGCCTACGACCCTGACCCACGGGTGCGCCAGGAGGCACTGTCGCTAATCGGAATGGGCTGCCGTGTACGGCTTCTGGCGTGGGACCGGGATCTGAAGGCTCCGCCGACCGAGTGCATGGAAGGCGTCGAGGTGGAGCGCGTCTTCCTGGCATCTACCCACGGCCGCGGCCCGACGCAGATGTTCTGGTACGCCTGGCTGTACGTGAAGATGTTCTGGCGGGGGTTCCGGAGCGAGTTCGACGTCGTCCATTGTCACGACCTGGACACGCTGCCGCTCGGATTCTTATTGGGCAAGCTGCGCCGCAAGCCAATCGTGTACGACGCGCACGAGAGCTTTCCCGACATGCTCGAAGGAAGCGTTCCGCGCGTGGTCCAGCGCGGGTTGACGCTCCTCGAGACGTTCCTCATGCGGCGCGTCAATCTGCTGATCACCGTCGGCGAGAAGCTGCGGCGGCATCTCGCGCAGCGCGGAGCGCGCCGGACGGTCGTGGTCGGGAACTGGAAACGGCTTGGCGAGTTCTCCCGGACCGACGACCAAAACAGCGAGGTGCGGCGGCGTCTCGGAGTGCCCGAGGATGCCCTCGCCGTCGTATCGATTACTCATCTGGTCAGGAACCGCATGATTGAGGAATTGCTGGACGCTGCGGCGGATTGTCCGAACGTGTACGTCCTCATGGCAGGCATCGGGGCGTTACAGCAGGAGGTAACACGAATCGCGGCCGACAATCCTCGGATCGTGTACTTAGGGTACCTGTCAGGAAAGGGGATCGCCGAGTACACGTGCGCGGCCGATGTCGTGTACTACGGCTTCGATCCGAAGAATCCCAATGCGCGATTCAGCGCGCCGAACAAGCTGTACGAGGCGCTTGCCGCGGGCCGGCCGCTTATCACGGGCGATTTCGGCGAGATTGCCGATGTCGTGCGAGAAGCGAAGTGTGGCGTCGTGCTGCGCGAATACAGCGCTCCGGAGATCCAGCGGGCCTTCACGACGTTGAGCGATCGCAACGTACGTAGTGAGATGGCACGAAACGCCGCCCACGAGTACTCGGCGCTGCTGCCTGGTTTGCGGGCGCCTCGTTGGGAGAACGGATTGGAGCTGACGGAAGCGACGGCGCTCTGACAACCGACGCCATGACCATTCGCATCATGCACGTCGTCACCGCCCTCGGTAAAGGCGGACTCGAGAACGGGCTCGTCAATCTCATCGAGCGGCTGGATCCCGGAACGTTCGAGCACGTCGTGTGTACCGTACGCGGGCTGGGACCCAACGCAGAACGTCTACCGCGGGAGCGGACGCAATTGATCGAGCTTGGTGAGAAGGCCGCGAACTCCCGTTTTCAGACGGCGGCCCTCGTACGAGCCATTCGGCGTTTCCGGCCCGATGTCGTGCACTCGCGAAACTGGGGAGGCATCGAGGGCGTGATCGCAGGGCGTCTGGCGCACGCCGCCGTCGTTCACAGCGAACATGGCTTGGAAGCGGACGCCGAGACAAAGGAGCCAATGCGGCGAACCTGGTTCCGCAGACTCACGTACGAGCTCGCGGACCGTGTTCTCTCCGTGTCCTTCCAGCTCAGGGACCTGCATGCCCGCCGGACCGGTTTTCCGGCACATCGAATCGCGGTGATCCACAACGGGGTCGATCGCGCGCGCTTCTTTCCGGACGCGGATTCGCGGGCTCGCATCCGCAAGGAGCTCGGCATTGGGGAAAGCGAGTTCTGCATCGGATGTGTGGCGAATCTGCTGCCGGTAAAGGATCACATCACACTGCTCAACGCCGTTGCCGCGATGGCAAACAGCAATGACGACTGGCGGCTGCTGCTGATTGGCGAAGGGCCGGAACGTCAGAAGCTGGAGGCGTTTGTCAATTCCCGACGGGAGTTGAGGCAGCGGGTGACGTTTCTGGGATTGAGCAGCCGGGTACCGGAGCTGCTCCGAGGCATGGACGTCTTCGTCTTGCCATCGGTGGCGGAAGGCATCTGTAACTCGCTGCTTGAAGCGATGTCGAGCGGTGTCGCCGTCATCGCGACCGCAGTCGGCGGCAATCCCGAAGTAGTGGTCGACGGCGAATCAGGATTGCTGTTCCCCGTAGGAGATGCGCAGGCACTGGCGAATCGGCTGCTGCAGCTCCGCGCCGAGCCCGGGTTGCGCGTTCAGCTCGGTCAGCGCGCCGTTCAGCGGGTGCGCGAACATTTTTCGATTGAGTCGATGATCCACGCCTACGAACAACTGTATTTGAGCATGCGACCGGCCGCGGGTGTTCCCGCGGTTTCCGTCGGATAGGCTGACGATATGTGCGGGATTTGCGGCATTTACGAACCTGGATCCGGAGCGGTTGTCTCGCGCCCGACGCTGAAGGCGATGGCCGATACGATCCGTCATCGCGGACCGGACGATGAGGGATTCTACGTTTGCGGCTCGGTAGGACTCGGCCATCGGCGGCTGTCGATCATCGATCTCGAAGGCGGTCATCAGCCGCTCTCGAACGAGGACGGATCGATCTGGATTGTTTTCAACGGCGAGATCTACAACTTCGAAGAGCTGAATCGCCGATTCCTTTCGACCGGCCATTCTTTCAAAACGCGATCGGACACCGAGACGATCGTTCATTTGTACGAAGAGCTCGGTGAAGCGTGCTTTGCGGAGCTGCGCGGCATGTTCACGATTGCTCTTTGGGACGGCCGCAAGAAACAACTGGTCCTCGCGCGGGATCGGGTCGGCAAGAAGCCGCTGTTCTACTCGTGGAATGGCCGGCGGCTGGTGTTTGGCTCAGAGATCAAGGCGCTGTTTCCCGCTGGAGGCGTCTCGAAGGAAATGGACCTCGAGGCGCTCGCGGACTACTTTTCCTACCAGTATGTTCCAGCGCCGAAAACCATTTACCGAAGCGTGCGCAAGCTGCAGCCGGCGCACTACCTCGTGGTCAACGCCACAGGTATCCGTGAAACTCCGTACTGGGACATCCGGTTCGACCAGACGCGGCAGCTGTCTGAATCAGACTGGTGCGACGAGTTGCTCGAGGAGTACCGCACGGCGGTCAAGTCGCGGCTGATCAGCGATGTGCCTCTCGGCGCCTTTCTCAGCGGTGGCGTGGATTCGTCCTCTGTGGTGACGCTGATGAACGACCTTCAGCCGCCGGTCACCACCTGCTCGATTGGTTTCACGGAGAGCAGCTATGACGAGGCGAACGACGCCAGGGAATTTGCGGGCAGTCTGCGCGCCAACCATTTCGAGCACATCGTGCAGCCGCGTGTGCTCGATCTCGTGTCGAAGTTGGCGTGGCACTACGACGAGCCGTTTGCGGATTCGTCGGCCGTTCCGACCTACTACGTCTCGCAGCTCGCGCGCCAGCATGTGACTGTGGCGCTCTCCGGCGACGGCGGCGACGAGAACTTCGCGGGCTATCGGCGCTACAAGATGACGATGTGGGAAGAGGAGCTCCGTCGATATGTCCCGGCGGCGTTGCGTCGCGGCGTCATCGGCCCTGTCGGCGACCTGTATCCGAAACTCGGCTGGGCGCCGCGCGTGTTCCGCGCGAAGAACACGCTCCAAAGCCTGGCCCGGCCCCTCATCGATGGATACTTTCACGGCATCTCGGTCTGTCCGCCGGCCATGAAAAGCGCGCTGCTCGGCGGCGACGTTCGATCGGCGCTGAACGGATACGACTCTGTCGAAGTGTTGCGGTACCACTTTCAGCGCTCGGATAGCCCCGATCCGCTGTCGCGCATTCAGTACGTCGACATGAAGACGTACCTGGTCGACGACATCCTCACCAAGGTCGACCGCGCGAGCATGGCGCATTCGCTCGAAGTCCGTTGTCCGCTCCTGGATCACAAGCTGATGGAGCTGATTGCGCAGATCCCGTCCGGTCTCAAGCTGCGTCAGGGCAAAGGAAAATTCATTTTCAAGAAAGCGCTCGAGCGCATCCTGCCGCCGGCGGTGCTCACGAGGAAAAAGAAGGGGTTTGCCGTTCCCGTCGCCGAGTGGTTTCGAGGAGAGCTGAAAGACTTCGCGTACGACTCCATCGTCCGCCGCCAGGACGACGTGCTGAACGGCCAGTTCGTGAAGCGCTGCTGGAACCAGCATCAGCGTGGGCAACGCGACTGGTCGGCGCTGCTCTGGTGCGTGTTGATGTTCCGAACCTGGCAGGACACTTCGAAGGCGGCATGAGCGGCATCTGCGCGGTCTGGCAGAAGGAACACCCGGAGCGCATCGCCAGCACGCTGCTGGCGGTGAACTCGGGGCTGTCGTTGACGGATGAGGAGCGATCTGCACGCGAAACTGCCGACGGCGTCGGCATCGCCGTGCAGGCGCGATCGGATGGCCAGCAGATCTTCCGCAATGCGCGTGTGCTGCTGGCGTGTGACGCCGATCTGCTGAACGAGCGCGAGCTGGCAAATCCCATCGGCAGCGAGTCGCGTCCGACGAGCACGGGCGAGCTCCTGGCCACGTTGTATGAACGTCACGGCGACGGCTTCGTCGACAAGCTGCGTGGCGCGTTTTCGATCGTTCTATGGGATAGGACGGAACGCCGGCTTCTGGCCGCCATCGATGGCTTCGGGATAAAACGCCTGGCCTGGTATGACGACGGCAAGGTGCTGCTGATCGCGTCGCGCGTTGACGCTCTGCGCAAGGGATGTGACAGACTGAAAATCAATCCCCGCGCCATCGCGAATGTGATCAATTTTTCTACCAATCTCGCACCTGAGACGATCTTCGCCGACGTGCAGCGTCTGATGCCGGGAATGTTGCTCACCGCTTCTGAGAAACAGACGCGCACAACGTCATATTGGGACATGCGCTACGGCATCGGCGAGGACGTCAACGAACAGCGTTTGAGCCATGAGTTGGAACAGGTCGTGGAGCAGTCGGTGAGCGCCCATTGCAGTGGGGAGTCGTCCTCGCACCTCGGTGCGTTCCTGAGTGGCGGCACCGACAGCAGCACGGTGCTCGGTTTGATGACCCGCACCTCCGGCCCGCCGGTGAAGGCGTTCTCCATCGGATTTGAAGAGCAGGGGTTCAACGAACTGCGCTACGCGCAAATAGCCGCCCGGTCGTTTGGTGCCGAACACCTGACTTACGTCGTTGGAGTGCGCGACTGTCTGGACGCGCTGCCCGCAATGGTGCGCTGTTTCGACGAGCCGTTCTGCAATGCGTCCGCGATTCCCACGTACTTCTGCGCGCGATTGGCCGCGGAGAACGGCGTGCGCACGTTGCTCGCCGGAGACGGTGGCGACGAGCTTTTCGGCGGCAACGAGCGCTACGCAACCGAGAAGATTTTCGAGGCCTACCATTACATCCCCAGGCCGTTGCGCGCGGGTGTGATCGAGCCGCTGGCAAGGCTGCCAATCCACACGAGTCTCACCCGCAAGGCCCGCGGCTACATTCGACGCGCCAATATGCGCGGGGTCGAGAGAATGCTCTCGTTTCAGTTCCTCCGCACCCACGCCGCTGAGGACGTCTTCAGTCGTGACTTCGTGGCATCGCTCGGCGCTTACAGTGTTGTCGACATCCCGGCGGGCCATTACGCGCGTGCGGCGGCAAAGGATCACGTAGACCGGTTGCTCTACGTCGATATGAAGATCACTCTTGCGGACAACGATCTGCCGAAGGTCACCTGCATGTCCGAGCTGGCCGGCATGCGTCCGCGATTTCCATTCCTCGATCGAGCCGTGGCTGAATTCTCCGGGCACATTCCGGCCAGCCTGAAGGTAAAGAGACTGCAGAAGCGGTATCTCTTCAAACGAGCGTTCCGCAATCTCTTACCCATCGAGATCATTCGAAAGCAAAAGCACGGGTTCGGCATCCCTGTCGCGTTGTGGATGAAAACCGATCGTCGCATGCGAGAGCTCGCCTGCGACACCTTGCTCTCCTCGCGTACGCTCGAGCGTGGCTACTTCCGCCGGGACTTCATCGAAGAGTGGATTCGCAACCATCAGGCGAGCGATTCCGCCCAGTACGGTCATGGCCTGTGGACGTTTCTCACATTGGAACTGTGGCACCGGCAAGTGGTCGATGAACCGGCACGAGTGACGGCATGAAGGTCGGTGAAATCCGCGAGGAAAGCGACTGGCAGCAGCTGGAGCCCCAGTGGAATCCGCTGCTGGAGTCGTCTCGGTCCGCGACCACGTTTCTGACCTGGGAGTGGGCAAGGGCCTGGTGGTCCGCTTACGGCACCCCGGGCGATCTCTGCATTCTCACCGCGCATGACGATGCCGGAACCATCCGTGGCATCGCGCCGCTTCGTCATCAATCGATCCGCAAGTACGGTCGATCGTTTCCGACTCTCACGTTTCTCGGCGACGGGTCGAATGATTCCGATTACCTGGACTTCATCGTTGAGAAGGGTTTCGAGCAACCAGTAGTCGAGGCGTTTCTCGCTCACTGCGAGGAGCGCCTTGCCCAGGGAGCAATCCTGAGGCTCAACGAGATCCCCGCGGCGTCACCGAATTTGCCTTTTCTCGAGAAACTGGCGAACGGCCATCTGTGGAGCGAGTATTCACTGCCTTGCGCGACCGTGCGTTTCCCCGAGACGTGGGAGCTGTATCTGAATACGCTGCGACCGCGTTTCCGGACAAAGATTCGGTCGGTGTTGCGGAACCTGGAAGGGCGTCCGGACGTGGCTTTCGGGTTCTGCAACAACGAATCGCAGTTGGAGCGCCTTCTGCCCGCACTATTCGAGGTCCACACGCGACGATGGAATCACGACGGTCAGCCGGGAGTGTTCGGATGGGACCGCAAGCGACAGTTCTATTCGGATCTTTCGCGTCGTCTGGTGACTCGCGGTTCCCTTCGATTGAGCTGGCTCGAATGGAATGGCCGGATCCTCGCATGCCAGTACGGGTTCGTTCACGGCCACACGTATCTCCACCTCCAGGAGGGATACGAGCCGGCTTCCGAACATTGGAACATCGGTGTTGGCCTGCGTGCGTGGACCATCCGTGAGTTCTTGCGGCAGGGTATTCGCGAGTACGATTTTCTTGGCGGCATCGGGCGTCACAAAACCGATTGGGGCGCCGAGGTCAAGGAGAGCAGACACATCGTTGCAGCGGCAACCACGTATGCCAATCTGCTTTTCTGTCGCGGGCCCGAGTGGACAAAACACGCGAAAGAAACGGTCAAGAAGGTGGTTCCGGAGAAGGTTCTGGCTGCGCGCCGCGCACGGCTGGAACGACGTAAAACGCCCGGTGCACAGCGTCCCGTCGCACGCGAATACCTCCGCCGGGCGGCCGCCCGCTGCTATTTCCACCTCGGCCTGCCAGCGGCAGCGCAGCGCGTTCGCGAGCGATATCAACTCTCGGTGACGCCCAACGGAAGATTCCCGCACGTTTCATGGGCGAAGCGAAGCGAGCCGACCGGCCGCATCTTCTGCTATCACCGGGTCAACGACGAGCGCGACCCGTTTTTTCCGGCAATGACCGCCGACTTCTTCGAACGACAGATCCGATTCGTCGCGCGCCGATTCAAGGTGGTCAGTCTGAGCGGGCTCATCGCACATCTCGAGAGCGGCAGCCCGGAAACCGCCATTGCGATCACCTTCGATGACGGATACCGCGATAACTACGAGAACGCGTTTCCCATCCTCCAGCGCTACGACGTGCCGGCGACGATCTTTCTCACGACGGGCAGCCTCGATCGCAACGAGCCGCTCTGGTTCGAGCAACTCGCTGCCGCGCTCAAGACCACCACGCACGAGTACGTAGATGTCGAGATGAATCTCCCGCGGCGGTTCTGGCTGCGCACTGTCGAAGAACGTCTCATAGCCAACCGCGAGCTGTTCGCACTGTTGCGGCAAATGCCGGATGCCGTGCGCCAGAACCAGCTGCAGAGCATCCTTCGGGCCTTGACCGTTCCTGATGCTGGTCAGCGGAAAGACTCGATGTTGACGTGGGATCAGGTCCGTTACATGAAGCAGCGCAATATCGATTTTGGCGGGCATACCGTGACTCACCCGTACCTTTCCAAATTGACGACCGAACAGGTTGAGTGGGAGGTGTCCGAGTGCAAACGGCGGATAGAGACGGAATTGCAGGCGCCCGTGGCGTATTTCGCCTACCCGAACGGTCGTGGGGAAGATTTCGCGCCATCGAACAAGGACATGGTGCGGGCGGCTGGATATCGCGCTGCGGTGACGACGCTTTGGGGATTGAACTACCAGTCCACGGATCGTCTGGAGCTGCGACGTAGCGGCCCCTGGGAGGAAGACGAAGCGCTGTTTGTGTCGAAGATGGACTGGTACGAGCTGGTGAACGGGTAATTACCATGTTCAGTGCACGCGCCCGCGCTAAATGTCTGCGTCTCTACGACAAGTACTACGCCGGGCGAAAATTCCACGACGCTCTCTACCGGGATGTGATCCGGCGGTACCTCGGTCGGCGGCCCCGGCTGCTGGACGCGGGATGCGGCCGATATCTGAAG
>WNFU01002732.1_pt1 | contig 23933 bp, 29 predicted proteins | sample 5400121 | NCBI WGS metagenome assembly WNFU01 (sample SAMN13153360, study PRJNA577476) | soil metagenome | isolation source: 100 cm soil or saprolite under grassland replicate 1 | place: USA:California | collected 2016-06-15
AGATTCGCCTCCGAGGCGAATCGGTGGCGGTCACCATGCGTACCCCCGGCCACGACGCCGAGCTCGGGGTGGGGTTCCTGGTGACCGAGGGGATCGTCCGGCCGGCGGACGTGGCCGCGGTCCGGGAGTGCCGTTCGGAGGAGGGCGACGGCGGCGTCGTCGACGTGGCCCTCCGCCCCGGCGCGGTGGCTACCGGCGGCTGGCAGCGGAATTTCTATGCGACGTCGTCGTGCGGCGTGTGCGGCAAGGCCAGCATCGAGGCGGTGCGCGTGGCGACGGCGCCGGTCGCGGACGGCCCCCGGGTCGAGCTCTCCACCCTGGAAGCGCTGCCGGACCGTCTTCGGAAGGCCCAGCGCGTCTTCGACCGGACCGGCGGGCTGCACGGGGCCGGGCTGTTCACGCCGGACGGACGGCTCGAGCTGCTCCGCGAGGACGTGGGCCGCCACAACGCCGTGGACAAGGTGGTGGGGCGCTCCGCCCTGGGCGGCCGCCTCCCGCTGGCGGAGCGGCTCCTCCTGGTGTCGGGGCGGACCTCGTTCGAGATCGTGCAGAAGGCCCTGGTGGCCGGGATCCCCATCGTGGCGGCAGTGTCGGCCCCCTCCAGCCTGGCGGTCCGCCTGGCCCGCGAGGCCAACATGACCCTCGTGGGGTTCCTGCGCCCGGGAGGCTTCAACGTCTACGCAGGAGCCGAGCGCGTGGAGGGCCTGGCCCGGGCGTAGGCGATGGCTCGGTCGACGACGGCCGGCCAGTCCACGAACACCACCAGCACGGTGGCGATCCACGGCCAGTAGTCCAGGTGCATGGTGGCCAGGATCCCCAGGTGCAGGGCGATCACCCCCGGCAGGTACAGCCACCGGAGCTTCGGCCGGAACAGCACGACGGGAAAGGTGACCTCCAGCAGCAGCGTGACGGCCGCAACGGCGTGGGCGAGGAGGGGACGGTCGGCCACGAACAGCCCGGCGCCGTTCGGCACGCGCTGTGCGTCGCTCGCCGCGTACAGGACGAACCGGAGGTTGTCGCCGGTCACCCAGGCGGGGCCGGAGTAGATCAGCTTGTTCAGGCCGATGAAGAAGTAGGCGCCTGCGACGGCCACCATGGCGGTGCGAACGGGCCAGCCGTGCCGAACGGAGACCGCGGGCGGCGAGGGCAGGCCTCGGCGGCGCCGCAGGAAGCCGTCGACGGACCATGCATCGGACGTTGGCGCCGCCAGCAGCGGCAGGAGCGCGATCAGGGTCAGGACGTCGTTGTGCACGACCTTGCCCACGCTCGTGGTCATGCCGTTCAGGACCAGCGCGCAGGCCCACGCCACCGGCAGGCTGGCCCGGGCCCGAACACCGAGGACGGCCAGGGCGGCCGCGGCGATCCCGGCGGCCTGGAGGGCCACGACCGCGCCCCTCGGCGGCATGGACGGCAGGACCCGCATGAACGACAGCGGGCGGAACAGGCCGGCAGGCTGGCCGGCCAGGTCCAGGTAGAGCCCCCGCGCCATCCGGATGCCCAGGATCGCGCCCAGCCCGATCCGCAGGGAGGCCAGGAGCCGCGGGTCCCCCGGCGCGAACAGCCACCCGTCCAGCCTCCGCCACAGCGCCTCAGGCCGGGCCACGCGGACTCCCGATCGTGTGGATCCAGCCGTCGCCGCATTCGTAGACGGGCCTTCGCACCGGGTCGCGGGCCGGCTGCTGCCCGGCGCGCGGCACCAGGTCCCGTTCCACGCGCACCAGCCGGATGCTCACCGCCGGGGTCCCCGCGGCCCGGGCCCCGTCCAGCCATGCCTCGCACATGGCCACCTGGCGCGGGACCGGCAGGGTGGGGAAGTCCCGCATGAGCAGGCCGAACGAGGCATAGGCGCGGGGCATGGCCCCGAAGGGGACGGGGGCCGTCCGGCCGCCGGCGTCGACCGCCTCGGCCGTCCACCCGGACACGTGCCCGGTTCGGACCTGGCTGAACAGCCGCCACCCGGAGAACGGCCACAGGTTGAGGCCGCCGACAGCGGAGGCCACGAACACGGCGAAGAAGACGGCGACGAACCAGCGGACCGACGTGGGAACGCGTTCGGTGGCCGCCCCGGAGGCCGGACGGTCCACGTTCACGGCGCGGAACGATACCGGGCGCCGGGAAGGCTGAGAAGCGCGCCGCTCGCGCGGAGGCGTCGGGCGGCGCGGGGGCGCCGGGCGGTGGAGGATCGCATCGCACAATGGACTCCATGAACCGCGAGATGGCGGGGGTGCTGCTGGCCGGCGGGCTGAGCTCGCGGATGGGCGCCGACAAGGCTTCCCTGGAGGTGGACGGCGAGCCGCTCGCGCGCCGCATGGTGGACATGCTGGCTGGTTTCTGCGACGAGGTCCTGGTGGCCTCGGGGGACGGCCGGCGGTTGGGGTGGCTCGGCGTCCGCCAGGTCGCCGATGTGCTGCCGGACGCGGGCCCGCTCGCGGGGCTCGTCCCCGGACTGGAAGCGGCCGGCCCCCGTCACGCCCTGATCGCCGTGGTGGCCGTGGACATGCCGTACGCGAGCCCGGCCGTGTTCCGCCTGCTCGGCGAGCTGTGGGGCGGCGAGGACGCCGTGGTGCCGGTGACCGATGCCGGCCTCGAGCCCCTGCACGCCGTCTACGCGCCGGCCGCGGCCCGGCCGCTTCGCGCGGAACTCGAGCGGGGTGAGCGCTCACTCAGGCGCGGCCTGCGCGCCCTGTCCGTCCGGGAGGTCGGACCGGACGAGTGGCGCGATGCCGACCCCACCGGGCGGTTCGCCCTGAACCTCAACCGCCCGGAGGACCTGGCCCCTCGCTGACCTCCCGTCGGCCGGGGATCAGGCCCCGAGCGGCCGCCATCGCCTCCGCGAAAGCATCCCCGGTCGAGCCCCCCGATGCGGAGCGCCTGCCCACGGCCCTCCCCACCAGGAACGCCGACAGCGGGGCCAGCTTCCGCTCGACGCCGTGGGCCACGTCGCGGGCCAGCCGGAGGATCGCCGCCGTCTCCTGCGCATTCAGCCTGGGTTCGCCCAGAGAATCGGCCAGTTCGTCGAGCCAGTCGCTCATCGGCCTCCCGCCTTCGGGGTATGCACGGATGGAGGAGACAGAACCGTACCCGCTCCGCGAAAGGAGGACGCATGGAGGCCAGGCGGCATGACCTGAAGCTCGACGAGGTGAGCGAGAAGGACGCATCCCCGGAGGTGGCCGAGATCTACGGCCGGATCAGGGACACGCTTCGGGTCAGCGTCGTGAACTACGTGTGGCGGGTGTTCGCCACGAGACCTCCGTTCCTCCGGGCGGTGTGGGAGCAGCTGGAACCGGCGGTCGACGAGGGCTTCATGCAGGCGGCCGAGGGCATCCGGGCCATGGCCATCGAGCGCGTTCGCGCCGTCGAGCAGGTCCCCGACCATCGCGGGCTCGTGGGCGAGGACCTCCAGCAGGCCGTCCAGGAGCTCCGGGTGTTCATGGAGGTCAATCCACGCCTGCTGGTCCTCATGTGCGCACTGCACCGGGCGTGGGAGGACGGGGAGGTCGGTGGGAGCTGGCGAAGTGGCCCGACTACTTCGCCCCGGCGTGGCAGGGGCTGCGGACGTTCGTGGGCACCGAGAGCTGGCGGGGGATCTGCGAGACGGCCGAGTGGATCGGCGAACTGGCGGCGGTGGCCCTTCCCGCCACGGTGCGGGTCTCGCCGAAGGAGCCCGGCGAGCTGGGGCTGGAGTCCCAGGACGTCGACGACGTCGCCGCGTGGATCGACACGTTCCATCGGCTGCTGCCGGGGCTCATCGTGAATACGTCCTACCTGTGGGTCGGGCTGCGCGGCGGCTCGGAGCGGGAGACCCCGTTGCCCGGCGCTTTTGAACAGTCCGCGGACGAGCGATAGCCTTGCTGGGCGGTGCACCCGACATCTCGATTCGAGACCGGAGACGCCTCTCCCCCGCCGACGTTCGGCCCCCCCAGGTGAGCCGCACCCTCGCCGCGCCGATCCAGGCCCCGGCCCGACGGGAGCAGCGCCTGCCGCTGCTCGTCGTGGGGATCGTGCTGTTCCTGGGATCCGAGCTGATGTTCTTCGCTTCCCTGTTCGGCATGTACTTCACGCTGCGGGCTCGGAGCTCCGGTCTGTTCCCGCCGCCCGACATCAAGGTCGACTCGACACGCCTGCTGTTCACCTCGATCCTGGTCGCGTCCAGCGGCACGATGCAGATGGCGGTCCACCGTATCCGCCAGGGAAACGTCGCCTCCATGCAGCGGTGGATCTGGCTGACGCTGATGATGGGGGCGGTGTTCCTGGGAGGGCAGGCCCACGAGTGGCTGTCCCTGCCGTTCCAGATCTCCACCGACGCGTACGGCTCCGCGTTCTACACGATGACGGGCTTCCACGGCCTGCACGTGTTCGCGGGCCTCATGGTGATGCTCGTCGTGTTGGGCCGGGCCGCAGCCGGCGCGTACTCGGCGGAGGAACATGCGGGCATCGAGGTCGCCGCCTACTACTGGCACTTCGTCGACGTCGTGTGGATCGGCCTGTTCTCGACGCTGTTCATCATCCGATGAGGACGCGGCGATGAGCGAGCGAACGGTGCGCCGGCTGGGCGCGGGGCGGCTCCTCGCCGTGATCGCGCTCGTCGCGCTTCCGGGAATCGTCTTTCTGCTCCCCACGGTGGCGAGCGGGGGGGCGGCTCCCCAGGTCAGCACGCCCCCCTCGTCCCGGCTCGTGCACGTGGGGCAGGGGCTGTACGAGGAACGGTGCTCCACGTGCCACGGCACGCGCGGGGAGGGGGCCCCGCAGGGGCCGCCCATCGTGGGGCTGGGGCCCGCCATGTACGACTTCATGATGTCGACCGGCCGCATGCCGCTCGACCGGAGCTTCCAGTGCCCGGGGTGCTCCACCGCCGAGTTCCTCCAGAGGATCCAGTCGAATCGCCGGCCGCCGGTGCTGTCGCCCCACCAGATCGAGGCGATCACGGCATACCTGGTGTCGCTGGGGCCTGGGGGCGTGGCCATCCCGTCGATCGACGTGGGGGCGGGGAACATCTCCGACGGCCAGGCGGCTTATCAGTCGAACTGCGCCCCCTGCCACGGGACCAGCGGCAACGGCGGCGCGGTCGGCCCCCAGGTCGCCCCACCCCTGCACCAGGCCACCGACGTGCAGGTGGGCGAGGCCATCCGCATCGGCCCGGGGACGATGCCGGTGTTCGACCCGGGCACCATCGACCAGCGGACCCTGGACTCGCTGGTTCGCTATGTCGCGTACCTGCGCCACCCCGACGACCGGGGCGGAGCCAGCCTCAACCACGTGGGCCCCCTCATCGAGGGCCTCGTCGGCATCATGGTCGGCCTCGGGCTCGCCGTGATCGTGACGCGCTACATCGGGACCAGGTCGTGAGGCTGTTTCGGTTCCTACGGGCGCTGTGGCGGTGGTCGAAGCCCACCGACGGAACGTCCGCCGTCCGGCGCGAGGAGACGCCGGACGAGCTGCCGAAGGAGCGGAGCGCCACCGCGCGCATCGCCCTCTTGCTGCTGCTGTCCACCGCCGCCGGGATCGGGCTGCTGGTGCTGTACGCGCTGGGAGGCCAGGTGCAGCTGGAGGGGGTCCTGCTCGGCATCGCGCTCGCAGGGATGGGGTTCGGCCTCATCCTGTGGGGCAAGCACCTGTTCCCCCACGCCGTGGTCACCGACCCCCGGGGGCCGCACGGCTCCGAGGTGCTCGAGGAGCGAGAGACCGAGCAGCTCATCGCGGCCAGCGAACGGTCCATCGGACGGCGGGCCTTCCTGATGCGCCTGTTGATCGGCACGGCCGGCGCGTTCGGCGTTGCCATGCTGTTCCCGGTGGCCTCGCTCGGTCCCAGCCCGTTCCCGGACCTGCGCATCACGTCGTGGCGGAAGGGCTCGATGGTGGTGGACGAGAACGGCGTGCCGGTGCGGGCCGACACCCTGCCCACCAACGGCGTCGTCACCGTGTTCCCGCAGGGCCACACGGACAACATGGACTCGCAGGCCATCCTGGTGAAGGTCCCCGAGGACCTGCTGCACCTGCCGGCCGGGCGGGAGAGCTGGGCGCCCCAGGGGAACGTGTGCTACTCGAAGGTCTGCACGCACGCCGGCTGCCCGGTCGGGCTGTACCTGGCCGAGTTCCACGAGCTCCAGTGCCCCTGCCACCAGTCCGCGTTCGACGTCACGAACGGGGCCGAGGTCGTGTTCGGGCCGGCGTCCCGCCCACTACCGCAGTTGCACGTCTACGAGGACGGAGCCGGGTTCCTGCGGGCCGCGGGGGACTTCGACGTGCCGATCGGGCCGGGGTTCTGGAACCGGGGGGGCGGCCCGTGAGGCCCGTGAGCGGAAGGCGCGGCCCGTGATCCGGCGCATCTTCCGGTGGTTCGACGAGCGCCTCGGCGCGGCCAGCTTCGCCCGCAGCGCGCTGAACAAGGTCTTCCCGGACCACTGGTCGTTCATGCTCGGCGAGGTCGCCCTGTACTGCTTCATCATCCTCGTCGCCACCGGGATCTTCCTGGCGTTCTTCTTCATCCCGGACACGAAGGAGGTCGTGTACCGCGGCTCGTACGCGCCGCTCGTGGGCCAGCACATGTCGCGCGCCTACGAGTCGGTGATCCGGCTGTCGTTCGACGTCAAGTCCGGGCTGGTGTTCCGCCAGATCCACCACTGGGCGGCGCTGGTGATGGTGGCGGCGGTGGCCGCGCACATGGCTCGGATCTTCTTCACCGGCGCGTTCCGCAAGCCCCGCGAGATCAACTGGATCCTGGGGGTCACGCTGCTCGTCCTGACCATCGGGATCGGGTTCGCCGGCTACTCGCTGCCGGACGACCTCCTGTCGGGAACGGGCCTGCGGATCGCCTACTCGATCCTGCTGTCGATCCCGCTGATCGGGCCGTGGGCGGCGTCGTTCACGTTCGGGGGCGAGTACCCGCCACCCGACATCCTGAACCGGCTGTTCTTCCTGCACGTGTTCATCCTGCCGGCCCTCATCGCGGGGGTGCTGAGCGTGCACCTCGCCATCATCTGGCGGCAGAAGCACACCCACTTCCCCGGCGGGGTGCGGACCGAGGAGAACATCCAGGGCGAGCGGCTGTGGCCCCGCTACACCTTCAAGTCGGTCGGCCTGTTCCTGGTCCTGGCCGGGATCCTGGCGATGCTGGGCGGCCTGGCCCAGATCAACCCGGTGTGGCTGTACGGGCCGTACAACGCCAGCACGGTGAGCGCCGGGTCGCAACCGGACTGGTACGTGGGCTGGCTGGAGGGCGCCTTACGCCTGTTCCCCAACTGGGAGATCCGGGCGTTCGGCTACGAGATCCCGAACCCCTTCTTCCCGGCCGCCCTCATGCCGGGGATCGTGTTCGCGGTGATGTACGCGTGGCCGTTCATCGAGCGGCGCATCACCGGCGACCGCGAGGAGCACAACCTGCTGAACTTCCCCCGCGAGGTCCCGTGGCGGACGGCGTTCGGCGTCGCGGCCATCACGTTCTTCTCGATCATGACGGTGGCCGGGGGCAACGACGTGATCGCGTCGTTCTTCGGCGTGTCGGTGCAGGCGATGACGAAGATCCTGCGGGTGGCGATCATCGTGCTGCCGCTGGTCGCGTACGCCGTGACGTACTACCTGGCGTCGGAGCTGAAGCGCAGCGCGCTCCACCCGGTGAGGGAGGCCAAGATCGTCACGATCCGCCGCACGCCCGAGGGAGGCTTCCAGACCGCCGAGGAGCACGTCGGCGGCGGCTTCCCCTCTCCCGGGGAGAAGGAAGCCGCCGAGATTGCGCCGTCCGGTGAGCCCAGGGGAAGCTGAGGTCGGGAGATCGCTTCCGATCGGATGCCCCAGCGCTGGGTGACGAGCAGGGGAACGATCAGCGCGATCGCGGCTCTGGACCCGCGGGTGGCCGCCGCGGTCTTCGGGACACCGACGGCCATCGCGCTGGGGGGCTGGCCGGGCAGCACCCATGGAATGGCCTGGGCCAGCCAGGCCAAGTTCGCGGCCGATCTGGAGGCCGGGGTCATTCCGGCCACCGTGCGAGCCGTCATGTACGACCCCGAGGCCTGGGAGGCCACGCCGCTGCCAGAGCGTCAGGACCCCGTGAAGTACATCGAGGAGTTCGCCCGCCTCGCCCACCAGCACGGCTACTTCGTGATCGTCACTCCGCACCCGCGCCTGGTGGAGGTCCCGGGCGGACGGTGCCGCAAGCGCGCCTCGGAAACCATGGAGGCCGCCTACCTGCGCTGTGGGATCGCCGCGGAGGCCGCTCGACACGCGGACGGCTACGAGACCCAGGGGCAGTACCTCCAGCGCGATCCGGGCCGCTACCAGGAGTTCGTGTCGCGGACGGCGGCCCAGGCCCGTGAGGCCAATCCTGATGTCGTCATGCTCTCGGGCCTCTCGACCCACCCGGGTTACCCCGCCACGCCGGAGATGCTGCACGAGGCGTGGCAGAGCGTGAGGGAGGTGGTGGATGGTCACTACCTTTCGCTGGCACGGCGTCGCCTCCCCTCGGTTGCCGCCACGTTCCTGCGGAGGGCCGCCGGCCCGGGCCTCGCTCGACCCACCTGATCTACGAGTCAGGCGGAGGATTCCTGGAGCTTCCCGGGTGGGCCCGGGCTGCTCGTGGGGGACTCACCGGTTGCTGGCGGCAAGGACGACGAAGCGATCCTCCGGCCTCCGAGGGCGGTGTTGACGGGAAGTCCGTCGATCAAGCCGCCAGCGGATGAAAGAGGAGCCCGGCAACCGCAGCGATGAGCACGAGGACAGGCTCTCGGTTCTTGAATCGGAGCAAGAACGCGAGGGAGAAGAGCGCGATGCCCGCGGTGGGCCAGTCCACGATGGCGCCTCGAGCGAGCACGACCGTGGCCCCCGCGATCGCCCCGGCCGCTGCCGCGGTCGCTCCCTTGACGAAACCCCGGAGGCGAGGATTCTCCTTGTGCCGGACGAACCACCTCCCCGGCACCACGACCCCCAAATAGATGGGGACGAAGATGGCCACCGTGGCGATGGCTGCCCCCGCGAAGCCCCCGACCAGATAGCCGATGAAGGTCGCGGTGATCACCACCGGTCCGGGCGTGATGAGCCCGATGGCGACGGCGTCCAGGAACTGACGGTTCGTCAGCCAATGGTGCTGCTCCACCACGCCGGAGCGCAGGAACGGCACGATGGCCAGCCCACTGCCGAAGATGAACGCTCCTGCCTTCAGGAAGAACAGGCCGAGAGTCACCAGCCCCCCGCCGGTCAGGATCCCGGTCAGGAGGCTGTGGGTGAGCGGGGCGGCGAGCGCCAGGGAGGACCCACCCCGCCGAAGGAACCGAGGCGGCGCCTCCCACAGCATCATGATGAGACCGGCGGCCACGAAGAGCAGGGCGATCTCGGTCCCGGTCGCTGCCGTCACGATGCCGATGGCCAGCGTGATGACCCAGAGCCGCGCGTCCCTCTCGTTGGTCAGCCGAGCGAGCTTGATCGCGGCGACGGCGAGAACCGCCATCACGGCCGGGGCGATGCCGTAGAAGAGGGCCTGGATCGCCTCGAGGCCCTTGAACTGCACATAGGTCACGGCGACGGCCAGGACGAGCACGAAGGACGGAAGGACGAACGGCACAACGGTGGCCAGGGCTCCGAGCGGGCCAGCCTCCAGATATCCGATCCACATGACGACCTGTGCCGCGAGCGGCCCTGGCATCGTCTGGCCGAGCGCCACGCCGTTCAGGAACTCTTCGCGCGGCACCCACCTCCTGCGCTCGACGAGGTCGCGCTGCATGTACCCGACCGTGGCGATGGGGCCGCCGAACCCCCACGTCCCCAGGCCCAGGAAGTACCGGACGAATTGGCGGAGGGTCGGTCGGCCTGGCGACGTGGAGGCGGTATCTTCCGGGCGACCCACAGCGCGCAGAACCCTACCGCGGCGTGCGGGTGGGTGCGGAGCCCACTCCCTGTGGACCTGAGGGGAGTTTATTCGAACCGACAATTCGGACAAACCATGCGCGATCTTCGTCGGCGTCTCGGTTGACGTCGAGATGGACGCCCCGGGGTGATCATCGCCGAGATCGCCCCGGACATGGTCCGGTAGTCGCCTTGCCCCGAGTGCGTTCAGCCCCTATAGTTACCTTGAGCTCAGTCACCAGCTCGTTGAGATGTCGAACGTAACGGGGCACGGCTACGCAAAGGCGACGCCGCTGCGACTCTCGTCGTGCATCTGTGCATGTCATGAGAGGAACGCCCTCTCGTGAGGATCAGGGTATTCCTAGGCTTGGGCCTCGCGGCCGTTTCAGTCCTTCTGCCCGTACACAGTAGGACCGCCCTCGCAGCGAGCGCAAGCCTTGACCTCACGCCATGCCCACTACTCGTTGCACCCGGGGAGGAGGGCTTCATCGAAATCGCACTGAACAATGAAACGGGGACGACCATTGACCCAGGCGAACCGACCGTGAGAATCGACACGGGGAACCTGCCAACTCCCAGCATCCAGAAGGTTAGTGTCCCTCCCTCAGTCAACAGTCCCGGGACTGCAACGTGGCGTTCCGCAATTCGGACGGCTGGTGCAGCCCATCCCCTTCATGCTCAGCTTGTGTTTACCGTACCGTATACCCTCAGAAATCGCGGCGGCGGCTTTACTCACGGGGATGTCATGCGTAGCTGCGACGTGGAATCGGCCATTCCCCCGTCCGGTTCCATCGCCTCTAGATACGGCCCCGAGATCGGGGTAGGTGGCAGCCTCATCGCCGCGTTTTTGGCAGCCCTGCTTGGCGCGTCGCTTGCCCTCTCCAACAACCGGAAGGCGTCGCGGTTGGATCGCCTTGCTGCTGCCTATTCGGCCATCGCGAGCACGACCGGCGATTTTCTTGATGCGTTCCGAGAAGGGAGACACATAAAGGGATCCGGAAGTCGTCACGCGCGTCGGGGCTCGGGTTCGGGGAGCCTGCGCATCGGCACTCTTGCTCAGCCCTCCTCCCCAACTCAATCAGAAGATAATCGGCCTTCGCGATGCGGCGAAAGCCGGCCAGGAAGATCTTCGTAAGTTCTGCAGGGATGCCACCACCCACGGAGGCAGACCCGACGAGGAACCCCTTGAGCTGTTCGAGCATACCTGGAAGGATCTCGAGGACGACTTTCTCCTATGCGCCCAGCATGCGATCCAGAGAGACTTTTCTTAACTTAGTTAGTCATCCGCCTTCTCTAGGGCTCAGCAAAGGGCTAAGGCGCACCGGAGAAGGGTGCAGTGCCGGGCGGCAAGCTCCTCTCCGGCGATGATGTGGACGCCGCCTGCATCCCTGCGGCGGTGGCACCTGCCAGGAGCACAAGAGCCACTCCCAGGCCGACCAGGGCCACTACGACAGCCGGCCAAGTCGCCATCCAGGCAAGGCGGACCAGCTCAAGACCAAGGGCCCCTCTCCAGACAACCGGGGATGGACACGGACAGGGTAGGATCCTCGCTGGGCGGGAAGGAGAGCGTGTGGTAATCGTCAGCTTCCGAATCTATCGAGGCGGCCGTCTCGTGGCGGAGACCACAGACAGTCACTGGCAGGAAGGGTTGCGGGAGACAGACAGAGTGTTTGAGGTGGGCATAGCTTCGGTCGACGACGCAGGTCTTGAATCGCCCAAGACGACCACCTCAGCCAGGATTCCCTGGGAGACGCTCTCTACCAGTCCCTGAAGCTCGACTTGCTGGTCCGCACCGTTCCTTTGAGGCCATGCGCGCGAAGCATGGCAGCGACAGCCCTTAGGCTGAGGTCGGGGTGGGGGGTAGGTCCCACAATGACTTCACTAATCGCGACCGACCTGTCTGACACCTTAGGAGCCCACGCGACGAGCGAGAACTCTACGTAAGCGATCAATGTGAAGCCTCCTGAGCGGTACCGGATCCTACCCTCCCCCTCCCTGATCAGGGGCGACACGAGCCGCCACTCGTTCTCCTCAATGAAGCTGGGATCCTTCAATCGAGACGCCATACCAATGAGTTCTTCGCGAAATCGGCCGGCATAGGGTCTCTTCCGCTTCGCCAACTCAACGGCTCGGTTGACCACATCGTTGACAGCTTGCTTCTGATCGGCGGGAAGGTAGATACACTTCTGCAATGTCCAGCCGTCGATCTCCGCAACCTGCCTCAGGACCGCGCTCCGTAGCCCGAGCGAGAAACGATGTCCAGGGGTACCATAGGCGCGCCACTGGCTCAGCAGGTCCGCCTCCTCCGTAAGTGAGGAAACGAATATGTTGGCGTGGTGGATCGCATCGACAACCTGAGCCAAGTCCTCGGGACCCCCCAAGTCTCCGATGGCATCCCTTGCTAGGTCGAGACCGTACCGGAACTCGGCCTCGTCGTTGAGATACTGAACCTTCGTCGCGAATATTGAGCGTGAACTGCAGATCCCGAGAAGGCCATCCTGAGAGGTGTAGTGAAACAGAGTATCGGGTAGGTCCGATGAATCGTCTGCCACGTTCTTCTCCCTCCCTCGCACTCTCTACCCCCATTATGAGTCGCTTAGACTCGGCTCGGTCGGAGATAGGAGGCGCCGGATGCTGGGACCCTATGTTGAGATCGCCGCATTCTGCGAGGAGGTCGTAGAGGAGGAGGACGGATGTGTGTCCCTCAAGCACGTCAGCGACCGGACGGAGGCCTGGGTCGATCGAGCAACTGGGGCCAGAGTACTCGGCGGGACGGTCTACTTGGGTGTCAGATCCGGTGATCTCTCGGGTCCGCATACGGTCCACATAGCTCTACTCGATCCCATAGGACGAGTGGCGTTTGAAACCGACCCGCTTCCGGCCCAGTTTGAGGGGGGTCTCTCAGGGGTTCATCTCCAGATGCGATTTCAGGGGTCAGCCGATAACGATGGCATCTACTGGTTCGAGATCTTCTTGGACAAGTCGACCGCGCCTCTGTTCCGGTGGCCGCTCCAAGTCGGTCCGTAGGAGCAAGAGTGCCTGAGCAACGCCCACGGTGGCACCCAGAGAACCGGCGCGTACCGGGGCATACCTCTCATGCTTCGTGGAGCTGACCGGAGTCGAACCTCGGGGGGCGCCATCAGGGAGGGAGGATGGCGAGCTTGAGTGTCTTTCGAACTGAGCCAGCGACCCTTTCGTCGCCCGTCAGGAGCGCGCCACCAAGGGCTTCGGCGAGGGCGATGTAGGTCGCGTCGTAGGCCGAGAAATTGGACCTGAGGGAAAGCATCCTGCGCAGCAGTCTTTGGTGGCCGTGCCGTGTGAGCGGCAGGTCCAGGTAGTCGTGAAGGGCCTCGGCGGCTCGCTCCTCGTCCAGTCTCCCGGTCAGTAGCCCGCGGCGAAGCGCCGACGCAACCTCCACGTCACAGAGGGTCGGCACGTGAAGGTCGACCCCCCGTGATCGAATGGCCGCTTCCATCTGCGCCGAGCGATCGGTCCGGAGCAGGTATTCGACGATGGCGGATGCATCCGCGACGACCCTCAGCCGGCCTCCCGGGCTGCCCGCTCCTCCCGGATGAGGTCAGCCGCCGAGACCCCGAGGTCGACGGGCCGACGACGCGCGATGCGCTCGAAGACTTCCTCGGGTGCCGGACGGGAGACTTCCCTCTCGAGGACGTCCTGGACGTAGTCGGTGAGCGTCTGGCCTCGGGCTCGAGCTCTCCGGGTCAGCTCTCGATGCAGCCGGTCGGGTACGTTTCGGACCTGGATCATCTTCGACATGCGAAAAGCATGTCACATGTGCATAACATGTTCAATTGTGGTTTCCGTCAGTCGCCGGCGCAGAAGTTATCCGCCACCGTCTCCACGTTCGATGTCTCATCGCCCGGGTCGATGCCGGCGTGTCATCGCCCGCGCCGCCCATCGCAATGTCGTTTCCCGACACGTTGTCGACCGTGTACAGGCAGTCGCCGCCGAGGCCGCCGATGAGGATGTCCGGGCCGCCGAAGCCGCGGATCTCGTCGTCGCCGACCTGGCCGTAGAGGCGGTCCCCGCCGGAGTCCTCGTCGAGGATGTCGTTCCCCTTGCCGCCGTACTCGATGTCCTTGGCGCCACCTCCTGGCCCGGTCGACCGGGCCTGGGGGCACCGGACCGTCCACGTCCTCGACCCCGACGGGTTCGTGGTCGAGCTGGCCCAGGAGATCCCGCGCCGCTCGCCTCGCGATCGCTGAGCCCTGAGCTCTCGGATCCGAAGCTCACTCTCCGCGAGCCGGGGGCGTCACCTCCCGGAACGATGCGGCGGCGCGCTCCAAGAGCAGCGCCCGCTCACGCGTGTTTTCCGTGAGGGACGCCGCGCGCACGAACTCCTCATGTGCTTCCTCGAACCGGCGGAGCTTCGCCAGCAGGTCGCCCCGAACGCTCGGCAGCAGGTGGTAGCCCTTCAGGGAGGGCTCCGAGGCCAGCGCGTCGACGACCTCGAGGCCCGCCTCCGGGCCGAAGGCCATGCCCACGGCCACGGCGCGGTTCACCTCCACCACGGGTGACGGCGCGATCGCGGCAAGCGCGTCGTACAGCGCCACGATGCGCTCCCACTCCGTCTCCTCGGGCGTCCGCGCGCGGGCGTGGCAGGCGGCGATCGCGGCCTGGAGGGCGTACGGGCCGAACGCACCGCCCAGCCGCTCGGCGCGGTCCAGGGCCGCCAGCCCCCGGCGGATGAGGAGCCGGTCCCACCGGGTCCGATCCTGCTCCAGCAGCAGGACGGGCTCCCCGGACGGACCGATGCGCGCGTGCAGGCGCGACGCCTGGATCTCCATGAGCGCGACCAGGCCGTGCACCTCGGGCTCGTTCGGCACGAGCTCTGCCAGGATCCGGCCCAGGCGCAGCGCGTCCTCACACAGCTCGGGCCGCACCCAATCGTCGCCCGCGGTCGCCGAGTAGCCCTCGTTGAAGACGAGGTAGATGACCTCGAGCACGGAGGTCAGCCGGGCATCGCGGTCGGGCCCCGTGGGAACCTGGAACGGAACGCGCGCCTCGGCGAGCGTCCGCTTGGCGCGGACGATTCGCTGGGCGACGGTGGCCTCGGGGACCAGGAACGCTCGAGCGATCTCCGGGGTGGAGAGACCCCCCAGAAGCCGGAGCGTGAGGGCCACGCGCGCCTCCGTCGACAGCACCGGGTGGCAGGCCACGAACATCAGCCGCAGGAGGTCGTCGCCGACGTCGTCGATCTCGCCCTCGAGGTCCCCCGTGCCCGCATCCGCTTCCAACTGGAGCTCGAGGTCGCGCCCCAGCTCCTCCTGCTTGCGTTCGACCATCGCCGCGTGGCGGAAGTGGTCCAGCGCCCGACGCTTCCCCACGGCCATGAGCCAGGCGCCCGGATTGACCGGGACGCCTGACTCCGGCCATTGCTGGAGAGCTGCGACGAGCGCGTCCTGGGCCAGGTCTTCCGCCAGTCCGACGTCGCGCACCATCCGGGCCAGCCCGGCGATCAGCCTGGGGGATTCGATCCGCCAGACCGCGTCGATCGCACGACGGGGGTCGGCCGTCACTCCCGCTTCTCGGCGAGCTCCTTCTGGAGCTCGCGGTGGTGCTCGACCGCCGGGCTGTCGCCGAACTCCTCGAGCTCGAAGATCGGACGGATCTCGAGCTCCGGGTCCCCGAGGAACTCCCGGTTCGGCTCGAACGGGGCCCGCTTGATCCACTCGACGGCCTCGTCCATGTCCCTGACCTGGAGGATCCAGTACCCGGCCACCAGCTCCTTGGCCTCGGCGAACGGCCCGTCGATGACCGTGGTCTTGCCGCCCTCGGAGAACCGGATGCGGACCCCGTCAACGCTCGGGTGCAGCCCGTTGCCGTCGAGCATGACCCCGGCCTTCACGAGCTCCTCGTTGTACCGGCCCATCTCGGCCAGGATCTCCTCGGTGGGCAGCTGCCCCGGCTTCGGGTCCCCCTTGACCAGCACCATCACGCGCATGTCGTGCCTCCTTCCTCGTCGAGCCGGGCCCCGGTCGCCTCTCGACCCGGTGCGAACTCCGACTCTACGAGTGCGTCGGACGAACTCGCTGGAAATCGACACACGCCGATCAGGATTTCGCGGAACCGGCGGCGTTCGAGATACTCGGCGCCATGGCGCCGCTTCCTCCGGCCCGGCACCACCTGCGGCCGAAGGACCTCATCGACGCTCGGTACCGGGAGCCGCTGGACGTGCCCGCGCTGGCGCGCGCGGCGCACCTGTCGCCCGCGCATTTCAGCCGGGAGTTCCGCCGGACCTTCGGCGAGACGCCGCACCAGTACCTCCTGACCCGGAGGCTGGAGCGTGCCGCGGCGCTGCTTCGTCCACCGACCGGGCCGTCGCGGACATCTGCATGACCGTCGGCCTGGTCAGCGTGGGCTCGTTCACGACCTCGTTCGGCCGGATGTTCCGCCTCTCGCCGACGGAGTACCGGGCCTCGTACCCGCCGGCAGCGCAACGCGCCCGGATCCCCACCTGTGTCCTCCAGGCATACGCCCGCCCCCGCAACAGCACGTTTGGAGAAGACGGAGGCGGATCGCCCGGGTAGCGTGGTCGGTGACCGCTCACGGCAAAGGAGGCCGACGATGCTGAAGCAGCTCACACCTCCGGCGGCCAGTTCTCGATCAAGGAGGTCATCCGGGGGGTCATCGGAGTCCTGGTCCGGGTACCCGGGCCGGCACACCCGCATCTACAACTCGGGGCGATCGAGTTGCGCTCGATCTCCGGGCTGGCATCCGCCGTCGTTCCGATCGGAGACGACGGGCGCCGGCTGTGCAAGCCGCGTCTGTCGGTCGCGCTCTCCGGTCCCGGCGGATACCGGGCGACCGTCGCGCGCCGACTGGACACCATCCTTCCCGGCGACACGATCGCCTATCCGGTCCCGTGGCCGGACACGCTCGTCCCGGGTGCGTACACGGCGGTCGCCAGGACGGCCTGCGGTGGACATACGGCCACCGTCAACAACAGCATCGACCTGAGCACGCCTTTGACGGGAGCGAACTCGCCCGAGCGCACGGTGCCCTCGGGCCACGGAGGGACCGGCATCCCCGGGTGGGCCCTCCTCGGCGTCGCCTCCATCGGCGTGATCGCCGGCATCCTGCTCGCGCGGCGTCCCCGCCGGAACAGGGCGCCGTCCGCGGCCAGGCCCTCCGGCCTCGATGCCGATGGATTCGCCAGGCGCCGGGGGCCGTCCGCGGTCGGGTTCCCTGACCCCGGTGCCAATGGATTCGCCCAACGACCGGTGCGAGAGCCGGCGAGGACGGGCCGTCACCGCAGGAAGTAGGGGTTCCTCGACGGCTCTGGGTGCACCCCGGTCAGTCGCCGGCGCAGAAATTGTCCGCCACCGTCTCCACGTTCGACGTCGTGTCGCCGGGGTCGATGCCGGCCGTGTCGTTGCCCGCGCCGCCCATCGCTATGTCGTTTCCCGACACGTTGTCGACCGTGTACAGGCAGTCCCCGCCGAGGCCGCCGATGAGGATGTCCGGGCCGCCGAACCCGCGGATCTCGTCGTCGCCGACCTGGCCGTAGAGGCGGTCCCCGCCGGAGTCCCCGTCGAGGATGTCGTTCCCCTTGCCGCCGTACTCGATGTCCTTGGCGCCACCTCCGATGATGGTGTCCGGGCCGGCGCCGCCGTAGATGGTGTCGGCTCCGTTGTTCCCGCGGATGAAGTCCGCGCCGCCCTTCGCGCAGATGACGTCGTGGTGCGGCGTCCCGATGAGGCGGTCGTTCCCCGCCGTCCCCACGATGGTGCAGTTCGTCGCCGCGCTCGCGGTTGCGCCCGCGAATGCGAAGGCCGCCACCACGAGCAGCGACGCGAACGACGTCGACATGATGCGCTTCCCCATCACGACCTCCCTGTCAGTCCCGACTCTCCAGCACGAACCCAACCGCCGCCCACACGAACAGGACGGCGCCGAACCCCACCAGCCACGCGCCGTAGATGAACCCCTCCAGCCCGATCGCCGTGCCGATCCCCATGACGAGCGGCCAGATGCTGCCCGCGGAGAACCGTCCGACCTCCGCCCCGGCCGCGGCGGCGAGATCGGCGTCCGGGTCGTCCTCGGGCCGGGGCGGGACCCGATAGCTCCGGTACAGCAGGTAGCCGCCGATGAGCGCGGAGGCCACGCCCATGAGCAGGAGCAGCGCGAAGCCGGCCTCCTCGTAGGACAGGAACCAGTACACGACGGCGACGGCGATGGCGAACGACCCCGCCCCCAGCAGGAACCGCCGCTCGGTCCTCAGCGTCACCCCGCTCATGCCCGCTTCGACTCCTCGACCTCCCGCTCGCCGCGATGGCGCCAGTCGAACACCGGCCGCTCCGAGCGGATCGGCGGAAGCCAGTGGAAGTTGTGCTCCGGCGGCGGCGACGACGTGATCCACTCCAGCGTGTACCCGCCCCACGGGTCGTCCCCCCCCGGCACCCGCACGCGAAACGCCTGGAACACGTTGTACAGGAACAGCACCACCCCCACGGCCATGACGTAGGAGCCGATCGTCGAGACGAGGTTCGGCGTGTTCCATCCGAGGGTCGGGAGGTAGTCGGCGACCCGCCGCTGCATCCCCCGCAACCCCAGGACGTGCTGGGGCCAGAACGTCAGGTTGAACCCCACGAACTCGAGCCAGAACACGGCCTTGCCGATCCGCTCGTTGAGCCGCAGCCCCGTCACCTTCGGGAACCAGTAGTAGATCCCGGCGAAGATCGCGAACAGCGAGCCGCCGCCCAGCACGTAGTGCATGTGCGCGACGATGAAGTACGTGTCCTGGGCCTGGTAGTCGAACGGCGGCGACGCGATCATCACGCCGGTGATGCCACCGATCAGGAAGTTCGCCATGAACCCCAGGCACCACAGCATGGGCGTGGCGAACTGGATCGAGCCACGCCACATCGTGCCGATCCAGTTGAAGAACTTGATCCCGGTCGGGACGGCGATGGCGAACGACATCAGCGAGAAGAACGGGTTCAGCACCGCGCCGGTCGTGAACATGTGGTGGGCCCACACCGTCATGGACAGGCCCGCGATGGCGAGCGATGCGAAGACGAACCCCGCGTAGCCGAACACGGGCTTGCGCGAGAACACCGGGATGATGTCGGTCACGATCCCGAAGAACGGCAGGATCATGATGTAGACCTCGGGATGGCCGAAGAACCAGAACAGGTGCTGGTACAGGACGGCCGACCCGCCATGCGAGGGATCGAAGAAGTGCCCCCCGAAGTGCCGGTCGATGAACACCAGGGCGAGCGCCCCGGCCAGCGGTGGGAACGCCACCAGGATCATCAGCGACGTGATGATCATGTTCCAGCAGAACAGCGGCAGCCTCCACATGGTCATGCCGGGCGCGCGGAGCATGAACACCGTGGCCATGAGGTTGACGCCGGTCATGATGGAGGACGTGCTGGCCAGGAGGATCCCCATGATCCACATGTCCGCGCCGGCCCCGGGGCTCCCGATCCGGTCCGACAGCGGCACGTAGAACGTCCACCCCGTCGCGGCCGCGCCCCCCGGCGCCAGGAACGACGCGTAGATGGTCAGCCCGCCGCCCAGGAACAGCCAGTACGACAGAATGTTCAGCCGGGGGAACGCCATGTCCGGCGCGCCGATCTGGAGCGGGACGAAGTAGTTGGCCAGCCCCAGGCCCATGGGCGCGACGAACAGGAAGATCATCGTCGTCCCGTGGATCGTGAACAGCTGGTTGTAGAACCCCTTCGTCAGGAACTGGAGCCCCGGCTGGGCCAGCTCCGTGCGCATGATCAGCGCGATGACCCCGCCGAGCAGGAAGAACGCCAGCGTCGTGCCGATGTAGAGCAGGCCGATCTTCTTGTGGTTGGTGGTGGTCAGCCAGTCGAGGAGGCCGCCGGGGTGCTCCTCGGTGGGCTGCTCGGCCAGCGTGACGCTCACGGGGCCGTCCCCCCGGACTGCGCCCACGCTTGGAACCGCGACGGCGACACGGCGTTCACGTAGAACACCATCTCCGCGTGGTCGAGGCCGCAGAACTCCGCGCACTCGCCGTAGTACGTCCCCGCCTTCGTGACCTCGAAGTCGAACGTGTTGAGCTTCCCGGGAATGGCGTCGCGCTTGAACAGGAAGTCCGGGACGAAGAACGCGTGGATGACGTCCTGGGCCCGGAGGTTGATGCGCACGGTCTGGCCGACCGGGACCACCATTGTCGGGAACCTCTCCGGGGTCCCCACGACCTGGATGCCGTACTGCGGGTACGAGAACCGCCACTGCCACTGGAACGCCGTCACGTCGACCGTCACGGCGGGATCGTCGGCCACGCGGTCGATGGGGACCTCGGTGTGGTACGTCGCTACGAAGATGCCGATGACGATGAGGATGGGGATCACCGTGTAGGTGATCTCCAGCGGGACCTGGTACCGGAACTGCGGCGGGAGCTCCTCGCCCTTTCGCCGGTACCGGAGGATGCACCACCCGATCAGCAGGTACACGGTCGCCCCGACGCCGATCGCGATGTAGAACATCAGGTGGTACAGGTTCGCGATGCTCTGCCCCTGCTTCGTGGCGCCGGCGGGCGCGCCGAACCGGCAGGCCGTGAGCAGCAGCAGGACGGAGGCCGGGAACGCCAGCCGACGCAGTGGGTGTCTGCGGTGGACGCGGCTGGGCCTCAACCTCACCTCGGGGTTCGACGGCTCGGTTCGCGGACGCACGGACAGTCTTTCCCCGGGGGATCGGTTCGGCAAATCGAGACGAGAGCCCGGATCGGCGACGACCACACGGACCCGCGCTGGAAAACCGACTGCGGTAGCCTTGAGCCCGCGTGTTCCCCCGAACCTCGGACGCACTGACCATTGCCGGAACGACCGAGCCGGCACGCACGAGCGCACCGGCGATCGCGCTGCTCGGCGTGACGCGGGTCTTCGGAGTGATCCCCGCGATCGTCCGGGTCGACCTCACCGTGGAGCCGGGGGAGGTCGTCCTTGTGCGCGGCCCCAACGGGGCCGGCAAGAGCACGCTGCTGCGGGTCGTCGCCACCGCGCTGTCGCCCACGTACGGCACCGGGCGAGTCCACGGGTTCGACCTGCTCCGGGGCCGGGAGGACATCAGGCGGCGGACCGAGCTCCTGGGCCACCGCACCAGGCTGTACGAGGACCTCACGGCCTCGGAGAACCTCCGGTTCGCCTGCGCGATCCACGGGGTCGCTCCCGTGAGGGTCCCGGAGGTCCTCGAGCGGGTGGGGCTGGCCGACGTGGCGGGTGAGCGGGTCCGGGGCTTCTCGCAGGGCATGCGGCAGCGGGTGGCCGTGGCGCGTGCGCTGCTGCGCCGGCCCCCGCTGTTGCTGCTCGACGAGCCGTACGCGGGGCTCGACGGGGAAGCCAAGGACGTGGTGGACGAGGCCATCGTGGAGGCGCGGTCCTCCGGCCGGACGGTGGTGGTGGCCACCCACGATCCGTCCCGCGGGGCTGTGGCCACCCGGACCGTGTTCATGGACGGCGGGATGATCGTCCCGGACCCCCAGCTGGAGGCGCGGCCGTGACGCTCCTGCGGCAGGCCGCCGCCGTCGCGGCGAAGGACCTCCGGGTGGAGGCGCGGGGCCGCTACGCGCTGGGGGCCGTCCTTCCGTTCGCGGCCACGCTGCTGTTGGCGTTCGGCCTGTCGCTCGGGCCGGGGCGGACGCTGCTCCGCGAGACGGCGCCGGGGCTCCTGTGGCTGGCCGTCCTGTTCGCGGCCGTGCTGGCCTCGCGGCGGGCCTACGAGGCCGAGGCCGAGGACGGCGCGATGGAGGGCCTGCTGCTGGCGCCGGTGGACAAGGCCGCGATCTTCCTGGGAAAGGCGGCCGGGATCGCCGCGCAGCTCGTGGTGCTGGAGGTGGTCGTCGTGGCCATGGTGGCGGCGCTGTTCGACCTTCCGATCGCGGGGAACCTGGGCGCGTTCGTGGCCGCGTTCCTGCTGGGGACGGTGGGGCTCGCCGCGGTCGGCGCGCTGTTCGGGGCGCTCGACGTCTCCGCCCGGGCCCGGGAGGCGGTGTTCCCGCTGCTCGTGCTGCCGCTCGCGACCCCCGTCCTGGTGGCGGGCGTGAAGGCGACGGCGCTCGCCGTCGAGGGACACGGGGCATCGTCGTGGCTGGGGCTGCTGGTGGCGTTCGACCTGGTCGTCCTGGCCGCGGGGACGCTCGTCTACGAGCACCTGCTCGAGGACTGACGGCGTGAGACCGGCCGAGCGGGCGATGGGGAAGCTGACGGCGCGCCGCGGCGAGCGCGTCCTGGCGTGGCTGACCGTCGGCGGCCTGATCGCGTCCGCCGTCATGTCGCTGGCGGTGGCGCCGCCCGACGCCGAGCAGGGCAACGTCCAGCGCCTCATGTACGTGCACGTGCCGTCGGCGTGGCTGGCCTACCTGGCGTTCGCCGTGGTGTTCGTGGCCAGCATCGCGTACCTGCGGACCGGCAAGTCGCGGTGGGACCGGCTCGGCGCCGCGTCCGCCGAGATCGGCGTGCTGTTCACGGCGCTGGCCATCGTGCTGGGGTCGCTGTGGGGCAAGCCGGTGTGGGGGACGTGGTGGACGTGGGACCCCCGCCTCACCACCACCGCCATCCTGCTCCTCATCTACGTGGGCTACCTCGCCGTCCGGAAGCTGTCGGACAACCCGCGGCGGCGGGGCCGGTGGGCGGCGGTGGTCGGGATCGTTGGATTCGCCGACGTCCCGATCGTGCACCTCTCGGTGGACTGGTGGCGGTCGCTGCACCAGGGACCGACCATCCGGCTGCTGGGCCCGTCCACCATCGCGCCGATCATGCTCGCGGCCCTGCTCGTGGCGGTGGCCGCGTTCACGGTCCTGTACCTGTACCTGCTCACGCTGCGGCTGCGGGTGGGCCGCCTGGAGGAGCGCGCCGTGGCGGAGGCGCTGTCGCCGCGGCTCGGCCAGCGGGTCGAGTCCCTCGTGGACGACGGCGAGGCCGCCGGCGCCGGCCGGGAGGCGTCCGGGGTGACCCCCCGTGCATAACCTCGAGTTCGTCGTCGCCGGCTACGTCGTGACGGGGGCCTCGCTCGCGCTGTACGTGGCGGCGCTGCTGTCGCGGGCCCGGCGAGCGCGGCGTCGCGCCGAGGCCGTGGCGACGAGGCGGCGTTCCCGAACGCAGCCAACATGAAGCGGGGCCGGGTCGTCCTGGCCCTCGCCGTCATCGTCGGAGCGCTGGGGTGGGTCGCGGCAAAGGGCCTCACCGGCGCGCTCGTCTACTACAACACCCCGACCGACCTCCTGGCGAAGGGCTCGGCCGCGGAGGGCGAGCGGGCCAGGCTGGGAGGCCTCGTCGTGCCGGGATCGGTCCAGGACCAGGGGAAGATCATCCGGTTCGTGGTCACCGACGGGACCACGCACATGACGGTCATCGACACGGGGGGCGTGCCGGCACTCTTCCGGGCGGGGCAGGGCGTCGTGGTGGAGGGATTCCTGGGCCAGGATCAGGCCTTCCATGCGGACACCGTCCTGGTGAAGCACGACGGCGTGTACCGCCCGCCGTCGCCGGGGGTGACGCCCCACTCCGCGGATCTGTCTGGGGCCTGAGGCGCGGCGGGTGGACAGGCTCGGCACGTTCGCCCTGACCCTCGGCCTGGCCCTCGCCATCTACGGCATCGTCACCTCGGTGCTGGGGGCCCGCCGGCGGCTCCCGGCGCTGGTCGACTCCGCCCGCACGACCGGCTACGGCCTGCTGGCCTGCGTCCTGGCGGCGAACGGCGCGATGATGGCCGCGCTGCTGTCGAACGACTTCCACCTCCGCTACGTCGCCGAGAACTCGAGCCGGGCCACCCCCACCTTCTTCAAAGTCCTCGCGCTGTGGTCGGCGGACGACGGGTCGCTGCTGCTGTGGAACCTCGTGCTGGCCGGCTTCCTGGCCGCGGTGGCGTTCCGGTTCCGCCGTCGCCGGCCCCGGTCCTTCCCGTGGGCCATGGCGGTGCTCTTCGCGGTGCAGGCCTTCTACCTGGTCCTGGTGTCCGGCCCCAGCCGACCGTTCGCCACGCTGCCGCTCGTCCCGCTCGACGGACGGGGGCCGCTGCCGCTGCTCCAGAACCACCCGCTCATGGCGGTGCACCCGCCGTTCCTCTATCTCGGCTTCATCGGCCTCACGGTGCCGTTCGCGTTCGCC